>WNFV01013947.1_pt1 | contig 13815 bp, 14 predicted proteins | sample 5400101 | NCBI WGS metagenome assembly WNFV01 (sample SAMN13153361, study PRJNA577476) | soil metagenome | isolation source: 115 cm soil or saprolite under grassland replicate 1 | place: USA:California | collected 2016-06-15 | reverse complement strand
CGCAAGCGGGCGATCCCGAGGGCTCGCCACGGCGCCTGTCGGCCGAGCTCAAGGCCAGTCACGACAGCTCGGCCGCACCGTGGGACGACCCCCACCGCATTCTTGGCGTGTCCCTGCGCCACCTGATCAAGATGTCGGCACTGAGCTGCGTGCCGGCCATGCGTACCCCCTACGAGAAGCTGCTCACCGGCAAGGTTGCCGTCCGCGGGACGGAGCGGCGCGTGCCGCTGCACCTGTTCCCTGGCGAGCAGCTCGCGGCCAGGCTCGAACTCGAGTCGATGGAACTGCTCAACCAGCAGGTCGCCATCCCGGCCGAGCTCATCAGCCTGTTCGAGCGCAGCGAGGAGCTCCAACGGTTCGCTCATGCGCTGGCGTTCGACGTGCTCAGCTTCACGCGAGACCGCGCCAGGGCCGAGCTCAGGTGGGTCTACCGCGCCCCGAAGGAGCGTGGCGGGCAGGACGAGGTCGCCTTGGGCACCACGGCGCTCGGCGCCTGCCGCGTCTTCTGCGATCCCAACGGGCAGCTCTCCAGACACGTCCGCGAGGCGATCGTCGATGAGCTGAGGGAGAAGGAGAGCAAGCTCGAGGACGCTGAGTACGGCAAGTTCCTTCGGTACAAAGCCAGCAGCCCGATCGTCCCGGAGAACGACGCCACCGAGCCCGAGGAACTTCGCAAGGGTCTCGACCGGTGCCTTCGGATGCTTCTGGAGCGGCACGCCCGGAAATTCTGAGGCAAGACGAGCATGGGCCTTGCGATCCTTGCGATCCATCTATTATCGTCGATAGTCGATGAACATCGACCGCAACGCCGCCCAGACCTACGCCCGCTGGTTCCAGGCCCTGGCCGACCCCAGCCGGATCGTCATCCTCAACCTGCTCGCCGACGCCCGCCAGCCCATGACCGTCGGCGAGATCGTCGCGGCGGTCGACATCGGCCAGTCCACCGTCTCGCACCACCTGAAGCTGCTGGCGCAGGTGGGCTTCGTCCACGTCGCCCAACAGGGGACCAGCCGCTACTACCGGGTCAACCAGCGCTGCCTGGAGGCCTTCCCGACCGCCGCCGAGCTCGTCATGGGGTTGCCCCGCGTCGAGCCCACCGGGACCGCTCGCTGGACCGAGCCGGCCACCGACCCGGACAAGGAGCCAGCATGAGCATGAGCACGAGCACGAATCCGCTGCGCATCCGGGAAATGGTCGAGGCCGACTGGCCGGCGGTCGCGGCGATCTACGCCGCCGGGATCGCGACCGGCAATGCGACCTTCGAGACCCAGGTCCCGAGCTGGGAGCGGTGGAGCGCCGGCCACCTGGAGCGGCCGCGGCTGGTCGCGGTCGACGAGCATGACCGCGTGGTCGGCTGGACCGCGCTGTCGCCGGTGAGCGATCGCTGCGCCTACGCGGGCGTGGCCGATGACAGCGTCTACGTCGACCCGGCCGCCACCAGCCGCGGGGTCGGGTCGGCGCTGCTTGCGCGGCTGCTGGCGGAGGCCGAGGCGGTCGGGCTGTGGACGGTCCAGACCGGGGCCTTCCCCGAGAACGAGGCGAGCCTGGCGTTGCACCGCCGCGCGGGCTTCCGGGTGGTCGGGGTTCGCGAGCGCATTGGCAAGCTCAACGGTCGCTGGCGCGACGTGGTGTTCCTGGAACGCCGCAGCCAGACCGTCGACTGCTGAGAGCGGAGGCGACGACCCCGGGATGAGTGCGCCCGCATCGTCGATCCGGGCGGAGCGTCGATCATCGGGCGACTGGCTCCGGGATCAGTGCGTAGGCGCGGACCGGGAACGTGCCCATGCCGCGGACCCGGAGCGGTGCGGCATGCAATCGGCCGCCGCTGGGTGGGACCCGGTCGAGGCCGGTCAGGTGTTCGAGCACCGGGATGCCGGCGGCCAGCAGGATCGAATGCGCGGGTCGCTCGCCGTCGTCGGCGTCGTCGATGTTGACGCTGTCGATGCCGACCAGCCGGGCGCCGCGGTCGGCGACCAGCCGTGCCGCCGCGCCGGTGAGATAGGGCGCGCCCTGCCCGTACGCCGCTGTGCCCCAGTGCCGGTCCCAGCCGGTATGCAGCAGCACCGCCGCGCCGGCTACGTCGATTGGGGCGAGCGCCGGACGGTCGATGACCCTTCCGGCATCGGTGAACCGGACCACCAGCGCCGGCAGGTCAGCCACCTGGTCCAGCGGCAGCCCGGCCAAGTCGGTCCCGTCCGCGTACCGATGGTACGGACTGTCAAGATATGTCCCGGTGTTTCCGATCATGCTGATGCGACTGAGGGCGAATTCGGTGCCAGCGCTGTACAGAGCACGGGAGGCCTCCCTGGTCAGGTGCGGGGAGATCTCTGGGCCGGGAATTCCCGGATAGGTGGTCATGCCGGCGGCGATGACGTGATTCAGCTCGACCAGCCGGGCACCGCTCGCGGGAGCGGCCTCATCCGGAGCGACGCCGCGCGACCCCTTGTGCGGCTCAGCGACCAGTTGGACACCGGTCAGGTCCACCCGGTCGACCATGAGCAGGCCGAGGTGGCGGATGAACAGCTCGCCGAGCTCGGCTTCGGTGATGTCCGGATCGGGCACGTCCAGCCGGAAATCCTGCGCCTGCAGGCCACCGCCGTTGGCGAACGTCACCTGGGCGTCGAAGACAGCACGGTACTCACCCATGCCGCCATGATGCCGGAGACGCGCCTCGGGGATCAGCCAGCCGGCGCGGATGACTGAGCCAGGATGGTCACCGTTTCAGCGAAGGCTTGAGGCGCGCACCGACGAAGTCGGCGGGGTTGCGTTTGCCGTGCCGGGTTCGCGGCGGGCGCCTGGCACCCAGCGGGCGAGGAGGCGGCGGGTGGTCAGCGCGCCCGTGGCCAAGACCACGGGCCAGGCGAGGAACGGGCCGGCGAGCAGCAGCAGCCCGGCGACCAGGACCGTCGCGGCGACCGCCGCGTGGCGGCCGAGGCTGCCGCGGGGCAGCAGACGGACCCCGGCGGCGCAGCCGACCGCGTAGATCGCGGCCAGGCACGAGGTGGTCGCGAGCACCAGCACGTGCGCGTCCGCGCCGGTGACGAGCAGCCCCGCAAACACCACGCCCGTCAGCGCGGCCACGGTCGTGAGGCTGCGCCGGGGTACCTCGCCGGCGTGTCCACCCCTGGCGAGCCAGCCCGGCAGCGCCCCGTCCCTGCCAAGGGCCGCGCCGAGTCTGGCGGCGCTGGCGACATAGGCATTCATCGTGCCGAGGGTGACCACGACGGCGACCACCGCCGCGATCGTGCCGACCGGGACCGAGCCGCCAATGCCGCGGGCGAGCAGCACGGCCAGGGGCGCGTCAAGGTGCCCGAGCCGTGGGCCGAGCACCAGCACGCTCACCGCAGCGAGGCCGAGGTAGAGCGTGCCGATCAGCGCGAGTGCCGCGGCGGTCGCCCGGCGCAGGTCGCGGGCGGGATCGGCGAACTCCGCGGCAAGGTGGGTGACTGCCTCCCAGCCGGCGAACGACCACACCAGCAGGGTCGCCGCACCGCCGACCGCAAACCAGCCGTGGGGCGCGAACGGGTACAGGTTGGTGGTGCGCGCGTGTGGTGCCGAGGCGGCGATCGCCGCGGCGAGCAGGGCGGCGAGCAGGGCGGCCAGGGTGAGCTGGAGGCGGCCCGACAGCCGCAGCCCGATCCAGTTGGCGGCGACGGCGACGGCGACGAGCGCGACGCCGACTGCCAGAGCGGTGGTCCGTCCGCCGCCGGTCGCGGCGGCCACGTAGGCTCCGCCGAAGAGGCCGAGCACGGGGACGCCGACCGGCACCGAGCAGTAGAACCACCAGCCGGTCACCGCCGCCCAGCGCGGGCCGAACGCGCGCGCGGCGAAGGTCGCGACGCCGCCGGCGTCGGGGTAGCGGCCGGCGAGCGCCGCGAACGTCGACGCCAGCGGGACCGACAGCAGCACCAGCCCCGCCCAGGCCAGCAGCGAGGCGGGTCCCGCCTGCCGCGCGGCGAGCGCGGGGAGCGCCAGCACCCCGGTCCCAAGCACCGCTCCGGTGTACAGGGCGACGCCCTGCAGCAACCCGATCCCGGTTCGCTGTCCTGATGCCATGGAAGCATCTCCTATAATTCTTAGGTCTGCGAACACTACCGTCTAGAGGGACGAGACTATGGTACTTCATGACCTTGACAACGTTGACCGCCGGCTGGTCGAGGCGCTGGCGGCGGACGGGCGCGCCACGGTGACCTCGCTGGCGCAGCTTGTCGGGCTGTCCGGACCCTCGGTTCACGAGCGGCTGCGCAAGCTGGAGGCAGCCGGAGCGATCCGCGGCTATGCCGCGCTGGTGGACCCTGACGCTGTCGGCGCGGGCGTCGCCGCGTTCGTCGCCTTGAACCTTGGGCCGGGCCTGGCTGACAAGGAGCGGATCGACGTGGCGCTGGCACGCGAGCCTCGGGTGCTGGAGGTGCACGAGGTCGCCGGCGAGGACTGTTACCTCGTGAAGCTGCGGGTCGGCTCGCCCCTGGAGCTGTCCGCGGCGGTCGCCCGCCTGCGCATGCTCAGCCCGACGGTGACGACCCGCACGACCGTGGTGCTCCGCACCGTCCTCGAACGCCCGCTTCTGACCACAGGCTCCGACCGGTAGGCGATCTGCGGTCGGTCGCGGCTGTGGCGTTCAGGCTCGTCGCGAGGGGAAGGCGGTGGCGAGCCGGGCCAGGGTGAGCGCGGCGAGCAGCAGCCCGAAGTCGCGCAGGGCGATGTCGTAGAAGCCTGGGATGAGCAGCAGGTTGACGATGATCCCGGCAAGCCAGGCGGCGACCAGGTAGCCGCCCAGGCGAGGCAGGAAGGCGACGACGAGCCCGGCGACGATCTCGATGATCCCGACGGCGTACATCGCCTGGTGTGTGGTGCCGGGGAGGAGGTCGTCGAGGCGGGGAGCCAGGTAACGGTCCCAGTTCACCAGCAGGTGAGCGAACTTGTCGAGGCCGAACAGGATGGGGGCCACGGTGAACCCGCTGCGCAGCAGCCAGAAGGCCTGGTAGGCGGGGTTGTCCTTGAGGCGGGTCGCCAGCGAGCCGCTGGTGGCGTGGGCCCGCGGTGCGGGGATGGTCGCCATGTGGGTTGCCCTCTGTAACAGAAACTAGACTATACTTTAGAAAGCTTCCCTATTCCGTCAACCTCGTGCTCTTTTAGAAGGCGAGGCCCCGCATGTGCCGCCCTACCGAGCGCCGGGAGCGCCTCTCGTGACCGACGACGACTTCGACGCCCAAGTGGCCGGCATCGCCGCCCTGGGCGAGCCGGTACGGCGCGCCCTGTACCGCTATGTCATCGCCCAACCGGGCCCGGTGAGCCGCGACCAGGCGGCCGCGGGCACCGGCGTGCCGCGTCACGTGGCCAAGTTCCATCTCGACAAGCTGGCGGCCGACGGGCTGCTGGAGGTCGAGTTCCGCCGCCCTCCCGGCCGGCGGGGACCAGGCGCGGGCCGCCCTACCAAGTGGTACCGCCGCTCCCTGCGGGAGCTGCGCAGGCCCGCCGTCGCGCCGGGTCCGGTGCGGGTCAGGCCGCTTTGCTGGCCGCGGCTTGGAGGGTGCTCGAGGAGCAGGGCTACGAGCCGCGCGCCGACCCCGGCGGCCTGACCTTGGCGAACTGCCCGTTCCACGCGCTGGCCCAGGACTATACCGACCTGGTCTGCGGCATGAACCTCGACCTCGTCGATGGGCTGCTCGCTGGGCTCGGGCCGGCCAATCTGGAGGCCCGGCTCGATCCCGCGCCCGGCAGATGCTGCGTGACCATGCGCCGGCGGCCACCGGACCGGAAGGAGACACCATGACCAAGCTGCAGCGGCTGTACCAGGACCACGGGCGGCTCGCCCGCACCATCGACGCGGGCGTCGATGAGGCGGCCGAGGTGCTGCGCGGCCTGGCCGGGGTCGGGGTCGACGTGGACGACGTCGGGCGGACGCTGGAGGTGGCCGGTGTGGCCAGCTTCCACGAGTCCTCCGCGGGGGTGCTCGATGCGCTGGAGGCCAAGGCGCGCGAGTTGCCGGTCCGCATGAGCGACATGAGGCTGAGCTGACGTGGACTGGGCCGGCTGGGCGCTGTTCGGGCTGGTGGCCACCGCGGTCCTGACGGGTGATCATGATCGCCGCGCAGCTGGGCGGCCTCAGCCGCCTGGACCTGCCGGCAACACCTCGGCAACTACCCACAGGCCCTGACCCACGCCGCCTCGTCCAGGCCGCGCTCGCGCTCAGGGACGCCGAACAGGCCGGCGGGACACTGGGTGGTGGACGCGCGGGCCACGGGTGACCGGCCAACGCGCCTGCTGGCCGACGCGCGGAGCGGGCCATAGGAGCGGGCCATGGTCAGGGGCCGTTGGTCCCGAGTTCTGCGAGCCCACCGGCCGTGGCCGCCCGAACCCCTTTCGTCGGGCACGCCGCTGTTGACCAGCCCGGTCGCAACCTGGGAGTGTCAACGTGGGAAGACTGGCAGGACGCCATGGGTGGTGGCCAGATGAGGAGGCCGTCCCACACTCTGCTGGTGACCGTTGTCGGTATCGCGACAGTTGTTACCGCCTTGGTGGTTGTCGGGCGTCTGACCAGCGGTAGCCTGCGAGCTGTCGGGGTGCCGGCGACGCAGCCTGCCGGCCCGCTGACGGCTGCGTCGCCGATCGTGGCGAGGATCCCGCTGCCTCGGCGGGTCCTGCTGCCACCGTGGGACGAGATGAGCGCGATCGCTGCCGGCCCGGACGCGGTCTGGGCGGCGCGCTGTGAGGTTTTCCGCGTGGATCCGCGCAGCAACCAGGTGGTGGCGACGGTGCTCGGCACGGGGCAGTCTGCCGCGACGTGCCTGCGAAGCGTCGCGGTCGGTGCGGGTATGGTCTGGGGTGTGGTCCCCGAGGTGGGGCTTGTCCGCATTGACCCCGCGACCAACCGGGTCGCCGCCCGGGTGCCGGTCGGTGCGGTCGGGGCGTCGGTGGCGGTGACGGCTGCGGGGGTGTGGGCGGTTTGCTGCCCGGGTGAGCCGGGCGAGCCAGCGGACCCGCTCACGGTGGATGGCACCCTCATCCGGATCGACCCCGCCACCGACCGGGTGCTGCAGCGGATCCATCTGGGTGGTCAGCCCACCGCGGTTGCCGCGGGTCCAAGCGGCGTGTGGGTCGTTGGTGTAGGCCGGCTGTGGCGGGTGGATCCGGTGACCGGCCGGGTGGTGACCACGACCCGTGTCGCTGAGGATCTCCAGGCCGGAGGCAGAGTCGTGGTCGACCGCGGCGCGGTCTGGGTGGCTGCGTCGGCGGGTGGGGTGCTGCTGCGTGTCGACCCGCGGACCGGCCGGGTTGTGGCCAGGTTGGCCGGGGCGTGCGGAGGTGGTGTGGCGGTGGTCGGCGGGGTCGGCTGGACGCCGGGTGCTGGTGGGCTGCTGCCGTTGGACCGCCAGACCGGCCCGGCGGTGTCCCTGGGCGGCATCGACCCGTTGGCGATCTCCGACATCGCGGGTGGCTGGGACGCGATCTGGGTGATGACCTGGGAGCGCATCTTTCGGGTTGATCCGCGTCGTCTTCGCTGACCCGTCGTGCGGCAGCGGCAGCACGGTCTGGTGACCCGGCGGAAAGGGTATCCGAGCACCGGGCGGAACCCGACCGGCCCGGCTGGTGTACCTGATGCGACCCGCAACTTCCGGGACACCGCAAGGAGCCGCAGATGAAGACCCGCATCCTGTTCCTGGCCGCCCTGGCGGCCGCCCTCACGCTGTCGGCACCCACGGCCGCCCTGGCCAAGGGAGCGTCTGCGGCCACCATCGACGGAAGCGGGCCAGGCGGCCCGATCACCCTGCGCGGCGACGGCGAGCCGGGCAGCGGCAGCGACCTGGGCACCCTGGCAGAGCTGTCCGGACTGTTCCCAGCCATGTTCGGGCAGTCGCCCGACCCCATGCTGGACGCCGCCCCGACCAAGCGGCTCGGCCCCCACTACACGATCACCTGGACGATCCCAGACGGCAACGGCACGGCGAAAACGGTCCGCCAGGACGTCTACCCGTATGCGGCTGGCGGGCCGGTCACCTATACCAAGCCCGGCCAGCCGGTGTCCGACCAGACCACCAGGGGTGGCTGGTATAGGGCGTCAGATGGCCTGCGTCAGCACCTGATCTCGCTCGGCCTGCCCAACAAGGCGGCCGTGGCCGCCGCCAGCGGCGGCGGCTCGAGTGCGAATGCCGCGGGCGGCTCGAGCGCGAGCCCCGCGCCGGCCCGGCCAGCGGCGGCCGCAAGGGCGGCCATCTGGCCACAGGTCCTGGCCGGCGGCGCCCTGCTGCTCCTGCTGGTCGCTGGCACGGCCACGATCGTCCTGCGCCGCCGGCCAGGACCGGCCACCACCCGTTGAGCTGTCCGGCGCGGTTGCATCTGCCGTGAGCGAGTCAGGGCAGGCAGACCGTCGCCATGAGAACTCCCCGCCCCGGTGTTCGAGCTGGCCGTGGCCTGGCAACGTGCAGCCGGGGGACTCTCAGCGTCGCCGGCCCACGTACCAGATGCCGGTCGCCTGGACCTGCCCGGCGTCGATCGCGGCCTGCTCGTCTGCCTCGGTGGTGTCGGCAAGATCGGCGAAGAAGTATGGCCCGAGCACACACAGCCGGCGGTCGAACCGCGCGTCCAGCCCACGCACGATTTCCTGGCCGGTGTGCAACCCCTCCTGCGTCGCCCATGCCCGGAAGAACCCGTCCCAGGGCTGGCCGGACGCGACCCACTGGTCCCGGTGCCGGTGCAGCCAGCCCGGCTCGACCGCCGGTGCGGGTGGCGCCAGCCGCGCGAAGCACCAGCGGGCGGTGGCCTCGTCGAATCGCTCCCACGCCCATTCCACGACCACCAGCGCCCCCTCGGGTGCCAGCGCCGCGTCCACCCGGTGCAGCACGTCGTCCAGGTCGGCCACGTGGTGCAGCGACGTGCACGCCACCACGCCATCCACCGGCTGAGGCGGTTGGTACCCTTCGAACTCGATCCGGTGGTAGCCGGGGGCTTCCGGCGCCTCGGGGTCGACCCCGACGGCGTTGTACCCGTCGCGGAGCAGCGCCGGGACGAAGCCGCCGAGCGGCCCGCAGCCGATCTCAAGCACCGTGGCCGGTGGGGGCGGCAGCCTGGCACGGACGAACGGCCACACCGCGGCCAGCCAACGCTCGTCTGGCGTCATGCAGGCCATGCTAGCGCCCGGTCCTCACTGAAACACGCCATAGCCTCTCTCCCTGTTCGTGAATGGAGGAAACCGGGCGATATGATGCACGCGGTGGCAGCGGCAGGACGAGATGGAATGCCGCTGGGGAAGGGCGGCGGGCAATCCCAGGTGGCGATCATTATCGGGCAGTCGGGCGCGGAGAGCACGTTGGATGAGGCTCGCTTCGGCGAGCTGCTTCGGGCGTACCGGGAGCGCCTGCTGCTGTCCCAGGAGCAGCTGGCGGAGAGGTCTGGGCTCAGTACGCGGACGATACGGGACCTCGAGCTCGGGCGTGTCCGCCGCCCCCACGCGGTGTCGGTGCGGCTGCTGGTGGATGCGCTCGAGCTGCGGGGACCCGAGCGCCTGCTCTTCGAGCAGACCGCTCGCAACGGCGCCACGGCTCGGCATGACGATGGTCCGGCCACGGCGCATGCCGTGATGCCTCCCGGCGCCGTGCCGTCGCAGCTTCCTCCGGACATCGCCGACTTCACCGGCCGAGCGTTGCAGGTCAGGAAGCTGGTCGAGCTGTTTGCCGTTCGGGATGCGGGCCGCCGCCCTGCGGCAGTGGTCGTCTCGATGATCACCGGAAAGCCCGGCGTGGGAAAGACCACCCTGGCCGTCCATGCGGCGCACCGGCTGGCTGCTCACTTTCCCGACGGGCAGCTCTTCGCCGACCTCCATGGCGGAGGCCCGCAGCCCGCGGCCGCTGGGGAGATGCTCGGGGTGTTCCTGCGCGCGCTTGGCCAGGCGCCGGACGACGTGCCTGACAGCGTTGAGGAACGTGCCGCACGGTACCGAACCATGCTCGCCGGCCGGCGCATGCTGATCGTCCTCGACAACGCCCATGACGCCGCTCAGGTGCGCCCCTTGCTGCCCGGCAGCCAGACCTGTGGCGTGCTGGTGACCAGCAGGCAGCGGCTGACCGGCATCCCTGGGGCACGGCCGCTGGAGCTTGCGGTCCTGGAGCGCGCAGAGGCGATGGCGTTGCTGGGCCGCCTGATCGGCGATGCCCGCGTCGCTGCGGAACCCGAGGCCGCGGACGACGTCGTCCGCGCCTGCGGCGGCCTTCCGTTGGCGGTCCGTATCGCTGGCGCGCGGCTCGCCGCCCGCTTGGGATGGACCGTCCGCACCCTGGCAGACCGGCTCGCTGACCAGCACCGGCGGCTCGACGAGCTGGAAACTGGCGATCTCGCCGTGCGCGCGAGCTTCCAGGTGAGCTATGCGCGGCAGGATGCCGAGCACCGGCGCGCCTTCCGTCTCGTGGGCCTGGTCGAAGGCCCTGACATCGGGCTGCTGGGAGCCGCCGCCCTGCTCGACCGGTCGCCAGAGCTGACCAGCAGGGTCATGGAGGACCTGGTCGACGTCCATCTCATGGAGTCGCCGGCGCCCGAGCGGTATCGCATGCATGACCTGCTGCGCCTTTTCGCCACTGAGCAGGCGGTCGAGGAAGACCCGGCGGAGAGGCGTGACGCCGCCCTGGCGCGGCTGCTCGACTTCAGCATCGCTGCCGCCCACCACGCCGACGAGCTGGTCCGCCCCGGCCGCATCCGGGCCAAGCCGGCCCGCGTCCCCGATGTGCCGGTGGTATTCGACGGCGACGCCGCCGCGGCCTGGCTGGAGGCTGAGCGCCTGGGCATGCTCGCGCTTGTGCGCCAGGCGGCGGGTGGCCGGGCGGCTATCGCCGAACGAGCCGGTCAGCTTCTGGAATCGATCCACGGCTTCCTCGACATGCGCGGGTACTGGTCCGACCTGGAGCGGGCCGCCCTGGCCGTGCTCGAGGCCGCGACATACCATGGCGACCGTCGCACCGAGAGCGGGGCGCGCAGGGTCCTTGGCCAGGTCGCGTGGCGACGGTACCGGCTGGACGACGCGGTCGGTCATCTCCAGCGCGGCTTGGAGCTGTGCCGGCAGGTCGCCGACCTGGGCGCCGAGGAGGCGTACTTCCTCTCGACCCTCGGCAACGTGCACTGCGCCCGGGGCGAGTACGAGCAGGCGATCGCATGCTACCAGCGCGAGCTGGCGCTCCTCGACGACGGAGGCGACGCGTCGGTCGCGGTCACCTGGGGCAACCTCGGCGTGGCCTACCTGGGACTCTCCAGGCAGGAGGATGCCATCGCCTGCTGGACCAGGGTGCTGGAGATCCACCGGGCAACGGGGGATCGCACGGGCGAGGCCATCGACCTGAACAATCTGGGAGCCTCGTACCATCAGCTCGCACGCTACCGCGAGGCGATCGACCTGCAGCGCCGCAGCATCGAGATCTGCCAGGCGATCGGCAACCGGAACTCAGAGCGTCACGCCCTGATCGACCTGGCCCGCACCTACCGCGCCGTGGGGCGGGCGGACCAGGCCGCCTCCTGCTGCGACCAGGCCCTATCGATCGTCCGCGAGCTGGGAGAACCGCACGGTGAGGGCATCGCGCTCTGGGAGCTCGGTAACGCCCGCTGGGACCTCGGGCAGCACGCGGCGGCGTCCTCCTGCTGGAGGGACGCCCTCGCCCTGCTCGAAGCGATCCGGGCGCCGGAAGCGGCTGAAGTCCGCACACTGCTCGCCCGTTGAGGGTGTCCGACGACGTCACTGGACGCCACGCATGGCCCGGGTGTCGCTCAGGTACTGGAACCGCTATGGCATGCCGGGCAGGATGAGCTGCGGCAGGTCGCCATGTGCGTGGCGCAGTACCCGGTTGGAACGCAGGTCGATCACGGCGTACGCAGTCTGGTCGCCCTCGCTGAGGCTGGCGTAGGCGAGCTCCCCGCTGGCCTGGACCCAGACCACCTGCTGCGAGCCGAGCAGATGCACCGGCCGCCGCTGGCCCGGCCCGAAGACCATGAGCCCATAGCCCTGGTTGCGGTCGGGCCCAAAGCTCACCCCCCAGACCAACAGCCTGCCGCCCACCCATATGGCACTGCTGGCGTGCTGCTCGATCCTGCGCGCCGTCCACGTGCGGGTGTCGACCAGCTCGAGCCCGGACGGCAGCTCCGTGAAGCCCCCGCCCGCGGACGCGTCCACCCCAACGACCGCCAGCAGGCCGTCCCCAAGCCACAGCACACTACGCACCGGACCGCTGGTCTCCTTGGCCTCCGCCGGCGCCAGCAGCCAGCTCGCCAGCCGCCGCAGGGGCGATGCCGGCCGGCCGAGCCGATGGTAGACCACGCCCAGGCTCACCAGGTCGACCTCGGCGGCCGCCGCGCCGGCCGCGACCACAAACGCGTGCCGGCCAGCCGCATCGACCGCCAGCCCCGGCACCGCCTGCCGCGAGCGAGGGTCCGACTCGTCGCTGCGCAGCCGCTGGAAACCGGCGGCGATCCTGTCGAGGGTCACCACGCGGACCCTTGTGTCCGAGCGCACCAGCGCCAGGCGGGCCGCGCCAATCGTCGCGCTCGGCGCCAGCAGCAGCGCCAGCCCGCCGGGCAGGCGGGCCGAGGCGAGCACTTGGCCGTTCAGGTGCTGCTGGCGCAGCACCCGACGGGTGGCCAGGTCGACCAGGGTTACCGCCACGGTGGAGACGGTGTCGTCGCCGGCGGCCCCTGCCAGCAGCAGGCGGGAGCGCCCGACAAAGGTCGAGGCGGCCACCCAGCCCACCCGCAGCCCGATCGTGGGGAGCCGCATCCTGCCGAGGTTGCGCATCCGGACCAGGTCGACGACGGCCAAGTCCCCGTCGTCGTTGGACAGCACGGCGATGGAGCGGTCCGGCGCGACCGTCTGGACGCTCCAGTTGCCGTTCAGCTTGAGCCGCGGCCCTGGCAGCGGCTGCAGCTGGACCGGGTCGAGCCTGGCCAGCCGCAGCGTTGCGGGCGGCTCGCTCCAGATCGCTCCCAGCAGTGGTCCGCTTCCGCTCGGCTGCGGGGTGGCCGCCACGGGCAGCGTCGGCGTCACCGCTGTCGGGGCCGCGTCGCGGCCTGCGCCACCCCAGCAGCCGGCGACGAGCAGCAGCCCCGCCGCCGGCACCGCCAGCAACCGCCACCAGCGAACCCGCATGGAGCACCTCCTCCGCGCGCGCCCCCTCGCGATACCTTCTCTACACCCGCCGGGAGGTACAGGTTCCCTGGAGGCGAAATCTTGGCGGGATTGCTGGCGGGAGCGAGCCGGTAGCCTCTGCGGGACGCGACAAGATAACGCTCATCCCGCGGTGGCATGACGAGATCCTGGGCTGGTTCGACGGGCTGGACCTGGTCGAGCCGGGGCTCGTCCAGGTCGCCACGTGGCGTCCCGACGGCGGCGTCAGCGCCGAAGAGCGGCAGCGCGTGTGGACCTACGCCGGCATGGCCCGCAAACCCGCCTACGCGATGCTCACCACATGCCAGCACGCTCGCGCCTGCGCTTGCTGACCGAGTGCGTCCATGACCCATCCCAGCCGCCATAGCGTCTCGGCCGCCCGGCACCTGTCACCTACGTCCCGGTGGATCAGCAGGCTCCGCTCATAGAATTCGATCGCCGCATCGATACGGCCCGCCCGATAGCGCACGTCGCCGAGATTGCTGATCGCCACGGCCTCGCTAGAGCCGGACGGGTATCCGGATCGGGTAGGTTTGCCGCTTGCAGCGGCCACCGTCGGCGACCTCCGAGGCCTTGCCGCGTGGATGGTGGTCCTTTGCCGCGCCAGTGCAGCTCTGCCGCGCAGATCGCTCCACCAACCCCCCAAACCAGGCGCCCGAGCGACACCCTGCGCGGCAAAG
>WNFV01006488.1_pt1 | contig 13818 bp, 13 predicted proteins | sample 5400101 | NCBI WGS metagenome assembly WNFV01 (sample SAMN13153361, study PRJNA577476) | soil metagenome | isolation source: 115 cm soil or saprolite under grassland replicate 1 | place: USA:California | collected 2016-06-15 | reverse complement strand
GCTGACGTCGGACGTCCCATTGCCAGCCGCACATGGCCACTGTCCAGCCGTGGCGCATGAGGAAGCCATCGCCGGGATCGATCTCGTCCGTTGGCGGCAGGCGCGTGTCACGGGCTGGGACGCGATTGAATGGCACGCCCACACGCTGACCGCGATTGACGACGTAGAACAGCAAGCGGCGATTGGCGCGGTCCCCGTCTTTCGGCTGGAGCAGGACGAAGTCTGACGAGAAGCGCACACGCCCGTTTTCATCGCGCGCGGCGCGGTCAAGGTCCACGATGCGCTGGTTGGCCGGGTGGCTGGGCTCGACGGCGAAGTGCATGATGCCGTCGATGCGCTCGTAGTCGTGCGCGAAGGGCGTACGACGGGTGACTTCCAGGTGCGATACGGACACAGCCCCCTCCTTGGTCGGTTCAGCGGAACGCGCACCACGCGGTACTCAGCGCGCTTACTGAAGCGTACCGCTCGCGCGGATCCGGCCGCGTGGACTTTTGCAGTCGATGCGGCCGACGTCCAGCAGCGGATGCACTCAGCGCCGCAGCCGCGGATCGAGCGCATCACGCAGACCGTCCGCGACCAGGTACAGCGCCAGGACCGTGCTAAAGATGAACACACCGGGCGCCACGACCAGCCACACGCCGCTCGAGAAGTAGCGCTGCGCGTTCGACAGCATGTTGCCCCAGGACGCTTGGGGCGGCTGGACGCCGAGGCCGAGGTAGCTCAGCGCTGACTCGGTCAGAATGACAGCACCGATGTCCTGTCCCAGAATGACCAGCGCGATGGGCAGCACGTTGGGCACCAGGTGGCGCGCAATCAGTCGGACGTTCGACGCGCCCGAAGCGCGTGCCGCCAGCACGTAGTCGCGCTCGCGCGCGGCGATGACCTGGCCGCGCATCACGCGCGCAACGCCTGGCCAACTGATGAGCCCGATCACTAGCGCCAGCACCTCAACGCTCGGGCGGAACAACGCGCCAACCAGGATCAACAGGAAGATGCCGGGGATCGCGCGCAAGGTACTGATCAGCCACACCACCAGGTCGTCTACGCGCCCGCCATAGAATCCGCCGACGGCGCCAAGGGCGATCCCGACCGATAGCGTGATCGCGGCCGCGGCAAAGCCAATCATCAGCGACACGCGCGCGCCGTACAGCGCGCGGACAAGCTGGTCGCGGCCAAACTCGTCGGTGCCCAGCCAGTGCGCTGGACTCGGGGGTTTGAGCGTGTTGAGCATGTCTATGCGGGTCGGATTGGTGTTGAAGACCTGGACCGCGATGACTTCGGCCGCAAGCGCCAGGATGGCGTAGACGATCAGCACCGCCGCGGCGATGAGCGTCAGCCGGTCGTGCAGGATGCGCGTCCACGCCGTCGCGAGCAAGCCCCGCGACGGTCGGATTCGGGCTGCCTCCGCTGTGGCTGGTGAGCGCGCTGGCTGGAGCTCGACCGTGGTCGTGGTCACTTGGCAAGTCCTAGCGGAGGCGAATGCGAGGGTCGACGATCCCGTACAGCACGTCCGACAGGATCGTGCCGAAGATGATCAGGGCCGAGGCGACCAGGACCAGGCCCATCACAACGGGATAATCGCGCGCGTATGCCGCGTCGACGGCGAGTCGACCCATGCCTGGCCAGGAAAAGACGAATTCCGTCGTGGCGGCGCCGCCCAGCAGCGCCGGGAGTGAGCCGCCCAGCACGGTGATCACTGGGATCAGGGCGTTGCGTAGGGCATGGACGTAGACGACGGCTGTCTCGCGGAGTCCCTTGGCGCGCGCGGTGCGCACATAATCCTGGCTCAGGACTTCGAGCACTTCGGTGCGGGTGTAGCGGGCGAACACGGCCAGGAAACTGGTGGCCAGGACGACGGCTGGTAACAGCAGGTGTTTGGCGCGGTCGCCGATATCGAATGCGGAGCTGCCCAGGGTGACGATGCCGCCGGCCGGGAGCCATTGCAGCGTGACCGAAAAGAAAATGATTGCGAGTAGGCCGAGCCAGAAGTGCGGGACGGCGTCGCCCATGACGGCGAAGACCCGGACAAGCTGATCGGGCCAGCGGCCCCGGTGCACGGCGGCCCACAGGCCGGCTGGGATACCGATGCCCAGACCCAGAATCAGGGCGGCCAGGGTGAGCTGGAGCGTGGCTGGCAGACGCTCCAGGATCACGTCACGTGCCGGCAAGTGCGTTTGAAAACTTCGACCGAAGTCGAGCCTGACTGCTTTTCCGAGCCAATCCAGGTACTGGATGGGTAAGGGACGGTCGAAGCCGTAGGCGGTTCTGAGTGCCGCCATCTGTTCGGCGGTGGTGCCGCGCGCGTCCTCGAACACGGTGAGCGGATCGCCCGGCGCCAGGCGTATGATCGCGTAGGCGATCACGGTGATCGTCAGAAACGTCGGGATCGCCTGCAGCAGCCGCCGGATGACGTAGCGCGTCATGGCGTCAACGAGTGCCCCTCACCCCTGCCCTCTCCCCGTGCGCGTGGCGAGGGAGTAGCGAAACCGCCCCGCCCCTCTGGGGAGAGGCCGCCGAAGGCGGGTGAGGGGTGGCGTTCCCGGCTCGTACGGGGAGGCGTGCTACGAGGTGACGGTCCATTTGTGGACGTTGTAGAGCAGCCGGCGGAACGGGCTGGGGTCGATCCCCGCCACCTTCTTATTGGAGGCGATGATCGAGCGCTCCTGGAACAGGAAGTTCCAGCCCGCGCCTTCGGACACTTTGTCCTGGATCTGCGCATACAGGTCCTTGCGGGCGCCCTGGGCGCAGCCTGGCACCGTGCGCGCCTTTTCGATCAGCCCATCAAGCTCGGGCGTACTGAACCCAGACCGATTGAAGCCTTCCTTGCCCGTAGCCGGGTCAGGCTTGCGGCTCGAGTGCCATAGATCGTAGTTGTCGGGATCGGCGCCGAAGACGAAGCCTGAGACGAACATATCGAACTCGAGCTTATTGATGCGGTTGATCATCGACGCGAAGTCCTGGAGCTGGATCTCCATGTCAACGCCAATGTCCTTGAACTGCTGCTGGGCAATGGTAACGACGGCCTCGCGGACCTTTGCGCCAGAGTTCGTCCAGATCGTGTACTTCAACGGCTGACCGTTCTTGGCCCGCATGCCACCCGCACCAACGGTCCAGCCCGAGCCATCAAGCATCTGACGAGCTTTGTCGGGACTGAAGTCGTACTGCTTGGTGTTCGGGTTGTACGCCCACGAATCGGGCGGTATGTCGGACGCCATCGGCCGACCCTCGCCGAGCAGCACCTGATCGATGATCAGCTTTCGGTCGAGCGCGTAGTTGAGCGCCTGGCGCACGGCCATATCGTCCAGACCTGGCTGGCGCGTGTTGTAGGCGAGGTAGGTCAAGCCAAGTGGGAAATAGCGCGTGATTGCATGCGAGGCCTCGAGGTCCTTGACCTCGGTTGCGTCGATTACCGCCACGTCGACCTCGCCGGTCTTGAGCTGTGCGATCTGGGCCGCGCGATCCTTCAACGGGCGCAGGATGAAGCGATCGATAGTGGGCCGGCCGCCCCAGTAATCGTCGTTGGCTTGCAGGGTGACGTGGTCGTCCTTGACCCATTCGACGAACTTGAAGGCGCCCGAGCCGACCGGCTTCAGATTGAACGGATCCTCGTTCAAGTCCTTGCTGTTCTCGAGCAAGTGCTTGGGCAGGATGCCTAGCTGCGTCAGATCGTTCAGGAACGGGCAGTACGCCTCAGTCAGGGTGATGCGCAGCGTCTGCGGATCGACTGCCTCGACGGATTTGACTTTCTCGACCGACGACGTGCGCTGGGTCTTGACCTTGTCAGTCTTGAGCACGTCGTAGGTGAACTTGACATCTTCGGACGTCAGCGCGTGGCCATCGTGGAACTTGACGCCGCCGCGCATCTTGAACGTATAGGTCTGTGCATCGGGCGAAATCTCCCACGACTCCGCGAGCTCAGGGACGATCGCGCCCGTCTTCGGATCGGTGTTGACGAGCGGATCGAAGACGCGCTCGGTGATTGCGCCCGAAACGGTGTCGGACTGCAGGATCGTGTTCAGGATGCGGACGTCGGTGCCGACGACGGAGTAGACGATCTGGCCGCCACGGCCCTGGGCTGCTGCGGCTGGCTTCGCTGCCTCAGTGGGTTTCGCGGCGGCGGCTGGCGCGCTGGTCGCCGCGGGCGGGGTCGTAGCCGCTGGTTTCGGTGCGTCCGTGGGCTTGGCCGCGGCCGGCGCAGCGGTCGGCGATGGCGCAGGCGTACCGGGGCCACAGGCGACGGTCAGAGCGAGCGACAGCAGAGCGGCAAATCGAAGGCTTGCAACAGCGAAGCGGTCGAGCATGGCACCTCCCCCGCAGATGGGCGCTGTGTCTAAGTGCCTTCTATCCTACGCTCGCTTGGGCATTGTGTCCTGGGCGCGAGACAGGTATTATTAGCGAGGTGAAGGGAGGTGATGCCACGAAATGAGTAGTCATTTAGGCGTCACCTCCGCGGCAGCGTAAGCAGCCTCGGGGCGTGACGCCATACACTTTCACCGCGGAGACGGGCGGCTCGTAATGAGCCGCCCGTTCTCGTTTGTGTAGGCTTTTGCTCGATGGTGATGATTGATGGACCGCTGCCCAGCGTGCCCGAAGGCAACAGTGTGCTGGTGGTCATGGCCCACCCCGACGATGCCGAGTTCGGCTGCGGCGGGACGATCGCGCGCTGGGCGTCGGCTGGCAAAGAGATCAACTACGTGCTGTGCACGAGCGGCGATAAGGGCTCCGGCGATCCTAACGCTGTGCCCTATCAGTTGGCCAAGACGCGGCGCGCGGAGCAGGTTGCTGCGGCGCACGCGCTGGGGGCGCATGAGGTGGTGTTCCTTGGCTACGAGGACGGGGTGCTGCGCAACACGCTGGAACTGCGGCGGGACATCGTGCGCCAGATCCGGCGGTTCCGGCCCGATGCCGTCATCTGTCAAGACCCGACGATGCGCTTTGGCGGCAACCGCTACTTGAACCATCCGGACCATCGCGCGGCCGGCGACGCGTGCCTGGACGCGGTGTATCCGTCGGCCCGCGACCCGCACGTGTTTCCCGAGCTCCTGATCGAGGACCTGCTCCCGCACAAAGTGCGCGAAGTATTCATGTCGACCCAGCAGAACGCCGACCTGTGGATCGACATCACCGCGTGCTTCGAGCGCAAGCTGGAAGGCCTGCGCCAGCACACGTCCCAGGTGGGCGACCGCTTCGAGCAGGTCGTCGAGCGGATCAAAGAGCGCTCGCGGCAGCTCGCTAAGGCCCAGGGTCTGGACTTCGAGTACGCCGAGGGGTATCGCTACTTTCGGCTCGATTAGGAGTTGGGAGCTAGGGAACCTACGCGCGAATCCCAACTCCCAACTCCCAACTCCTAATCGCAACTCGCAACTCCCAACTCCCAACTCCTATTTGACGTCCAGCAGCTCGACCTCGAATTTGAGCGTGGCATTGGGCGGGATCACCCCGCCGGCGCCTCGGGCGCCGTAGCCCAGCTCGGGCGGAATGATCAGCGTGCGCTTGCCGCCGACTTTCATCCCCGCGACGCCTTCGTCCCAGCCTTTGATCACCCGCCCACCGCCGAGCGGGAACGAAAACGGCTGGCCGCGATCTTTCGACGAATCGAACTTTGTGCCGTCGGTAAGCCAGCCCGTGTAGTGCACAGACACGGTCTTGCCCGCGACTGCTTCGGTACCCGAGCCGACCTGTTCGTCGGTGTACTTCAGTCCGTCAGCCAACGTGACCTCCTTGCCAGTGCCACCGCTGCTGGCCGCATTGCGACAGCCAGTCAGCAGTATCAGCGCGGCGAGAACAAGCAGCGGTCGCATGCCGACACACAGTATGCGGTTCGCCTGGCCTCGAGGCGCTACCGTGAAATCCCCGTAGACACAGCCGCCAACCGGTGGGACACTGGCCCGACCATGACCACGACCCCACAGCAATCGCTGGTGAACTTCTTCAATCCCGAGCTGCTGGCCGATCCATATCCGTGGTACGCCGAGCTGCGCGAGATGGGCGTTGCGTACCTGACGCCACCCGCCCAGCCCGACGTACGGGTGCCGATCCTGAGCCGCTATGCCGACGTGCAGCGAGTGCTGCGCGACCCACGTTTCGGCCGCGCCGGGTTCAGCAAAGGCGCGCAGACGGCCCTCGGCGACGGGCCGCTGGCACGAGCATTCGGCCAATGGATGCTCTTCCGTGACCCGCCGGATCACACACGCCTGCGCGGGCTGGTCAATCGGGCGTTCACGCCGCGCGCAGTCGAGGCGCTGCGTACGCATATCGACGCGATCGTCCAGGGCCTGCTCGACAAGCAGCGCGGCAAGCCCAGTTTCGATCTCGTGCAAGGGTTCGCGTACCCGCTGCCAGTGCTGGTGATCTGCGAGCTGCTGGGCGTGCCGCCCGAAGACCGCCGCCGCTTCAGCGCCTGGTCAGCGGCGATCGGTCAGGGCCTGGACAATCTGGGTTTGGGTGACGCGGAGGTCGTCCGCCGCGGCAACGAAGCAGCCGACGGCCTGACCGAGTACTTCCGAAAACTGATTCACGCGCGCCGCGGCGCAGCCGTCGACGACATCCTGAACGGACTGATCGCCGCCGAGGAGCAGGGCGAACGGCTCTCCGAAGACGAGCTGCTCGCGACCTGCGTGCTGATCTTCTTCGCGGGTCATGAGACCACGGTCAACCTGATCGGCAACGGCACCCTGGCGCTGCTGCGCAACCCATTCGAGCAGGAGCGGCTGCGGAGCATGCCGGAGCTGCTGCCGAACGCCGTCGAGGAGCTCTTGCGCTTCGACAGCCCGGTCCAGCGGAGCGGGCGAACCATCCTGGCCGATGTCGAGGTGGGCGGGCTCATGCTGCACCAGGGTGAGCGAGTCAACGTGCTGATCGGGTCCGCGAATCGCGATCCGGCCCAGTTTACGGATCCAGATCGGCTCGACATCTCGCGCCCGAATGCCGCACAGCACCTGTCCTTCGCGGCGGGCATCCATTATTGCGTTGGCGCCCCCCTCGCGCGACTCGAGGCGCAGCTCGCACTGGGCGCGCTGCTGCGCTTTGCGCCCGAGCTGCGACTGGCAACCGACACTCCGGCCTGGCGGGCGACGTTCGTGCTGCGTGGCCTAGCTGCGCTGCCGGTGGCACTGTGACCGACGTCCAGGCGCGACCTGGCCCGGCGACGTTCTTTCCGGCCCTGGGCGGCGACCTGCCGACGATAGTGCGCGCCGAGGGAATTTACCTGTACGACGAAGGTGGCCGACAGATCATCGACGCCGCCGGGGGAGTCGGCGCGGTGACGTCGATCGGGCATGCGGTGCCCGAGGTCGTCGAGGCCATTGCCGAGCAGTTGCGCACGGTCGCCTTTGTCCCCTGGACACAGTTTCAGACCGAGCCGGCGCGTGCCTTTGCCGAGCGCGTGGCGGCGGTTGCGCCAGCGGGGCTGAACAACGTGGCGCTCTTCAACGGCGGCTCGGAAGTCACGGAAGGCGCGGTCAAGCTCGCGCGGCAGTATTGGCTGGCTCGCGGCAAGCCCGAGAAGTACCTGGTCATCAGCCGCTGGCAGGGCTTTCACGGCATGACGCTAGGCGCGAGCGGCTTTGGCGGGCACACCGGTCGACGTCGGCCGTACCAGCCCATGGTGCACGACATGCCCAAGATCCCACCCGCCTATGCATATCGTTGCGACGCCTGCGCGAGTGGCTCGCTGCGCTGCGCCGACGAGCTCGAGCGGACGATTCGCTGGTATGGCGCGGAGAACGTCGCGTGTTTCATCGCCGAGCCCGTCGTGGGCGCCACGCTCGGGGCAGTGCCTGCGCCGGAGGGCTACTTCCAGCGCATCCGCGAGATTTGCGCTCGGAACGACGTGCTGTTCATTGCCGACGAGGTGATGACTGGCTTTGGCCGTACGGGCCGCTGGTTTGCCCTGGAGCACTGGGGTGTGGTGCCCGACATCCTCGTCGCGGCGAAGGGCGTGAGTGGCGGCTACGCTCCGCTCGCCGTTCTCGTGGCCTCCGAATCCGTCGTCACCGCCCTGCGCACGGCCGGAACGCCGTGGGTGATGGGACACACGTTTTCACAGAACCCCGTGACGGCTACCGCGGGCCTGGCCGTGCTCGACTACATTCAGCGCCACGATCTGGTCCGGGCGGCAGCGGAACGAGGCGCCGAGTTGTCCGACGCCCTGCAGCGGGTGGCCGATCAGCACGAGACGCTGGGCAACGTGCGCGGCCTGGGCATGCTGCAAGGCATCGAGCTGGTGCGCGACAAGGCTTCGCGCGAGCCGTTCGATGTGGCGGACGGCGTCGCCTACCGGCTGGCACGGGCATGCATCGAGGAGGGCGTGGCCATTTACCCCGGTCAGGGCGGCGCCGACGGTCAGTCGGGCGACCACGCGCTCGTGACGCCACCGCTTACGACGACGTCAGCACAGATCGCCGAATTGGCCGCGGGAATCGATCGAGCGCTGACGCGCGTGGAGCGCGAGCTTTAGACGAGGAGGAGCAGCGGCTTTTCTAAAAGCTCTTTGAGGGCCTGGAGGTAGCGGGCGCCGGTGGCGCCGTCCAGGGCTCGGTGATCGACTGACAGGGTGAGCTTCATGCGCTCGCGCAGCGCGATTTCGCCCTGGAACTCGGCTGGCTCGCGCGTAATGGCACCGACGGCCAGGATGGCCGCCTCGGGCGGGTTGATCACGGCGTTGAACTGCTCGATGCCGAACATGCCGAGGTTGCTCACGGTGAACGTGCCGCCCGAGTAGTCATTCGGCTGGAGCTTGCCGGTCTGGGCTCGCTCGGCCAGGTCGCGCGACTCCTGCGCTATCTGTGAAAGTGGTTTGAGGTCGACGTCACGCACGACGGGCACGATCAGCCCACGCTCGGTGGCTACGGCGATGCCGATATGTACCTGGCGATGCTTGATCAGGGCATCATCGGCAAACGACACGTTGACCTCGGGGACCTTGCGCAACGTCGCTGCCGCGGCCTTCACGACCAGGTCGTTGAAGCTTACTTTGACGCCCTGGTCGACAATCTGCTTGCGCAGTTTGACCAACTCCGTGGCATCGACGGTGACGGTGAGGAAGAAGTGCGGGACCGTGCGCGTGCTCTCGGCCATGCGCCGCGCGATGGTGCGGCGCATTTGCGACAGGGCAACGCGCTCATCGTCTTGGGCTGGCGCCGTTTGCGGCTGTGCCGCGGCGGCCTTCGGCCCGGACGCCAGGGCTGCTTCAACGTCCGAGCGGATGACTCTGCCCTGCGGGCCGCTGCCCTGCACCTGCGCGAGGTCAATGCCGTGTTCCGCGGCAATGTGGCGGGCCATGGGTGAGGCGCGGACCTTGCCGTCGGCGGTGGCGTCGACGTCATCGCGGGGCGCCGATGGGGCGGGTGTGGTCGGCTGCGCCGAGGGTGAAGCCGTGGGCTCCGGTGCTTCGGCTACGTTCCCACGCGCCTCTGGCGATGTGGGTGTTTCGGAGCCGGTGGCCTCCGCAGCTTGCGGTTCGGCGGCCTTCGGCGGCGGCGCGCCTTTCGGCTCGGCCTTCGCATCGCCTCTAGCGGGGGCCGCCGCGGACCCGATGCGAGCCACGGGCTTGCCAATGGCGACCGTCGAACCTTCGGGTGCCAGGATCTCCTGCAGCGTGCCGGCCTCGAACGAGGTCAGATCCATCGTCGCCTTGTCAGTCTCGATCTGGGCGATGACGTCGCCCTTGGCAACCTGATCGCCGGGCTTCTTGAGCCACGAGGCAATAGTGCCCTCTTCCATCGTGTCGCTCAGGCGGGGCATCGTCACTTCGGCCATCAGCGAGTGCTCCGGGCGCGGTAACCGCTGGCGTCGAGCGTCGCCTTGATCGCCTCGACGATGTTCTGCGATTTGGGCAGCGCGGCCTGCTCCATCACCTTGGCGTAGGGCAGCGGGATCTCAGCCTGGGCGACGCGCTTGATCGGCGCATCAAGATAGTCGAACGCGCCCTCGTGGATCGTGGCGACAAGCTCGGCGCCCACGCCATACGAATACCAATCCTCTTCGACGACCACGGCGCGGCTCGTCTTCTTGACTGACTCGATCAGCGTGTGTCGGTCGAGCGGACGCAGCGAGCGTACGTCGATCACCTCGCACGAGATGCCTTGCTCCCGTTCGAGGCGGCGCGCGACTTCGAGCGCCACCACGGACATGCGCGAGTAGGCGATCAGGGTCAGGTCGGAGCCTTCCTTCATGATCGCCGCCTTACCAATGGGCACGGTCCATTCGTCGTGATGACCGTTCGACGAAGAGTCGTCGCCCAGGTCGGGCACCTCACCCTTGGTGTTATAGAGGGCGAGATTTTCGAGAAAAATGACCGGATCGTCGTCGCGGATCGAGGCTTTGAGCAGTCCGCGCGCATCGGCCGGGGTCGCCGGCGCGACGACCTTGAGGCCCGGGATGTACGCGTACCAGGCGCTGAAGTTCTGCGAATGCGTTGCGGCAAGCTGCTGGCCGCCGCCTTCGGGCGTGCGCAGCACCATCGGCACCTTCGCCTGGCCGCCAAACATGTAGTGGATCTTGGCCGCGTGATTGACGACCTGGTCGATCGCCAGCAGGCTGAAGTTGACGGTCATAATCTCGACCACCGGCCGCAAGCCGAGCATCGCCGCACCGACCGCGGCGCCGACGAAGCCCTCTTCGGCAATCGGCGTGTCCATGACGCGCTCCGGCCCGAACTCTTTGAGCAGGCCGGCGGTGATCTTGTACGAACCTTCGAACAGCCCGATCTCCTCGCCCATCAGTACGATGTTCTTGTCGCGCCGCATCTCCTGGGCGAGCGTGTCGTGAAGGGCCTGGCGATAGGTAACTAGCGCCATGGTTCCTGCCCTGGCAGCGCCGACGGCTGGTTTTCGACATCGGTCGCATAGCTGAACTCGAACAGCTTCGCCGGATCCGGCTCGGGACTCTCGTCGGCGAATTCGACCGCGGCCTGCACCTCGCGATCGATCTCCTCCTCGAGCTCCTGCATGCGGTCGTTGTCGAGCACGCCCTCGTGTTTGAGCCGGTCGGCCAGGCGCAGCAACGGATCCTGAGTGCGAATCTGCTGCAGATAGCTGTCGGCGCGATAGCGATCGGGATCGACCACCGAGTGACCCTTGAGGCGGAAGCTCTTGATGTCGAGCAGGCTGGGTACACGGTCCTTTCGGGCACGCTCGACGGCTTCGCGGGTGGCGTCACGCGTGGCGATGACATCGTTGCCGTCGACTTCAACGCCCGGCATGCCGTACGCGCACGCCTTCTTGTGGAGCTCGGCAACGGCCGACCCGGCCGCGACCGACGTACCCATGCCAAAACCGTTGTTGATCACCGCGAATACGACCGGCAACTTCCACAGCGCCGCGAGGTTGAGCGACTCGTGGAACGCGCCGATATTCGTGGTGGCGTCGCCCATCTGGCACACGACAACGTCCTTGTCGCCTTTGCGCACGATGGCCAGGCCAGCCCCGGTCGCCAGTGGCAATTGGCCACCGACGATGGCGTAGCCGCCGAGCAGGCGCTTTTCCCAGTCGAACAGGTGCATCGAGCCGCCGCGGCCGCGCGAGACGCCGCCCTCGCGGCCGAAGAGCTCGGCCATGACATTGCCGGGATCGATGCCGCGGGCGATGGCGTAGCCGTGCTCGCGGTAGTTCGTAAACAGGTAGTCGTTGGGCTGCATGCCGGCGATCAGTCCGACGCACGTGGCCTCTTCGCCCAGGTTCAGGTGGCAGTAGCCGCCGATTTTGGCGCGCTGGTACATCTCGGCCGTCTTCTCCTCGAAGCGGCGCACCAGCAGCATCATGCGGAAGTACTGCTTCAGCTCTTCCGAGCTGGCCGCCGACTTGACGGCGTGGGCACGCCCGTTACGGGCGGTGCGAGTGGACGTGGCGCGAGGACTCACCGACGGGACCTGTTATGAAAAATGGTAACCGAAGGATCTCGGCACCACGCCCTTAGCACTTGCGCAACCAAAAGGTTGCGTGTTATTGTGCAACCAGGAGGTTGCATATGACGATGGCAACACAGACCGATCGCATCCACAAAGAGATCCTGCTCAAGGCACCGCAGGCGCGCGTCTGGCAGGCCGTGTCCGACGCGCAGCGCTTCGGCGCATGGTTCGGCGTCCGCCTCGACGGCTCGTTCACGCCCGGCGCGGTCGTGCGCGGCCAGATCCTCGAGGCGGGCTGGGAGCACGTGCCATTCGAGATGACCGTCGACCGCGTCGAGCCCGAGCGGCTCATCTCGTTCCGCTGGCACCCGAACGCGGACGACGTCCAGCATGACTACTCGAACGAGCCGACCACGCTGATCGTCTTCGAACTCCAGCCGCAGAGTGATGGCGTGCTGCTGACGATCGACGAGTCGGGCTTCGACAACATCCCGCTCGCGCGGCGGCTGGAGGCCTATCGCAGTAACGAGGGTGGCTGGACCGAGCAGATGCAGCGCATCGCGCGCTATGTTGGCCGCGACGCCTGACGACGCCGCGTCAGTCTTTGCCGCGCTGGGCGACCCAACTCGCCTGGCGCTGGTCGGCCGACTGAGCGCCCGCGGGCCGTCGTCTATTGCGCGGCTCGCGCGCGGCTCGAGCGTCAGTCGGCAGGCCGTGACCAAGCACCTGCACGTGCTGGCCGCGGCCGACCTGGCGCACAGCGCGCGCCTCGGCCGCGAAATCATCTGGCAGCTCGACACGGCCAGGCTGCGCGAGGCGCGCGAAGCCATCGATCAGATTTCGCAGCAGTGGGACCAGGCGCTCGACAAGCTGCGCCGCTACGTCGAAGACGACTAGCGGCGGTCGACCGTCGGGTCGAGCATGTCGCGCAGGCCGTCGCCGGCCAGGTTGAAGCCCAGAACGGTCATGAAGATGGCCAGGCCGGGAAAGGTCGCCAGGTTGGGGTTCGAGAAGATGTACTGGCGCCCTTCGCCGAGCATGGAGCCCCATTCGGGCGTCGGGCCCTGGACGCCGAGGCCCAGGAACCCCAGTCCGGCGGCCGTCAAGAGCGTGCTGCCTAAACCCAACGTGGCCTGAATCACGACCGGCCCGAGCGCATTGGGCAGCACGTGGCGCCAGATGATCAATGCACTGGGCGCGCCAAACCCGCGCGCAGCTTCGACATAGCCGCGGTAGCGAATCGATAACGTCGAGGCGCGCACCAGGCGAACGAACGCCGGCAGGACGCCCAGGCCGACCGCGACGATCACCTTGTCCAGGCCAACGCCCAGCACAGCCACCAGCGACAGCGCCAGTAAGAAACCCGGGAACGACAGCAGCACGTCGATGACGCGCTGAATCGTCAGGTCGACCCAGCCGCCGTAGAAGCCGGAGATCGCCCCGAGCGGCACGCCAATCGCCAGCCCCAGGCCGACCGCGGCGAAGCCAATGACCAGCGAGAAGCGCGCCCCGTAGACGAGCCGGGCCAGGATGTCGCGGCCCAGGTGATCCGTACCCAACCAGTGCGCCAGGGTCGGGTCGCGCAGCGCCTCTTCGAGGTGGTTTTCCTCGGGGTTGTAGCCGATGACCAGCGGCGCGGCGATGGCCAGCGTGAAGAACACTGCCAGCACAGCCAGGCCACCCACCGCGCCTCGGTTGCGACAGTAGCGCAGCCACATCGCCCGAATGCGGGCGGTCGGCAGCTCGCGTGGCAATTGGCCCCGCAGCGTGGGTAGCCGGCGGCGGCTGGGTATGGCGCTGACGGTCATGAGTAATGAATACGCGGATCGATTACGCCGTACAGCAAGTCAACGGCGAGATTGACGAGGATGAACAGCGTCGAAAACGTCAGGACGATGCCCTGCACGACGGGGTAATCGCGCGCGAACAGGGCATCGACCAGCAATTGGCCCATGCCCGGCCAGCCAAAG
>WNFV01012570.1_pt1 | contig 13822 bp, 19 predicted proteins | sample 5400101 | NCBI WGS metagenome assembly WNFV01 (sample SAMN13153361, study PRJNA577476) | soil metagenome | isolation source: 115 cm soil or saprolite under grassland replicate 1 | place: USA:California | collected 2016-06-15 | reverse complement strand
CAGCAGCCGCCGGGCCAGCGCCACAATCCCAATCCGCCGGATCCGGCTACTCCCCTGCCCAAAGCGCGCCTCGTACCACCGGCTCTACGCACTCTCGCTGAAACCGCACCCACCCCCACGCAATCTCGATCGCCATCGCCCGGATATACCGGTTGCCCGCCTTGCCGCTCCCCTGCTCCCGACTCACCGCCCCACTCTGATAGGGCGGCCAGCCGCTTCACGTACTGCCGGTACTGTGCCCCCGTCAGCCGATGCTCCAACGACCGCAACGACGCATTCGCTTCCATCACCGACGTGTCGATCGCCAGGTGCCGACCTTTCAGCAGCTTCTGCTGCTTCAAGGCCCGCAGCAGCAAGCCGAACACCGCCTCGTAGACGGCGGCCGCGAGCCGCTGGCGGATCACCGTACAGCTCGAATGGTGCGGCGTCCGCTCCCCCAACCCGTAGTGCAGAAACTCCCGGATCGAGAGCGAATCCGCACACCGCGCCGCGATCGCCCGTTCGCTCGGCAGATTCTCGAAGAAGCCCACCAGCCGCATCTTGAAGTAGACCTCGGGATCGATGCCCGGTTGCCCGCCCTTGCTGCCGTCCATGTCGTAATAGGGCGCCGCCAGCCGACGCACCTCCGCCCCGAACCGACACGCGGTGAGCACCTGGTCGAGCTTCTGATAAAACGAATGCGCCGGCGTCGTAGGGAGATCGCTCGTGGCGATCCAGAACGCCGGCGCTTCCTCGGGAGTTCTTGTGCCGGAACACGGTGGCCTCCGTCAGCTGGGGAACTGGCGAACCACTCGTATCGCGGCGCCAATCTATATCATTCGATACCTTCCATCTTCGATACCTTCCATCCATACGGTATTTCGACAGTCTGTTAAGCGCATTCCGTTAGGCGGCGCACGTTAGAATAGCGCGGATCGGGTTTCGCACTGCGGCGAGGTGTCCAACCAAAGTCAGTATGAGGAGGCTCTATGAGCCCAAAGACGGATACACAGAAGTCCGCCAAGAGCCGTGCTGCGTGTGGTGCTGGCGGATGGCCGCGAACTTGCCGTTCCCCTTGCGTGGTTCCCTCGGTTGCGGGATGCGACGCCCGACCAGCGCAGTCGGTGGGAGCTGATCGGCGGCGGCATCGGGATCCACTGGCCAGCGATTGACGAGGACATCTCGGTCGAGAGTCTGCTTGCGATTCGCTAGCCGGGCGGCTGCGGTCTAACAAGCGCTTGAAGCTGACGGCGCCCGGTCCCGGGACGAATTGCGTTTGTGCGCCAACGAGTGCTCTGCTCGTCTCAATTGTCGCGGCGCCCGCGTGCTGTGGCGCCGCAGCTTAAAAGCTGCGGGCGCTGCGCCCCTGGGCGCACCGCAGGCTGATCTGATGCCGATACTCAGCTGGCGCACAAATGGAATTCTACCCAGCTCGGCCGCGGCCGGCAGCTTCAAGCGCTTGTTAGACCGCACGCTTTCGGAAACTCAAACCCACAACCGTGAGAGCCGTGGCAAGACCAATCGCGATGCAAGACTGGATGACGTACCCCCACCCCGCTTCCTGGACGATAGCCGGACCGACCTGGGGATCCGTGAGCTCGGCTACCAGGGCGTACGCCGCCAGGAAGATCGCCAACAGAGCTGGAAAGATGAGCCAGCGCCGCACCCTCGTCACGACATGGCCGACCGCCCCAAGGGTCAGGAAGACGAGCCATACCGTGCGGAGGCTCCATTCCTTGTCCATCACCTCGAGCACAAGATCGAATACTGGCATTTCGACCAGGGGCGTGTGGCGGTCTAACGGCCTGCGCTTGAGCTGCGGGCGCGGACTCCGCGGGCGCGTCGCAGGTTCATTCGATAACCAGCACTCAGTTGGCGCACAAATGGAATTCTACCCTGCTTGAGCGCGCCCGTCAGCTTCAAGCGCCTGTTAGACCGCGGACGTCAGTCAAGGGTAACCACGTGCCCTAGATAAATCGCCGTGACGATGGCCCCCCGGGCATTGATGTGCATCGCCAACTGACGCGAGGGCGTGGGGCTTGGCCGGTACAACAGCACTCGGCCATCCATGCTCCGGTCATGAGGTGAGCCATAGAGTTCCATGACCCGACCCAGGGGATCACCCACCCGCAAACCGCGCCTCGTGGGAATCGACGGCCCTGTCAGATGAGTTCTGAACAGAGCGCCCGCCGTGTCAAAACTGAATGCAACGTCAGCGTAGGTCCAGAGAAGGAGCCGGAGACCCTCACCCTCAATCGTGGAGTCGGGATACACCTTTCGCGGAGGTCCGAATTTAGCTCGCACGGCAGCAGTGTCCGCATGAAGCGCTAGCCCCCCGACCGTGAGATCGTCGAGTCGCAATGGTTCGGGATCTGCGCTGTAAACACCGAGCGCGACGATACAAAGCGCCGTACCAGGAGAAAGATGCCTAGCTTGATGCGTCACGACGCTGCCTCTCCACATGGATGGCCTGCCAGTGAATAGTCCGCGGTCTAACGGACCGCGCTTAAGCTGCGGGCGACTCGCCCGTCGGCGCATCCGTGGTTGAACGATAGTTCATGCCCGCCAGGGCACAACACTCCGCTTCCTTGGAACGATCAGCGCCCGCCAGCTTCAAGCGCTTGTTAGGCAGCGTGCCTCGTTGCGAAGCGTTAGGGCGCCTCATTGCAGAGAGCCACGTTGCTGCTCGACCTTTCGCAACACATCGTCGAGCGAGCCGCGAAGAACGAGGATCTTGATCTCGAAGACCACGTGGTGTCGTGGTGGCAATGATCTCTCAGGATCCACATGCTGACAGGTCAGCTCGGGGTTGCTCCACACGTTGCCCGCCTCGCGCGCAAAGCTCGCGACCACCCATTGGCGATCTGTCGAGAGCGTCGCGACCAAAGGCTGATCCACAGCTCGCGAGGCGTTGTAGTAGGTGATCCCGTCCCCTCGGTGTTCGACGCGCTCGGCTGGCACGGGCCACGTGAAGGAGGCGAGATAGCGGGATGGCAACCAGTGATTGAGGGGCATCGTGAGCCGGGCTGGAGTCTCGGCAGCGAGGAGTTCGAAGCCGTCTTGGCGATGGATGTATGTCCGTTCCAGGCGCACGTCGTGAAACGCCGCCGTAAGCCGAGGATCAGTGACGGCGTAGATCACGTCGTAGACCACGTCAGAGCTGTTGGTGAACTCATAACGGAAGCGCACACCGTCGTCTTCCAGCGTGGCTCGGGCCAGCATGTGGACGGCGCCGGGCAAGTCCCTTTCATACTCAAGTGATCGGCTGCGTTGCCGCCAGTCCGGCCGCTCACCCCGCAGGCCTGGCTGGAAGAGATACAGGTGTTCTGGGTTGACGCGCCCGTGTCGTTTGATGGTCACGTGTTCTGGGAACAGGACCTCGATGGCGCGGTCCGACTCGGGGTGGCCCGGCAACACGATGCGCAGTGCTGGTTGCGCATGCTCCTCTGCGACCAGCAATGCGAGCCCATTGGGATTCCGGATGACTCCTGCCTGCCGCGTGGTCGCTACGGGGGCGTGCGCAGGCGAGGACGCGGCGCAGAGAGCAACCAGGGGAAGGTACCGCCATCGCGGTGTCAACGGCGGAGTCGCAAAAGGAGTGAGGGCACGCTGGCCTAACGGATCGCGCTTGAGCTGCGGGCGCCACGTCCGCGGGCGAATCACCAGTTCTTTCGGTACACCGTCGTCAGTTGGCGCACAAATGGAATTCAACCTTACTTGGCCGCGCCCGCCAGCTCCAAGCGCTTGTTAGGCAGCGGCCCGACGCTAGCAGCATTCCAGGAGGCGATAGAAGCGCTTATCCGTGGCGCTCCACCCGATGGTAGTGACGGCATCACCTCCAACAGAGAACTGGAAGAGTGTGATCCCAGCGGCCTGCATCTCGTCCCAAATCAGCTGCGCCCGCGATCGGTCGCTCCGGTGAAGATCGCGAGCGATTACGTCGGGGATGAGGTCGATATGCCGCGGGGCAGAACCGCGAAGACTGGTCAGGAACCCCGCAGGTGACATGAATTTCTCCTCGGCAAAGAAGAAACCGCCCAGCTCGCGCAACCGCCTACGGTGCTCGGCCGCGGAGAGTACCCGTCGGCCTGCGTCAAAGCCCACCGCCCGTGTCTCTGACCACTTCGTCTCAAACACTGTTCGTCCCGACGACGTGATCGTGAAAGTTACTTCGAGGCTGTCTACAGTTTGGCCACGCCCCGTAAGGCTCAAGATTTCCGGGACGTTGTCACCGGTAAGATCTCGTTCGACGATCCCCAGCCGTACTGTGGTGTCGCTAAGAACGGGCGTCGAGGCCAGAACTGTCGCGAGCAGTGTCGGTATCATCTTGGTCGCCCCTTTCCCCGGCAGTCGCGGCCGCTGCCTAACGGCATGCGTTTAAGCTGCGGCGCCGACCCCCGTCGGCGCTACGGAGATCCAGATTACCACAGAACTCGCCAGGGCACAAACGCAATTCCTCCCAAGAACCGGCGCCGCCAGCTTCAAGCGCTTGTTAGGCGCACCCGCTACGATGGGCTGGTGGCCGTCCGAAGGCGCCGGCGAGAGCTAGGGACGTCGGGTGGACGTTTGGATCCGATTCACTGGTTCTGCTTTGAGAATGTCAGAACGGCAAGCGTGATTGCGAGCATCGTAAGGACGGAGGGCAATGTGGGGTCACGGTGCAGCTTGAAGGCGTAGAGCAGGGCGCCTGTTCCCACCGTACATGCGCACACTACGGCCCCCACGAAGGTCCAGCGCAGGCGCAGAAGAACCAAAGCCCCGCCGACGAGGACAAGGCAGCCGGTCAGGTAACGAAACCACTGGCCCCATCCTATTCGTTCGAAGAGTAGGACCGTTTTCGATATCCCGCTTAGTTTGATCACTCCATCGATAACGAAGAACGATCCAAGAATGACTCGAAGGACACGCACAACTACTGGTTTGGGTTTCATTTCAGTGCGGCCGGCAGATTCGTGGGCCGACGTTCGGACAAGTTCTGGACGCTCTGGCGGGGTCATCGTTACTCCGTCGCGCTTGCTGGTTGGTTGGGGGTGCGCCTAACGGATCGCGCTTAAGCTGCGGGCGATCCACTCGCCGGCGCAAGAGTATTGGACGAACGTCCGTGCTCGCCAGGGCACGACACAACGGTTTCCTCTAGAACGAGAGCGCCCGCCAGCTTCAAGCGCTTGTTAGGCGGCAGCCTCAAGGCCGTGGCACAGCGCCAGTCACCACCACAGCACCAGCCCCGCCGCGAGCTCGGGTCGCGGGTCGTCGCTATCGCCGGCGTCAGCCCCGGCATTCCGCGGTAAGTACAGGCGGACGTCCCCACGCAGAGCGCCCCATTCCGCGAACGGCACCAAGAGACCAGTCCCCCCGACCACCGTTGTGAAGGTGCCGTCCAGAAAATGTGACCCACCTTCGCGGAAGCACGTCGGAGGCTCACAGAGGAGTTGCTCGGCGTCCACCCGCAGGCGACCTATGCCCAGCGCCAAGAACGGTTGAACACCTTTCGCCGTCGCCGCGCGCAGCGAGTGGCGTAGAAAGAGACCCACGAAGGTGAAAGCCGGTGCTCGATTGGAGGGATTGCGGTTCTGCCCGACGTGAGCAAACGCCGCCTCGATTGTCGTGTGACGATTGCTAACCGGCAAATGGTAGGCTACGCCTGCGGACGGAATCCACGTGCTGATGCTACCGACCGGGCATGCTCCGCGACACTTACGCACTGTCGCCACGTACCACACTGATGATCGAGCACCGGGGGCCGACGAGCACCACAGCCATGCCATCCAGAATACCAGGCTGCAGGTGTTGGTCGGGCATAGTCGTGATTCGTAATCCCTGGGAGTCGCGCTGGAATCGGAAGATCCTTGATCGGAACGGATCGGTGCGCGCCAGTGAGTCGATAGCGACTCGAACTGCGGCAGCACTGTCGCAGGTCGGAACTGCCCAATTCGAAGTCGGGGGCGGCCTGCGCCCTACACGGAGCCACCAGGTGCCAGCGAAGAGCAGAACCAGAACAAGGCTGAATAGTGGGACCCTACGCATGGCTCGCCGTGCCGCCTAACGGATCGCGCTTAAGCTGCGGGCGACTCGCCCACGGGCGCAACCGATGCCGAACGATAACGAGGGCCCGCAGGCGAACAACACTCCGCTTCCTTTAAAGCGATCAGCGCCCCGTCAGCTTCAAGCGCTTGTTAGGCGCTTCGCCGCCGTGACTACGCCCGCTTGCGGCGCCGAAGTACCGGGGCGAGGGCCCGCAACGCTTCGTTAACCGCCTCGGAATCTGGAAAGACGTCCAGAAGAGAGGGGTCCAGAACGATGATGTTGGTACCTTCGCGATAGCGCTGGGCCGTTACACCGCGCACACCCTTCGAGAAGTCGTACTCCGGCCGCATGGTGTCTCGGTCACCCTCACTCGATTTGTGCTTAGCCTTGTCCTTCTTCATAGTCGTGGCGCTCGCGTCTGGTTGCGAGTCTGGCTGAGATGATCCTGGTTCGTGGTGGCCGCTCCACGAAAGCTACTACAAGGAGCCGGCCCGCGTTGGACAGGCCGAGAACCAAGTACCGCTCCTCGCCAAGTGAATGATCTGGGTCCGGGAGCAGGACTGACAGCGGGTCGCCGAAAGCGGTGACCGCCTCGTCGAACGCGACGCTATGCTTGCGGAGGTTCGCGGCTGCCTTGTCGGCGTCCCATTCGAATTGGTAGGGCACGGGCGCAAATCTATGGCCTTCGGATTCCCGCGGCGAACGCGCCTAACGGATCGCGCTTGAGCTGCGGCGCCTAGCTTGGTTCGTCACAAATGGAATTCTACCTCGACGACCGGGCGCCGCCAGCTCCACATCCCTATCGCTACGTGGTGGTGCGCCGGCCCCAGCCCGACGAGCCGACCGAGCAGCTGACGCTGTTCAAGCTTGGCAAGTACCACTATCAGGTCCTGGTCACCAATCTGCGGCTGGAGCCGCTCAATCTGTGGCGGTTCTACAACGACAGGGCCGCCGTCGAGTTGATCGTCAGGCAACTCAAGGGCGACTACCGCCTCGGCAACATCCCCACCTCTCACTTCTTCGCGAACGAGACCTACTTTCATCTCCTGCTGCTGGCCTACAACCTGGTCAACTGGTTCAAGCGCCTTTGCCTCCCCCCAGAATTGCACCCTGCGACGCTCCAGACGCTGCGGCACAAGATTCTGCTGATGCCTGCCCAGTTGCGTCGCACCGACAACCGCCCACGCCTGATGTTGCCTGCGAGCGGCCCGCGCGAAGCCGCTTGGAAGTACGCGCTCCAGCAGATCAACAAACTCCGGCCCTGAAATCATGACTTTTCACGCCGGATTCAGGTTAAAGCGATCACCGCCCGTCAGCTTCAAGCGCTTGTTAGGCGCCAGCTTCTGAACGGTTAGGCTGGATCGCAGATCGGGTCGCCCTCATTCTGGGCCCGGACCTTCGCCGTATCTGTTGTCGGCGGCGCGGTGAAATCCTCCATGAGGCCGATGTAGACAACGCAGCTCCTTCCCCGCTGCGCATGGTGGGCCGCCCGACCCCACCAAGAGCGCCCTCCCGCCTGAACAACCTGGACCCATATGGAGTCCGTCGCCGCAGCATGCGGTCGATAGAAGCCGAGGGCCGAAACGTCAGTGGTGTAGGTCCCGTGATCGGCCCAATATTTTTCCTGTGCCGTCACCAGATTCCGGAGTTGCTGCTTCAGGACGGGGTTGTAGTCAATCCCCATCGCTCCGGGTTGGACCCGCGCTGAGAAAAGGGCCGCCGACGGCAGCACGATCACGGCGAGAAGTAAGGCGTGTGTTGGCTTCATCGTCCCTCCCAGTAACACGAATGCATGATCTGCTGGCGCCTAACGGATCGCGCTTAAGCTGCGGGCGACTCGCCCGCCGGCGCATCTGTAGGTGAACGATAGTTCGTGCCCGCCAGGGCACAACACTCCGTCACCGCCCGTCAGCTTCAAGCGCTTGTTAGGCGCCAGCTTATTGCTCAAATCCCACCAGCGCTGAGTCGCTCCAAGCGTGGCCCGCGGCGCTCCATTGAGAGGTAGCAGGAAAGTTGGACCGCGCGTAGCCGCGCTTAGCGGCGAAATCGAAGACGGCCTGAGGCTCGGCATTGAGGAAAAGGGCCGCCTTCGTGGCATCGCGAGACCAGCGAACCCGAACGGTCACGGGTTTGGAGCGGTGGGCGATTTGAGTCGCGTCATAGACGCTGACAGCGTCAAGAATCTGGCTCTCCTGAGGTCGAGACACGTCGAGGGCGTAGAAGTACCCCGTTTGGCCGTCATCTTCGAACGCGACCTTGTGGGGTGGAACTGGACCGTCAACTTCGAGGACGGTAGGAGTACCAACCTTGAGAGTGCGTTCCATGGGTCGTCCGCGAGTCGGTGCCACACTCTGGGCGGTTGCACGCGAAGACGCGGCGGCAAGACAGGTGGCCGCGACGAGAGTTGTAACCCCGTTGCAAGTCAGGCAGTACACGGGCTTGATCGGAGTCTCTCCTCGCTGGCGCCTAACGGATCGCGCTTAGGCTGCGGCGCGCAGGGTCGTTGATCACGCCATTACCGCTTCCTCTGAAAGCCGGCGCCGCCAGCTTCAAGCGCTAGTTGGGCAGCGTGCTCGCCGAAGCGCCAAGGTGCGAGCTGCCAGGAGCTATTCGCAGCGAGAACTGGGCGCTGGCGAGCGCAAGTAGCGGCATCATGGGGCGCGGGCAGAGAGTACGCGAAGGGGCAGCAGGCCAGAGGCGAAATGCGGAGGCGGCGGCTCCACAACTGGCGGAACAGGTTTGAAAGGGTTCTAGGACGTCAGCATCGCTGATTGAGGATAGACCGCCTCCAAAGCGACCGCAGATGGCGGTGCCGATGCAATCGAGGACGCACGTCTGCTTGCTCGCCGCATAGTGGGCAAAGCTTCCAAGTTCTGCGATCTGCGACTCACCTAGCTTCGATCGCAAGTTGGCAGGGCAGGCAGCAATCTCTGCAGCGGTGGCGCTGACGCCGGGGCACTGCGCCGCGGCGTTGCACACCTTCGCAAGCAGATCATCTACAGGATCAGGCGCCTTCGGCTCAGTGGCACTGCACGCTGCAAGCACGGCAAGATAGGTGAGCCAGGCGCTTCGCGTTGTCATCGCAGACCCCTTTCTTCACCGACGAACAGTCTGACAGCGGCTTAGCGTCTGGGCACCATGCTTAGGATCCGTCGTCAAGCATCCGGAGGTCCGACGCGCGGGCCAGGAGGGGCCCCCCGGAGCACGCTGCCCAACGGATCGCGCTTAAGCTGCGGGCGACCCGCACGCCGGCGCAAGGGTATTGAACGACAGTTCGTGCCCCGTCAGGGGCACAACACTCCGTTTCCTCTAAAGCGATCATCGCCCGTCAGCTTCAAGCGCTTGATTCTATGGAAGCGACTGGCCTCACCATGGCCGAACGCCTAACGTCGAGTTGCCACCAGACGCGTGCGCGCTCGTCACAGGAGGCCAGTCATGTACTTCGCCGGACTCGATGCGCATCTAAAGTATGTCACCGTCGCCGTCCGCGACAGGTTGGGCACACTAGTGCTCGAGACCACCGTGTCGACACGGGAGCCCGAGCGCCTGCTCGCCGTGCTCGCCCCCCTCCGCCCCCTTGAGGTCGTGGTCGAGACCTGCCCGTTCTGGCCGTGGCTCTCCGACTTGCTCGTGCCGGCCGGGATCGGCTTCCACCTCGCCCACGCCCAGCGGCTCCGGGCCATCGCCACCGCCCCGCAGAAAAATGACCGGGTCGACGCGCGGCTCCTCGCCCGCATGCTCCTCGCGGGCCTGATCCCGGAGGCGTATCCGCGGTCCGGCGACCAACGCGAGCAGCTGCGGCTGCTGCGGCATCGCACGGCCCTGGTCCGCGCTCGCACCCGGCTGGCGGGGCGGATTCACTCCCAGTTGCACCAGCAGCGGCTGCTGCTCTCGCGGGAACAGCTGCTGCGCCAGGCGACCCGCACGTGGCTCCGCGAGACCGCCTGGCCCCGCCTGACCGCCGAGCAGCAGGCGATCGTCACCACGCACCTCGCGCTCATCGATCACCTCACGCCGCTGATTCAGGCGCTCGAGCGGCGCATCGACACGGCAGCGGGCGCCAACCCGCCGGCGGCGCTCTTGGCCACGATTCCTGGGATCGGGCCCTACCGCAGCCTCCTGCTGGCAGCAGAGCTCTCGCCCCTCAGCCGCTTCCCGCGGGTCGAGCATCTGGCGAGCTATGCCGGCCTCGCCCCGGTGACGCGCAGCTCCGGCGGGCACACCCGACACGGGAGCATTCCCCAGGGCGCCAATCGGTGGGTGCGGGGTGCGCTGGTCTCCGCCATTCCGAGTCACGTCCGCTCGGCACCCACCAGTTCCGTGACCCGCGCCTACGCGCAGCTGACGGCCCGGCTCGGGTGGCGGGTCGCGCGGGTGGCCGCCGCGCGGAAGTTGCTCCGCATCGTCTACCTCATGCTGCGGCGCGGTGAGCCGTGGCGTGGGACAGGAAGAGTAGAGGACGCCGTCAGGGACGAGGTCCACGCCTCACATGTCGCTCGACGACCTCAATACGCTTGATTGACCCGTCCCGCTCGTATAGCCAGATCATGAGGCGTTGCTGACCTCGCATAGGTGTCCGAGCCGTCGCAGGCTCGCAGGTGATCGAGAGCGAACGTCGAACCGCGCGCATGCTGTGGTGGTAAGTGAAGGAAGCACGGAACCGAGCGCCGGTGCTGCGGCCCAGCACCGGGGAGGAGCAGTTCACCCTCTTGACGCCAGTCGCTTCATAGGTGTTAGGCGGCGCCGACCTGCAGACCCTGAGCGTACGCTGCCTTCGTGAGCACGTAGACTACCCTCTCCCGACCCTTCGCGTCGGGAGCAACGCGGAGATACACGGCGCCTATCTTCTCAACCGCCCGCCGCGACCGACGATTCTCCGGCCCAATGATGAAAAGGACCTGATCGACCGTCTTGAAAGCGTGTTCCAGCATTAGGCGCTTCATCTCGCCGTTGTACCGGCCGCCCCAGTAGCGACGCCCGAGAAAGGTCCAGCCAATCTCCACCACGCCCTCTGTGGCGTCAAAGCCATGGTAACGCGACGATCCAATGATCTGCCCAGTTGCACGGTCGATGGCCACCAGCGCGCCACCAGACGTGACGGCGTCAGCAAAGAATTGCCGGAAGACCTCTTCTTTGTAACGGTCAGACTCCGGATGCTGCTCCCAAATGAGCGGATCTGACGCAACGGCAAACAGCGCCGGCCAGTCGCTTGGGCGCAGGGGCCGCAGCTCGAGGAGCTGACCGGTGAGAGTTGGCTGAGGATCGAACATGGTAGATTGAAAGCTAAACCAATCGCGCCGCCTAACGGACCGCGCTTAAGCTGCGGGCGCCATGTCCACAGACCTCCGAACTGAAACACTGCCAGAGCCGCGATCCCTATGGCGATCACCTGAACACTGATTACGGACCATCGACGCACTCGAGATGCGATCGCGGTAGCCGGTGTCTCAGTGATTACACGATCATTCATGTGCTGTCTAACGGATCGCGCTTGAGCTGCGGCGCCTAGCTTGGTTCGTCACAAATGGAATTGTACGCTAGCCGCCGGGCGCCGCCAGCTCCGAGCGCGTGTTAGACGGCGCGCTTTGCACCGACGTACGAGCGCGCCGCGCACGGCTGGGAGCCCGCACCCGCCGTTGGGTTGGGAAGTTGCCTCTGAGCAGCCACCCGACGGAAGGAGGTGCGCGGCGCGGCAAACCTGTGCCGCGGCCTCGGGGTGGTGGGGCGCGGCGAACCGATCTTCCCTCGAGAGCATCGGCGCTCGGCGCCCCGCGCAATCACCAGACCACAGGAATTGACGGAAAGGAATGCTTGTGGGGTGGGAGCACGCCGCCTAACGGACCGCGCTTAAGCTGCGGCGCCTAGACTGAGTGATCACAAAGGGAATTCTACCGTAGACGCCGGGCGCCGTCAGCTTCAAGCGCTTGTTAGGCGGCGATCCCCTAGTGCGGCCCCCTTGGCAAACGCCTCGACGGCTGTACGGGTGCTGGCCGTGAATCGTTCGAGTTCACCTACCCCAACGAGGCCGGACGCGCGCATAGCCGCCAGCTGCTCAATCATGTGGGAGCGCCGTGGATCGTCGAAGGCCCGGGCGAGGTCTCGGTCTCGCTGTTTGAGCAAGTGAACGACGTCGAGGTAGCGTTCGTGGTACGTTCGCGCCTCGTTTTGGACGAGTGGTTCCAGTTCTGCGAAGATGCGCTTGCAAAACAGCTCGAGGGCACGCTCCCGTAATTCCCGGAAGCGCTTCCAGTCTGAGTCGGGAACGTCTCGGACCATGATTCGATCGCCGCCTGACGGATCGCGCTTAAGCTGCGGGCGACTCGCCCGCTGGCGCAAGGCAGGTGGACGACAGTCCGCGCCCACCAGGGCGCAAACACTCCACTTCCTTTAAGGCGATCCGCCAGCTTCAAGCGCTTGATGTTTCTAAGAAGTGCCCTCAAGGAGTAGCGTGTCAGTGATCCGCGAAGATCAGGACCCGTCACCTCCAGGAGGGCACCCCATGTGGTATTCCGGCATCGACCAGCACAAGGCCTACTGCGTGATCACAACGTACGGGCCCGAGGGTCCACGCGTCAAACAGGCCCGCGTGGCCAGCACACCGCTCGCCCTCCAGCAGTACTTCGCCGAGTCCCCGGGGCCGCAGCAGGCGGTGGTGGAGTCCACCGGCGCCTGGTACTGGCTGGCCGATACGCTCGCCGGCGTGGGCGTCGAGCTCGTCCTCGCTCACGCGACACGCGTGAAGGCGATCGCCGCCGCCAAAGTCAAGACCGACAAGGTGGACTCCAACACCCTCGCGCTGCTGCTCCGGGCCGACCTCATCCCGGCCGCCCACATGATCGGGCCGGCCCAACGCGCGCCGCGCGACCTGATGCGCACCCGGCTCCGGCTGGTGGCCAAGTCGGTCAGCGCCCAGAACAGCATCGACCGACTGCTGGAGAAGTTCAACGCCCGCGACGTGGGTGAGCTCGACGAGCTCTATCAGCTCCAGGCCCGCTGCCATGCCGCGCAGATCCAACTGCTCGAAAACCAAATCAGGACGCTCGAGCGGGCCCTGCACCCCCACCTGATCCCGAACGCCGACGTGCAGCGCCTGCTCTGGGTCCCGGGCCTCGGCAAGGTGAGTGCCTTCACCATCTATACCGAGATTGACGGCATCGCGCGCTTTCCGACGGCGCGGCAGTTCTTCTCGTATTGCCGCCTGGTCCCCGGCGCCGACAACTCCGGCGGCCACACCCGGCACCGCTCGGGCTCCAAGGCCGGCAACCGCTACCTCAAGCTCGCCTTCAGTCACGCCGGGATCCGCGCCGTGCAGTACTACCCTGAGATCCGCGGCTTCTTCAAGGCCAAGGCGCGCAAGAAGCCCATCCGGATCGCGCGCACCCTGGTCGCCCTGGAGCTCGCGCGCATCGTCTACCACGTGCTCACCAAGCAGGAGGCTTTCAACGGGCGCTTCAAGGACCGCCCGCTCAGTCGTCACAAGCAGGCGCAGTGGCCACGCCGGGCAAGCCCACCCGTCCTAACTGAGACCCCGCAGGGGGGCTCACGCGCTTGATTGGGAAGCCCGGCGTTGTGCCAACGAAGTATCTGGGACCGCCTCGGTGCGAGGCGACCGCTCGGCCTCAACGGTGCCGAGCGGGCGAGCCCATAATGGTGTTTGGACGCCACCGCGCGTGACGCTCAGCTGATACGACCGGCAGACGCCGCTGGCAGGTGAGGAGAGCAGGACCTGGAAGAGGAGAAGGTACGGCAGCGGCGAGCGGAGCTCGCCGCGAGGAGCAACTACCCACTCTTGACAAGGCACTTCTTAATGGTGTTAGGC
>WNFV01006482.1_pt1 | contig 13832 bp, 14 predicted proteins | sample 5400101 | NCBI WGS metagenome assembly WNFV01 (sample SAMN13153361, study PRJNA577476) | soil metagenome | isolation source: 115 cm soil or saprolite under grassland replicate 1 | place: USA:California | collected 2016-06-15 | reverse complement strand
AGTGCCTTGCCCACGACTCCGAGCGGGGGCCGGTACCGGGCGCTGATCGAGAGTTGCGTCCGGCTCCGTCCCAGAGTCGCTATCTCCAGATCCGCCTCGAGCGAGGGAAACAGGCGCTCAGGGCCAGTCGCTTTCCACGTGAGCGGCAGCATCGTCTTGCCTTTCATGCGGAGAGGCGGTCCCAGCTCGAACTCGACCTCCTTTTCGACCCGGCGGTCATCGTCGACTGAAAATCCGACCTCGGCCATAAGCCGCTCACCGCGGGTCTCGGCGTCGCGGGCCAGGCCTGGAACCCAGGCATGTGGCGAGATGAGAAGCGTCTCCTCCACGTCCTCGAAGGAGAGCGGGACGTCTAGGAAGTATCGGATGAACATGCCCGACAGCATGGGCGAGAGACGGATGTCGTCCGAGGGTCGATGGTCCCGACCGGGAGGGGACCTCCGGCACATCCTCTTTGGCGAGGCTCTCGACAGACTTCGGCCATGGAAGACGGCGCGGCAAGAGGGACCGTGCTGCTCGTGGAGGCCGATCCGGCTGAGCGGGAGCTATTCAGCTCGTGGCTCGAGGACGCGGGGTATACCGTCCTCGCGTGCCCGGGCCCGACGGAGCCGGATTACACGTGCCTCGGAAGCCGGACCGGCGCGTGCCCCCTCTCCGACACGGCCGACGTCGTCGTCCTCGACATGAGCCTGGACAGCGAGGCGGTCATGACGGGGACTCCGGCGGAGGAGCTGCTTGGGTTCTATCTCATGGCGGGCCGGCCGTTGGTGGTCCTGGGTTCCCGCCCCGGTGAGGAGGTCACCGGACAGCTCATCCGGTTGCAGCGACATCCTTCGAACGAGGACCTCAACCGGGCCGTCCGCGCGCTGGGCCGTCCCGCGCTCGACCAGCAGATCACAGGGATAAAACGACTCTGATCGTGGTGCCCATCGCTGGCGCGCTCGATCGAGACTGTTCCGCCCAGGACTTCGGCGCGCACCTCCAGGTTCGTGAGCCCGTCGCCACGCCTTCCCGTCTTCAGATCGAATCCCTTGCGTGAAAGGGTGAAGGGCACACAAACCGCCGATCGTCGCTGTGGCCTGCTCGTTCGTAAGCTCGGCCCTTGAAGTTGACCGTGGGCGATGACCGCGCAGCGGACCTTAGGGAGCCCTACGTTCTTCGGCGAACTCGAGCGCGATAGCTCGGCAGGGGGCCCCATCGGCATCTCCTCCGAGGCGGATGGGGAACAGACAGACGAGCGGGTCTGGGGTGCGCACGGCGGACAGGTTCGTGAGGTTCTCGGCGATTACGCCTCCCGCGCCGAGGACGAGGTGATGGACGGGGAACGTCGGTTGCCCTTCGAGTACCGATGGATCCGGGTTCAGCGCATCGATCGCGACCGTTCGGACACCCAGCTCGAGGACACGCAAACATGCCTCGGGATCAAGGAAAGGATGCTCGAGATAGCGATCGTCACCGCGGTGGCCCTCCGACCATCCGGTTCGAAGAGCGAGGATGGCTCCGGGTCTGAGCCGATCGGCCACCGGTAACAGATCATCCCAGACGATCGGCTGGCGAGGCTCGTGGTCCGTGACATCGGCGATCACGCCTGGTCCGATGAACAGGTCAAGATCCAGTTCGTCGAGGCGAGCGCCGTTGCCCAGGAAGTGATATGGAGCATCGACATGCGTTCCAGCATGCGATCCCAGAGAGATGGAGAGGACGTTGAACCCTTCGGTCTCGATCCGCGTGGCGGGCCGGAGTTCGGTCAGGGGGTCGCCAGGATAGATGTGGGTGCTGGCGTCGAGGATGACGGACAGATCAACGATTCTTTGGATCCGCATGCCACTCAGCGTTTCGCGGGCGATAGATGCTCGTGTACGGCGAGCCAGCGGCCGTCTGCGGCCCGGACGAGCACGATCGTCTCATGTTCGAACAAGACATCCTCGGAGGAGTGCGTGCTGACGTGAGTCTCGACCTCATGCGTCACAACGGCCGAATCCCCCCAAAGTTGGACGCGTTTATCCCGCGTCAGGCAGGAACGCACTTCGAAACCATCCTCCGCAACCCAACGTTCCCAGAGTGAGCGATACTCAACGGGAGAGTTCAACCGACGCTCGTTCGTGTAGAAGACGAACGAGCAATCAGGATGGAAGAAGCTGAAGTAGTCGTCTACACGACCGTCACTAAACGCCCGAACGATCGCTTCGACCGCCTCCCGAACTTCGCGCTCGTCTCGACTCGCACTGATCGCGCTCAATCCAGCTCCTCCGGAATCTCATACCACGTAAGCCGCTCGCCGACGCGGGAGCGCAGCTGCCAGCGAAGCGTCTTCGGGGCCGCCTCCATGGCCGCGGTGAGCTTCCGGATGTGCTCAGCCAGCTTCTGGGCCAGATCAGTGGGTAACCTCGCCCGGCCAAACTCCGCCAGTTTGGGCAGGTTCAGAGCAACCGTGTGGTAGAAGCCCCAGTCGTTCGTGAGGGGCTGGACGAATCGTCGCATGTCGATCCCCGTCGGTTCGAGCTGCACGTCGAGCAGGAGAGCGGCGGCGTCGGCGAGGTCCTTTGGTTCGATCCGAACGATCTGCAGCTTCGTGAGCAGCAGGTCGGCGGGGGCGATCGTGAGTTCATGTGTTTCGAATCCATCCCCGAGTTCGAGGGCATGACACATGACGAACTCGCCGACGAGCACGTCGACGGCGTATCCTTCGGCCGCTTCGAATATCAGGCGGCGAGCTCCGTGCAGCGCGTTGAAGTGTCGGTCCGGGATCAAACCCGTCGCCTCAAGGACCCGCGACGCCGCCGCTCCTCGTTTTGCCGGAACGGCGACGTCGAAGTCGCGGTAGGGACGCTCCAGCGGAGGCCTCCGCGCCGACTCCGCCAGCGCGTACACGGCGATGCCTCCCAGGAGTCGCATCGGGAGGCCCTCCTGATTGGCCGCGGCGATGGCTTCACGGGCTCGCTCGAGCAGTGCTTCTGGCGAAGGAGGGACAGGCGTTGGATCTGACACGCCGCCAAGCCTAGCGTCCTCCCCTTGGCCCCGCGTCGCCGAGTCCGCCTCCCTGACTCACTCGATCGGGATCTCCTTGAAGGTGGCATCCAGGTTCACACCACGCTGCCTCTGAATGGCCCGAGCCACCAGGTAGATCACGAAGCCGGAGATGAAGATGACGATGTTCAGCAGGAACATGTTGAATGACCGGCTGTGGAGGAAGATGCCTCCACCCTCATGCAGGGGGTGCCACGAGAGTCCGGACAGTGGATCATTCAAATACGCCCATGCCATGAATCCGCACGCGAGGACCGAAAGGGCCCCGACGATCGACATGACGGGGGTCTTGCCCACCCTCCAGTTCACTGGAGAACCCTCGAAGACGTCCTTCAGCTTGTACGGCAGGAGGATGGCGGCGATCGACGTGAGGATGAACGACAGGATGAACCCGAAGATGCCGACCAGCGTCTTGAACGGGGAGTCGGGCCGTGTGTAGAACCAGAGCGCGGCGATCGATCCCAAACCCATGACGACGAGGGCGTTGATCGGCGTGTGCGTTCTCTCGTTCACTCGTCCGAGCCAGGAGGGGCCGACGCCGTCGATCCCGTACGCCAGGAGGTTCCGAGAGGCGTTGGTGATCTGTCCGGGAAGCCAGGTGTACGACCAGAAGATGAACCCGATCGCCATCACCACGGCGACCACGGTATTGCCAACGGCGTATGAGGCGACCTCGGTGTAGGTCGGGGCGGTCGTGAACCCGAGCGTGGTCCCGTTGTCCCAGGAGAGCGCGCCCAGAAACGATGTCCCGGCCGTCCGCTGGAAGACCCAGACCGTCAGCATCGCGACCGCGACCGAGAAGACCGCGGCGAAGGGCATGGACCAGAGCTGCACCTTGCCGGGTCGCTTCACCTCGCCGCCGATGTACGCGGATGATTGATTGAAGACGAGTTCGAGGTAGATCCACGTCATCGGGATCAGGGTCCAGTACAGACTGAACGGTGCTGTCGCGAATCCGCTGTCCTTGGCAGCCTTCGTCACCGCGCCGAATGCATCGGCCTGACCCGAGACGGTGGACAGGCTCGCGTTGAACCCCGAACGGAAGCTCGCGGGGCTCTTCCCCAAGAGCGCCACGATAGTCACCAGGACGCCCACCATCGCAAGGACGAACAGGACGTTTTGGATCCGAAAGTACGTATTGAGGCCCAGGGAGAAGACCAGCACCAGGGCAGCGATCAGAAGCGTACCGGCGATGAAGGCGCCCGTCGGCGTCGACAACTTGTCACCGAAGTCGATGAGGCCTTGACTTTCGGTGAGCACCCCCAGACTGCGAAACAGGGGAGTGAGACCATAGTACGCGAAGAACGCCGAGGGTACGCCGCCATAGAGCACCCACCATACCGTCTGGTTCCAGTTCGACATCATGCCCCAGGTCGGGCCGAGGACCCTGCTCACGTAGACGTAGTCACCTCCGGACCTGGGCATGGCGGCGGCGAACATCGCAAACACCATCGACGTGGGCAGCACGACAACAAGACAGATCAGGAACGCCAGCTGCATGTTCCCGCCGGGGTAGAAGGCCGGGATCAACAACGTGGCGAACAGCGTCATGAGCCCGATGCTCACGAAGTTGATGTTGTAGATGAGCACGCTCCAGGCGCCGCCCTCGCGAACCAGCCCCGTGGACCTCCGCGCGTACACCCCCGCCACTTGAGCGGGACCGTCCTGTGCTTCCATGTCGCCCCCCCGATCGAGACCGAAAACGGACGCGGGAAAGAGTCATCTATCGCGGTGAAGGGCTACATGACGACCCCCTCGATTCGATCTCAGGCAAGGGTTCGCACGGTCCAATCAGAGGGCAGCCGCGATCGATCGACTCAACCATCCCTCACCCCGTGACGAGCTTGTGGGACTTCACCCTGTCCCCGTCCAGGACCACGATCGATCCCTGAAGTGCGCCCTCCGTGTACAGGGAGCCTGGATTCAGCACGGCGGTTCGCCCGATCTTGGCTACGGCGCGCGACTCGTGGATGTGGCCGTGGAGCGAGAGGACCGGTTGAACCTCCTCGATCGCCTCCCGGACGGCCTTGCTTCCCACCGGCACGAGGACCGGTTCCCCGCCGGCCGACTCGATCCGCATGTCGTCTCGGAGCTTGTAGGCACGGTCCGTCGCGGTGTCGTACGGCGGATTGTGGAGGTTGAATACCGTGGGCCTGCCGGGCTCGAGTCGCCGTATCAGTTGCTTCAGCTTCGAACCCATCTCGTCCTCGGAAATCTCCCGTGGAGAATCCCAAGGGGTCGGCGTCGAGTACCCGAGCGACAAGACCTGGTAGGGGCCGAACTCGACGATGCGTTCCTCGGCCTGCACGATCCACTTCGCCTGATCCAGATGCTTCTTCACCATCGGCGGGTCGTCGTTTCCGGGCATCACGAGGCATGGGATGCCGGCTGCCCTCAGCCGCTCGTCGGCCAGGGACACCCAGTCCTCGACGCTTTGGCCGATCACTCGCTCGAAAGCCCGATCGAGGGCGTCCCCGTGCTTCGCGATCTCGTCCGCCTCCTCCGGCGAGGTCCGGTACGGGTAGAAGCCCTGGAGGCGGATCCGGCGCTCGAACTCCTCGAGTTCCTCGCGGGAACTCATGTGGATGGCTCGACCGAAGAACCGCGCATCCCACGACTCGCTTCGTCCCTCGACGACGGGGATCAGGGCCTTGCCCGCGACGTCGCCGCCGAGGATCACCCCGTCGACGCCGTAGAATTTCCCGGCCGCCAGGAACTTGCGGAAACAGCTCTCGGAACCGTGGATGTCCGTGGCGAAGTAGATCGTGAACTTGCTCACGGGTCTTTCCGCTCCCTGGCCATCAGGGCGATGAGCTCGTAGGCGATATGCGAGGCGGCGATGGCCGTCGTCTCCGCGTGGTCATACGGCGGTGAGACCTCCACGATGTCGGCGGAGGCGATCGGCAGCCCCGTCAGGTTTCGCAGGATGCCAAGGAGTTCTCGGCTGGATAGGCCTCCGGCCTCCGGCGTTCCTGTCCCCGGCGCATAGGCGGGATCCAACACGTCGATATCGATCGAGACGTACAGGGGGACGTCGCCCACTCGCTCACGGATCCGGTGAGCGACCCCAGACACGCCCTCGGTCTCCAGATCCATCGCGGGAACCACTTGGAAGCCCATCGACGAGTCTTCGGAGAGGTCCGTGCGCGCATACAGTGGGCCCCGTGTCCCGACGTGGATCGACCGCTGCTCCGCGAGGAGCCCCTCCTCGAAAGCACGTCGGAAGGGGGTGCCATGTGTGTAGGATGCCCCGAAGTACGTGTCCCATGTGTCGAGGTGGGCGTCGAAGTGGACCAGCGCCACGGGCCCGATTCGATCGTTCACCGCGCGAAGCAGCGGGAGTGCCACCGTATGATCGCCGCCCAAGGCGACCAGGTGGTTCGCGACACCGAACACCTCGGCAGCGCTCGACCGGATCTGGCTGATGGCCTCCTGGATATCGAAGGGGTTACACGCGACGTCCCCGGCATCGGCAACCTGTTGAACGACGAACGGCTCGACGTCGAGGCCGGGGTGATACGGACGCAACAGACGCGAAGCTTGTCGCACGGCCTGAGGCCCGAAACGCGCACCCGGGCGGTACGTGACCCCCGAGTCGAAGGGGAGTCCGACCACCGCGATATTCGCACGTCCGACGCCGGCCAACGTGGGCAGGCGGGCAAAGGTTGACGGACCTGCGAATCGAGGAACCGTACGTGCGTCGACGGGGCCTACCGGGCCCAGATTTCCCCCCGAGTGATCCATGTGCGAGGTTGGTCGCCACTCCGTGGTTCCCGCAATTGGCCCAACGACCCAAGTTTGCGCGATACTTTGGCCCCCGGACCAAGAAGGGCCGCTTTGAGCATCACCGTCCGCGAGCTCTTGGAGACGCCGCATCTGGGGTTGTACCTGGTCGCTGGGCAAGGCGGACTCGATCGCGCGGTGACGTGGGCTCATGTATGCGAGCTTGAGGATCCGGTCCCTTGGCTCGAGGGCGGGGAGCTGGTCCTCACGACCGGGATCGCCGTCCCCGAACCGCCCGACCGCCAGCGCGCTTATATCCGCCGGATGGCCGAGGGTGGGGTAACGGCCTTGGGGGTGTCCCAAGACCTGCTTGCGCCGCCTCTCAGTGAAGCGATGAGGGATGAAGCAAACGCTCTTCGCTTCCCCATCGTGGAGGTGTCCATCGAAGTTCCATTCGTGGCCATCGCTAGGACGGTGGCCGCGGCGGTCCAGGGCGGTGCGGAACGACGGCTCCTTACACACGTCCGAATCTTTGACACGCTTCGGGCCGGCACGATCGAGGGTCTGGGCACCGGCGAGCTGTTCCGACGACTCGAGGACCTCTCGGGGTTTCGCCTGTACCTTGCCACGACTTCGGGCCGCCGATTGCTGGATGAGGTCCCGGTGCCCCCGCTCGAGCTCGTACAGGCACATCTTCCCCGCGAGCCAGGCAAGCCGCCTTGGATCCCCGGTGGCTTCGTCATCTCGATTTTCGTCGGGGACCGGACGGTCGGCTACCTGTTTGCCATGGAGCGCCCTGACGCAGACCCAGCCGGTCTGACCGCCGCGCAGCACATCGCCACGGTCACGATGTTGCAGCTCGCGGAACGGTATCGATCACGCGAGATGATTCGCCGCGAGGGAGCGGAGACCCTTGCCGAGTTGCTGACCGGATCTCTCGAACCCGAGGCCGCCCGAAAGCGATTGTCGATGGCCGGGTTCGACCCGAAGAGGGCTCTGGTTCTCTTGGCGATGGACAGCGGCGTGGACGCGGTCCACCTGTTGGAGGGATGGACCGAGCTGGGAGTACCGCACCTCCTGATCGAACAACGCGAGCTCTACGCACTCGTCCATGACGATCCCGAAGCGCTGCTCGTGGGCGAAACGATCGACGGGATCCGTGCGGGGGTCAGTCGGCCGTTCCACGTCGGAGCGGGACTTGCAGTCGCTCGACGAGAGGCTCTGTGGGCCTTGCAGCGCGCCCTCGTGCGGGAGTTGTCGCTGGTGCGCTTTCCCGAAGAAGGTGACGATGCGATGTGGCTTCCCACGGACGCGGCCGTGTTGCGTGGGTTGGTCGAACGTGTCCTGGGTCCCGTGCTTGCCCATGACGAGATTCGTGGGACGGAGTTGATCTCCACCCTGCGGGTGTGGCTGGACCACGATCGCCAGACCGAGCGGGCAGCTGGCAAGCTCAACATTCATAAGCACACACTGCAGTACCGGCTTCGGCGAGTAAAGGAGCTCTCCGGCAGAGACATAACCCGCGTACAGGACACGGTCGATCTGTGGCTCGCCCTCAGGGCGCTTGACGTGATCGGTGAGGACCTCAAAGTGAAGCCGGGCTGATCTTGCCATCGGCTTTGACACGAACCGGCCCTTCGTGTCCATCAAAACGTCGAAGGTCGGCCGAAGTGGCTCGACGGTCTGTCTCAGGAGGAAGCGTCCTTCACGAACAATGAGGGAATCCGTTGAGAGGCCCTAAGATGTGTGGTCGGCGTTTGAGCTTTCGAGGTCATGAGCAGCCGCACAGAAGTTCGCTCGACGCAGATGAGGGGGAAGGAGACGACCCGCCTCGAGGAGGCCGTTGAGGCCATCGCGGCGCGGGGTCGGGAGCGGGGCTTCGTTTCCTCCCGTGACCTCGTCCAGGGGCTTCCGGTTGAGGACCTCACCCCTCAACAGATCGAGACTTTCCTCGGTGACGTGGAGGAGTACCTTCGCCGGAAGGGCATCGAAGTCCTCGAGACCCGATGGGAGGCATCCGAAGGGGAGGAAGAGGAACCCCGCGGAATCCGCAGGGGCCGGGATGACCTCCCGGCCAACGATGCGGTCGAGCTGTATCTAAAGGAGATCGACCGGGTCCCCCTCCTCACCGCGGCCCAGGAGGTCGACCTGGCCATGCGGATGGAGGCCGGGGACTTGGCCGCCGAGGTGCTCGCCGCAATCGACTCCTCCAACCGGATCGACCGGAAGCGGTTCCGCCTGGTGGTTCGCTCGGTACTCTGGGTTCGCGAGCACCAGCTCGACCCGAACACCGGGCTCCACCAGGAGGGCTGTGGCCTCGAGGAGGTCACTCGGGCGTATCGGCCCAAGGACCGCGGCGAGGCGGTTGGGTTCCTTCGGCGGGTGAACGCCGATGGCCAGATGGCCAGGAACCGGCTGATCGAGGCGAACCTTCGCCTGGTGGTCTCGATCGCCAAGCGGTACTCGCCTCACGGCATGACGTTCCTCGATCTGGCCCAGGAGGGGAACATTGGGCTCATCCGGGCAGTGGAGCGGTTCGACTACACCAGGGGGTACAAGTTCTCCACCTACGCCACGTGGTGGATCCGCCAGGCCATCACCAGGGCCATCGCCGAGCAATCCCGGACCATCCGCCTCCCGGTGAACGTCTCAGAGCTCATCAACAAGCTCGGCCGGGCCCACCGGGACCTCTCCCAGCGCCTGGGACGCGAGCCGCTCCCGGAGGAGATCGGAAGACACATGGAGATCCCGGCGGACAAGGTCCGGGAGATCATCAGGGTCAGCAACGAGCCGGTGTCCCTCGAGATCCCCACCGGAGCGGAGGAGGACGCCCGACTCGGCGACTTCATCGAGGACACCCACGCGATGGCGCCCGTCGACGCCGCGTCATTCCTCGCCCTCCAGGAGCAACTCGACTCCGTGCTCCAGACGCTGTCCGAGCGAGAGAAGAGGGTCCTCCAGCTCCGATACGGGTTGCTCGACGGCCACCCCCGCACGCTGGGGGAGGTGGGCCGCGAGTTCCATCTCACTCGGGAGCGAATCCGACAGATCGAGTCCAAGACCCTGTCGAAGCTCCAGCACCCCTCGCGGTCGCTCAAGCTCCGCGACTACCTGGAGTAAACAAGACTCCCACTACCCGAGGCGTGCATTTAATCGCGACACCAGCGGGTGAGCGGCCGTGTTTGGTGGCATCACCGACCTTGCTCATCCCCAGGAAGAGGGAGTACTCGATCGATGCTGCTCTCCCTCGCGTACCTCGTCATGGCGGGCTGGCATCGGCTGCCGATCCTCGAATTCGCGCGTTCTTCGAAGTCACGGTTACGTCGGCGTCCTCACTATCCGGGGCGAGTCGGGCCGAGCCACCTTCGAAGCAAGAGCGGGAGCACTCTGAGGAGTGTGTGGGAGTCGCGATCCGTTTAGGCGCCCGTGCGATCTCCCGCAAGCCCGCCCGACGGGATCGAATCGCCTCCTCTTGCTTTGCCCGCAAAGGTGGGCGCGGGCTAAGCTGAGTGCCTCCGACTCGTCTTCCAACCGGAGGTGCAGGGATGGAGGCAGGACGGGAGGCGCAAGTCTCCGAGGCACAGATCGCCGTTCACTGGCGCGAGGAGGAGTACTACCACCCACCAGCGAGCTTCATCGGCCAGGCAAACGCCGCCGACCCGGCCATCTTCGACCGGTTCAGCGAAGAGCGCTTCCCCGAATGCTTCAAAGAGTACGCCGACCTGCTGAGCTGGGACGCCTATTGGCACACTACGCTGGACACGAGCGACCCGCCATTCTGGAAGTGGTTCGTCGGGGGCCGTCTGAACGCCTCCTACAACTGCGTCGACCGTCACCTGGCGATCAACCGGAACAAGGCAGCGTTCATCTGGGTCCCTGAGCCGGAAGACGAAGACACCAAGGCGATCACCTATCAGGAGCTCTACACGCGGGTGACCGAGTTCGCAGCGCTGCTTCGGGATTTCGCCGGAGTCAAGGTGGGCGATCGGGCGACCTTCCACCTGCCCATGGTCCCCGAGCTTCCCGTCTCCATGCTCGCCTGCGCTCGTCTCGGCGTCATCCATTCCGAGGTGTTTGGGGGATTCAGCGGCGCGGCGTGCGGTGAGCGGATCGCCGACTCGGGGAGTCACATCCTGGTGACCATGGACGGCTACTACCGCAACGGCGAGCTGATCGACCACAAGGCCAAGGCCGACCAGGCGCTGGCCAGGGCTCGGGAGCTTGGTGCCGAGGTGGACAAGGTCCTGGTGTGGCGACGCCGCCCCGGCCAGTACGCGTCAAACAGCCCGATGGTCCCCGGCCGGGACTTCTTCGTGGACGAGCTGTTGAAGGAGCATCGAGGCGACGTCGTCGAGCCGGTGTCCATGCCCGCCGAGGCGCCGCTGTTCCTGATGTACACCAGCGGCACCACGGGGCGACCGAAAGGGGCTCAGCACAGCACCGGCGGATACCTCGCCTACGTCACCGGCACCTCGAAGTACTACCAGGACATCCACCCCGAGGACACCTACTGGTGCTTCGCCGACATCGGGTGGATCACCGGGCACTCCTACATCGTCTACGGCCCCCTCGCGCTCGGGGCCACCAGCGTGATGTACGAGGGGGTGCCCACCTATCCGGACGCAGGCCGCCCCTGGCGGATCGCCGAGCGGCTCGGGGTGACCATCTTCCACACCGCCCCGACGACGATCCGGATGCTGCGCAAGCTCGGCCCGGAGGAGCCGAAGAAGTACGACTACCGCTTCAAGCATATGACCACGGTGGGCGAGCCGATCGAGCCCGACGTGTGGCGGTGGTACCACGATGTCGTGGGAAAGGGCGAGGCGGTCATCGTCGACACCTGGTGGCAGACGGAGAACGGTGGGTTCCTCGGCAGCACCCTGCCGGCCCTCCAGCCGATGAAGCCCGGCAGCTGCGGCCCGGGGGTCCTCGGGGTCTACCCGGTGATCTACGACGAGCTCGGGGAGGTGGTCGAGGCCGGAACCGGGCGGGCCGGCAACATCTGCATCCGCAATCCGTGGCCGGGGATCTTCCAGACGATCTGGGGGCAGCCGGAGCGGTTCGTCCAGATCTACTACCAGAAGTACTGCCGGAACAAGCAGAGCACGGACTGGCGCGACTGGCCGTACTTCGCCGGCGACGGCGCGGTCCAATCGGCCGACGGGTACTTCCGGATCCTCGGGCGGGTCGACGATGTGATCAACGTGGCCGGGCACCGGCTGGGGACCAAGGAGCTCGAGTCGGCGAGCATCACCGTGCGAGAGGTGGCCGAGGCGGCCGCGGTCCCGGTGATGGACGAGATGCGTGGACGGGCCGTCGAGATGTACGTCTCGCTGAAGCCCGGGTACACGCCGGGCCCTGACATCGAGGAGAAGGTGAGCAAGGCCATCGAGACCGAGATCGGGAAGATCGCCCGTCCGAAGAACGTCTGGATCGTCCCGGACATGCCGAAGACCCGGTCGGGGAAGATCATGCGCAGGGTCATCGCCGGCATCTCCAACTTCGCCGACGTCGGGGACGTGACGACGCTTGCCAACCCGGAGGTGGTCGATGACATCCGTCATCACGTCCAGCGCGAGAAGGTGGCTCGCGGCGAGGTACCCCGGGAGCTCTCAACACAGGAGATCGAGGAGATCAAGGCGTTCGGCCAGGCCGAGTAGCGGCTCGAGGTGACGTCCGAGGGGTGGAGAGATGACCCAGCAGTACCTGGCGGGTGAGCTGTCGCTGCTCCTGGCGCAGCTGCAAGCGGTCGCCACGAACAGCGCGTTCGTGCGTGACCTCGGGCGCCTGCGTCAAGAGGCCGAGACGATGCCGCTCACGACCCTCTCCCTCGTGGCGGTCCGGGCTCTCGAGGTGGCCGACGACGTGTGCTGGGACTCGCTGGAACGCGGAGACATCGCAGCCTTCGTCCGCCAGACCACGATCTGCGCCGAGCTGTGGCAATTCGGGTCTGTGCCGATCTTCTCGATGAGGCACAGGACCGGTAGCAATACCGGCCCGTCGTGGAGCGTGTCAAGAGCGATCGCTGACGCGACAGGAGGGGTGAATCGCACCTCCCAGAGCACGCGTTGGTTGTGGTTCGACTCGCGCCTCCGACATCCTGAAGGGATGCTCCTATTGGTTGTCGACGCCCACGAGACGGCGATAGACCTCCCGTGCCACATACCGCTTGAGGCACCGGATGATCTCTTTCTTGGATAGCCCCTCCCTGGTCCGCCGATCCACGTAGTTCCTCGTTCTGGAATCGAAGCTCATCCTGACCAGGACGATCCGCCACAGCGCGTTGTTCGCGATCCGGTCCCCACCGCGGTTCAACCGGTGTCGGTTCGTTTTGCCAGAGGAGGCAGGAAGTGGTGCCACTCCGCACAGCCTGGCGAAGGCCGCCTCGCTCGACAGACGCTCCGGGTTGTCCCCGGCTGCGACGAGCAAAGCTCCGGCGACGTCGGTCCCAACTCCGGGAAGGGCGAGGAGCGCCGGCGTGGCCTGTGACACCAGGAGCGGCACTGTTGCATTGGTCGCCAAGCCGCGTCATAGGGCAGACTCGCGGTCATGAGATCTCACCGATGCCCTCACCTCCGCTCGCCAAGGTCGGCCTTCGCCGGATACCGGTTCCCGTCCGAGGTCATCACCCTGGCGGTCCGCTGGTACCTGCGGTTCGGCCTGTCCTACCGGGACATCGAGGAGCTCCTCGCCGAGCGCGGCATCGCGGTCGACCACGTGAGCGTCTACCGGTGGGTCCAGCGGTTCGCTCCCGAGTTCGCGGAGGCGGCTCGGGCCCGTCAGCACGTCATCGGGGATCGCTGGCACGTCGATGAGACCTACGTCAAGGTCGGAGGGGTTTGGCGCTACCTGTTCCGGGCCATCGACCAGTTCGGCCAGGTCATCGACGTCTTCCTCTCGCCTCGACGGAACAGCGAAGCCGCACGGAGGTTCTTCGCCCGAGCGATGGGCCGGACCCGGGTTTCACCAGTGGAGGTCACCACCGACCGGTACCGGGTCTATCCCCGCGTCCTCGATGAGCTGCTGCCGGCGGCCTTCCATGACACGGAGGTGAATGCGAACAACCGCATCGAGACTGACCA
>WNFV01006481.1_pt1 | contig 13835 bp, 10 predicted proteins | sample 5400101 | NCBI WGS metagenome assembly WNFV01 (sample SAMN13153361, study PRJNA577476) | soil metagenome | isolation source: 115 cm soil or saprolite under grassland replicate 1 | place: USA:California | collected 2016-06-15 | reverse complement strand
CGCTCAGCGCCCGCGCGATCATCCGCGATCTCGATCTGGCGGCCGATCTGGTCACGCTCAGCTCCTGCACCAGCGGCGTGAGCCACGTCGTCCCCGGCGATGAGCTGCTTGGCCTGCAGCGCGCGCTGCTCTACGCCGGCGCGCCGACGGTGCTGTGTACCCGCTGGGAGGCGCGCGATCTGGTCTCGCTGCTGGTGATGGATCTTTTTTACACCGCGCTTCAGCAGGGCTGGCCGCCGGGCCTGGCGCTGCGCGACGCGCAGATCGCCGTGCGCGAGCTGACCGGCCAGGAGCTGGCTGCGCTGATCGAGCGCTGGGATGCCCCGGATCGCCTCACGCTGGGTGCCCCAGCTGAAGCGCTCCGCGATGCACTGTCGGCCACGCGCGAGCTCGCCGGCCTGGATCTTGGCGCGATCCGCGACATGTGGCGCGGCGAGGCCCCCGATCTCGTCGCCGCGCTCGATCAGCCGGCGGTTCTGCCAAGTACGCTGGATTCGCGACCCTTCGCGGACCCGCTGTTCTGGGCGCCATTTATGTTGGTTGGCCGGGCTTGATTACGAATCTTGCGGTAGCGCGATCTCGATCCGCAGCCGCGCAAGATCCTTCAGCGGTACCGACGCGAACGTGACCGAGCCAGTGGTGCTGGTGGCGCCTTCCCATAGCAGGTCGCCGACGCGTAAATTCACCAGTAAGCCCGACTGATCGAATGGGTCGCGGCTTGGCACGTCGAGCAGCACTTGAACATTGCCCTGATCGGCCACCCGCTCGTCGGCAAAGACATCGATCGTTAGCCCCAGGTTGCTCGGCGCCGGCGCGGGCTCGTAATGGTAGATCGCCGGCCCGCGCACCGCATGGGCGTAGGCCGTCTGCCGCAGCGATACCAGCAGCGGCTCCGAGAACTCAACCACCAGCCGTCGCAAGCTATCGATAAACCAGCTTGGGCGTGGCTCACTCGCACGCGCCTCGCTTGGGCGCAAAAACGACAGATCGAATTCCGGGTAGCCGGCCGCCGGGGCAACCTGCCCGCGATAGGCCGGCATTACCAGCTCAAGCAGTTCATCGAGCTCGGCACTGCATGCCGGGCACGTGTGCAAGTGGGCGGCCACATCCGGATACTGTATCTCAGGAGCCTGCCCAAGCGCCATTGCCGCGGCATAGCTCGGAAGTGCTGCGTGTACTTCCGCGTGCGAGCGATCGGTGTGGCTGGAGTGCTGGCTGCTATCGTCGCGTTCGCTCATTCTACAATCCCTTCTAGAAGAAGAAGGGCAGCATTGTAGCTCATTCTTACACTTCGTCGGAAAGGAGCCCAAGCTCGCGCGCGCGTGCCTGCCATTTCGGCTCCGATTGGATGGTTTTTATCAGCCGCGAGCGGGCAGCATAAACGCTGCTCAGCGATACGCCCAGGCGCCGGCTGACCGCCGGGTCATCCAGATCGTCCAGCCAGGTCATGCGCAGGATCGCGATCTGCTGCGCCGCGCGCGGATGATCGGCTGCGATCTCCTCCAGCAAGCGCTCAATCGCCGCGCGCCGCTCCGCAATCAGCACCTGCTCGACCGGCTCGGGCTGTGAATCCGGCAGCAGCTCGCCTAGAGTGTCTTCAGTTACTCCGATCGCCTGCTCCAGCGATTCAAGCGGCCGAAGTGCGTGCCGCCGCGCTGGCCGAACCGCATCCAGCAGGTGCAGCCCAGCGAAAGCCAGAAAGGCCACCGGCTCGCGGCAGCGCTCGAACGATTTGAAGATCCGCTCCAGCGCGCTTTGCGTCACATCTTCGCGCACATGCGGGCTTAGGTCGGCGAAGCGTGTGAATGTGAGGCTATAGAGATAGCGCGCCAGCTCGCCATAGGCCTGGTTCTGGCGCGATGATCCTTCGGTGCCGGAGCAGGCCGCATGCATTGCCATACAGTATACCCCGATCACCGCGCTCTCCAGACGGTCGGCGGCACCCGCACGCAGTTGTTCGAGCGTGCGGCGCACTAGCTCGCTAGGCTCCAGTAGCTGCCAGCCATGCTCCTTGATGATGCGCTCGACGACGATTGGGCACTGGCGTTCCAGCTCTTCAGGCACGGCGTTTTGTGGCAACAAACAGACACCCGCGCTTTCTGATCAAGCGACCGGATTGCGATAGGACATACAAGGGTCTAGCCCCAATGTGCGCGCAGTGTAAGGGTTTGTGCTAAGAAGTTGTGATGACGACTATTGTATTACATGTATGAAGGAAAAGTCTAGTGGTTTCTTCGGGTGCCTTTGATCTTGCTCGAATCTGCTATAATGCGCCTGGAACACTCTACCCGATGAGGAACGCATGAACTATCTCGTGACAATCGGGCTTGAAGTACATGCCCAGATATTGACAAAGTCGAAGATGTTCTGCGGCTGCGATGCCGATGTCGCCGGTGCCGCGCCGAACACGCATGTCTGCCCAGTCTGTATGGGCTTGCCGGGTGCGCTGCCGTTCGTCAACCGGCGCGCGGTGGAGCTGGCGGCGCTGACCGGGCTAGCGCTGCATTGCACGATTCAGCCCGATCATGTGATCAGCCGCAAGAACTATTTCTACCCCGACCTACCATCATCCTACCAGCGCAGCCAGTTCGACGACCCGCTCTGCGTGGCCGGCTGGGTCGAGATCGAGGGCGACGACGGCCCTAAACGGGTCGGCTTGACGCGCGTGCATATCGAGGAGGATACCGGCAAGCTAAACCACCAGGCCGACGGTTCCTCGCTGGTCGATTTCAATCGCGCCGGCGTCCCGCTGATGGAGATCGTCTCCGAGCCGGATATCAGCTCGCCCGAGGAGGCCAAGCGCTATTTTCAGAAGCTGCGCCAGCTGCTGCTGTGGATCGGCGTGAACACCGGCAATATGGAAGAAGGCGCGCTGCGCTGCGACGCCAACATCTCGGTGCGGCCGCACGGGCAGAAAGAGTACGGCGCCAAGATCGAGATCAAGAACATGAACTCGTTTCGCGCGGTCGAGCGCGCGCTGACATATGAGATCGACCGGCAACGCAAGGCGCTGGATGCCGGCCAATCGATCCGCCAATCCACGCGCGGCTGGGATGAGGCCAGGGGCGTGACGGTCGAACAGCGGCTCAAAGAAGGCTCGGAGGATTATCGCTACTTCCCCGAGCCGGATATCCCGCCGCTCAAAATCAGCTCACAGTGGATCGAGATGCGGCGCAGCGAGCTGCCCGAGCTGCCCGAGGCCCGCCGCGCGCGCTTTGTTGCCGCATATGGGCTGAGCGCCTACGATGCCGACATGCTGACCGATGCGCGCGCCGACGCCGACTATTTCGAGGCGGCGGTTGCAGCCACGCCGGGCGTGCCGGCGGCCGAGATCGCCAAGTGGATCGGTGGCGAGCTGTTCCGGCTACTGAAGGAGACCGGCGAGTCGATCGAGGCCGCCGCCGCGCGCTTCAAGCCGGAATACATCGGCCAGCTACAGAATCTGCTCAACCAGGGCACGATCACCCGGACCAGCGCGAAAGAGGTCTTTGAGGCTAGCTTCCGCGATGGCCAGCCGCCCGACCAGATCGTGGCCGCGCGCGGCCTGGCGGTGATCGGCGCAGGCGATGCGCTGGCGGCGATCGCGCGCGAGGCGATCGCCGCGAACCCCAAGGCCGTGGCCGAGTACCGTGCCGGCAAAACCGTGACGATTAAGTTTTTGGTCGGCCAGGTGATGCGGGCCACCAAAGGCCAGGCTAGCCCACAGGCGGCCGAGGCGGCGCTTGAGAACGCGCTCCGCGATGACGCGTGATTTATAGAACCGCTGCATTGCTGAAGCCGCTGAACGCGCGGATCGCCGTTTTCATGGAGCAGCGTGCGGCAGCATGGTACGTTCCTTCTTTTGTAGGTCATTTTTGCGCCCTGGGGGGCGAAAAAATGACCTACAAAGAGTAAAAATCGGTGGTTTGCGTAGGGGCGGTCAATCGACCGCCCCTACGACGTGTATAATAGGAACATTCCGATGTCATTGGACAAACACATCCTGCTGATCGATTGCCCCGACGAAACCGGGCTGGTGTATAAAATAACCGGCGTGCTGTACCGGCACAACTACAACATCGTCACCAACAACGAATTTGTCGACCGCGAGGCCAGGCACTTTTTTATGCGCACCGAGTTCGCTGGCGACCAGAACCCAGCGATCGTGTTGGACGAATTGCGCGCCCTGCTGCCCACCAGCGCTAATCTGCGTTTGGCAAACACCGGCAAGCGGCGGATAGTCGTGTTGGCGACAAAAGAATATCACTGCCTTGGCGATCTCTTGATTCGGCACGCATACGGCGAGCTTAATGCCGAAATTCACGCCGTGATCAGCAACCACGATATACTTGCAAATTTGGCGCAAAAGTTCGATGTTCCGTTTCATTATGTGAGCCACGCGAATCTTGATCGGCCTGCGCACGAAGCGGCGATTCTAGTATTACCGCACACATACAACGTAGCATCCTGGGCCTAGAGGGCACCCCGGCCCGCACCCTTCGACAAGCTCAGGATTCGGCCGTATCGAAGGGTGCGGCCTCACCTCGCCGCACCCTTCGATACACGGTTCCGTGGCGCTGCGGCTCCACTCCACCGTTACTCAGGATGCTGTGTGGCGCTCTTTTACGAACATTGCATTGAAGCTTGTCTCAAGCCTGAAAGTACGCAATCCATGGAGCCACTACGCGATCGGCCACAGCGCTTTGCCGCCTTCCGCAACCGCCCGCTCATGACACTGATGCTCGGCCACCTGATGGTCGATATGTACGTCGGGCTGCTGCCGGTGTTCTACCCGCTGCTGATCGAGCGCTTCGCGATCGACCTCAAGACGGTCGGCTTGGTCTCGCTGGCCTATACCGGCGTGGCCTCGCTGATCCAGCCGCTGTTCGGCTGGATCGCCGATCGCTACGGCACACGCTACATCGGCCTGGCGCTGATCTGGACGGCCACGACCTTCGCGACGATCGGGTTTGCAACATCATTTCCGCTGCTGCTGGCGCTGGCCGCGGCGGCCGGCCTGGGCTCGGGCGCCTACCACCCGTTCGGCGCACTCAACGCCAACGCCGTTATCCCCGCGCCGCAGCGCAACACCGCTATGTCGATCTATGTCACCGGCGGCACGGTGGGTGTGGCGCTAGGGCCGTTGATCGGCGCGGTGCTGTTCGGGGTCTTCGGCATGCGCGGGACTGCGCTTATGTTCGTGCCAGGCGCCGCGATCGCGATCTGGCTGCTGCGCCAGGCGCCGGCCTTCGCCCAGCGCCGGCGCGCACATGCCACGCCCGGCGCAGCCGCGCCGCCACGCGTGCCGATCGTGCCACTGCTGGCGGTGATTGGCGTCATGATGTCGCGCTCGTGGACGATCGCCAGCCTGCAAGCGTTCTTGCCAACCTGGTACAAATCGCTTGGCTATGGCGCTGCTTTCTACGGCCCGCTGGCGACCACGCTGGTGCTCTCCAGCGCGCTTGGCACGATCGGCTGCGGCTCGCTGGCCGATCGCTTCGGGCGGCGGGCGGTGGTGATCGGCTCGCTGCTGCTGAGCATCCCGCCGGTGTTGCTCCTGGCCCAGTTCACCGGCCCAGTCGCCTTCCCAATCGTCATCCTCCTGGGCATCAGCGCCGCCTCGACCGCGCCGCTGATGCTGGTTACGGCCCAGCAGCTCATGGCCGGGCGTGCCGGCGTGGCATCGGGCATGATCCTGGGCCTGGGCTTCGTGACCAGCGCGATCGGCATCCCGATCACCGGCGCTGTGGCCGACGCCTATGGCATGCCGGTGGCGATTCGCTCGCAGGTGATCCTGATCCTGGCCACGATCGCTCTGGCATGGCTGCTGCCCAGCGAGGCGCGGCTCCATGCGCTTGAGAAGCAGAATGCTGTGAGAGCAACCTGACGGCGATGTAAAGTGTCCCAATGACAAGATGACAAGATGACAAGATGACACTACTCATCTTGTCATCTTGTCATCTTGTCATTGAAAGGTACACGGCGGAGATGGCCCGCTACACGGGCTGATTTCGCCGCGCGCGATAGCGCCGGATCAGCGTATTGGTCGAGCTATCGTGCCCCAGATCCGGCTCGCGCTCACTCTCCAGCTCGGGGATAATTCGGTTCGCCAGCACCTTGCCCAGCTCGACGCCCCACTGGTCGAATGAGTCGATGTTCCAGATCACCCCTTGTGTGAAGACACTGTGCTCGTACAGCGCCACTAGCTTGCCCAGCAGCTCGGGCGTCAGCTGATCGGCCAGAATAGTGTTGGTCGGCCGGTTGCCGTCGAAGGTGCGGTGCGGTGCGAGCCAATCCGGCGTGCCCTCGGCCTTGACCTCATCGGCGGTCTTGCCAAACGCCAGCGCCTCGGTCTGGGCGAACACATTCGCCATCAGCAGGTCGTGGTGGCCGATCGGGTTCAGAGTCTGACAGAAGCCGATGAAGTCGCACGGGATCAGCTTACTGCCCTGGTGGATCAGCTGGTAGAACGAGTGCTGGCCGTTGGTTCCCGGCTCGCCCCAGTAGATCGGCCCGGTCTGGTATTCGACCCGCGCGCCGTCGAGCGTGGTCGATTTGCCGTTGCTCTCCATCGTCAACTGCTGGAGGTAAGCCGGGAAGCGTTTGAGATATTGGTCGTACGGCAGCACCGCCACTGTCTGCGCGCCGAAGAAGTTGTTGTACCAAACGGTGAGCAAGCCCATCAGCGCCGGGAGGTTTCGCTCGAACGGCGCGCTGCGGAAATGCTCATCGATCGCGTGCGAGCCGGCCAGCATGGCACGGAAATGATCTGGCCCAATCGCGATCATCGTCGAAAGACCGATCGCCGATTCCATCGAGTAGCGCCCGCCGACCCAATCCCAGAAGCCGAACATATTGGCCGTGTCGATGCCGAACTTGGCCACCTCGGCGGCGTTGGTCGAGACCGCGACGAAGTGCTTGGCAATCGCCTGATGGTCGCCGAGCGCCGCCAGCGCCCAGGTGCGTGCCGAGCGGGCGTTCGTCATCGTCTCCAGCGTGGTAAAGGTTTTCGACGCGACGATGAACAGCGTCTCGGCCGGGTCGAGGTCGCGGGTCGCCTCGGCGAAGTCGGTGCCATCCACATTCGAGACAAAGCGGAAGGTCAGGTCGCGCCGGCTGTAGTGCTTGAGCGCCTCGTAGGCCATCACCGGCCCCAGATCCGAGCCGCCAATGCCAATATTGACGACATTGCGAATGCGCTTGCCGGTGTGGCCGAGCCAGTCGCCGCTGCGCACACGTTCAGAGAAGCTGGCCATTTTCTCCAGCACAGTGTGAACCTCGGGCACCACATTCTGCCCATCGACGACGATCGACTGATCGCGCGGCGCGCGCAGCGCCACATGCAGCACCGCGCGGTTCTCGGTAATATTGATCTTCTCGCCGCTGAACATTGCCGCAGTCTTCTCGCGCAGACCGCACGCCTCGGCCAGCTGCACCAGCAGCCGCATGGTCTCGTCGGTGACCCGATTCTTGGAATAGTCGAAGTACAAACCCGCGGCCTCGAACGCCAGCCGCTCGCCGCGCTGCGGGTCGGCAGCGAAGAGCGTGCGCAGGTGAACATCCCTGATCTGCTCGTAGTGTGCCGCAAGCGCCTGCCAGGCCGGGCGCTGCGTCAGCTGCGTCGAATGCGTGGTCATCGTGATCCTCCTTTGAACACGCATATCATACCATAGGACGTAGACGATCATAGCAGATTGCACGCGGCAGCAGTCCTTGCGGGGCTGCACACTCCCGCATCCCCGAGCGCGTATTTGCGAGGCGCGTCGCCCCCGCACCCCCGACCAGAGGAACCCTGTCGGTTTCCCTGGTACCCCTCCGGCAAATGATCCCATCGCATCAAGAGCGTGATCTGGTCATGCCTCCGTTATATACATGAGACTGTAGGCATACCAAAGGCATATGCGTCAGGCGCTTGGATGTGGTTAGCATTCTTTTGGGGTCCAGGGGCAATGCCCCGGCGCGGAGGTTCAGGAGGCTGGCGGCAGCCTCCTGACGCAGGGTGTGGGGGCGCCTAGCCCCCGCGCAATCTAAGCGCGACGGCTGCTAGCTGCCCAGCACCCCGCACAGCTTCTCCAGATCAATATTCCCGCCCGACACCACGCACACCAGCTTGCCACCGCCAGCCTGGCCATCCAGCGCGCATGCCACCGGGCATGCGCCGGCGCCCTCGGCGATCACGCGGTTGCGCTCGGCCAGCAGCTTCAGCGCGGCGGCCACCGCATCCAGCGGCGCTACCAGCGCGCCGTCGATCAGGCCGCGCGCGCGCCCCAGCATCTGCGGGAACACCGTCTTGCTGCCGATGCCGTCGACGAACGAGGGTGTGTACGCAACATCCACCGGCGCGCCGGCCGCCAGCGCAGCCGACAGCGGCGCGCCAGTGGCAACCTCGGCGGCGTAGAGGCGCGTATCCGGCTTCAGCGCGCGCACGGCCGCCGCCACGCCGCAGGCCAGCCCCCCGCCGCCCCACGGAATCACGATCGCATCAGCATCCGGCAAATCCTCCAGAATCTCCAGGCCGATCGTGCCGTTGCCGGCCATCACCGCCGGGTCGTCGAAGGCGTGGATGAATGTGGCATCCACGCCAGGGTACGCGCGCTCCTGGAAGGTTTGCCACCAGCGCTCGAACGGCACCTTGATCACCCTCCCGCCCAGCCGCTCGATCGCCGCCACCTTGGTCGCCGGCGCAGTCGCGGGCGCAACCACGGTACACGCAACGCCCAGCCGCCGCGCCACCCAGGCGACGCCCTGCGCCATATTGCCGGCCGAGGCGGTCAGTACGCCGCGCCCAAGCTGATCGGCCGACAGCTGGGCCATGGCATTGGCCGCGCCGCGCAGCTTGAACGAGCCGATCGGCTGCAAATTCTCCAGCTTGAGGTAGATCTCGGCCGCCGCATCGTCGACATTCAGGCGCACCAGCGGCGTGCGGATCGCGGCGCCGCGAATGCGCGCGCGGGCAGCTTCGATCTCGGAGATCGTGGGAAGCATAGAGTGCCTCATGTGTAAATGACGAAGGACGAAGGACGAAAGACGAATGCTCGCCGGCCGCCGTCCTTCGTCTTCCATCATACTCAGAGCCCTCATGTAACAGGACTTACGCGGTGCCGCACGCAAACGTCTTTACGCCTGCCCTTCGACAAGCTCAGGACGAACGGCAGCATGGTACTTGCCATTTTATCTGTGTTTCGTTTTTGCGCTCTGCGAGCGCAAAAACGAAACACAAAAAGAAGATAAAGTACCGCTGCGAAAGAGTACATCATAGGCGCTGCCAAACAGTTTGACGCCGCCGCAAGCGGCCGGTATTCCATGCGAGCGAAGCAGAAAAAAGGCCACCGCCTCGGCAAGCAACTGGTCAATACTCAAGCCATGGCGACTTTCGCGTGGGTAGAGCGGCTCAAGCGGCGCTTCGGCGAGCGCTGCCCGCCCTAAAACCCCGCCCCTACGACCACAGCCGATCGTGGCTCGTCACGGCGTCCCACTGCGGCGTCGGCTCGAAGAAGCCCTGATCCTCGGGGATGAGATGCGCCTTGATCGCATCCTCGTTGATCTCGAAGCCCAGCCCCGGCCCTTCGGGCACGGCGATGTAGCCGCTCTCGATGAGCGGCTTCGTCACGCCGGCGATCGAGATAAAGTCGTTCCAGTACGGGATCTCGGTAAAATGATGCTCCAGCGCGATAAAGTTTTCGGTCGCGGCGGCGCAGTGGACACTGGCCATGGTGCTGATCGGCGTGCCGGCCATGTGCAGCGCCATGCTGATGCCGTGCTCCTGGGCCATGTCGCCGATCTTCTTGGTCTCGACGATGCCACCGCTGGTGGCAAGGTCGGGGTGGATGATATTGACGCCACGCGCCTCGATCAGCGGCCGGAAGCCCTCTTTCAGGTAGATATCCTCGCCGGTGCAGACCGGTGTGTTGAGCGCGCGCTCGAGCTGCACCCACTTATCGGTGAACTGCCACGGCACCAGATCCTCCAGCCAGGCCAGGTTGAATGGCTCCAGCGCCTGGCCGAGCCGGATGCAATCGTCGATGCCGATATGCCCAAAGTGATCGGCGGCGATCGGCACCTCGTCGCCCACCACCGCGCGCACCTGCTCGACATATTCGCAGATCAGCGCGATGCCCTTGGGCGTGAGGCGGACGTGCGTGAACGGGTGCATCAAGGTGGCCAGATTCAGCATGCGCTCGAGCTTATCCTCGGAATCGCCCGGCAGCATGCCCTGCGGCCACGAGAGTGCGCCGGAAACGCCGATCAGCGGCTGCACGCCCAGATCCATCTTGAGCATGGTGAAGCCGCGATCAAGCCGCTCCTGGAGCTTCTTGCCCATGGCCGCGCCGGTTGGCTCGTTCGGCGTATCGCAATACATGCGGATGCGATCACGGAACTTGCCGCCGGCCAGCACATACGCCGGCACGCCGTAGGCCTTGCCCGCCAGATCCATCAGCGCCATCTCGACTCCGCAGACGCCGCCGCCCTGCCGCCCGTGGTAGCCGAACTGCTTGATCTTGCGGAACAGCCGATCGATGTTGCACGGGTTTTCGCCGAGCAGGCGCGATTTGAGCATCAGCGCATAGTTCTTGCTGGCGAAATCGCGCACCTCGCCATAGCCGCTGATGCCCTGGTTGGTATCGATCCGCACGATCGTGAACGTCCAGTGGTTCCATCCTACGGTGGCCGTGCGCAGGTCGGTGATTCGTAGCTCACTCGGGCGCGAGGCAGTGCGAACGTGGTCTTCAGTCCTGGGTGTCGTGTGTTCGTTACTCATACTATCCCTCTTTTTTGACAAGATGACAAGATGACAAGATGACCGCCCGATCATCTTGTCATCTTGTCACCTTGTCATCTTGTCATTAGCCCCGCGCACTCTTCCACGCCACGAAATCGGCCATGATATCCTCACGCCAGGTCGGCACGTCGATCTCGCCGCTGGTGTACTTGCCTTCGCCCAGGCGCAGCTTGCCAAACTCGTCGCGCACGCGAATATCCTCGCTGCGCTCGACCACTTCCTGCGCAAGGTGCGGCGGGATGAAGATCACGCCGGTGGGTGTGCCGAGCACAATGTCGCCGGGCAGCACCGTCACGCCGCCAATGCGGATCGGAATATTCAGGCCCGCCAGCGTGACATCGGCGATCGCGGTTGGGTCGACGCCACGAATGTAGAAGTTCACATCCCGCAGCTCGATCAGCCCCTGGTAATCGCGGATACCGCCATCGATCACCGCGCCGGCGCGCGTGCGGGTGCGCACGGCGGTGCCAAGGTTGTCGCCCACCACCGTGCCATCTTTGATCTTACCGAAGATGTCGACCACCATGACATCGCCGATCTGCAAGCTCTCGATGATCCACGAGTTCTGCCCGCCGATATTGGCGCGCCCCTCCGCCAGTCCAGCCTGCTGAATCGCAGCGTGATAATCCGGCCGATGCGGGACGAACTGCGCCGTCACCGCGCGCCCAACCATGATCGTGCCAGGGTGGGTTTCCATCCAGTTGCCTTCGAACTGGCGGTTGTAGCCGTGATTGCGCAGCACCGACCAGGCCTCCTCGGTGGTGACCAGCTTCATCCGTTCGAGCAGGTCATCCGGCACGCGCGGGCGCCCATCGGGAAAGCGCTCGAACGTGCTGAGGCTGGTAAGAGCGATCAGGTCATCTCGGGTGGGTTGAACACGCATGATTGTCGGCTCCGTCTACTATGCGTCGCGTTCTTGGCTGAATATGGGTGTGATGCACCGTTTTGCAGGCGTGATCCATCCCGCCGGGTACCCTCTGGGTGCCGATCTTCGTACGGCGTAGCCTGCGCATGCATGCGCCAGAAGGTCGGGTTGGGCATGGCGATTGTTCGCGCGCCATGCGCCCGCCATCGCGCTCAAGCGCGGCTGCCGCTGAGTATACCACTGTTGCCAGTTCCGCTTGCGGGCGTTAAAATGACGGGCGCAGCGCACAGGCAGCACGCAAGCCATGGAAGAGGAACAGACATGATACAAGCGAATGACGCCGCACTAGTGGCACAAGCGAAGCAGGTGCTGGAGCAGAATCGCGTGGGGCGTTTCACCAAGCCGGCGCCAAACCTGTACCCGCACCAGTGGTCGTGGGACTCGGCCTTCATCGCCATGGGCTATGTCCACTACGACCAAGCACGCGCCGAAGAGGAGCTGCGCGCGCTCTTCGCGGCCCAGTGGACCAACGGCATGGTGCCGCACATCGTGTTCAACCCCGAGGCTGCCGGCTACTCGCCCAACCCCGAGATGTGGCGCACGATCGGCAACCCCCGCGTGCCGCCCGGCAGCCTGACATCTGGCATCGTGCAGCCGCCGGTTCACGCAACTGCCGTCCTCCACATTTTCCAGCATGCCCAGGATCGGCAGCGCGCCCGTGCATTCCTGGCCGAAATGTTTCCGCGGCTACGCGACTGGCACGCTTATCTCTATCGCGAGCGCGACCCAGAACGAAGTGGGCTCGTCTATATCCGGCACCCGTGGGAGTCGGGCATGGATAACTCGCCGCTCTGGGATACCAGCCTGAGCCGCATCCAGCCGCGCCCCGACGAGATACCGCCCTACCGGCGCGTGGATACCACGATCGTCGACGCGGCTGATCGGCCGACCAACGTCGAGTACGATCGCTATATGTACATGGTGAAGCTGTTCGCCGACCGCGAGTACGACGAGGCACGGATATTCCCCGACTGCCCCTACCTCATTCAGGATGTGCTCTTCAACACACTGCTGTGCCAGGCCGATCGCGACCTGGCCGAGATTGCCGCGTTACTCGGCGAGGACGCGGCGCCATTCAGCGCCAGGGCCGAGACGACCGCTCAGGCGCTCAACAGCCGGTGCTGGGATGCGGCGCAGGGCATCTATCTCGATTATGATCTGGTGGCGGACGCGCCGATCCCGGTTTCTGTCGCGGCCGGGTTCGCCCCACTGTTCGCGGGAGTGCCCAGCGCGGAGCAGGCCCAGCGCCTGTACAGCTACCTAAACTCGCCAGCGTTCTATGCGCTGGATGAGCAGGCCTATCCAGTGCCAAGCTACGATCGGCGGGCGCCTGGCTACTCGCCGAACCGCTACTGGCGCGGCCCAATCTGGCTGAACATCAACTGGCTGATCTGGCACGGGTTACGCCGATACGGTTTTACCGTGTACGCACGCCGGGTCGAACAGGCGATGGTTGATCTGGTGCGTCAGCATGGCTTCTTCGAATATTTCAACCCGCAGACCGGCCAGGGCCACGGTACCAACCAATTTTCGTGGACGGCAGCGCTGCTGCTGGATGTGCTCTACAGCTCGACAGCGCCCGGCAGCGGTGCTTCGGAATAAGTTAGAACGTACGCAGTTAACCCTTGTAGGGAAGTTTGGAGGGACTTCGTATCCTCCAAGAAACCCGCTTTCTGGTGGTTTGGAGGGACTTCGTCCCTCCAAGAAATAGGCTTTAGGAAATATTATAGGAGATACCCAATGCACGCTCGCTTCTCATGGATCATCCTATTCGGATTATTGGGCGCGCTGCTGCTGGCCCCCACGGCCGGCGCCGCGCCCACCAGCACTGTTCTGCCGCAGTCCGGCCCGCCCGGGACGCGCTTCCTGTTCTTCGCCGATGGTTTCGCCGCCGATGAGGCGATCAGCATCTGGCTCAACGCGCCGGATGGCCGAGTGCTCGCGGCGGAAGATCGCGCGCTTGGGCACAGCAGTGCCGCTGGCGGCGCGACATGGACATGGACTGCCCCGGCGGATGCGCCGCTGGGCGCCTGGCAGATGGTCGGCCACGGCCGCCGAAGCGGCAACGAGCAGATCATTCCGTTCACGATCGGGCAGGCCACGCCGACCAACACCGGCGGCCAGCCGTTCAACGTGGTTCCGGCGGATGGC
>WNFV01038859.1_pt1 | contig 13836 bp, 12 predicted proteins | sample 5400101 | NCBI WGS metagenome assembly WNFV01 (sample SAMN13153361, study PRJNA577476) | soil metagenome | isolation source: 115 cm soil or saprolite under grassland replicate 1 | place: USA:California | collected 2016-06-15 | reverse complement strand
GGACCCTGTCCCCGCCTCAACTTAAAAAGCCACTCACCATCAAGCCAGCCTCCACTCACCATCTAGCCAGCCTCTCAAGTTTGAGTAACCTCTCAAGTTGAGTAACCTCTCAAGTTTGAGCAACCTCTCAAGTTGAGTAACCTCACAGGTTGGGAAGGGGACCCTGTCCCCGCCTCAACTTAAAAAGCCACTCACCATCAAGCCAGCCTCTCAAGTTTGAGCAACCTCTCAAGTTGAGTAACCTCTCAAGTTGAGTAACCCCTCAAGTTGAGTAATCTCACAGGTTGGGAAGGTGGACCCTGTCCCCGCCTCAACTTAAAAAGCCACTCAAGTTGAGCAGCCTCTCAAGTTGAGTAGTCTCACAGGTTGGGAAGGTGGACCCTGGCCCCGCCTCAACTTAAAAAGCCACTCACCATCAAGTCAGCCTCTCAAGTTTGAGTAGCCTCTCAAGTTTGAGTAACCTCTCAAGTTGAGTAACCTCTCAAGTTGAGTAGCCTCCCAGGTCGGGAAGGTGGACCTGACCCCGCCTCAACTTAGGAAGCCACTCACCATGAATCTGGCCCACTCAACGGTGGCGTCCTAGTTTCAACTCTCTGCGCTTCCACTGCGCAACAGAGCCGCAACCAAAACAGACTGACGGAGGTTTCAAGTCTTTTATATGATATGCACCTCTTCACTCCGTAGCAGTGGAATGTTTATAGACCCGGAGATCACAAAAAACCAGCGCCGTTCGAAGGAGCGGAACGTTGCTAGATGAGTATTTGTCAACTTGAATTCCGCTCCTTCGAACGGCGGCGGAGGTATTTGCTTGGCCCAAACTATAAACATTTGACCCCTAACGGGGTAAAACCTGTTCTGCCAGTAACGGGCTTGATAACGTTGCACTCTTCCCAACCTGCAATTATTTCCCAAGAATCATCTCTACTGCAGCGATACTTTGGAGTGCGTCTCCTCTTCCTCTTGTGGTCCTCTTCAACTGTCGGGATTTTGCGTTGGACCAACAGAAAGGAGCCGCACTCCAAAATATCTCTAACGAAACATCTGAATTACCGCATAAACGATAACCACACTCACAAAGCCACCCGAGAAGGTGAACGCCCGCTCAATAGGCTGACTCTTGCGAGCCAACAGAGCACGCATCATTACCACCCCACACTTCCATCCATCATGCTGATAAAGTGGAAGCAGGTTCCCGGCCGCGACCAGCAAGTTGATCCATCCGAAGATCGTTCCATAGGCGGCGACACCGACAATCAGGTTGAAGATCACTCCACCGAGATGCACGAACAACTGTTGTCGGACCGAACGTTCTTCCAAAGCAGTGCCATCAAGCCGAACAAATGAGCCGAGAGGAATTGCCCGAAGATTAAAGTGCACGCCCCTGCCTGCATAGAACCCAAAGAGTTTCGGACCAAGTCCCAGACCCAGTTCAGAAGCCGGAACCTGGCACCTTCTGGCGGCGAACAGATGCCCCAGTTCATGGACGATCATAGCCAGTGGTGTGGCGATCAGTATTGACGGGATCAAGTTCAGGATTAGTTCTCCTTCTCTTCTTACTTAGGCGCCTGGTTCTCTTCTCGCTTAGGTGCGTGTCGGAAAATCGTTTCTCTCTGCGTAAACTCTGCGAGCTCGGCGCCTTTGCGGTGAATTTTGTGCTCAACCCCCTTTTACCCTGTTCCCCTCTTCCCCTTTTCCCCTGTGTCTGGGGCTCCTTTTTGATGGCTTCTGCGAGCTCTTTTTTGTGATGTTTGTGCGAGCTTTTCTTTGTGATTCGTACGAGCGCTTCTTGGTGATGGCTTGTGCGAGCTCTTCCTTGTGGGCTCGTCGGCGCTCTTCTTTAAGATTGGGTGAGGTGAAAACTTGTTTAGGGCAGGAGCTCAGGCACGGATCGAGACTTTGAGCCAGACTTCTTTTGACAAAGCTTGTGCCACTTCTGTTTTCTGCGGGAAAGCCCAAAAACCGGGCATTTTTGAGGATTTTAGGAAGAGACTGCGCGCACACTGACGAAAAGTGTGAGCTCCAGGGAGACAATTTCTGACTGTCGTCAGCCTCTCAGGAGGCTCTTAGGTCGGCAAGCTTTCAGGTCTGAAAACACCTCTCAAGTCGGGAGGCTCTTAGATCAGCAAGCTTTGCGGTCTGAAAACACCTCTCAGGTGGGGAGGCTCTCAGGTAAGGAAGGCGGACCCTGTCCCCGCCTCAAGTTACAAAACCACTCACCATCAGGCGAACCACCCAACCTCGGCAAAGGGGACCCTGTCTCAACTGGGAAAGCCACTCACCATTAAACTGGGAGAGAATAATCCTGGGGACAGAGTCCCCTTCCTAACCTTAGAGACTCCTGAGTTGAAAGGCAGCTAGCACCCGAAGCAGATAGCCTTGAACGTGAGCCTCCACCGGGCTTTGCCTCAAAAGTCTCAAACCGTACCACCGTAGAGGCCTCGTGAAACTTCGATCTTGTCTTAGCCTGCGAAGCAGGCGTAAGCGTAAAGCCTGGGGCGGAAGCCCCAGGGCTGGAGTTTGGACATTCGACTCTGTTTAACGCTGAAAGCGTTCGCGAATTCCAGCCCAGGGTTTGCTTTGAAACCCTGGGGAACGAGCAGCGTCTTTGTCGCAACTCTGAAGGAGTTGCGAAATCGCTGGTCCGCAGGAAGCATGGTATGGCGGCGCAACTCCTTCAGAGTTGCGACCTCGAAAAATTGACCAGCATGTGCCCCAGGGTTGAAGCAACCCTTGGGCTGGAATTAGCGAACGCTTTCAGCGTAAACAGTTTTGGTTAAGCAATGTCCAAACTCCAGGCCTGGGGCCGGAAGCCCCAGGGATATTTCGAATCACGAATCGCAGCCCGTGACAACGGGCGACAGCCCTTTGTTTCGCGAGTCTTTCACCCGCTCACGCGGGCTCCCACTTGAAAACCACAGCTTTCCTGGGGCTCGCGCCCCAGGCTTTATGCTCACGCCTGCTTCGCAGGCTAAGAAACAGATCCTTCATTCAATTCGCTAGGTGCATTCCAGTTTTTGACCTTTGAGGCAAAGCCCCTCCAGCGGGCAAGGCGGTGGCATCCGCAAAAAATTGACTGCTCGACGTTTTAGCTGCGAGCGTGAATCTCCCCCGGACAAGCCGGGGGCATCCAGCAGTTTTCACACATCGTCCGTAGCGCCGAGACTCCCCTTTTTGCCACAACTGCTCGCCTGCGAGCACCAGGGATCACTCAGTATTCGGCCGCCAAAGCACCAATCCTGTTCGTTTTCTAACCCGCCAAGCCCATAACTCCATTGTTCTCCTCCTGGAACTACAACCAGGTCCCACCTGACCCGCGGCAAGATCCCGCGGCACAACCCTTGCTCTTTGGAGGCCGAAATAGTGTTTCTGATGGCATACGGAGTTCGTTTTGTGCGTCAAGGAGGATCAATATGAGAATTAATCATCTGCTGCTCATCACCATCCTCCTCTTGACTAACTTCGTCTGGGCAGCGGCACAAACTGAAGGCCCACCTCCGCTACCTATTAAATACTTGAACAACAATGATGTCATCCGCATGGTGCATGACAGTGTTAAACCAGGAGACATCATTTCGAGAATTCTGACCTCTCACTGCCGCTTCGATATTTTCCCGCCCGTGCTACAGGACCTGAGAAGTCGCGGCGTCCCTACTCCGNNGGCGCCCAGTGGCCCACCGGCCGCGTATGCTCGATCTGAAACAACGCTAACCTCAGCACAAGTGCAAATACCCTCCGGCACAGTGGTAGAGGTCGAAGCGGCCTTCCCGGTTTCCTCAGCAAACGTGCACAAAGGCGACATCATAATCTTTCAGGTGACGCGAAAGGTCCTCGTCAACGACGTTCTCGTAGTAGATCGCGAAGCTATTGCCAAGGCCCGCGTCGTCGGCATCAGACCGGCTGGACGCTGGGGTCGCGCTGGCATGTTGGCCTGGAGGATGGAATACGTGGTCGCGGTTGACGGTTCGCGGATTCCCATTGAGGTTTCCGGCCGAATTAGAGGAAACAACCGCAGTGCGGCAATTGCTGGTGGTGCTGTGGCGACAGGGGCCCTAATCTTTCCCTACACCTCTCCGGTGGGCCTGATCTGGGGACTCAAAAAGGGAGAAGAGGCTATCCTTCGCGGCAGCAAACCGTTTTTGGCAGTCGTTTCCACCGCGAGCGAAGTAGCTGGAATTCCTCCGAAGAACAGGAGGTTCTACCACGACGTGGGTACCGTTAAGGCGAGCACCGCCCCTCCCACTCCAGCTCAATTTGACGACGGCGGTTTCAAACCTGGCGGCTTCCGCAAGAACTAGAAATACCTGGAGTACCGAATCTTCCGCAAGCCTCGTCCTTCTTTATAAACATCTCGACACTGCCCCGTTTTGACACTAACCTGTGGGCGCAACAGCCTCACAACCACACAGTGCGGCTAGTGTGTTCTCTAACAGGAGAAAACTGCGTGAGCAATTTGAAAGCTTTTTTTTTACGGCATGAGGAATGGCTTAGGCGGTCGCTGGTTTTTATCGCCTTGTATTCATTTATGGGCTGGTTAGTACTCAGACCGCCATTCGTCAGCGATCCGGACATCTGGTGGCATATGCGGATCGGCCAATGGGTCGTGCAGCATCATTGGGTACCGTATCATAATTGGTTCTCGAGCTACGGCATGGGTCGGCCCTGGGCTGCATACAGTTGGTTATTCGAAATTTTGGTTTATGGCCTCTACAATCGGTTTGGGTACATAGGTCTACTGTTCTATGTTTATGGGACGGGACTTCTCATCACTGTTTTCTTGCATCACCTCATACAGACGCTCGAGCACCGGATTGCGAATTCCATTGCGCTCACAGCAGTTGCCATATTTACGATGGCCCCATTGTTTACTCCCCGACCGTGGCTCTTAACGATTCTCCTATTCATTATCGAATTCGATATCCTGGTAAGGGTTCGGCGTTCGCGCAACTATCATCTTTTGTTTCTCTTGCCGCCGCTCTTTGCCCTTTGGGCCAATATCCACATTCAGTTTGTGTATGGTCTGTTTGTGCTTGCCCTTACCGCCTGCGAAGAGCCGCTAAACCGGCTACTGAGGCGGGAGCAGCTCAGTGAGGCCGAGGATAGAGCACTCCCACCAGTTCTTATGCTCTTGATAACGGCGGGGTGCATACTCGCCACCCTGGCAACGCCCTATCACGTCAAGATTTACGCGGTGCTCCTGGACTTACTTCGGCAGGGAGGCCTTTACAATCTGCTCAGCGAACTTAAAGCAATGGAGTTTCGGACGGCGCCAGACTTTTTCGTTCTCCTTCTGACTCTCCTCGCGGCCTTTATGGTGGGCCGGCGCCAGGCTGTTAAGCCATTCTGGATTCTTCTGTTTTTGACGAGCGCACTCCTCGCCTTTCGCTCGCGGCGCGACGTTTGGTTCGTAGCCACAATCGCGGTTGTGCTCATTCCCGCCTCATCTTCCGTGATTCCAAGCGGTGGGCGGTACATCGTGTCGTGGGGGCAGAGACTGCTCATTATTGCCGCGGTGGGCATTCTCCTTGTCCTTACTGCACATGCGAATCACGTCTCGGAGAGCGAACTCCAGCTTGCAGTAGCGAAAACTTTCCCCGTTGATGCTGCGAAAGTTGTCGAGGAACGGGGCTATCCAGGGCCGCTTTACAATCATTATGACTGGGGCGGTTATCTAATGTGGCGCCTATCCAGTTTGCCCGTATCGATAGATGGTCGAAACAACATACACGATGCGGCTCGTCTTAGGGCCTCCGCTGAAGTTTGGAACGGTCTGCCAAACTGGGCATCAGATCCTGAGCTTTCGGCTGCTCGTGTAGTCATTGCTGAGAAATCTCTTCCGCTAACCCAGCTTCTTCGATTGGATTCCCGCTTCGAATTAGTCTATGAAGACCAGATCGCCACGGTCTTTGTGGCAAAGGCTCGATAAGCTGACGGCTGAGGTCTTTCGCCATTTTCGCGCCAACAACAGTTGTCAGTCGGCCGTTTCACGGGCTTGGACCGACCGTTTCTGCCAACCCCAGCACCGAACTGCTCGGCTATTTTCAGACGTCCGCTCCGCGGACTTCGTACCGGGGCAAAACGCTCTTGTTTTGTCACAACTGCTCGCTGGCGAGCAGTCAGAAACCGCAGCAAATGGCATCCCGCAAAGAATTGGTCAGCCGCCTCTGCGAAGGGCAATTCGCAGCAACTCCACTGTTTAAGCTTCTTAGCCCAATACTTTCTCTCGTGGAATGAGGCCGCTCGCATGCATTTTCGAGAGCGGCACAACCGTTGCTCCCCCGATTCTGAAGCCTTCTTTGCGCCTAAGTTCCGTGATCCTTTCGAAAACGGAAAATTAGCAGGTTCGAGGCGTATGTGAGAACACCCTTAATTTTAAGGTCACGATGAGTTCCTCTCCATTTCTCCTAGAAACGACTCCTGAGTCTGAAAACGTCCTGCAGCTAACGCCTGCCACTGACGCGTCGCCGCTGGAACTCTCTATCGTAATGCCCTGCCTTAACGAGGCCGAGACTCTGTCGACCTGCATCAAGAAGGCCCGGAGCTGGCTCCTCAAGAACAACGTCTCCGGCGAGATCATTGTCGCGGACAACGGCAGTACTGACGGCTCGCAGACTATTGCCAGCGTCATGGGAGCTCGCGTCATTGATGTCACGGCAAAAGGCTATGGCAGCGCTCTGATGGGTGGAATCAACGCTGCGCGCGGCAAGTATGTCGTGATGGGAGATGCTGACAACAGCTATAACTTCTCCAATCTCGGTCCATTTCTCGAAAAAATGCGCGAAGGTTATGAGCTGGTAATGGGAAATCGCTTTGCTGGTGGTATTCAGCCAGGCGCCATGAAGGGACTGCACAGGTATCTCGGCAACCCTGTACTAACCGGTATCGGCCGTTTGCTCTTTAAGAGTCCCTGTCGCGACTTTCACTGTGGCCTTCGCGGTTTTAGCAAGGCCGCAGCAATGAAGCTGGACTTGCGCACCACCGGAATGGAGTTCGCCAGCGAGATGGTGGTCAAGGCTACGCTCAACAAACTGAGGATTACTGAGGTACCCACCACACTGTTTCCAGATGGACGCAGCCGTCCGCCGCACCTTCGTAGTTGGCGCGACGGCTGGCGGCATCTTCGGTTCCTCTTACTCTATAGTCCTCGGTGGCTCTTCTTCTATCCAGGCGCACTGCTAATGTTGATTGGAACAGCGCTTTGCGCCTGGCTATTGCCTGGTCCCCGACACGTTTCGAGCATCACACTGGACGTACACACCCTGCTCTATGCTGCGGCCGCAATCGTCATCGGGTTTCAAGCCGTGAATTTTTCCATTTTTACAAAAATCTTTGCAATAAGTGAGGGCTTGCTACCTGAGGATCCCAAACTCAACCGAATCTTTCGATATGTCACGTTGGAAACCGGACTAATCTGCGGGCTCGCACTCTTGTTGACCGGCTTGGCGTTCTCCATTTACGCCGTCAGCGATTGGGGCGCGCATTCATTCGGAATACTTGACCCGACCAGAATCTTGCGCCTGGTTATTCCCGCAGTTACGGCTATGACCCTCGGGAGCGAGATTATTCTGTCAAGTTTTTTCCTGAGTGTTCTCGGTTTGAAGAGACGATGATGACGCAAAGTACCGTAATATTCGATCGTTTTGCCGATGATTACGACCACGCCCTTAACCAAGGGATCTCTATCTCCGGAGAGGACAAAGATTTCTTTGCCAACGGTCGCATCGTATGGCTCTCAGGATTACTGGCGGTACAGGATCCGGCGCTCCCCACCTTCTTGAGATCCTTAAACCGCAGTCACTACTCGGAGTAGACGTGTCGGCTAAGTCGCTCGCGTTGGCCCAAGAGAAGTACGGGTCAGAGCGAGTGCGGTTCTCTACGCCTGACCATTACGTGCCGCGGGAAGAAATTGATCTTGCGTTCTGCAATGGCGTTTTCCATCACATTCCAGTCACTGAACGAGCTGACTCAGTTAGTTATGTCTATCGCTCGCTGAAAGAAAGTGGAATATTTGCATTCTGGGAGAATAACCCGTGGAATCCGGGCGCCCGGTATTGTATGAAGAAGAATCCCTTCGATAAGGATGCGATCGCAATAACACCGCCTGAGGCGCGCGCCTTGCTCAAAGGAGCCGGCTTCAAGGTTTTGCGAACGGACTATTTATTCATTTTTCCAAGAACGCTACGATGGTTTAGAGGAATCGAGCCGTTTCTTTCACAGATACCTCTTGGGGCACAGTACCAGATCCTTTGTGGTAAATGATCACCATGACATCCCCGTCGACACGCTTCGAAACAATGTCCGAGACAGCAAAAATCGTGAGCTTTCCCCGTCTCACGCCAAACGGACTGCCTGTTCGTCAGAGCATCGAGCGCGTTGCGTCTCTTACCTCTTTTCGGCTGAGCGTCCTTGTTGCCGTCTATAACGAACGACATGTCGTTGAAGCAAGCTTAACAAGGGTACTGGCTTTACAGGATGATCTGATCAGCAGCCTGGAACTGATTGTTGTTGATGATCAGAGCACTGATGGCACGTGGGAGATTCTGCAGCGCCTGGCTGCAGGAGACAATCGTGTGGTGTTGCTGCGGAATGAGCGCAATCTTGGCAAGGGCGCAGCTCTACGCAAGGCAATCGAGCGTTCAACGGGCGACGTCAGTATCGTTCATGACGCCGATCTGGAATACGATCCGTCGGATATACCATCACTACTTGTGCCATTCGCCAGGGAGGGTGCGGATGCTGTTTACGGATCGCGCTATCTTTCTGCTCCTTACCGCCGCGCTCTGATGCATCGGCACACAACTATCAACAAGTTGCTTACTTCTGCGAGCAACTGGTTAACGGACCTTAATCTCAGTGATCTCGAGACCTGCTATAAGGCGGTTAAGACAGACCTGCTCAAATCGATTCCCTTGCGCAGTAATGATTTTCGTTTCGAAGTTGAGCTCACTTTCAAGCTGGCAAAGCGACGCGCCAGAGTATTTGAAGCGCCCATTCGTTATCTACCGAGAACCCGCGAAGAAGGTAAGAAGATACGAGCGCGGGATGGGCTACTCGCCTTAATGTCCATGATTCGCTTCTGGATGATCGATGATATTTACATGGAAGACGAATACGGTTCGCGCATGCTCTCTGAGCTGGAGCAGGCACGCCGATTTAACCACTGGATGGGCAAAACATTAAGACCATTTATCGGTGATCGGGTGCTTGAGATCGGAGCTGGCATCGGAAATCTCACTAATCAATTCATACCTAGAGAGCTGTATCTTGCTTCAGACATTAACCCACACTACATCCGCTATCTACAATCTTACTCCTTTGGTAAGCCCTACCTGCATGTGCTGAATATTGACGCGGGAGATCCAGAGCATTTCGGCGGCCTGGAAGAGAAATTTGATACAGCGCTGATGATAAATGTTCTCGAACACGTTCCTGATGAAGGTAAGGCGCTGCGAAATCTCTGGTCGGCTCTCGAACCGGGAGGTAGAGCGGTAATTCTCGTGCCGCAGCACCCGGCTCTATTTGGAACGTTCGATGAAGTGCTCCAGCATCGCGAACGTTATACTCGTGAAAAATTAGAAAGCGATTTTATAGGAGCAGGCTTCCGTGTCGAGAAGATCTTCGATTTCAATCGCGTGTCCGTGCCCGGTTGGTGGCTCAACGGCAAAGTGCTTCGGCGAAAGAAGTTTTCCCGGGTCCAGCTGAAGATGCTGGATTTAGCAATGCCGATCTTGAGTAAGATTGATCGCGTCTGGCCGTGGAGCGGTCTGAGCATCATTGGCGTCGGCGTCAAAGACTGAGAAGGTTTAAGGAAAATTTAGTCCTTTGTGCTCTTTGGTACGATCATAGATAAAAAATGTTCTTGGAGCGATAGATCTCATTCGTCTGGCCACCTAATCCACTCCCTCCCATCATCGCGTACCTGCTACCGTCATTATGATGGAATGTAAATGGTCCTGTGTTATGGCGTCCGTTTGAGACTTAATTCCACGAGACCACAGCGGCTGACTCGTCGAACACTAAGACAATATTCTTGACCTTCTAGTCTATGTTATCGTGACCTTCATGAAGGTCCGGGTTGTCAAAGCAGATAACTATGATCTGCGCCTGGCAACTATCCGTCTAGTCGTGTTCGTACTGTCGGTAATTACACCACAAATTGTTTAGGCCTCATCTGCTTAACGGCCCGGCAATTAAACGAGGCTCTCATGACGGTCGCTCAAACCAGACGACTTCTGCTCCCGCCAATGGCACTCTTGGGCATCTACAATGTGACGAAGAGCGCGCTCAAACTATTACCCAGACCACCCGCCACAACTGCAGCGGAAGTGAGTGCCCGCCATCTTTTTTTCCAGAGCAGCAAAATGATAAGAGGCCAGCCCATTAACTTGAGGGCCAGGCAAAGACCGAGCGCCGCGCCCCCCTCCCGCGGCGCTGCTCTCCGTACCACTAGGCCTCTTGGGGTATCGAGAGGCAGCAACTTTGTGGCTCTTAGTCGAACTAACTTGTTCCGTCCTGGCCATTAACCTGCTGCTCCGACAGTTCGGCGTTGGACCAGCGCGTTCCTTCCTAATAGCGCTGGCAATCTTCACGTGGAATCCCTTCTATCAGGAGTTCGCCGTTGGTCAGTTGACGGCCCTGCTGCTACTTCTGCTTACTTGCGCGTGGTTAGCCTTGCGTTCGGGCCGAGACGTCGCCGGAGGCGCGGCGCTCGGTCTTTGCCTGGCCCTCAAGTTAATGGGCTGGCCTCTTATCATTTTGCTGCTCTGGAAAAAAAGATGGCGGGCACTCACTTCCGCTGCAGTTGTGGCGGGTGGTCTGAACGTTGCCGCTCTGGCAGTGATGGGACTGCAAACAGTTACGTTCTATTATCTGCACGTTTCAAGTTCCGTGATGCTTATGTACCGCACCGATCCCCAGAACTTCTCCGTGTGGTCTGTAGGATCAAGGCTTTTCGAGGGAACAGGGACAAGTGAGATTATATACTCGGCCGTCCACGCGCCGCCGCTCTACCACCTCCCCGCGCTTGCCCCCTACGCGTCCATGGTCTTTGCGTGCGCAATGGTTGGGTATAGTCTCCGGCTCGCCCTTCGAGTCCCATCGTTCGATTGCGCCTACGCAGTGCTCATTTGCTGCAGCGTTATCATTAATCCGGTTGCTTGGTATCCCTATCTGATTCTTCTGCTTGTTCCACTGGCTATCGCACTAAAATATTTTCGTGGTGCTAAGCTCTATGCACTGATCGCAATGCTGTTCTGCCTCCACCTATCGATATCGCTCGGAACAATACTGCCTGGTTTTATCGCAGGCATCATCACTCTCACACCTCTCATTGCAGTGCTTTTACTCATGCGCCTGTTGTCTCCGCCTTCACAGATATTGACGGTGGGCCGGTAAGCGCCTCTGGAAAATTAATTTAAAGACTCTGCTATGCTTCGCCAGTTTGTCTCATCCTTGAGGACCCGCGCTTTCCTACGCTGCTCGCTAGCGAGCACCCGACAGCGGCGGGACTCGTTTAATGCCATGATTTATCGCGGCCCGACGCTTGCTACTCGTCACGACCTAAAACAAACATCACAGTTTTCCTCATGCCCCACTTCACAAAACTGATCGATATTCTAACCCTTGAGCGGGCTCGGCTTTACGCGGTCCTCACAATGGCCCTTGTCTGCGGTGTTGTCTTTTCTGACTTTAGAAAACATCCCGAAAGCTTAACCGCTAGTGTTGACTTTCCGGCGTTCTACAATGCGGGCCGCATCCTCGATACCTATCCGTGGAGCAGTCTTTACAGTCGCGAGATCCAAGAGCGTTTGTACATTGACTTGGTTCCAGGAACTTCCCCGGGTGACCCGAAGGTTTTGTTTTTCTCTTACTCGCCATTTTTTGCTTTGCTCTTTGCCCCAATCGCCCTGCTTCCGTACAAACTCGCGCTTCCCTGCTGGAGCATCATCTCTTTCATGTTGTTCGCTGTGGGGTTCTTGCGTATTTGGAACGCCTCGGGTCTGCCTGCTAGAGATAAGCTTAGCGCGTTTTTGATCGCCCTCAGTTTCCTGCCGTTTTATGCGTGGTGTTTACTGACCGGCCAAAGTTCGGCCTTTGGCTTTTTCGCCTTGGCATTGGCCATCGCTTTGGATCTGAAAGGCAAATTATTCGCGAGCGGCCTGGCGCTATCTTTACTGCTGTACAAACCTCCTCTCTTGATCCTCTTTTTGCCGATGCTCTTGATAACTGGAAGGCGTAGAACGTTCGCAGGTTTCTGTGCTGGCGGAGTTGCTTTAGGTTCGCTCTCTCTGGCGATGATCGGCTCATCTGGATTGCCAGCGTACTTCGAGATGGTGCGAACTTTTTCGGCGCTCAAGATCACCGGTCGAAGGCGAACCTTCCATGAGATCGACATATTCTCCTTTTTGCTTTCGGTCTTTCACCACCGTGTTTGGTTGACGGTCGCTGTAACATTAGGCATTAGCGTCTTAGTATTTGCCGTGTTGGCTAAAGAATGGGTTCGCAGACCGGATCGAGCGTGGTCGTTGGCGATACCATGGACTATTATTCTGAATCTGTACTTCCTAACATACGACTCCACGATTCTGATCTTAGCGGTATTACTAACAGTGGCCTGGGCGGGCCATCCGCGAGCGTTACGATGGCTAATCGCGGCGCTGTTTATTTGCGGATTGTTTGATCTTGCACGTTTAGATTTTCATCCACTGACATTCGCGATTGCGGCATTCGGTTGTTACCAATTGAGAGCATCAAAGTTCGCTATTTATCCCCACTTTAGCTCGAACCAAAGCAAGCTGATCAGTAACGTAATAGATCATTGAACTAACTCTTAACGATGAGCACCGTGAGGCCTTTCGAGACCTGCTGGGGTCGGTAAGTAATCGGCATTTTGCTACAACTGCTCGCCTGCGAGCATTCATCCTCAGATTCAGGCCCCGTTAGTGTCACTAAATGTCTCAGAGAATTGACATTGAACAATGGGGTCTTCTGGCACAGGTTTTGATAGTACGGTTGGCAAACCTGCTGGCGGGTCGGGCTGTGCGATGAGTAACCGTAGACCGATCCTTGGTTCTTAATTTCTCCCAACAGGCTCTTTTTAGCTACTCCGGACTTAAGCGTCACCGTCTTTGCGCATTGCTTTATCCTAATTCTGTTCCACAGAGCCACTGATGACGACGAACGCCAAAAAACGCATCGGAATATTCGTCATTGCTTACAACGCTGTAAACAAGCTTGACTGGACGCTCGACCGTATTCCAGAGGAAGTATGGAATAAGGTTGACGAAGTGTTCCTGTTTGACGACTGCTCGACTGATAACACCTATTACGCTGCTATCGGTTACAAGCATGCAAAGACAGTTGAAAAGCTGACGGTTCATCGTAACGCCAGGAACCTGCGTTACGGAGGCAACCAAAAGGCGGGGTATGAGTATGCCATCGCTCGCGATCTGGACATCGTTGTCATGCTTCACGCGGATGGCCAATATGCTCCGGAGGCGTTGCCTGAGCTTCTGGCTCCGCTCGAGAACGAAGAAGCCGACATGGTTTTCGGCTCACGCATGGCTGCCGGCGGAGATCCACTCGCGGGGGGGATGCCGCTCTACAAATTCGTCGGAAACAAGATCTTGACCTGGCTGGAGAACCGAATTACCGGAATGAAGCTTTCGGAGTTTCATTCCGGTTACCGACTCTATAGTTGTGCCGCTCTGAAAAAGGTGCCGTTCCTGCAGAACTCGAATGAGTGGCATTTCGACACTGACATCTTGATTCAGTTCCACGAGGCCGGACTGCGTATCTGTGAGCGACCCATCCCCACTTATTATGGCGACGAAATCTGCT
>WNFV01014477.1_pt1 | contig 13844 bp, 17 predicted proteins | sample 5400101 | NCBI WGS metagenome assembly WNFV01 (sample SAMN13153361, study PRJNA577476) | soil metagenome | isolation source: 115 cm soil or saprolite under grassland replicate 1 | place: USA:California | collected 2016-06-15 | reverse complement strand
TCCGGCAACATTTTTCATGCTTGGGCGTCAAGTCGAGTGTCATCCAAATACCGCTCGTCGAGTGGTGGCAGAAGGGCATGAGATCGGTAACCACTCCTACTCTCATCGCATTTATCTCTACAGCGGAGCACGAGTGGTTCAGCGGGAGATGCAGGATGCACAGGGGGCAATTATTAAGACGACCGGTGTGCGGCCGAGATTCTCGCGTCCGCCGTGCGGTGTGCGCACACCGGTTTATTTTTCTGTTGCCCGACAAATGAACCTGCGCACGGTGCAGTGGACCGTTGCAGGAATGGACTGGAAAAACCTCCGGGCCGGACAAATAACACGAGAAGTGCTTAAAAACGTACGGGCAGGCTCAATAATTTTGCTGCACGATGGAGACAGCGCCTGCAAGCACGACAGAATGGAAACAGTTTTGGCGCTGCCACTGATTATTAAGGGACTAAGAAGACGCCGCCTGAATATCGTACCGCTCTCAGAACTGGTGCGTTGTCAAGATAAGCGTGGGAGGACAAAGCCGAACCTATGTTAGAAGAACAATCGACCGAGCAAAGAATGATCTTCATAGATTTCGACGGCACGATTACGCGCCGCGATGTTGTTGATGCCATCCTCGAAACGTTTGCAGATTCCCGCTGGCTGAAAATTGAAGAGCACTGGCAGAAAGGACGTATAGGCTCGCGCGACTGCCTGCGAGCGCAGATGGCGCTCGTGCGAGCAACTCGAGGCGAACTCGATGCGCTGGTTGATTCAATCGAAATAGACGATGACCTCTCACTCCTGCTTGAGACTTGTGCGCGCCATCAGATTCCGGCCCATATCGTTAGCGACGGTTTCGATTATTGCATACGTCGCATCATGGAACGCCCGCAATTGAAGTTGGGTCGCCTTCTGCGAAATGTGCGCATATGCGCCAGCCATCTGGATTTGGAACGCGGCTGGTTAAGAACAGATTTTCCCTTCTTTCAACAGGTCTGTGAACACGGCTGCGCAACCTGCAAACCCGGCGCCATGCGGCTACTGAATCGCACGGGCGCACAGATGATCTTCGTCGGCGATGGTCTATCCGATCGGTATGCGGCACAGGCCGCTGATCTTGTGTTCGCTAAGGATAGTCTAACGACCTATTGTTGGCAGCAGTCGATCGAGTACGTACCGTTCGAAGGTCTGGCTGAAATTGCTGCCTGGCTTGAGGCTCCTTTGGTTGAGCCTGAAAACCACGCGAATTCGGCGGTGCCACTTACCGCTTAGCCGGGAGGAAACAAGCAATAAAATGAGCGTTCAAATCAACGAGCTGGTGCAATTGACGCGAGTGACGGACGAAGAACAACTGCGCGAAATGGAACGCAAGTATTGCTCCTGGGGCGATACTGTGCATTACGTTGAGCCGCCAAAGTTCTTTGACCGTTGTGAGGGAAACTATCTCTATGACCGGCAGGGTACGCCTTATCTTGATCTGCAGATGTGGTACTCAGCGGCAAGTCTTGGCTACGCCAATCCCCGACTGAATCAGACACTGAAGGACCAGGTAGACAAGCTGCCACAGGTAGCTAGCCAGTATCTGCACGCTGAAAGGGTAGAGTTGGCAGCGGCAATCGCGCGACTCAACGAATCAAAGTTTGCGCTTCAGGGGCGCGTACACTTTAACGTCGGTGGTTCGCAGGCCATCGAAGACTCTCTGAAAATAATTCGCAATGCCAGCGGCAGGAATTTGGTTTTCGCGTTCATGGGTGGCTATCACGGCCGCACACTCGGCGCATCGGCGATCACTTCCAGCTATCGTTATCGCCGCCGGTATGGCCACTTCTCAGACCGCGCACACTTTGTTCCGTTTCCGTATTGCTTTCGCTGCCCATATCAAAAAAAGAGAGAGGACTGCGGCCTGTATTGCGTGGCCCAGTTCGAGAAGAATTTCGAAACTGAATACAACTCGTTCTGGGACGACAAGGCGCAGGAGTCGGAGTTTTCAGCTTTTTATATTGAGGCCGTTCAAGGCACTGGCGGGTACGTTATTCCGCCGCCGGACTATTTCTCCGCGCTCAAGAAGGTACTCGACCGATATAAGATTCTGCTGGTGGATGACGAAATTCAGATGGGATTCTACCGCACTGGAAAATTCTGGGCGATCGAAAATTTTAATGTTGAGCCGGACATTGTCGTCTTTGGCAAAGCGCTAACCAATGGCTTGAACCCACTCTCAGGCGTGTGGGCGCGCGAGGAATTGATTTCACCGCAAATTTTCCCGCCGGGCTCTACACATTCAACCTTCTCAGCTAACCCGCTGGGCACCGCCGTCGCTCTCGAAGTCGTGCGCATGATGGAGGAGGAGAACTACGAGGAGATCACGAAGCGGAAAGGCGCGTACTTTCTCAGCCAACTCAAAGAGCTTCAGCGCCGTTACCCCAAGGTGATTGGCGATACCGATGGCCTCGGCATGGCTCTGCGAATAGAAATTTGCGCGGCCGACGGCTACACGCCTGATCGCGAGCTTGTCGAACGTATGTTCGCATTGGGCCTCGAAGGAAATTTGGACGCGCGTGGCCGCCGCATGGGTTTGGTCCTGGATGTCGGCGGATATTACAAGAACGTTTTTACGCTCGCGCCTGCCTTCGATATGACTGAGGAAGAGATGGACATTTCTGTGGAGTTGATTGAACAACTGATTCGCCGTTGTGCTCCTGAACGGCTCTAAAGAAGTCTCAGCTTAGCGTTGTCCTGCTGAATATGATCTCAAAAACCATCGAACAAATTGAACGGCTGGCGTTACGCATGCAGCCCGAAAACGCTATCCGCTTACTCGGAACGCTACCCGTGCCTGCCATTGAGAAGTTGCAACGTGCGCGTTTCCGACGCACGCTGCGGCTCGCGGCAAAGCGTTCCGCCTTCTACCGGAGAGAATTCAGGCGACGTGGCATCGATGTCCGCCGCATAGGGCATCCGGCTGAGCTCGGCGATTTTTTCACCACTGGCGAAGAATTGCGTGCGCATGGTGGCGAAGACTTTCTAACCGGGCGTGCTGATACTGCCTTCGAGACGACCGGAACGACCTCGCCTCTGCCTAAGCGCGTTTTCTTTTCGCATCAGGAGATTAGCGAAATTGGTCGCATGAGCGCACTTGCACTTCATCTTCTGGGATTGCGGGCTGAAGACACAGTATTAAGCGCCTTCGACTGCTCCTTCTGGATCTCGCCGGTTGTGGTCCGCTCTGCATTTCAGTACATCGATTGCTTTCATGTTGAAGCAGGCAAGATTGAGCCGCTGGAGTTTTACGAGCGAGCACTCGCCTATCAGCCCACTGTGATCTTTGGTGAGCCATCCTGGATCGTGCGCCTTTCCGAGTTGGCTGAGACGCGCGGTGTATGGCAAGTCAAGTTCCTCTTTGCGGGTGGTGAGAACATCAGCGAAACAGCACGCAGCGCCGTTGAAAGAGTGTGGGGCGCGCCGCTGTATCTCAACTATGGGCAGACAGAAGCTTTTGGCGCCATAGGTGTCGAATGTAGAGAGAAAGACGGGTATCACCGAAATGATCTAAATTTTATCTTCGAAGTTCCGGACGCGGACGAGGAGGGCTACGGCGAGCTTGTTTACACTACACTCACGCGCAACGTGATGCCACTCATAAGGTATCGCTCCACCGATATTACCCGACTCGTAGATAAACCCTGCGACTGTGGACTGTTTGCCAAACGCATCGGCAAGATTCGCGCGCGCGCGGACGAAATGGTTGTTTGCGGGATGGGAAATGTCGGCCCTTGGCTATTCGCAGATGTGCTCGCGGGCGTGCTCTCGGCAGGCGCAGACTGGCAGGCGGTGGTGAAGAATGATGGCCGCCGCGATGTAGTTGAGCTGCGGATCGAGCTGGACGATATGGCACAACAGAAGGAAGTAGAAAGACAAATTCGCGAGCGATTGCGAAAGCGGTTCGTAGACCTTTGGAGAAACCACGAAATGAAGCTTTATGAGCTGAAGATCGTCGGCTATCCCCGCTCAAGTCTGCGCGGCGGGCGTAAGCTGCGGCGATTGATTGATGAGCGACAACTGCTCCTCCGTAGCATCATGTAAACCAGTCGCGGCGGCGTTTGCATATATCGGATCGTGCAGCAAGAACGGGGCGAACGATAACCGGCGCTCCCTGGCTAGCGCAGTCACATAAACAATCGTTTCGAGGTGCCGTACAATCCGCAAGCTGCAGATATGCAGCACATTACAGCCCGGACTCAATAGATTTGGAGAGACTGAGCCGTCAAGAGCCTGTTCTCAAAATTTTGGTGTGAACCTGCTGTCACGTGCCCTCTTTCCTCTCGTGCATCGCCTTTCAACTTTTTTCGAGGCCTTCTTGCCGTATTTTGCCCTTTTATCCTCTCCTTCTTCTGCTACGACATTTTGACGTTTACGATGTGACCGCGCCGCCACAGCTTGATCCGGCGCCGGCGGTACAACCGAAGCAATGCGACCCAGTGATAATCCGTCGCGTGGCAAACCTGGTCGGGTCGAAGCCAACTATCGTTTGTGGCAGGTCGTGGGCTAAAGGCAGTTCGAGCATCTGATTGAAGTCGCAGTCATACAATCGACCTGTCCAGTCCACGCTCACGAGACTGCGACACATCAAGCCGTCAACTGTGTTTACATTGAACGCCTGAAGGAGTTTACGCATGTAATGCTCCTCGTTTCCTGACCGGCGCAGATAATCCAGGAAGCGATTGATTGGCATGTTTGTGATTGTGAACAACCGGTTAAAAACAATACCGTAGCGTTTCGACAATTCACGTTTGAAGTCAGCTTCGATTGAAGCTTGCGATGGCGGTAAGAATGCGCCGACTGGGTTGTAGACCAGGTTCAAGAGCAGGCCGCTTTCCTCATGTCCATAGCCGACTTCATTGAGGCGCCTCAATGCTTCAATCGATTTACTGAAGACGCCGTGGCCTCTTTGGCTGTCAGTTTCTTCCTCGAGGAAATAAGGCAACGAACTCACCACTTCGATCGCATGGTCGCGAAAGAATTCCGGTAAGTCCTCTTGGCCTTGCTCCAACATGACCGTGAGATTGTGGCGCACGATGACGTGCGTACGAACCGCACGTGCTTCAATTATCAACCATCGAAAGGATGGATTAAGTTCAGGGGCACCGCCCGTAATGTCCAATGTGGGAATGCGAAACCGGCGGACCGCGTCGATAACAACCTCAGCTGTCTCTCGCGTCATAATTTCGGTCCGCTTTGGACTTGCGTCTACGTGGCAATGCTTGCACGCCTGATTACAAAGCTTGCCTACATTCACCTGGAGCGTATCAACCGCTGCTGCGCGCAGCTCTATGCCGAGCAACGCCAACTTTTTGTCGAAGCTCTGATCAGTGCGCGGCCCTAGATTTGCCACGGGCTGAATTACTGGTAAGCCAGTCGACATTACATCGAGACCTTCTTTACGGAGTTATGAGCCTGAAGTCCATGAATGAGGGATGCTCCGCCTCTGATCGCCGAAGCCATGTGAATAGCCTCAGTCATTTGGTCCAGATTGGATCCGGCTTCGAGGCAAGATTGCGAATAAGCATCTATGCAGTAGGGACACTGCACGGCGTGAGCAACAGCCAGGCCGATGAGTGCCTTCTCTCGCCGTGTCAGCGCACCATCCTCCTGACAAGCCTGATACCAGGCCATGAACTTCTCAAACAGATCAGATCGATGTTTGCCGATCTCCGGAAAGCGGTGGAGGTCTTCTTCTTCGTAATATGGCATTCTGTTGTTCCTCGCAGGCAAGCCGAATAACTAACTCTAAAGAAATTGAAAACGGATCTACTTTCATCCTTCATCAATCGTCCTTCATACTTGGCACTATGCCTCCTGTAATTATTGTAATGGTCAAAGCTCCGGTAGCCGGTTTCGCGAAGACACGGCTTACTCCTCCCCTATCACCCTCTGATGCCGCCACATTGGCCTTATGCTTCGTACAAGATGTCATCAACTCTGCCTTGCGCATAATCGCAAACATGATAGTCGCATTTGCACCGGATGATGGACGAGCCATGCTGGAAGCGTCACTGCCAAACCAACTGCTTTGGGTGAACCAGGAGGGTGACGATTTGGGGGAACGACTGAATTCACTGATTGCCTACGCCGGCAATCTCGGATTTAGTCCGATAATCGTTCTCGGCGCCGACAGCCCAACTCTTCCGCCTTCCTTTATCGAAACTGCATCTGATACCCCAGCCGGCGATAGAACTGATGTAGTTCTCGGTCCTACAACAGATGGCGGATACTATCTCGTAGGTCTTCGTAAAACTTTTCCGAATCTATTCCATAACATTGCGTGGAGCACGGCTCGCACCTTTGACCAGACTGCACACAACATCAACCAACTCGGGTTGCACCTGTTTGAACTTCCACAGTGGTACGACGTTGTACGTTCGCCGACCTCGGTCGATTGTGTACCAGCTCAATTCAGACCAAAACGCTCGCTGTCTAGCTCAGGCGACATACGGCTGGCTGCTGGCTCATGGTCTGTTGCGCCTGTCCCCTGATTGAAGACTCTCTAAGTCTTTTACCTTCGCGCTGCGAAGTGGCGCATAGAGCTGATTAAGCAGGCGTGGCGGAATTCCTACCCAGTAAAGTCCCTGCATTATGGACCAGCGCGCAAAGGTGAGCGCGAAACTGCGCCCCTCAAACCGCCTCGACGAAGTAACGACTGCAACCGGCAAATGAACCATACGCCCGCGTCTCTTTAGTCGACTCACTAAATTCGCGTCTTCGAAAATCGGGAAAGGGTTAAAGCCACCGATCTCCGCGTAAACGGTTGCGCGCACGAAAATGCCGGAATCGCCATAGCTCAGTCCGATCTTTTCGAGTTTTGGATACAGCCAGGTCATTAAGCGCGCGGCACGACTGCCTCCGTCGAAGCGAATATCGAAGTTGCCGCCGACTGCAGCTGTATCTCTTGCAAGAACCTCAGTAATCCGCTCAATCGCATTCAGCGGGACGGTGGTATCGGCGTGCAAGAAGAGCAGCATTTGCCCTTGCGCAACGCGCGCTCCGTTGTGCATCTGGATGCCACGTCCTCGCGCGCTCGGTATGACTCGCGCGCCCCACCGCCGCGCAATCTCTGTGGTTGAATCATTGCTTCCGCCGTCAACAACGATCACTTCTATGTTCCCGCCAGCGTGTGTCAACGCCTCCAGTGTTCGCCCGATTGACTGCTCCTCATTTAGAGTTGGAACGATAACGGAAACCGTCGGAATAACATGTTGAGCATCCTCGTTCATTTTCTTCTATCAAGGCAATAGTTCGCTAACCCCAACCAGTGCGTTGACGCGCGTGGGCTGTCCAGCTCCAGGCAAAAGCCATGTCTGACGTTGTTCGACAAAAGGCATCTTGACGACATCCGTAAGTTCGACGTCTCTCGGATTGCGATACGCGGGAACGCCAATCGTGATCTTGTTTTGAGGAACGTTCAAAAGTAGAGTGCCGTGGAGCCAATCCCACACGGTTAGTCTAATTAGAGGTTGCTCGATAAGTTGGAGGGAAACTGCAGCAAGGCCTGCGACGGCAAGGTTGCGACCAGTGCGTCTAAATTTAGACTCGACCTCTCGTCTCAACGGCTTCCGGCGCTCTAATAGCCAGGGCAATCCGAACACGCTGACCACGAGAGAGCCACTTAACCAGGCCGGCACCTTAGTGAATTTCACTGTGAACCCCCATGCCTGACGTCGAGAATCGTTCGTCGTCTTCAGAGGCAAGTTGTTTGGCAAATCACGTTAAGCTTCGATATGGGTTAATCTAACATATACAATTAAAAGAAACAGAAGGCGATGGTTAGGAAAAACGAAATGAAACCTAACGATGAAAGCGGCAAGCTACGACCTCGCAGCGTCCCTTTCGGGTGCTTATTATCTCAGGGTCTGACCGGCGTCAATATAACTGTCCCGGCGTTGATTAAAAGTCACGGACATTGATGCTGCGAATGGCTGACCGCTTGCCGCAGGGATGGGAAATCGATTACGAAGACCTGGGCAATGTCTTCTCGCGTGAGCAGATTCAGAGTTGCAACGCATTTGTTTCAACCTCGATGGCTCTCTGCGTTTGCTCGCGCGTCAGATTTCTGGAGTGAACACAGCGCCAGGACAACAGAAAGCAGTGGCCTGAATTATCATTCGGCCCATGGTCCGCTCCTTTTCGAATTCCGAATTGGGCCGCCACCGGGCGTTCCACTCTCCCGTTTCCGCTCAGCTTCGGCATTTCTCGCTTTGTCATCCGCGCTTCATTTCTTTCTCTTTCCCATATCTATCACCTGTTCACACTGTTTCAAGCCGCATGTAACTCTTTCGCTACTCTGGACTTTTTGCTTGCGTGTAGAATCTTTAAGCAGATCGCGGACCCCTGATCCCCATGAATAGGAGGCGAACTATGAAACGACGGCTTTTTGTAATGTTGATCGCGGCAATCCTGGTAACTTCATTTTTGTCCTATGGAAGTGCACAGAAGAGCGGCATTACGGTGGAGCTGAAGAATGCTCAGGGAGAAAGCGCCCGGCAAACATGCGATTCATATTCATCAGATGTCCAAGTGTGAAGCACCGAGTTTCGAATCGGCCGGGCCGCACTTCAACCCTGCTGGTAAACAGCACGGATTGAAAAACCCGATGGGACCTCATGCCGGAGATATGAACAATTTTGTAGTCCGTGCGGATGGAACGGCAAAGGTTACTGTAACCGATCCAAGAGTAAACCTGGGAACGGACAGCTATTCGCTCTTCACCGATGGGGGAACTTCGCTGGTCATTCACGCGAAGGCCGATGATATGAAAACAGATCCAGCCGGAAATTCAGGCGAGTGGATCGCCTGTGGCGTAATTACCAAATAGAGGCCATCGTGCAGGAAGCAGGAGGGAATTGCGAAATGTCAATAGCTCGCGTAACGGAAATCAGTTCTACTTCTGATAAAGGGTTTGAGGATGCGATCCAAAAGGGGATCGCTCGAGCCAGCCAGACGCTGCATGGTATACGAAGCGCCTGGGTCAAAGAACAAGAAGTACAAGTCGAAAATGACAAGATCGCGGCGTATAAGGTAATTATGAAGATTACCTTCGTGCTCGATGAGACTTGAGGCCTGATCACTCGTGGCTGTCATTAGGAGTGAGAGTTACAGTTATTCTTGCTCGGTTTCAACTCGTGTGTAGACGAGCCGGTCTGGGATTCTTGTCACTGATTGGCCTCGGGCAAACTATCATGATTGGCAACCCATCCGGGCGCGGTACCCGAAAGGCTGAGTCTTTACTGAAAATGCCGGCGCATTCCCGAAACCGAGATCCACTGACATGCAAAGGTCAGATAGCGATAGCTCAATTTCCGACCGCGCCTCTATCGAGTCCAGGGTCGCCCGTGAGAAGAACCCGATCAAGCGTTTCTTATTGGTCCTGGGGCCGGGTCTGATCACCGGGGCGGCCGACGATGATCCTTCTGGGATTGGAACATACACAGCGACTGGCACTTCGTTTGGCTTCGCTACATTGTGGACTGCGCCTTTGACCCTACCGATGATGGCGGCGGTCCAATTCATATGTGCAAAGATCGACATGGTTAGCGGCATGGGCCTCGCTAGAGTGCTCCGAAAGTATTACCCGCGCCCTAACAAATATATTGTCTCGCTGGTGGCGATTCTCGTCTTCTATTTTGTCATTCTGGCGTCGGCGGCCACCTTGTATGCAACGGGCGAGACCAAAGTTCAAACAGCCACTGATGCAGCCCAGGCACTTGGCCCTTTATCGAGTCGCGCTGCCAGCATTCTCTTTTCAGTTGGATTGATAGGATCCGGCTTTCTTGCTGTACCCGTGCTAACTCCGCCTTTCCTTTCACTGCCAATGTCTCACCCTTTGTAGGACTCCTCGCTGGCTATCCAGTCCGGCAAAACGAGCAAATAGGCAATACGAACCTGCCGGCTATCAACTTCACGTTTGCATCACCTCTCACCTTTCAGCTCGAGTTTCTCATTCTCGTCGCTCTCGAAACGCGCACCCGCAGCCATTTTCCCCACCCGCGGCGGGTACACCAGCGTACCGAACGGGCCTTCCCAATACTCGGCTTGTGTGACGCTGATCCAGAGCAGGGCCAGCTCTGGATCTTCGAGGCCGTCAGGGAACCATGTTTCCAGGTCTGGGAACCAAAGCTCTTCCATCTTTGCGCGGTCGTACAGAGGGCGTGCCAAGCCGGATATTGAGACATAGCGTTGATTTTCCGGGGCGGCATAAGAGACGCAGACGTTACGGTCAGGTTCGACTTCGTCGACTTTGGGCGCACTGACTTTGGTGAAGAAATACAAATCGCCGTCGAACTCAATTCTTTGCGTTGCCATCGGACGGCTGCGCAAGCTTCCGTCGTCCTCGATGGTAGTCAGCATCGCAAATCCGATCCCTTTAATCATCTCTCTGAGCTTTCTAACGTTTTCTTCGTGTTTCTCGTGGGTTGTCATTGTAGCCTGCTCCTCTCGCTTGAGTCCGATCTGTTACGAAAATTCGTGGTGTCAGCATTACCATAATGGTGACTGCGCGGGACTTCGCCAGTTAGCTTCCGACGAATTCGTAGGACCTTGAACCTTCTGCTTGACCTGCCATCTCATTTCCGACAGCTTATTTCTTGCGCGTTCGGGCCGCCTTCTTCGCGGAACGCGACCGCGAAGCCGCGGAACGTTTGGCTGCCGCGCCGCGCGCTTGGCGCGATAGCGCCTTTTTGGACGCCGCACTGCGTCCTTCGCGCTTGAGCGCGCGCGAGGTTGCGCGCGACCGCCTGGCCGACTTCTTTGCCTTGGAAGCGCTCTTCCCTTTTTGAATATCCCGCGCCGCCTGCTTTTGGGTCTTTTTTGATGTTCCTTTCTTTGCAGGAAGCTTCACACCAGCGCGAGGGGCTTTCGACAGTCCAATCGCGATCGCTTGCTTGGTTGAACGTGCACCGTGCTTGCCTTTGCGAACATGTTCAACTTCTTCTCGCACAAACTCTCCAGCTTGTGTGCTCAGCGCTTTTCCTTCGCGCTTGTCCTCCTCAGCGCGTTCCCGTATCTCTTCTTCAGGCATGCTCACTCCTTTTGTTTCTTCCTGAAACATATTGTGTTCCTTCTGGCCAGTTGATCATCGCAATTCTTTGCGCTCGAAGACGACTCATGCTCGGTGTCCGCTCCTGTCTGGGGTAACCGCAGGACACCAGAGTCGGATGAATATGGATGGCATCACGAATCACCGTGTACGGCGCGTCGGCATTCATCAGGCCCACATACAAGTGGACCAGCTCTGCACCCTCAGATGCCAACACTGCAGCTCCGAGGATGCGATTCGTCTTCGTGTGGACAATAACTTTGATGAAACTTTCGCTCTCACCAAATTCCCTTGCTCTGCCGCTGCCCTTCATATCATATCGCGAGACCTTGATTTTCTTTACCACTGCTTCGGGCTTCACTCTCAGTCATTTCAACGCGAGCCAGTTGCGGACCGGTGAAGATCGCATAGGGCACAACTCCGTCTGTAGTGTGCGAGCCATCCCCGGCGATCTGCGACAAAAGGATTCGATAGTCATCCCGAGAGGTGTGGGTAAATATCGGCCCACCTCGAATGTCACCCACCACCCAGACGCCTTCAACATTGGTCGCCAGCCGCTCGTTCGCTTCGACGATTCCGCGCTCGGGAACTTCGACACCATCGTTAGCCGACGCGTTTACATCTGTCCTATCCCTGCATGACCGATCGGTGGGATCGCACTCCGCTCATCAATCTTCATGCTCAGCCCAATCCCAATCCTCCTCCGGCAACTCCCCAGGCTGCGGTTCAGTGGCAGGCAGCGACGGTACAGACTTCGGGTTCATCGGATCCGGTTCGATAGGATCATGTGGCCGCGCCGGCGGCAGCTCAGGCTCATCGCCCGGTTTCGGCGGATCGATACTTTGCTCACGGCTCATGTACAGTCTCCTGTATGGCTGCCCTGAAATCTTAGCTTGATGCTTTCGAGGATGCCTTTGATTCGCCGTTATCCTCTTATTCGGACCTCTTTGAGAGCATTCGCGAGGTACCGTTTGTCTTTTCAAGTTGCCATTTTTTTCGGTCGTCCTTATCGCGCGTTAACGTCCATTCACCATTCAACTTGGATCCGTCCAAATAGATTTGTAGAAATCCTTTGTTGTAATTGCCCTCTATCAACTCATAGGTTCCGATATCCCACACTTTGATACTCGGATGTAGTAGTCGATAGCGTGCGCTTTAGTAAAACGCCCTGCTGGATATAGAACCTTGTTCAGATTAGACACGACAATGCGATGACCATCGATCGTGATTTGTTCCTTCGTTTCTGTCATCCCTGAGCAATATTACTTTTCTGGCGAGACACTCATCAGGGGCGAAGCAAGACTTCGGCTCCCCAACCGAGGTTTAGCGAGTACTGCGTTCACCAGGCGCGTGTTTGATCATCGCTTGACTCCGAATCTTTGAGGTTGGATTTGTGCCTGCCCTGCCTCCGCTATGTGCAGATTGGCACCCGCCACTTCTGGAGAATCAAGATCACTTTTGAAAAACGACTCTTCCTACCAACCCTGCTTGCTTTCTTTTTGGAGAAACCTCAGACTTGTTCCTTCGCTTCACTCCACGTTTGCATCTACGACCAAGCCAAATGTCAGACCGATGTATCCTTAACGTACAACAAAGTCCGGCCTATTTTACAAGGGCCGCGCATAACCCCGCGTTTGCTTCAACAGCATCTCCAGATAAATCCCATTCGCAAGAACAATGCCGGAAATGTTTCGGGCCTCTTTGAATGGAAAAACAATACGATGCGGTTGTCGTTCCAACAGCGCTAAAACAACCAAAGGCTGACTTGTAAATAACGAGTTACGTAACGCTGAAGATCTGCGGTTCGCTGTTTGCTTGACAACGAAAAACCACGGGTTCGATATAATGAAAACAATACACTTGATAAGACTTACAAATCCCAACACTGCTCAATCGCTGTGCTTGTTTTCCCATACCTGAAAAGGCCCGAAAAAGGGGGTAACGTATTTAATGCTAACTAAGGTAAAACCATTCGATGCTGATGAGTCGGAGCTCAAGACTTGTTTCATTGGCACTTATCCGCCACGCGAATGCGGCATCGGAACATTTACCCGCGATCTTCGAAATTCGTTGAATGCTGTCCAGGCAAATGTCATCGCGATAACTAATGACACTACAGAACATCAATATCCGGAAGAGGTGATTTTTGAAATTAGGCAGCACGATATCGATGACTACCGTTTGGCAGCGGAATATATCAACTCTTCGGGCGTTGACCTCGTTTGTTTGCAACACGAATTCGGAATTTTTGGCGGACCAGATGGCTCTTATATAAACACTTTGCTGGCGGATCTGACCGTGCCGGTGGTTACCACTCTTCATACGGTGGTGACGCAACCGCGAGACGGAATTCGCGAGAACTTGATACGCGTTGCCGAACTCTCGGATCAGCTCGTAGTCCTCAACGGTCGCGCGATTCCGATCCTGCGCGGCGTTTACGGTGTCAGCGATCAAAAGATCGGCCTAATTCATCATGGCGTTCCCGACGTTCCGTTTATCGATCCGAATTTTTACAAGGACAAGTTTGCCGTAGAAGGTCGTCTGGTGCTTCTCACGTTTGGCTTACTGAACACCAATAAGGGGATCGAATTGATGATCGAAGCGATGCCCGAAATTGTTGAGAAACAACCCACAGTTGTTTATCTAGTGCTTGGCGCGACGCATCCCGAAGTGAGGCGAACTCAAGGCGAAGGGTATCGGCGATCATTGGAACAACGAGTGCGCGAACTAAACCTTCAGAACCATGTCATCTTTTATGACCGATATGTCAGCT
>WNFV01010798.1_pt1 | contig 13844 bp, 14 predicted proteins | sample 5400101 | NCBI WGS metagenome assembly WNFV01 (sample SAMN13153361, study PRJNA577476) | soil metagenome | isolation source: 115 cm soil or saprolite under grassland replicate 1 | place: USA:California | collected 2016-06-15 | reverse complement strand
TCTCGCAGACCAGAAGATCATCCGCCGCAACCGGATCCCGGATGCGGATCCGCTTTCGTCGGAGAGCCCAACCTACCGCATTCGCTCCGTTCTCGCCTTACCGCTCATCGAGGAGAGCGTCCCGGTCGGGGTACTGGTCATGGCGAACAAGCGAGGGAGGAATCCGGAGTTCACTCCCGAGGACGAAGAGCTGCTGCAAGACCTTGGCCGCCAGGCCGTACGGGCGCTGCGAAACGCGCGCGAGCACGAAGCCGAGAAGAAGGTCGAGGAGCTCGACGCCCTGCTGACCGTCAGCCGGGAAATCACGGCCACGCTCGACCTCGACAAGGTCATGACGACCATCGTCAACGGAACTGCCCCGCTCATCGCCTACGACCGATGCGCGATCGCCATCATGCAGCGCGGAAAGGTCCGGATCGGGGCGGTTTCCGGAAAGGCGAAGCTCGACCGGAAGGACCCCCGCATCAAGAGCCTCGAGGAGCTCCTGCAATGGATCTACTTCAGCGGATCCGACGTAGCGGTCACCCAGGAAGAGGACGGCCGCATCGTGTCCGAGCGACCCGAGACGGAGGAGAAGTTCCGGACCTACTTTCAGGAGAGCGGCTTCGGCTCGTTCTACGGGCTGCTTCTGAAAGACGAGGAGGGAAAGCTGGGCGTTCTCTCCTTCGAGCGGAAATCGCCGCTCTTCGTCACCGCCGGAACCAGAGACCTTCTCGGCATTCTGGTGAATCAGGCGACGGTCGCGGTGCGTAACGCCCAGCTCTACCAGGACGTGCCGCTCGCCGGTTTCTGGAAGCCGCTCCTGGAGAAGCGACAGCAATTCCTGGGGATCCCGAAGCGCCGCCGGCTCGCGTGGGCGATTGGAACAGTTGGAGTCCTTCTCTTGCTTCTGGTGGTGCCCTGGCGGACGAGAGTCGGGGGCCCTGTGAGGGTCCTGCCGGGTCGGCGGGCTGCGGTGACAGCCGCCGTGGAGGGAGATCCCGTCCGGGCGGGTGACGTGATCGCGACGCTCTCCGACGAGCCCTACGTTGCCGCGCTGGAGGAGGCACGAACCGGACTCGCGATCGCCGAGAGCGAAGTCGCGCGCTACCGGGAGGCGGGAAATGCGGGGGCATTGTTCGAGGCGCAGTCGAAGCGGGACGAGCTGGCCGCGAAGATCGCGCTCGAGGCGGACCGCTTCGGGCGGACACGCATTCGGGCGCCGGTCGATGGGATCATCGTGACCCCGCGCATCGAGGAGCGGGTCGGACAATTCTTCCCCAAGGGCACAGAGCTCTGCGTCGTCGCTGACGTGTGCAGCGTGACTGCCGAGGTTGCGGTCGATGAGCGAGACGCCGCGCTGCTTCACACGAGCGAGCCGGTCGCCGTCAAGCTGAATCCCTATCCGACGAGACTCTTTCGGGGAACGGTCTCGCGCGTGTCCCCTTATGTGCGGGAAGAGGGGAAAGACCGCTTCGTGATCGCGGAGGTCCGGGTCGACAACCCCGGTGGGTTACTCAAGACCGGCATGCTCGGCAAGGCGAAAATCTCCGACGGCAAGCGCCCCATTCTCTTCGCGCTCCTCCGCAAGCCGGCCCGCTGGCTCTGGGCCAATCTCTGGCCCATCCTTCCTTGAGAGGGCGCGCGCCGTGAGCGCCTCCCGCCCTCGCAGCCTGGTCGCGGCGGTGAGCCGCCAGGAAGCGGCCCGCGCTCTAGCGGAACGGCACGGTCCTCCGGACGAGAGGCCGGCCCTGCGCAAGGACCTGAGAGTGCGCCGTCAGGTCCAGATGGGAGACGTCAACTTCATCGTCAAGAACCCGGAGGCCCACAAGTACTACATGTTCCGGGAGGCCGAGTGGGACCTCATCCATCTCTTCGACGGCACTCGGACCCGACAACAAATCTTGGACGACTACAACCGGGGGGTCCGGCACCCGATCTCGATCAACCTGGTCCTGTCTTACGAGGAGTCGCTGAGGAAGATGGGCCTCCTGGAGCAGTCCGTCATCGAGGCAAACCTCGCGCTGCTCGACAAGGGCACGAATTTCAAACGTCGGAAGGCCGAGGAGAAGTCCGAGGGTTTCAACATCTTTTTCATCATGTTCCACCTAGTCGATCCCGACCGTTTCCTGACCAGGACGGTCAAGTACGTGCGCTGGATCTGGACTCCGCCGGTCGTCGCGGTCGTCCTCGTCGCGTCGCTTTGGACGATCGGTGTCTTCGCCCAGAACGGGCCTCAAATGTGGGCAGAGACTCTCCAGCTCTACAAATTCATCGGAAAGCCGCTCGTCGACATCCTGCAGTTCTTCGCGATCTTGAGTGTCGTCGGTGCGATCCACGAGTACGCGCACGGCTACGTCGTGAAAATGTACGGGGGAGATGTCCACGACATTGGAATGGCACTCTTCTATTTCACGCCGGTCTTCTACTGCGAGACCTCCGATTCCTTCATGTTCCCGAACAAGTGGCACAAGTTCTGGGTCACCGTGGCGGGCATCTACATCGAGGGGATCATCTGCACTGCGGCGACGATCCTCTGGGTCGCCTCGTACCCCGACACGCTCCTTCACCAGCTCGCCTACAAAACGATGCTCCTGACCGGCTTCGCCACGGTGTTCTTCAACATCAACCCGCTCATCAAAGTCGACGGGTACAACGCTCTCGCGAGCTATCTCGAGATGCCGGGATTGCGGGAAGGCGCCTTCCAGATGATCGCCCAGTCCTTCCAGAAGCACGTTTTGCGCCTTCCGATCGAGATTCCCTTGATCCCGCGGCGCAAGAAACTCGTCTACTGGATCTATGGGACTCTTGCGATCGTCTATACGGCGATGATCATGAGGCTGATCGCGGGATGGGTCTCGAACTTCTACAACACCTTCTTTCCGGACTTCGCAGTCGTCCTCATTCTTCTGACTCTCTATTACATCTTCCGCAAGCGCGTCCGGCAGCTGACGCGCATCGCAACTCTTATTTATCTGGACAAGAAGGAGCTCATCATGTCTCCGAGAAGCCGCACCTTTCTCGTCGCGGGGGCGGCGGCGATCCTCCTGATTCTCTTCGTCCCCTGGTCGCACCGGACACTCCAGGCCGACGCATTTCTGCGACCGGTGACGAAGGCGGTCCTCGCAGCTCCGGAGGACGCGGTCGTCGAGCAGGTCCTGGTCCACGAAGGAGATTCCGTCCAACCCCGACAGCCCGTCGTGCGGCTCTCGAGCCCGGACGTAGACGAACAGGAGCGGCGACTGTCAGTGGAAAGAGAGCTCTTCGAGAAACAGTCGAGCCGCGCCAGAGAAGCCTCCGACGCAGTGTCGACCTACCAGGCAGAAAGGCGCGAGGCGTCGGCGGAGGTGGGATGGCGCAGCAGCGAGTCGCGTCGGAGATATCTCCTCCTGCGCAGCCCCATTCGGGGACGCGTCATGACCCATCGGCCCGAAGACCTGTCCGGACGCTTCGCCGTCAAGGGAACCGATCTTGTAGAGATCGGCGACACTCGACGTATGGCGGCGGATGTCGAAGTCTCCGAGCGGCTCCTCTCCTACCTGAAGGCGGGCGCCCCGGTCGCTGCCCTGGTGCGTTCGAACCCGACCAGAACGCAAAGGGGATTGGTCGCAAGGATCTCACCGGCCACGGCGGGCGCGCCGGCGACGGCACGCGACGGGAATGCGCCTCAGGCGCCCCCGTCGGTTCCTGACCGTTTCGTGGCGGTCGCGGTCTTCGACAATCCGAACGGGACGCTTCTGCCTGGAGCGGCGGCCAAGGTCAAGATCCGATCCAGCAGGGAGGCCTACGCGCTGCGCGCCTCGCGGGTTCTCTGGCGCTGGTTGCGCACGATCATCTGGTAAAAAAACGCCCCGCGAAAGCGGGGCGTTCGAAAGATCTCGTTCTTCGGCTCACTACTCGGAGCGGAGACCAGCTTCCTTCAGACCCTGCTCCTTCAAGCCCTGCTCCTTCAGACCCAAGCCCTGCTCCTTCAAGCCCTGCTCCTTCAAGCCCTGCTCCTTCAAGCCCTGCTCTTTCAAGCCCTGCTCTTTCAAGCCCTGCTCTTTCAAGCCCTGCTCTTTCAAGCCCTGCTCTTTCAAGCCCTGCTCCTTCAAGCCTGTCTCCTTCAGACTCGAGACGCGAATCTCCGACATCGCCTTGCCCGTGGCATCCTTGATCTTCGCCTTCTGGGCCTCGGTCAACTGGACTCTCACTTCTTTCGTCATTTCGTTTCTCCCTTCCTCGCCAAGCCTGTTTCGCAAGATGAGGACCAGCCGCAGAACCCGCATGCTGCCGCCAGAAAGTCCTTGGCGCAGAAGTAGTTGTCTGAACCCGGGCTCTGAGACCGGCTCTGATACGGAGATGAATTTCTCATCTGAAGATGAATTTTTTACCTCCGGGCAATGTGACGCAGCGGAGCCCAAAAGAAAAAGCGCCCCGACGAAGGGGCGCTCGGAGCGAATCTGGATTCGCGAGACTAGACGTCGTCGTTCCCCTGGCCGCGAAGTCCCTGCTCGCCGATCTCACCGCCGCGAAGTCCCTGCTCGCCGATCTCGCCGCCGCGAAGTCCCTGCTCGCCGATCTCGCCGCCGCGAAGTCCCTGCTCGCGGAGACCCTGCTCACGGAGACCCTGCTCGCGGAGACCCTGCTCGCCGATCTCGGCACGCATTCCCTGCTCGCGGATACCCTGTTCGCCGATCTCCGCGCGCATCCCCTGCTCGCGAAGACCCTGCTCGCCGATCTCCGCGCGCATCCCCTGCTCGCGAAGACCCTGCTCGCTCAACCGCGTGGATTTCTCGCTCGCCGAAACCGCGACGTTGTCCCCGACGCTCGTCACTCTCAGTTCCGACATGGTCTTCCCGATCGCCGCCTTGATCTTGGCCTTCTGGGCGTCGGTGAGCTCGATCTTGACTTCCTTCGTCATTGCCTTGATCTCCTTTCCTTGGGGACGTCTTCCGCAAAACAAGGACCACAAGCCGCGCCTCGACCGCTTCGCGCGGCGTCTTTTCGATTCAAACAATTGCGTAGGGACTGAGGAGGTCACGATGTAATTGGGTAGATGAATTTCTCATCCTCTGGTTAATTTTTAAGCTCCTCCGGTCAGAGACCGTACTTGCGGCAGAGGTACTTGATCTGGTTTCCATCCAGACCCAGTCGTCGGGCCGCTTTCGCTTTGACGCCACCCTCCTCGGCAATCGTGTCGACCAAGAGACGGCGCTCGAAGTCCGCGACCGCCTCCGAGAATGGGAGTCTCCGACCGCTCCGCTCCGCGGACACTTCCCGGAGCGCGCGCGGGAGGTCCTCTTCGGAGATCTCGTCCCCTTCCGCAAAAAGCACGAGCATTTCGATCACGTGTTCGAGCTCCCGGACGTTCCCCTTCCAGGAATGGCTCCGGAACCGCTCGATCACCGCGGGCGAGAGCCTCCTCGCCGGTCGCCGGTGCTGAGCAGCCAGCTTTTCGAGAAAGTGCTCCGAGAGCAGCACGAGATCGTCTCCGCGTTCACGCAAGGGCGGGATGCGGATCGGTATCGTGTTGACCCGATAGAACAGATCTTCCCGGAACGTGCCCTGCCGGACCCGCTCTTCCAGATCTTCGTTCGTCGCCGAAACCAGCCGGAAGTCCACCGGCACCGGACGGCGCGCGCCGACGCGTTCGATTTCACGGCTCTCGATCGCGCGCAGAAGCTTCGCCTGAACGCCGGCCGAAAGCGTTCCAATTTCGTCCAAGAAAAGCGTTCCGCCATGCGCGAGCTCGAATCGGCCCGGCCTCGACGCAACCGCGCCCGTGAATGCTCCTCTCTCGTGGCCGAAGAGCTCCGCCTCCGCGAGCGACTCGGGAAGGGCGGAAACGTTGACGGCGACGAAAGGACGGTCGCGGCGCGAGCTGCCCGCGTGGATCGCGTGAGCGACGAGCTCCTTGCCCGTGCCGCTCTCTCCCGAGACCAGCACGGTGACGTCGCTCGGGGCCACCTTCTCGATCTCCCGGAAGAGGCGGCGCATGGGAGCGCTCTTTCCCACCAGCCGGCCGAAGGTGCCATCCGCTCGTGCTTGTTCGCGCAGAGCCCGGTTCTCCGCGAGGAGCCGTCGGCGTTCAAAGGCCCGGGCGAGAATCACCCGCAGCTCGGCCGGGTCCACCGGCTTTTGAAAGAAATCGAAGGCACCGAGCGCCATGGCTTTCAGGGCATCCCGGCGTTCTCCCTCGCCCGACATCATGACGACCGTCGCGTCCGGCTCGCGCTGACGGACCTCCTTCAAGAGATTCAGCCCCTCTTCGACCTCTCCGGAGGGGGGAAGCCGCATGTCGAAGAGGTAGACGTCCGGAACTGACTCGCAGAGGTTCCGGCCCTCAAGCGCATCTCTCGCAGCAAGCACCTCGAACTTGTCTTTGAGCGCCCAGGAGAGCTGATCGAGGAGGATCGGATCATCCTCGACGATAAGGATCCGGCCCGGCGTGGGGCTCACGCCGGACCGCCGGCCGAGGGAACCGAGGGGACATCGGACCGCCCCGAAGAAGCCCGCGCAGAGCCGGGGAACTTCAACCGGACGAGCGTTCCGCCACCCGCCTGCGAGTGAACGCGGATGGTCCCCCGGTGAAGCCGGACGATCTGGCTGGCGGTCGCCATTCCGAGCCCCACTCCGTCCGGCTTGGTCGTCTGGAAGGGCTGAAAGAGCCGGTCTCTGAGGAAGTCCGCCGACATCCCGGAGCCGTTGTCGATGATCTCGACGATCGCGCGGTGTCGGCGCTTCCCCTCGTCGCGAAAGCTGCGGACGACGACCCGGCCATCGGGGGCAGCCGCTTCCCGGGCGTTCTCGATCAGGCTCGCCAGCGCGTCGCCCAAGTAGTAGGGGTCGCCCCATACCTCGGGAACATCACCCAGCGCGAGCGAGACCGGCGCGAGACGTCGCACTTCGGTTTCGGGGCCCGTCCCGCGGCGCGTTTCTCTTTCGGCGGCTTCGCGTAGCACGGAATTCAGATCGAGGGCCACCTTGATCAGGACCGCATCGGGATGCGCGGCATAGCGTCCCACGATTCCGTCCAGCCGCTGGATGGTCGAGGAGAGGAGCTCCCGGACGGAGCGCTTGAACTCGGGGTCCTCATAGTGCTCCTCGAGATTCGAAAGCAGGAGCTGAAGCCGAAAGCCCATGTTCTTGATGTCGTGGAGGAGAACGCGATCGAGGGTGGAACGAAGACTGCGCGAGGGACGCGAAACCTTCTCCCCGTTCATATCCTCAGGATCCGCGGGCGTTGTTGAAAAGCACTTTCACCGCCATTCCCGGCCGCAAGAGGGTCTGGGGATCGCGTCGGACCTGCACGATGACTTGAAAGGTTCCACTCGCGGCGTCGACGGTGGGACTGATGTACTGCACGACTCCGGTGGTCCTCGCCTTCGGAAACTTCTCCGGGACCACGTCGACGCGATCTCCCTTCCGGATGCTCATGAGGCGCTGCTCGGGCAAATAGACTCTCGCCAGGAGCGGTTCGAAAGCGGTGATCTTGAAGAGCGGGACGTTCTGGTTGTCGATCACCTTCTGGCCGACCCGGGCGTACTTCTCCGTGACCACCCCGGAAAAGGGCGCCCGAATGAAGGCGTAGTCGCGGATCGCGATCGCTTTCTCGTAGGCTGCGAGCGCGACGGCGTAAGTGGCCCTCTTCACGTCGAGATCCGCCTTGGAGAGGATGTTCCCCGCCGACAAAGCCTTCGCCCGCTCCAGCTCGATTTTGCGGAGTTGCATCTCCTCTCGGGCTTCTCGGACGCCCTGCTCGAACTCCTGGAGCTCGAGAGTTGCCAGGGATTGACCCCTTTTGACGACGCTTCCCCGATCGACGTTGATCTTCTCGATGACTCCCGTGATTCGCGCGCTGACGGTGACCTCCTGATCAACCATCAGGTGCGATGGGTAGACGTCGGGCTCGCCCTGCCCCGCTCCCGCTGCGGAGCCCTTCCCGAGCAGGCCGGCGACGAGGCCGCAAAAGAGAATCCGAATCATTCTGGCGGTCGAATCGGGGCCGATGGTATCGTCAAAAAGCCACCATGTCGATCGCTCTCGCCGACGAGAAACCCGACATTCAGCAGAAGGGCTCGAGAGCGAATTTCAGCTGGCGCGTCTTGGAGCCATGGAACGAGCGCCGTCTGGCCGCGTTTCTGATGGTCAAACACCGCCGGAACGAGACCGACTGGACCCGTCGGCCCTCGCCTTTCTTCGCTACGCTCGGGCGGTCTCACGTCGAGTGCTCGGTTCCTCTCGCGGGCGCGGAGTCGATCGCCGAAATCGAGAAGCTCCTGACTATCGAGCTGCGCGGGATTCTGGCAGGCGCCGAACGGGTCCACCAGGAGATCTTGAACAGCCGGAACATCCCGGGCGAAACTCCTTCCTGAGACGAGTCTTCCCGACTGCCGCGGCGATTCCGGACGCCGCAACGGCATTGCATATAATCCGCGCCACGGACGCGTGGAACCTCGTGACGGGAGCGGCCGTTCCAAGCTGTTCCGCCGGCGAGACTTAGTCGGACGGCGGCAGAGGAGGTAAGGAATGCTCTCGGTTCCCTCTCTGAGGCTCAACCAGTTCGGGGTGGACTTCTACGAGGCCCTCCTCTCCGGGGCGGACCTCCAATCGCTCGTCGGTTTCGAGGTGCTTTCCTTCGGACCGGCCGCGCAAACGACCCGCGGTCACGCGCGTCAGACGACGAGCGGCCGCGTCAACTGGGAGCTCCTGGAGAAGAGGATTGCCGCCTCTGAGCACGCCTACCAGCGGCCGATCATTCGCAAGAAGATCGACGAGCTCGTCGCGTACTACCTCCAGTGCGCGGACTCCGGGACACTGCCGGCGATTCCCGGCAGCGTCCTCCTGGTCTCCGACCGGCGTCTGGAGTTCTCCCCTTCCGGTGGACGGGGCGATTCCGGGGCTCTCAAGTTGCCGGAGGAGTCGGGAATCCTGCGGGCCCTGGACGGCCAGCACCGCCTTCTCGCCCTCCACCAGCTCGCGGAGAAGCACAACCTGAAGGACTTCCAGGTGCCCGCCGTCGTCTTCGACAACCTGACCGCCGACCAGGTCGTGGAGCTGTTCGTCACCATCAACAGCAAGCACACGAAGTTGAACCCCTCCCACCTGATCTCGCTTTCGGGACGCCGGCTCTACCGCGACGACAACCTGGCCGCCGCGCACGACGTGGTAAGGACGTTGAACGAGGACGACGGCTCGCCGCTGCGCGGACAGATCAAAGTCCTCGGCATCGGTCGTGGCAGCGTCACTCAGGCATCCCTCGCCGACGAGCTGCGCGACGTCTTCGCAGCGATGGACGCGGCGGGAGGACGGGTCGCCCGAGAGTTCCGAGAGAACTCCCGCCGGTTCTTCCTGAACTATTTCAAGGCGGCCGCGCGGACGTTTCCGACCGCCTTCCACGGTCGCAAGTACTCGATCAAGAGCTCCACGTCGTTGCGCGCGTTCATCCGGATCGTGCCGTACGTCATCTCGATGATCCGCAAGCGCGGCGGCGACGTCTGGTCGGCGGGAGAGCTCGACGCGGCGCTGCGCCCGTGGTCCGACTCGATCGGCGACAAGCGGTTCGAGACCGAGGGACTCTGGCGGGAAAAAATGACGGCGGGCAAGCGCTCCGCGGTCGAGATCTTGTCCCGCGAGCTGCGACAGGGTTTGAACGCGTGACGCTGAACGCCGGATAAACTTCCCCGGGCAGGAGGCGTAGAAAAGAGAGAGGTCAGCAGGATAGATGGGCGCAATCGGCGGCTGTTTACTCTTTCTCATCCTGATCGCGGTCTTCGCGGCGATCTGGGCGATCTGGCGCTACAACAACCTCGTCTCACTCAAGTACCAGGTCGGCAACGCCTGGAAGCAGATCGACGTTCAGTTGAAGCGGCGCCACGATCTGATTCCGAACCTGATCGCGTCGGTCCGCGGCGAGATGCAGTTCGAGCAGGACACTCTCGAGAAGGTCATCGCTGCGCGCAACAGCGCCGTTGCTGCACGGGGCGTGGCCGAGACCGCAGAGAAGGAAAACGTGTTGACGCAGACCCTCTCGCGCCTCTTCGCCCTGGCGGAAAACTATCCGAACCTGAAGGCGAACGAGAGCGTCCGGACCCTCATGGAGGAGCTGACTTCGACTGAGAACAAGATCGGCTTCGCCCGGCAGTATTACAACGACGTGGCGACGCGGTTCAACACGGCGCAGAACGTCTTCCCGGACAGCTTGATCGCGCAGGCGTTCAAGTTCCAACCGGTGGAGCTGTACGAGATCACGGAGCCTGCCGAGAGAGAGGTCCCGAAGGTCGACCTGAACGTCCGCCCGCAGTAGGGCGCAATCGCGTCGGGCGGGACACCGTCTCATGGCCGCCACGAACCTCTTCGAACAGCAGAAGAAGAACCTTCGCCGAACGGCGGAGGTCCTCGTCGGCTTCGTCGCCTTCCTGGTCTTCCTCGGGATCGGCGCCGACCTCTTCCTGTATGGCTCGGGCGCGGGACCGGGTTTCCCGATCGCGACCCTGGGGGCGCTTCTGTTCGGCGCCGGCTCGTCTCTCTGGGCGCTCAAGGGCGGAGACCACGTCGTGCTTGAATCCGCCAACGCCGTGCCGCTCGACCGCGCCGACCCGCGCCAGCACGTTTTTGACAACGTGATCGAAGAAATGGCGATCGCGGCCGGCCTTCCGAAACCGGCGGTCTACGTGATCCCCGACTCCGATCCTAACGCGTTCGCGACCGGCAGCGGACCGGAAAAGTCGTCGATCGCCGTCACTGCCGGACTGCTCGACGCCCTGAACCGCGAAGAGCTTCAGGCGGTCGTCTCCCACGAGATGTCGCACGTGAAGAACTACGACATCCGGCTGATGACGGTGGTCGCCGCCCTTGTCGGTTCCGTGCTCTTGATCTCCGACTGGGGACGGCGCGGGATCGGCTGGGGCGGCGGCCGGCGCCGCTCGAACCGGGGCGCGGGCGGCGGCGTACTGCTCCTCGTCTTCCTGGTTCTCTGGGTCGTCTCCCTGGTGCTGGCTCCTCTGATCGCGCGACTCGTCGCGATGGCGGTCTCCCGCGAGAGGGAGTACCTCGCCGACGCGTCCGGCTCGGAGTTGACGCGCAACCCGCTCGCTCTCGCGTCGGCGCTCGAAAAGATCGACGCCGCGATCGCTCCCACGCCCTCGATCAAGCAGGGCGTCGCGCACCTCTGCATCGCCGATCCGCGTGGTCGGATCGTCAACGAACAGGAGGGCGGCTGGGCAGAACTCTTCGCCACACACCCGCCGATCGCGAAGAGGATCGCACTCCTGCGAGAGATGGGGTATCAGCGCGGCCGAACCGAGTGACCCGAGCGGTCGACCGGTCGCGTCACGCGACAGCTCTCGGTCCAGATCTCGGAGTGGACCAGAGCCATGAGCCGCCCCTTCGAGTGGACGCCGGTCTTTTCGTGAATCGCTTTCACGTGCGCGTGGACTGTGCGGTACGACACGTGACAAAGCTGCGCGGCCTCGGCATAGGAGAGTCCCTCCGCCAGGACAACGGCGACGAGGGCCTCCATTCGCGTCATTCCGAACCTGACGCGCAATGCCTCTTCCAGAATGGCGCTCCCTTGAGTCTCAGGGGTCTTGTCCGAGGAGTTCGCGAGGAGCCAGGGGCGAAGAAGTCGGTCTCATAACGCCTCCCTCACGGCCATCCCATGGCATTCTCCTCCGCCCAGCAATGAGGTTTCCCCCTCAAAAAAGGGAGAAAGGTTCCTCCATTTGGTGGTCGCGAGCCGTGGGGCGGCAGTACTCTGAAGAACCAATTCGGTGGCGTTCCCTAACGAACGCCTCGGCTCAGGCGGGAACGACCCGCGTTGCTTCCGTCACCGCCTGGTCTGGGGTCGAGACGAACCGAATCGACTCGGCGAGCGCCGAAGCGCCGGGACCGATCGCTTGAGAGACCGCGACCGCGACGGTTCGACGCCAGAAGAGTCCGAGAAAGACGAGCGGCCGCGGAGACACGTGTACCTTCGCGATCGACTCCGCCATCCATACGACTTCGAGCATCGTTCCGAGGCCGCGCGGAAGAAAGATCGCCGCGGAGGACTCGTCGCGCAGACGTCTCAACCGGCCGGCAAGGTCCACTTCGCGGATCGTCTCCGAGACCCAGCGATTCGGTTCCCCGCTTCCGAGAAGAACGCCGAGGCTCGTGCCTCCGGCCTCGACTACCCCGCGGCAGACGGCTTCCATGATTCCGCCGTAGCCTCCACAGACGACACGTCCGCCGCGGCGCGCGACCTCGCGGCCGATCTCGACGGCGCTGCGGTAATCGGGGCTGTCTTCGGCCGCACGGCTCGAGCCGAGGACGGCGATCGAGAGCTTCAATCCAGATCGATGTCCCGGATCGGCTTGGACGTATCGGACTTCGCCTTCTCGAAAAGCTCTTCGAACTTCCGGTTCAGGACGTCCTTCTTGGACTTCTCGGCCTCGACGGAAGCGGCGAACTTCTTCTCGCGCTCGACGTCGTGGCTCTTCAGCCCCTCGATTGCGTCGTCGACCGATTCGAACTTGCGGGCGACCTTCGGCGCTTCATGCGCAATGATTGCCTTCAGTTCCGGATCGATTTTCAGCTTCGCGCCGCAGCACGGGCAGATGAGATCGAAATCCATGGGGGAAAAGTTTACCGCTCACCACCCTTTCCGGCGGCGGAGCTCGCGCCTCTCGCGCCGGTCCGGGCGGCCGGGAGCCCGGGACGGCGCGAAGGCTCTCTCGATCTTGCGGATCTCGATCTCTTCCGGGGTCGGCGACGGAGTGACGTCGTCGTAGAGGCCGCGGGCTTGCGATTTCGGAATCGACCGGTCCGCCAGCGCCCTGACGAGCAGGGACCGCCGCCGGCCGCCCCCGGTCGTGATCTCGATGGCATCGCCCGGTCGGATTTCGCGGTGTGCCTTCGCGCGGACCCCGTTGACGTCGATCTTCCCCCCTTCGCAGGCCGTTTTCGCTCTGGAGCGCGTCGAAAAGACACACGCGACGTGGAGCCAAACGTCGAGACGGACCGAGGAAAGGGGGGCGGAGTCGCCGGTCGGGCTCGTCACCGAGCCGGGGTCAGGAGGCCCGCTCCTCGTCTTCCGCGCCGTTGCCGTTCCGGTCGCCTGCGGCGGGACCGGCCGCCCCCTTGCGCTCTTCGACCCAGCGGCGGAAAGCCGATTCGGGAGGGGTCGGCTCCTGGGCAGGCCGGCCGACGAAGTAGCCCTGCGCCGCCACGACCCCCGAGGCGGCGCAGACCTCCAGGTCCTCGCTCGTCTCGACGCCTTCCGCGATCAGGCCGAAGGAGAAGTGACGGGCCAGTCGCCCGAGAGACTTCAATATGGAGCGCCGACGGGGATCCCGCGCCACTCCCCTCGTGATCTCCCAGTCCACCTTGACCCACTCCGGGTGAAACGCCTCGCAGCACTGGATCGCCCGGTAGGGAGACGTCAGATCGTCGAGCGCGATCCCGACTCCGCGCTCGCGCGCCCCGCGAACCGCCCCGGCGAGACCGTCGAGAGACTCGATGCGCTCCACTTCGACGAGATCGAGAACCACGCGTGATGCGGCGAAAGAAGATTCTTCGATCGCGCGCCAGAGGCCGTCCAGGCCGTCGGGACCCGCGACGAGGAGCCGGGGGTTGACGTTGACGAACAATCGGCTCTTCGCCGGAAGCTGTCCGGCGGCCTCGACGACGCAGAGCCACGAGAGCTTCTCGAAGGGCCGCTCGACTCGGAGCGCTCGAGCGGCGGGAAACATCTCCGCGGAAGGATGGCTCGCGGAGTCGACGCGCGCGCGGAGGAGTCCCTCGTATCCGATCGGCTCGCCGGTCGTCAGATCCGCGATCGGCTGGAACTTCGCGTAAAAGTCGCCGCCGCGCAGAAGGTCCGCCATCCAGAGCGCGCGCACTTC
>WNFV01024711.1_pt1 | contig 13845 bp, 11 predicted proteins | sample 5400101 | NCBI WGS metagenome assembly WNFV01 (sample SAMN13153361, study PRJNA577476) | soil metagenome | isolation source: 115 cm soil or saprolite under grassland replicate 1 | place: USA:California | collected 2016-06-15 | reverse complement strand
GAGCGCGTGCCCACGTCGGGGCCGGCGACCGTCCACCGCTGGCCGCGCTCCGGCCAGCTCGATTCCGCGTCGGGGGCGGTGCGCGTGGTGCGGGCCGGACGGCACGGCCTGTCGCGGCTCAGCCTGCTGACCCTCGACGTGACCACGACCATGGAAGGCGGGGGCGATTCGGAGGTGGTGGTCGCGGGGGAGGAAGTCATCGGCCTCGCCACCGGCAAGTCCGGGGACCAGGTCGCGGTGATGGCCTCGCCGGCGCTCCGCCAGTTCCTGGCCGACGCCGCGGGCGAGGGCTACCGCGGCTTCGCCCGGGCCGGGATCGGCTGGCAGGACCTCACGAACCCCGACCTGCGGGCCGCCCTCGGCCTCACGAGCGCCGAAGGCGGCATTCGCCTCACCCGGGTCCTGCCCCACGGCAGCGGAGCGGACGTGCTGAAGCCGGGGGACGTGATCCTCGAGATCGCGGGCCACGCCCTCGACCCCACCGGCCAGTTCGACCACCCGCTCTACGGGCGCATGTCCTTCCCGCTGCTCTTCACCGACGGCCGGCAGCCCGGGGACGCGCTGCCCATGAAGGTCCTGCGCGACGGCCAGCGGCTGACGGTGGCGGTCACCCTGAAGCGCATGCTGGCCCAGGACGATCGCATCCCGCCCTACGTCTTCGAGCGCGGTCCCGACTACGCGGTGGTGGGCGGCCTCGTCTTCCAGGACCTGACCGGGCCCTACCTGAGCACGTGGGGCGACTGGAGCCGGCGGGCGCCGCCGCGCCTCCTGGTCGCCTACGACCGGGAAGGGCAGGAGCCCTGGCCGGAGCGTCCGCGGATCATCCTCCTCACGAGCGTGCTGCCCGATCCCGCGAACCTGGGCTATCAGGACCAGCGGGACCTGATCGTGGACAAGGTCAACGGCAAGCCGGTCGGGAGCATGGACGACCTGCGGCAGGCCTTCGCGGAACCGCAGGGCGGGTTCCACGTGGTCGAGCTCGTGCCGGGACAGGCCATGCGGCGGATCGTCCTCGACGCCGCCGAGGCCCAGGCCGCGGCCGGGCGCATCCGTGCCGCCTACGGAGTGCCCGCGGGCCCCTGAGGCGTGACCCGTGAGCCTCGCCGCTTTCGCCCTTCACGTGACGCTCGCCGCCGCGGCCGCGGCCCGGCCGGCGGAAGGCCCTGCCGCGCGCGAGCAGGCGCGGCGGTGCGAAGAAGTGTCGGGGGAGGAGGGCCGGTGTCGTCCTCCATCCCGACCGCGCGGAAGCCTACTACCGGTTCGGCTGGGCCCTGCTGTTCGCGGTGGACCGGCCCGAGGAGGCGATCGCTCCCCTGCGCGAGGCGGCCCGCCTCGCGCCGGACGACCCGGAGGCCCGCCTGGCCCTCGGCATCGCCTTCAACGCGCTCGGCCGGGAGGCGGAAGCGAACGCCGCCTTCGACGAGGCCCTGAAGCTCGACCCCGGTCTCCTGGAGCGGCGGCCCGCGGCCCGGGCCGTCCTGGAAGCGACGCGCAAGGCCCAGCGCTGGCCCTGAAGGAGCCCGACATGCCCGTCCATCCGGTCGTCGCCAGCCTCCTGCGCTCGATCGACGAGGCCTACGATCGCCACTCCTGGCACGGCACGAACCTGCGCGGCTCCCTCCGCGGCCTCGACGCCCGGCGGGCGGCCTGGCGGCCCGCGCGCGGCCGGCACAACGTGTGGGAGATCGTGCTGCACGCCGCCTACTGGAAGTACGTGGTGAGGCGGCGGCTCACCCGCGAGAAGCGCGGCTCGTTCTCCCTGCGGGGGAGCAACTGGTTCTCCAGCCCGGCCCGGCCCACTGAGGCCGCCTGGAAGGACGCGCTGGCCCTGCTCGCGACCGAGCACCGCCGCCTGCGCCCCGTGATCGCCGGCCTCGCTTCCGCTGGCCTCGGCCCGGGCTCACGCCAGGGCTCCGAGCGCCTCGCCCGCGGCATCGCCGCCCACGACCTGTATCACGCCGGCCAGATCCAGCTCCTGAAGCGGCTCATGCCCGCGCGGAGGAAGGCATGAAGTCACTGAATTTCGTCGTCGCGTTGCTCGCCGCGAGCGGATCCACCGCGGGCACCGTCCCTTCGGCGGACGGCGTTCCCATCCGGTACGAGGTCGCCGGCCAGGGATCGCCCGCGGTCGTGTTCGTCCATTGCTGGACCTGCGATCGCCACTTCTGGGACCACGCGGCCGCGCGGCTGGCGCGCGACCACCGCGTGGTGACCCTCGACCTGGCGGGCCACGGCGATTCCGGCCGCGAGCGCAAGGCCTGGACGATGGAGGCCTTCGGCGAGGACGTGAAGGCGGTGGTGGAATCGCTCGGCCTCGAGCGCGTGATCCTCGTCGGCCACTCGATGGGCGGGCCGGTGATCCTGGAAGCCGCGCTGCGTCTGCCGGGCAAGGTGGTGGGTCTCATCCCGGTCGACACCCTCCTGAACGTCGAGGACCGGGCGAGCTCGGATCAGGTCGCCACCTTCCTGGCCCCTCTGCGGGCGGATTACAAACCCTCGGCCGAGAGCTTCATCCGGAAGTTCATGTTCGTGCCGGGCACCGACCCGGCGCTGATCGAGCGGATCGTGCGCCAGGCCGGGGCCGCCCCTCCGGAAGCCGCCGTCGCCTGGCTGGAGGCGACCTGGCGCCACGACGACGCGGCCGCTTTCGAGAAGGTCACGGTTCCCATCCGGGCCATCAACGCCGACAAGTTTCCAACGGACCGCGAGGCCAACCGGCGACACGCCCCCCAGTTCGACGCCGTGATCCTGAAAGGACTGGGCCACTACCTGATGCTCGAGGACCCGGGACGCTTCGACGCGGCTCTGGTGCGGGCGGTCCGCGACCTTGCCGCGGAGTGGGCGGCGGCGGGTGTGCTCCAGCAGCAGGTCCAGGCGTGGAACCGCGGCGACCTCGAAGCCTTCTGCTCCGTTTACGACGAGGACGCGACCTACGCCTCGCCGAGCGGCCTCGTCCGTGGCCCCGCCGCCGTGCTGAGCCGCTACCGCAAGCGGTACCCGGACCGGGCCGCCATGGGTACCCTCCGGCTGGAGGTGCTGGAGACGCGAGCCGCCGCGGATCCCGACGGCGACCGGGGAACGGTGCACGGCGTCTCGATCCTGGCCCGCTGGCGGCTCGCCTACCCGGACAAACCGGAGGCGAGCGGCCTCACCCTGCTCGTCCTGCGGCCCCGGGAGAACGGCTGGGCCATCGTCCAGGACGCGTCGTTTTGAGCCGGGGGGTGCTGTGCCGCAACCCCCAGACCCCCGCTCGCTCCCCTCCCCCTATCCCGCCTTTCGTACGGAGCCGACTCCTTCGGCAATGAGCGCGGCGCACACCCCGGGCATCGACAACCTGCGAAGAGGGAGGATGATCGGGGGGCCCAGGCGCGTTGCGATGCCCAGCTCCGACTCGGTGAGCTCGTACGACACGACATCGGGCCACCCGACCGTGCGATCGTCATGGACTTGAATGCCCTTCTGGCTCACGGTGACGGCACCAAAGTCGATGGGGCGGCCAGCCTTGAACTCCGCGAGCTGGCGCGGGGCCAACTGCTCCGTGGCGACCTCGCCAACGCGCTCGGCCAGCTCGGCGATGCCTTGGAATCGATTGCCAAAGACGATGCTCGCACCGTGGCGGTCAACCACCTGGATCCGGAAAGCGCGATACCACGGGATCAGACGGGCCAGGTAGCGCTGCCTCCACGAGACATAGAACTGGGCGACATCCTTCCACTGCATCTGCCGAGTGCCGGTCAGCGATTTGTAGGTGAGGCCGTGCCTGGTCAGCCGGAGGCGGACGGTTGCAAGCCAAACGAGGACGCCGGCAACGGCGACGGTGAGCAGGAACTCGATGCCCACCTCGTGCCGGTTCACCTTCAGCTCCCGGTTGTCCTGTACCGTGGCCCACGCCAGCCAGAGGAACGCCAGAAGGCCAACCGCGAAACGCGTCTTGTTGAAGGAGTACGAGTCCATGGTCGACCTCTAGAGCCTCGACCGGGGCTCACGCGGCGTCATGCGGGTCCCACGGCCGTGGGCGCGCGACCGCGTCCGCGAGGATCCTCGGCCTCGGAACAGCCATGGTCATGGTAACCGCGGGCGGGGGTTCGTTACCGCCACCGAGCCTGAAGTGCTCTTCGGCTTTCTGGTCCAGCTCGGTGGCCCGTCTCCCGTGCCCGAGCCGCTGATGGTGGCGCGCCAACCTTCCGTATCGGTCTGCGAGGAAGAGGTGCACCTCCGGACGCAGCTCCCTGGTCTCGGAAGGACGCGCCAGCCACACGAGCACTCGGGTGGATGCGAGATCCCAACGAAGCTGCCACGGCGAGGGCTCGTTCTCTTTCCGTCCCACTTTCGTCACTCCAGGGACCGTCGATGGATGGCATCGCCATCGTCCACCCATACGGACATCCAGACGCCCTTGTCGGCGCTTTCGTCGCCGTCGGGGCCGAAGGTCATCTTCACGCCACCGTTGCCACGGCCGCCCTGGGCGCCCTGACACAGGAAGATTTCGCACTCACCGGAGCGGACGCCCCCGAAGGTTGGAGGGTCGCCCCAATCCAAGCCCTTCCTCCCGCCAAGCTTCTCGAACACTGGGTTGAGCGGCGAGGCTCCGTCACTTGTGCCGGCCTCGTCCGCTCCAACCCTTTGTTGAACCAAAGCCGCTTCGCGGCGGCTCCTCCCTCTCTTCACTCCGACCGCGCGACGCGGTTCCGGCAGGTAGATGGCACCGACGTCCAGAGCTTCTTCGGGAGTGCCATGGTCACTCCCATTGTGGAAGACGCAGGGCGAGTAGCGCTCGATGCTGTACGTGAAGAAGGCCAGAGTCCAGGCGTCCTCGTTTCCGAAATACCGAAGCCGGCAGAGGTGGAGCGGCCAATCTCGGCGATGCTCGAGGTACTCCTCACGTGTTTCGCCCAGCGTGTGGAGTTGGCTTCGGGTGGGAGGGTCCGGCTCGACGTAGGCGTCGACGTAGCACAGTGCGCCTTTGAAGCGGACCCGAGCCGCGTGTACCTGCCGGCATAACGCCTTTGCCCGTGCTCCAGGATGCGCCTCTCGGTTCGTTCTCGCACGGCAGGAGGAATGGTGCGGCCACCGAGATGCGGCGTATAAACCCAGGCTCGCCCACGCACCGTGCGTCCTACTCCTCGCTGTCCGCCCAACACCCGGATAAGCTGCGGGCGGCGCTCAACACCACGCGAGCACGGGAGGCGCGCGAATGCGCGCCGGAGCCAGGCGAGCCACCTTCGCCGCGCGTCAGCTTCATCCGGTTGTTCGGCAGCGCCGCCTCACGACAGCCAGCCTTTCGTGTGCTTGCAGTAATTGTACTCGTCGATGGCCTTCAGGGCGTTCGTGCAGCTTTGGTCGTAATTGTTTACCGGAGTCAGCTCAGTGCGTGAGGGGCTGTGGGCGAGGGACCGGGCTTCGGAGCATTCGGGCGAAGACCAGGAAGGGGTCGACCATCCGCTGCTGACAGGTTCGGAAGATGCTCATGAGGATCGCCTGGGCGCGTGCGCCGGTGGCGGTTCGATTCCCTCCCCAAACCTTGCGGTTCACCACTGCCGGACGGATGGCGTGTTCGGCAGGCCAGTTGGTTGCTTCCACGTTCTTGCGGTCGACGAAGAGGAAAAGCGCGTCCCGGTTGCGCCGCAGGTGTGCGGCCAAGCGTCGATTGGAACCGCTCGTGAAGTGCCGCTCCAACAGGGCGTCCAGACGCCTGCGCAGGAAGCCCCGGGCGACTCGCGCCCCATGCCGACTGACCTCCCCGCAGACATAGCGATCACGGAGGTCCAACGCGTCATGCAGGAGCGCGCTGACACGCCGGGGAAAGGTGAGCCCCGCACCCCAGGAGATCTCGATCATCTCCCGGCAGCGTCGCAGCAGATGGGCGAGGCAGGTCTGGTGCTGCGCCTGTTGGAAACGCCGGTAGGCCGCCCAGCCGTCCGCGCCGATGACCCCCGAGTAGTCCTCGCCCAGGATGGCGGAGGCTTCCGCGTAGCCGCGTCCGCGCTCGATGGCGTACACCGTGGCCCGGGGAGTGACATACGCCCACAGCCAGGCCGGCCAGCCGCCGATCCGCCAGCCGGTTTCGTCCGGATAGACCACCGGCGAGGCCCGCACCGACTCCACCAGTCCCCCATAGCTGGGCGCGGCTTTCCGCGCCAGACGCAAGAGCGCCCGGCAACAGGTGGATCGCGAAAGGCGCAGTCCCGACATCCGCTCGATCACCGCTACCGTCTTACCGTACGACAGCCCGCCTACCTTGTTCAGGTAGGCGGCAAAGGAGATCACTCCCGGTCCCAGATGGACCGTCCCCACCTCCAGCGCGTCCGAAACCTGCCGCGGATGCCGACCCTGGACGCGCCGGGCGCACGCCTCGCAGTAGCCGTAGTCCACCACGAACTCGGTGACATGCGGCCGCACCTCCGGCAGATCCAACACGTACTGACGGCCTGTCCCGTGGAGCCGAACCCGCCCGTGGCAATGGCCGCACCACAGGGCCAGTTCCGCTTCCAGACGAGCGATCCTGTCCAGCAGCTCCTCGACCGAGGGCATATTCCCTGCCACGCCCCCATTCAACCACACTCAAGTGCCACTTGAGGTCCGAAGCTTCAACCAATGGGCGGTAAACAGTTACGTGTTCTTTTGCGACCCCACCAGACGGCAGGTGGGCACGTCCAGCCCGTAGCGCTCGAACTGTCGAGCCAACTCCTGCTTGAGCACCTCGTCGACGCCCTGCGGGACGGCAAAGACTTCGAAGTCCGTCATGAACTACCTCTCCTCTTGGTAAAGCCTTCCTCCCAGAGGTTTGGGTCCGGGTCGTAGACCGTTACGAGAATAGCATCGCCTGCTTGCTCGTCGTTGGCTACTAGGATATGGAGCGCCCGTGCCCCTATCCATCCCAGGAGCAGCTGTTCCGCATAAGGTGTCCCTTGTCGGGCATAGACCCGCGTCCCTTCTCGTGCGGGCCGCCAAGAACAGGAACCGTTCGCGCAGCGCGAAGCTTCCTCTCACCGTTCCTGTGGCACCATCTCAGCTGCCTGCGGAATGATCCGGGTTAGAGAGGTTGCTCGGGCGCCCTTCGCTCAAGGCAGGGGCCGGTCACCCCACCGGGAGCCTATTCGGCCCGCAGCACCACCGCCGGCTCCACGCGTGCGGCCCGCCGGGCCGGCACGGCGGCCGCCAGCGAGCCGACGACGCCGAGGAGCAGGGGGACGAGGGTGAAGGTCACAGGGTCGGTCGGACTCACCCCCGCCAGCGCTCCCGCCATCACGCGGGCGAGACCGGCCCCCAGGAGAAGACCGAGGGCGAGGCCGGCCAGGAGCAGCCGCGCTCCCTGCCGGAGCACGAGCCCCATCACGTCGGCCCGGCTCGCCCCCAGCGCCACCCGGACGCCGATCTCCCGCGTGCGCTGGCTCACGAGGTAGGAGATCAGGCTGTAGAGCCCCAGGGTGGCCAGGCCGAGGGCGACGGTGGCGAAGAGCAGGAACATCCCCGTGACCACGCGCCGGCTGGACAGGGTCTCGTAGAACGCCCGCTCCATCGTCTCGACGTCGTAGAGGGGCTGCTCGGGGTCGAGCTCCCTCACCTCGCGCCGGGCCGCCGCCACCACCGCATCGAGCTGGTCCGTCCGGATCAGGAAGGCGAGGGTGCGCACCGGGTGCTGATCGAGGGGCAGGTAGGCCTGGGGCAGCGTGGGTTGGCCGGGGTCGGTGTTGAGGACGTCGGCGGCCACGCCCACGATGGTCCTCGATGGCGCGCCGGCTTCCCCGATCCGGATCCGCCGGCCCAGGGGATCCTGGCCCGGGAAGTGGCGGGCGGCGAGGGCCTCGTTCACGACGACCGTGGGCTCGGACCCGGGCACGTCCTGTGCGCCAAAGGCCCGTCCCCTGAGGATCGCGATCCGCAGGGTCTCGAAGTAGCCGACGCCGACGACGGTCCGGAGGGCGAGGGGCCGGGCCTGCTCGCTGGCCCAGGGAACGCCCTCGACGACCAAAGGCTCGCTCGGTCCGGCCTCGAACACCGGCCGCCCGGCCGCGGTCGCGGCGCCTTCGACGCCGGGCAGGCCGCGCAGCCGCGCCTCGAGCCGGGCCACGAAGGCACGCACCTGTGCGTCGTCCACGTAGCGCGCCTCCGGCAGCTCGGTCCGGATCGTGAGGAGCCGGCGGTGGTCGAAGCCGAGCGGGAGCTGGCCGAGGGCCAGCGCGCCGCGGACCACGAGCCCGGCCACGAGGAGGAGAGCGAGGGCCAGGGCGAGCTGCCCCGTCACGAGCAGGTTGCGGCCGCGGACGCGCCGCCGCGAGGCCCCCACCGAGCCCCCTCCCTCCTTGAGCGCGGTCACGAGGTCCACGCTCGTCGCCTGGAGGGCGGGCAGGAGGCCGAAGAGCAGCGGGGTCAGCAGCGAGATCGCGGCCGAGAACGCCGTCACGCGCCGGTCGACCGAGACCAGCGCGAAGAACTGCTCGAAGGTCACGGAGCGGATGAGGTCGAGGCCCCAGCTCGCCAGCAGGAGCCCGAGGCCGCCGCCCAGGACGGAGAGGACCAGGCCCTCGGTCAGGAGCAGGCGGACGATGCGTCCGCGGCTCGCCCCGAGAGCCGCGCGCACCGCCATCTCCCGCTCCCGCCCCGCTCCGCGGGCGAGCATGAGGTTGGCCACGTTGGCGCAGGCGATGGCGAGCACAAGGCTCACCGCCACCGCCATGAGGGCGAGGAGGACCCAGGTGCTCGCGCCCGTGATGCCGGAGCGGAAGGGCAGCACGTAGGCGCTCCAGCCGGCGTTGGTGTCGGGATGGTCACGTCGTTGGCGCTCGGCGATGGCCTGGATCTCCGCCGCCGCCCGCGAGAGGTCGATCCCGTGCTTGAGGCGCCCCGAGACCTGCAGGGTCCGGGCGGTCCGGTCGGCGGGATCGGCCCGACGACCAGATGCGGCTGCCCGTTCAGGCGCAGGCTCCTGCCCACGACCGTGGGATCGGCCCCGAACTGGCGTGACCAGAAACCGTGGCTGAGCAGAGCCACCGGTGGTGCCCCCTTGCGATCGTCCTCGGGCCGTATCACCCGGCCCACGACCGCCCCGAGGCCCCATTCGGTGAAGAGGCTGGCCGTGGCCGCGAAGCCACGCACGCGCATCGGATCGCCCTCTCCCGTCAGGTTGTAGGTCCGGTCGCCGCCGGCCGCCAGGTCCTCGAAGGAGGCGCTCTGCTCCCGCCACTCGAGGAAGTCCGCGTACGAAGCCATCGCGCGGTCCCGGCCATGCTCCGGGTGCCTCCCGAAGATCCAGACCAGGCGGGCGACCTCCTTCATGGGCAGGGGCCGGAACACGAAGAAGTTGACGAAGCTGAAGGTCAGGGTGTTGACGCCGATGGCGAGGCCCAGGGTGGCGACCACCACGGCGGCGAACGCCCTCTGCCGGACGAGCTGCCGGGCGGCACTCCGCAGGTCCTGGATCAGAGAGTCCATGCTCGTCCTCCGTGGCGTCGGTGGACATTCTGCAAGGCGCAAACCAGGCAGGGATCCGATGGTCCAAGCCCTTGTCGCTGAGTCGGATCAGCGCGGGCCGATCACGTCCGCTCCGGTATCGGAATGCGCGGATGTGGGACGGGTCCGTCCCGTATCCGATCCAGTCGGCCTAGAAAGGGACGCGGACCGTCTGTGTCCCCGAGGCCAGCGGCTGCGAGCGGCCCTTCCAGGAGAGGGTCCCGGTGAGACCCGGCGGCAGCGTGAGCGTGGCTTCCCATCCGTTCGCGCCGCGCCGGTAGCGCGCCTCGATCATGCCGCGCGGGTGCGGCAGCGCGGCGTCGAGGTGGTCGAGCGCGCCCAGGTGCGGCTCGATCCGTACGGTCTTGAAGCCGGGCGAGCCGGGCTTGATGCCGGCCACGATCGTGAGCAGGTCGTAGTTCGGGTGGGCGCTCCAGGCGTGGCAGTCCGAGCGTGAGGCCAGGTCCGGGGTCTCTGCCCAGGTCGAGAGCCCGAGCTCGAGCATCTCACGCCAGGGCTCGAGCTGCGGCAGGTAGTCGTCGCCGCGGCCGAGAGCCTCCAGGGCCCGCGCGAGGTAGAAGCGGAAGTAGTAGCTCGCCTTGGTGAGGCCGGGGGCCTTCCGGCCCCGGCTCGCCGCCTCCGGCTCCGTGCCGTCCCTCGAGGAGAGCATGCCCGCGCCCAGCACCTTGTCGAGGACGGCCGGGCCCTGCCCGGGGGGCAGCGCGCCCACGAGGATGGCTAGGATGTTCGCCTGCTGGCTGAACGCCCCCTTCGCCGGGGTGTCGGCCACGAGGCCCCGACTCGCGTCCCAGCAGAGCCGCGCCACCGAGTCGGCTGCCTTCTGCGCCGCCGCGCGGTAGTCCGCGGCCCGGCGCGTGTCGCCCAGGGACTCTTCGAGGTCGGCCCCCTCGCGCAGCGCGTTCACGAGCTGCAGCGTGATCGCCGCCGAGCCGCCCTCCGCGTCCTGCGGGGGGACGCCTTCCTTGAAGTCGGCCGCCCAGTCCACGAAGTTCCACCACGGCATCCGGCCCAGGAGGCCGTCCGGGCGCTGGTAGCCGAGGAACCACTCGAGCACGCTCCGCATCCCCGGCAGGCGCGCGGCCACGAACGCGGGGTCGTCGCGGTAGCGCCAGTAGTCGTGGGCCATGCCCACCCAGAGCAGGGAGAAGGGCGGGATGTACTGGGGCGCGCCCGTGGGGTAGCGGCTCGAGGTGATGCCTTCCGAGCGGCGGGAGCGGTCGTAGGCTTCGATGGCCTGGCGGGCCAGACGGTCGTCGCCCGCGACCGTGTAGGAGATGAGGGCCTGCACCCGGGTGTCGCCCACGTACTGGAGCTGCTCGTAGTACGGACAGTCCACGTACGTCTCGTGCGCGCAGAGCCGCGCCGTGCGCCAGCCCACGTCCCAGATGCGGGCGAGCGTGGGGTCGCCCGCGTCCCATTTCGCCCGCTCCTCGAACGGGTAGCCGGTCGCCCAGGCGGCCAGCCGGTCGAGGGTCAGCGGCTCGCCGGCCGTCTCCACGTCGAGCTGGAGGTACCGCCAGGTCCGCCACCAGAGCGGGTGGAACCGGCGCGAGGCGCCGCCGTCGGGCAGGACCTCGTCCATGAGGCCCACCATGCGCTTGCCCTCGATCTCGTTCCGGTTGCTCTTCGTGAATCGATCCTTGACGAGGGCCTCCTGGTAGGTGAGGCGCACCCGCGCGCCCTTCCCGCCGGAGAAGACGAGCTCGGGGTAGGCGGCCACCAGCGCGCGCCGGTCGAGGAGGATCGTGGCCTTGGCGTTTGGCGGGATCGTGGTGGGCTTCTCGGGGAAACCCTCGGCCACTTGTGCGCCGCTCGAGCGGACCACCGCTCCGGCGGGAACCGGCCGGTATTCCATCGGCGACAGCTCGTCCGGAACGAGCAGGCGGCCTTCCGGTGAGAGGGCGTAGCCGGGAGCCTCGAGGATCGTGCGCGGGCTCGGGGCGCCGTAGGCGACGGCCGGCTTCCAGCCTCCGGGAGGGTCCCCCGGTTCGGGCAATCTGTCCCACGACCAGTCGTAGCGCGCGGCGTCGAGCCGCTCGCCGGGGCCGACCACGAAGTAGGTACCGATCTGCCGCAGGGGGACGAGCCCCTCCGGCCACGGCTGGTGGCCCGGCTCGATGGCGCACTGCCACGAGGCATCCGTGTTGGCGGCCGCCTCCTCCGTGCCGTCCCCTTGCACCACGAAGCCAGTGCGATCCGTCACCTGCGCGGCCGGGGCTCGCGTCCCGAAGTTCCAGACCAGGGCCACGAGCAGGTTCTTCCCCCCTTTCAGGAACGGGGCGAGGTCGAAGGTCTGGAAGCGCCAGTAGTCGAGGTCGCCGCGGGAAGGGCCGATGCCGACCCGAGTGCCGTTGGCGAAGAGCACGAAGCGCTGGTCGCCGCTGACATGGATGACGAACCGGGAGGGCGCCGCCGGCAGGTCCAGCACCTTGCGGAAGCGGTATACGCCCGCATCCCGCTCGGGCGCGCCCGCGCAGGCGATCCACTGGCCCTTCCACGGCCGATGCAGGACCGCGTCCGAGATCGGCCGGCGGGCCGGGACTTCGGCACGCGCGGCGACCGCGACGATGACAGCGCCGCAAGTGAGCGTCCGTATCCAGGCTCCGCGATCGGTGCTCATGTCCGTCCTTCCTTTCGCCGGATCCGCCACGGCGCGCGCAGCGTACGACTGCCCGGCCGCCGGATCAAGGTGTAGACTGGATTCATGGCGCAGCGGGCCCACGCCTTTGCCGAGAACACGGCGGGGCCGTTCTTCATCGACTCGTCCTGCATCGACTGCGGCACCTGCTACACGCTCGTCCCGGAGGTCTTCCGCGACGCGGGCGGCCACAGCCTCGTCGATCGGCAGCCGACCCGCGCAATCGAGCGGCGCCGGGCCAGCATGGCCGTCCTGGCCTGTCCGACCGCCTCCATCGGCACGGATGACAAGTCCGAGATGGCGGCGGCCACCGCGGCCTTCCCGAGCCCGATCGAAGGCGAGGTCAGCTTCTGCGGTTACACCGCGGAGGCGAGCTTCGGGGCCTGGAGCTACTTCATCCAGCGGCCGGCGGGCAACGTGCTCATGGACTCACCGCGGGCGGCCGGGCCGCTGCTGAGCGCGCTCGAGGAGCGCGGCGGCGTTTCCACGATGGTGCTCAGCCACCGGGACGACGTGGCCGACCACGCCGCCTTCCGGCGCCGCTTCGGCTGCGACCGCGTCATGCACCGTGCCGACCGCGTCCCCGGCCTCGAGCGCTACCTCGAAGGGAATGACCCGGTGCGCCTGGCCGACGACCTCGTCTTCATCCCCACTCCCGGCCACACCCCGGGCAGCGCCTGCCTGCTCTACCGGGACACGTTCCTGTTCACGGGCGACCACCTGTACGGGAACCCCGAGGCCGGGTGCCTGTCCGCGTCGAAGGCGATGAACTGGCACTCCTGGCCGGAGCAGCTCCGGTCCCTGGAGAAGCTCCTCGACTTCGAGTTCCGGTGGGTGCTTCCCGGCCACGGGGCGTCCTTCCGCGCCGAGTCGCCACGGAAGATGCGGACCCGGCTCGAGCGGGCGCTCGTTCGTCTGCGGGCGCTCTAAGCGCTGTCCGGCCGCGACGCCGCCCGAGGCGAGCTCACTCGGTCGCGGTCAGCCGGCCTCCGCCGTTGATGGCGAGGCGATCGCAGACCGCCTGGCCGTTGAGGGTGCCGGTGAGGCTGACGATGCCCGCCGGAGCGAGCACGAAGGCGCCGAGCGAGGCGTTGCCTTTGAGGGTGAGGCCGCCGGAGGCGATGTTGAGGGCGAGCCACCGGGCGGTTGATCACCCAGTCCCATCCCGTCACCCCGGAACCGCCCAGCGCCTGGATGTAGCCGCCGTCGGCGTCGTCGTCGGGCGGATCGTGCAGCGGCTCGTTCACCACGTCGATGAAATCGATGCTCGGATAGCGGGCCGCGGCCTCCCTGAACCATTCCTCGATCTCTTCCAACTGCTCCGCGGGCGGCAACGCCGCGATCCAGGGGGGGCTGGTTGCCCCAGACGAGCGGGTGCAGGCGGAACGGCAGGGGATAGGGGCCGCCGTCCCGAGGGTCGCCGGGTGCCATACCGAGTTGGTGCAAAGTGCCAGGGCGTGTCGGGAGCTTACGCCTTAGGTAAGGAATAGTAACGAAATAACTGTTGCATAGTTGAGGGTCGGGGTGTATCTTGTGAGGGATGGCTGACGTCGAGACGATTGGCAAGCGGTTCAAGCTGCTGGAAGGGATGCTGAACGAGAAGCTGCGCCGTTGCGTGGCGGCCGCGGAGGCGGAAGCGATTGGCCGGGGCGGGGCTTCGATCGTCTCGAGAGCGACAGGGGTGTCTCGACGGGCGATTCGAGTTGGGGCGCAGGAGTTGAAAGAGCGGGACAAGT
>WNFV01006470.1_pt1 | contig 13848 bp, 10 predicted proteins | sample 5400101 | NCBI WGS metagenome assembly WNFV01 (sample SAMN13153361, study PRJNA577476) | soil metagenome | isolation source: 115 cm soil or saprolite under grassland replicate 1 | place: USA:California | collected 2016-06-15 | reverse complement strand
ACTCTGCACCCGGATAACGGCTTCGATTGGGCCGCTGCCGGAGCGGGCGCGGGCAGCGCGACTGCCCTGATGTTGCTCCTCACCGGAGCGGCGCTGATTCTGCGACGGAACTATCGCCGGGCGGGCACGCCCGCCTGAACGGCCTCCACGAGGCTGCCTCCGGCAGACGCGGGCGGGCCTTGAGCCCGCTCGCGTCTTTCTGAGCCTGAACGAGTTGGTACGCCGGTGATTCGAGATCAGGCTTGCAGGCGGGCACTGCGGCCGGGTTTGGAGGAAAGAGCGGGAGCGACGGGACTCGAACCCGCGACCTCCGGCGTGACAGGTGTGACAAAAGCGCTGCGGGGGGCTTCACCTAGCTGCCTGATCGGCTACATCAAAACCGTTTTTGGCAGGTTCCGCTCAGCCGCACTTTCGTCCAGTTTCACCCGGTCGTTTCCATGACGTTTCCACGGCAGACCGCCGCGCGGGCCCGCCGAATGTGCGGCTTACAGAATCTCCCTGAGCCTGTCGATATCGCCGGCGCCGTGCATCGGGGGGCGGAGGAGACTGTGCGGGTCGTCAACCTCGTGGCGGCGGTAGTAGAGGAAGCCGATGTTGCGCGCGACGAGCTTGCGCGTGCGCTCACGCCGCGAGTGCCCGCGCAAACGATCAAAGATGTTGGCGGCCAACGACGACGTCGAAACGACTCCGTAATGAGGTGGAGCGCGCCACGAAAACACATGTGTGCGATCCTCTCCGCTGGCGTACATCTCGTAGTCCGTGATTCCGATGATGGCGGCGCCATCCTGGGCTTGGTAGGCCTGGCTCAAGAGCAAAATCAGCTGCGCCGCGACGAGGCTTCGCTCATGCGCGTCAAGAGTCCAGTTCGGCAGCGCAATGCCGGGCAGGACTGCGACCGGTACGCGGTAGCGGACCGAGAGCTCATCCGCGACCCGTCCGACGTCCACGCTCTTCACCTCTCCAAGCGGCACCAGCCAGATCGCCGAGGACTCGGTGAGGATAGGCCGAGTGAATCGCGCCTCGGAGGCCGCGTCCTTCGCCGTTGGATGACGGGCCCCAGACTCTGTCGGGATGCTTGCAACGATCGCACCCGCCACGATCAACACAAACGCGAGAGCCGGCAACGCACGCAGGAGGCGGAAAATCGGCCTGCGCTTGACGGGTTCCGGCTCCTCCGCCTGAGCCGGAAGCGTTGAGAAGCCGCGACGCTCGATCTCGCGCAGAAGCCGTGGATCGTCGAGCTCGCGTGCGATGCGGGCGAGCTCCGGGGCGTCGTCTGGTCCGAGGTCGGCGAGCGCCTTCCACGCGTAGACGGAGGCCTCGCCCGGACGCCCGCCTGCGAGCGCCTCTTTCGCCTTCTCGAGATCGGTCTTCACCGACCGCCTTGCTCTCAGAAGAAGAGCGCGATCTCGCGATAGGCGTCTTCGAGGCCGCCGAGAGACGGCGTGAAGGCCTGTCCACGGGAAGCCGTCGCAATCTTCATGAGCGCGTCTCGATCGGCTTTGCTCCCGAGTGCGACAGTGAAGATGCGAACCCGCGTGCGACGGATGAGCGGTATCAGCGCATGGAGATCAAGCGAACTCGCATCGTCCTTTCCGGCTGTCACGACGACGAGCGCGGTTGTTCTCGTGGCATCCCTCGAAGCGGCCTGCCGTACGCCTTCCGCGATTGCCTCATAGAGCGCCCTGCGACCCCGGGAAGCCGAGCCGGCCAGGGCGTCGCGAAGGACGTGCTCGTTGGCGGCGAGCTTCCGGAGAGGAACGACGGTCGTGATGTGCTCGTTGAACGCGATGAGCCCGACGCGATCGCGGCGCGGGAGCGACTCGAGGAAGGCTTCGATGGCGCGCGCGAGCTTGCCCGTCTTGGCCTTGCCCATCGCGGCAGAGGCATCGACCGCGAGGACGATGTTTTCGAGTTTGCGGTCTTCTTTCCAGGTGGCGAGGATGGCGGTGAGGACGTCGGGCGCCGGCGGCCGGAGGACGACGTCGGGCTTGCTCGGGTCGGCGCCGTGCTCCGGATCGATCGGTGGCAAGACGGGCGCGCCCGGGGTCGCGACCCGGTACCCATTTCGCGCAGCGGCTTCCGGCGTCACCTGGGAGCGCAGCCACTTTCCGAACGTGTGCGCGGCGGCCCGTTCGTCGGCGCTGACCCAGGGGCCGTCGAGCACGATGTACGGGTAATCGGCCATGAACGTTCCGTCTGGGGGATAGACGGCGACGAGGCGCCACGGGCTTTGCTCGTTGAACTGGACGAGCGAGGTTTCCTGCACGACGACCGCAGACGCATACCGGGGGCCGTAGCGGGCGAGTTGCGCGAGCAGGTCGTCCGCGGTCGGCGCGTAGTGGACGATCGACTGCTCGATTTTTCGAACGTCGCTGCGAGCGTGGTTGACGTCGTCGATCGTGAGCCCGGCGAGCTTGCCGGTGACGGCGTAGTACTCGGCCGCGACGGCGGAGAGCCCCGAAGTCGAGGCGGTCGGATTGGGGTGCCCGAATCGGAACCTGCCGCTGGCCGCGAACCTCGGGATGTCTTTCCATCCGATCGGGCGCTGCGGCCAACCGAGCTTCCTTGCCGTGCGCTCGGGGATCGCGATCACCTGCGGTGACTGCACGATCGAGGCGTTGTCCAGCGGGACCCATTCCTTGCGGGTGTCCGCATTGAGCAGGCGGCCCCAGAGGGATGATGCCGGTCCCCAGACGGCGGGTTTGAGCGTCCTGCCTGCGATCATGCGCTCGGCTTCGCCAGATGTGATCGCTTGGCCCGTGACCCGAACGGATCGGCCCCGGACGTTGAACGCGGCACGGTTGAACCGCTCGATGAGCGGAGCGAGGAGCTCCTCCGTGTCGGGTGAGTAGACGAATTCGAGCCGTACGGGAGCCGCTGGCGACGTCGACGCGCCGCTCTCGACGATCGCCACCCCGACCGCCGCTGCGGCCAGAGCGATGACGAGGAGGCGCGCTTTCGTCGCGCCGCTCGGTCGTAGCCAGGACCGCGGAATCGACACCCTCTGCCTACCCTCCCGCGATCCGGTGGACGAGGACGTGGTTCGTCGTCCCCGGAGCGTCGAGCTCAGTTCGTCCTGTCATGACGACGATGTCGCCTGTCGCGGCGAGGTTCCGCGCGTTGATCCGCTCGAGGAGCTGGGTCGACATCTCTTCGATCGTCGGAACGGGGTGCACGTCGATCGGGATGACGCCCCAGTCGAGAGCGAGCTGTCGCAGCACCTGCGTGTTGGCGCCGGCGGCCACGATTGGGCGCCGTGGCCGGAACTTCGAGACTTGGCGTGCGGTCGCGCCGGTCTCGGTGGGAACGGCGATTGCGGCCGCGTCCATCTCCTCGGCGATGTCGCAGGCTGCATGGGTCAGGATCGCCGCCGTCTCGAGCTCGCCGCGCGGTCCGGTCGAGTCGTACGCAAGCGAGGGCTCGACGTTGCGGGCGATCCTGTCCATCATCTCGACGGCGGCGGCCGGATGCTTGCCGACAGCGGTCTCGCCGGAGAGCATGATGGCGGAGGTTCCGTCCAGGATCGCGTTCGCCACGTCCGATGCCTCGGCCCGGGTCGGCTCGGCGTTCTCGATCATTGACTCGAGCATCTGCGTGGCCGTGACCACCGTCCGATTCGCCGCGCGGGCCTTCGCGATCATCAGCTTCTGGACGAGCGGTACTTCCGAGACGCCGATCTCCACCCCAAGGTCGCCCCGCGCGACCATGACCGCGTCGGCCGCCGCGATGATCGTGTCGAGGTTGCGGATCGCCTCCGCCTTCTCGATCTTGGCGATGATCCTGGCATCCGAGCCGGCGGCCTGAATCCGCTCGCGCAGCTCCAGCACGTCCTCGGCCGACTGAACGAAGGAGAGCGCGACGTAGTCGACGCCGTGGGCGAGCGCAAACTCGACGTCGACGATGTCCTTGGCCGTCAACGCAGGAATGGGCAGGGAGGCTCCGGGGAGGTTTACGCCCTTCCCCGAGGAGATCACGCCGCCGATCTCGACCTGGCAGGAGACGCGCTCGCCCTCGACCTCGACGACGCGTGCCCGGATCCTTCCGTCGTTGATGAGAATCGCGCTGCCCGCTTCGACGGCGCGATGGAGGTCCGCGAAAGTCACGCCGAAGTCGCCGTCGGCCGCGTTCGCCGCCAGTGTCAGCAGGTCGCCGGTCTCGACGGAACGAGGCTCGGGCAGCCGGTCGATCCGGATCTTCGGGCCGCACAGATCGGCGATCACCGCGAGTGGTCGGCCGACCGCCTCCTGGGCGAGCCGCACGGCGCGCAACTGGTCGAGGTGGTCGTCGTGGGTTCCGTGCGAGAAGTTGAGGCGAGCGGCGTCCATCCCCGCCCGCGCGAGCTCTTCGACGCCGCCGTCTTGTGAGGCCGGGCCGAGCGTGCAGACGATCTTCGTTCGCCGGTGCTGCGGAACGGTCGAGGCCGTACCGACGCGCTGCCAGGCGCCGGTGAGGCTGAAGAGAGAGTCGGTTGCGGTCGCCATCGTGGTTACCTCGCTTCTGTGGTTGTCATCCGCCGAAGCTTCGATTGGCATGCTCGCGATCGCGCCCGGGGCGTTCCCTAGTCTCGTCCCTAGTCTCGACGGCAGGGGAAGGCGCGGAGACATACGTGATGGCGACCAGCGCCGCATACGCGGCGCCCGCGACGGCGAAGAGCCAAACCGCGTCGAACACCGCCGCCGCGATGGCGACCACGATCGCGACCGCGACGTTGAGCGGGCTTAGCAGGCGTCTGACGATTCGCCTGTGCGGACGGACCGGGCGGGGACGCTCGAGCACCTCGTCCCTGATCGCCCTCAGCTCGTCCAGCGCTTCGCGCGCACCGGCGGGGCGACGTGACGGCTCCTTTTCGAGCAGACGCTCGATCCAGCGCGCGAGCCGCGAGTCGACGTCCGGCTTGCGCAGTGAGAGAGCCGGAAGCGGCTCGTGGACGTGGCGCCACAGGATCGACACCGGCTCGGCCCCCGAATAGGGAACGGTCCCGGTGACGAGCTCGTAGGCGATGATGCCGGCCGAGTAGAGGTCCGCGGCCGGCCCGGTCTGTTCGCCTCTTGCCTGTTCGGGTGCCATGTACGCCGGTGCGCCGACGACCAGCCCCGTGCGCGTCAGGTTCGCAGTGGCGGTGGCGCTCGCCTTCGCGATGCCGAAATCGGCGATCTTGACCTGACCGTCCTCGGTCAGCATGAGGTTCTCCGGCTTCAGGTCGCGGTGGACGACGCCGTGGCGCTCCGCGCAGGCGAGTCCCGCGAGCAACCCCTCGAGCACGGTGAAGATCTCCGCCGGGGTGAGTCGGCCCACAAGAGGGCGCAGCGAGCCGCGCTCGAGATGTTCCATCGCGATGTACGGCGTGCCATCGTGCTCGAAGTAGTCGTAGACGGCGACGATGTTCGGATGTGCCAGCCTTCCTGCCAGCTGCGCCTCGCGCAGGAATCTCGCCGCGGCTGTCTCGTCGCCACCTTCGATCCGCAGGAGCTCCTTCAGCGCCACGAACTTGTTCAGAGCCGAGTGACGCGCGAGGTAGACGACGGCGTTTGCACCCCGCCCGATCTCGCGGACGATCTCGTAGCGGTCGAGGGACGTCGCCGTGCTCAAAGCTCGGCTCCTCCTGCGGCGCCGGCGCGGAGCGTCTCTATGCGGGCGACGAGCTGTTGCCGGGATCGGACGTCGAGCTTCCGGTAGATCTTGTGCAGGTGGTACTCGATGGTCTTCGGGCTCAGGAAGAGGTTCTGCGCCGCCTGCCGATAAGTCGCTCCCGCGGCGATCTCGCGGAGCACCTGGAGCTCCTGCGGCGTCAGTTCGTCGAGCGTGCTCGGGTTCCGCCTGCGCGCCGTTTCGCCAGTCGCGCGTAGCTCGGCGCGGGCGCGCTCGGCCCACGGCTCTGCGCCGAGCATCTCGAACACGTCGTGCGCGGCGCGCAGATGCTCGCGTGAGTCGAGGCGTCGGCCTGACCGCCGCAGCCGCTCGCCCCAGTTGAGGCGCAGCCGCGCGCGTTCGAACGAGCGGTCCGCGGCCAGGGGTTCCAGCATCGCCAGCGCGTGCGCAAACGCTTCCTCGTACTCTCCATCCCCTGCGACGAGTGCCCGTGCCCAGGCGGCGCGGACACGCGTCCACGGGTGGCTCGACTCGCGTGCAGCCTCCGCCTCGATCGCGGCGACCCGCTGGGCGTCTTCGCTGCGCCCGGCGCGCACGTACGCCTCGACGAGGTCGGGCGCCCGCTCGGGCACGCCGCCTTCGAGGCGGTCGATTGCCTGGCCGGGATCGCTTCGCGCGAGCGCGAGGAGGCCGAGGATCGTCTCCACGTCCGCAGGCGCGAGTGTGGCGCCGATGAGGTTGCCTATCTCCGCCACGCGTTGCAGGCATTCCGGGCTGCGTCCGCGCAAGGCATCCAGCCGTGCGAGTAGGGCGATAGCGTCCGCGCTCGTCCGTTCTTGCTGTGCGTCTTGCGCGAGTTGGAGCGCTTCCGAGCCCGCGGCGTATGCGTCCAGCCACTGTCCCGCTGCGAACTCGAGACGCGCGAGGTGCAGAAGCGCGAGCGGAAGCGTGCCGAGCGCTCCGCGGTCGCGGGCGATCGCGACCGCGTCGCCGACTAGGTCGCGTATGCGCTCGTCGTTGTGCCCGTCCGTCTGGACGAGCGCGTCCGCGTAGGCGAGGAGCGCTTCAGGGTCGACTGCGAGTTGATGGTTCGACGCGAGCAGCGCTCTGGTGCGCGCGAGCAACTCGCGGCTCTCGCGGTACACGCCCGCCCCGGCGAGGGCACGTGCGAGCGTGACGGTCGCGTGGAATTCGGTCTCGCCGCCGTCGCGCGGAGCAAGCTCGTACGCGCGGCGCCCGACCGCAATCCGCTCCTCGAGCGGCGCGGCTGCGGCGGCGGTCGTGAGCAAACGCGCGGCGCGCTCCGCGTCGAGAGCCTCCAAGCGCTCGGCCTCCCCAAGGAGCCGCCGGTACGCCGACGCCTCACGCTGGCTCTCGAGCTCGACTTTCCCGCGAAGGTGCTCGAGGTCGGCGCGGAGCCTCGGGTCTTCGACCGCCTCGCCCGTCTGCTCAACGAGTTGCTCGGCGCGTCTCGAGTGCCCGCCACGCCAAGCCGCGTCGGCGGCTCGGTACACCCGGCGAACCCAGGCGTCGCGCCCGGGCGAGAAACTCGCCGCACGCAGAAACCAATTCGACGCGACGATGTGGCTGCCACGATGCAGTGCGCTTTCGGCCGCCGCCTCCAACTCGAAGGCGACCGCCTCGTCCGGGCCCGTGGCCGCCGCCGCCAGGTGGAGCGCGCGCCGTTCGCCCGAGCTCGCCGCCGCGAGCGCCCTGTGGGCCGCACGCTGCTTCGGCCGCGAAGCCCCGTGATAGACCGCCTCGCGGACGAGCGCATGCCGGAACCTCAGGCGTCCGTCTTCGAATGCGATCAGTTCGGCCGCCTCGCACTCCTCGAGCGCTGCGGCGGTGATGCCCGGGACCAGGCCCTCCTGCGCGATCGCGTGCAGCGTCTGCGTGTCGGCGGCGGCCGCGGTGACGAGGGCGTTCTGGGCCGCAGGCGAAAGCGAGGCGGCCGAACTGAGATACCGCGAGTCGGCTGTGGCCCCGACCGGCAACGGGGTGGGAAGCGGCGCACGTCCGGCGAGCTCGTCAGCGCTCAGTGCGGCGGCCGCGTCGACGAGTGCTCGCGGATTTCCGCCCGCGGCGTCCGTGATCCGACGTGCGACCTCGGGCGCGACTTTGGCGCAGGCACGTTCCTCGAGCAGCTCGCGTGCGGACTCGGCGTCGAGGCCGTCGAGATAGAGCCTTTCGAGCCCTGCAAACGAGCCCGATCCCCCTCCGCCGACGGCGAACAGCATCGCGATCCCCTCGACCTTCACCCTCCGCGCGGCGAAGGCGAGCGCGGACGCCGAAGCCGGATCGACCATCTCAGCGTCGTCGATCACACAAAGGATCGGGCGGGACTCCGCGGCTGCGGCGAGCACGCTAAAGACGGCACGGAAGACCGCGCCGCGCGCAAGCTTCGCTGACGGTGCGAGGTCGAACGCCGCGCGGAACGCCTCCCGCTGCGGTTCCGGAATCTCATCGACAAGCTCGACCACCGGCGAAAGAAGCTCGTCGAGGCCCGAAAAGGAGATCTGCGACTCTGCCTCGATACCCGTTGTTTGCAGCACGTCGAACCCTTCTGATCGTTCGATCGCGTGCGCGAGGAGCGCCGTCTTTCCGGACCCGGCCGCTCCACAGATCACGAGCGCTCCACTTTGGCCGGAACGCGCGTCAGCGAGGAGTCCTTCGATCCGAGCGCGCTCGGCGGCACGCCCGTGCACGAGCGCTCGAGAGGGTGCGACCCGCAAAGGACTAGGTAGAGGTCAGGAGCCGTTGCCGCGCGACGGGGTCAGGAGAACGAGCCTCGCGCGACACGGGCCGATGGATATAGGGCGGCTTCATGGGTCAGTCATCGGCGGCCGGGAACGCCCCCTTTACCTCTCGTGCCCGCTAGGCCTCGCGAAACGCTGCGTCAGGGCATTCGAGGCCAATTCCGGCGCTACGGTCGCGGGATGGCGACAGACGATTCGCTTGCGCGCTTCGCCGCCCTGCCGACGCCTCTCTCGACTCGTCGACCTCGCTGACGCTGCTCAATCCGGCTCCGAAATCAGAACCGCTTTGGAACCCCGCGGCACAAAAAGCCGAACCCCGGCGACCTTTCGGTCCTCGGGCTCCGACCGCACAACGATCTCACCCCACCCGGGCGCTGTCAACCGGATGCACGATTCGTCGCCACCGGCGCCTTCGCTTCGGCTAAGCGATCCTGTCACGCTTCCCCAAAACGCGACGGCGACCTGTTTCCGACAGGAGTTACCGTTGAGGTTGACCGGCCAATCGCGGGGCGCGGGAGCTCGACGCCGAGATGTTCGTCCCCCGCGCCTGCCTGAGCGCGAGGCAGACCAACGTGCCGCCGCGCCGGTCTGCCTCGCCTATCGCAGAAGGGTTAACGCGCTCCCCGAAGCGGCCCCCTCAGACTCGACTTCGAGAAGCCTTCAGACCCCTGCCCCACGTTCTTTCTCGTTGGCCAGGTCTGTCAAACCCTGCGACCAGAGCCTCAGAGCCAGGGATAGCGGCGCGGAGCCCGAGCGCCGATTCCTTCCTTGCGCACACAAGGCGCATCTGTGGCCATGGTCGACCTCGGAACACTCCTCACCTATCGAGGACGCCTGCACGTCGTCGTGGGAGTCACACCCATGGGTGCTACGCCGCGGCTTCTCGAGCTCGAGGACGTCGAGAGCGGGCGCATCCGTCGTGTCGAATGGACCGACCCGGGACTCGACACCAGCCCGAGACGAGCTAGTGATCGCGAAGACTTAACCGACGAGCAGGCGACCGACTAAGGAGGAGTTCAACACCGGCTTCCGCGGATGTACCTACCGTCGCCTGACGGCGTCTCCACCAGTTACGTCAAACAAGCAAATGTGATATCGCGCGCGTCCACATGCTAAGCGTCCCTGTGCGCAGCTGTCGCCCTTTGGCCGAAGGACGACAGTCGCGACGAATATCGGATGCCTGCGCGGTGCGGTCGGGCTACGTCGGCGACCGACTCAGAGCTGGTCGCGACGCCCAGCGTGGCTTCGGTGGCTTCGGTCCCTTAGACTGCCCGAGCTAACACGAGAGAGTCGTGGCCGGTAAGGCCGGGAAAAGGAGCTGCGTATGACTGCAAAGACTGTCGCTCGCGACTCGAGCGAGAGTGACGCCCGCTGGATGCTCGGAGGCCTGTATGAGATCAAGGTCTCGAGCGACGAGACCGGCGGGGCGATGACGGCGATTGAGTTTACGATCCCCGAGAACGCAGGACCGCCGCCGCACGTCCACAACTGCGCGGAGCTCATGTACGTCCTCGAAGGTCGCGCACGCTTTCATGCCGACGGCGAGACGTTCGAGGCGGGCCCAGGGTCGATCTTCCACTTCCCGGAAGGAACCGAGGAGACATTCGAGCCGATCGGTGAGACGCCGCTCAGGATGCTCGGCGTCTATGCGCCCGGCGGAATCGATCGCTTCTTCAAAGAGGCTGGCGAGCCGGCGCAGCGGCGCGAGGTGCCGCCGGCCGCGGACGCTCCCCCCGACCTGGAGCGGCTTGGAGCGATCGCCGAGAAGCACGGCCTCGAGCTGAGGGCCCCCACGCGGGCCTAGCTTTCGATCGAGGTTTAAACGACAAGGCCTCCGAATCGCATGCGTGCGAGATTGCGCGATTCGGAGGCTTTCTCGTGCAGCCAGTCGCGACTCAGGGACTCGCCTTCCCTTGAACTAGCAACGAAACTCGATGGCGCATGAGTAGCGCCCGCACGCCCGCGGCTCCCCTCTTGCCTGGCCAGCTTGGGGGGCACGCGCGAACCTGAGTGAACGCGGGGGCTGGCCCGAGCAGACGCGGGCGGGCGCTATTGCGCATGAGCGAGCGTGCTCTCGCCTGAGGGCTCTCGCCGTTCATCGCACGGGATGAAGCGAATGTGACCTTTAGCCAGTCAGGCCGGTGGTGCGGGAGTCAGGCCATGACGGCGCATGACTTCGCCGATCACTTCGACGTCCGGCGGGCCATCGCCAGCAAGGACGTCGGCGACATCCCGGAAGTAGCCCGAGCCCAGCAGACCCGGACTGATGACCGCGAGGAAACGGGCGTCAACGTCGCCGCCGTTACTGAATCCGTGGATCACGCGCCGAGGTATGAAGAGTGCCTCGCCAGGGTTCAGGTCGGTGCGCGCTCCGCCGACGTTAAACATCGTGACGCCGTCCAGCCCGAAGACGGTTTCATCGAAGTCGTCGTGGCTGTGCGGCGCGGGCATGCGTGCATTAGCGGGGACATCGCACTCGAAGACGCTCACACTGCCTCCGGACTCGTCCGCGTCGACGTGAAAACGGACGGTGAGAGCCCCGACCCGGATCGGCTCGGCAGCGGTGTTAGGCATGAATGACGACTCCCTGGTTTGAGGCCGTGCTGGCGGAACACGGAGCGTAAACGACAAGGAGCCCCGGCGCGATGCCCGCGGCGTGGGCCAGTGTGCCCGAATGACCCCCGAAGCGTCAGGGAGCGTCTCCAGCGCGAAATCCGGCTTCGGCCACGGGAGGCCTGCCGCGACCGAGTCCGTGGAGGACAACGACACGCCGGATGGGTCAGCACGCTTGCACGATTCCGGGAGCCTTCGGGAGGAAGACGATCCTCTTGCTCAACCGATGCGGATCAGCTTCTTGTTGACGAACTCGTCGGCGCCGTAGCGGCCGAGCTCGCGTCCGAAGCCGGAGCGTTTCGTGCCGCCGAACGGCAGCTCAGCTCCGTCCGCGCCGACGATGTTCACGTAGACCATGCCGGCGTCGATCCGGTCCGCAACGCGCTCGGCCTGCTCTAGGTCGTTCGTCATCACGTACGAGCCGAGTCCGAACGGCGTGTCGTTTGCGAGCGCGACCGCCTCCTCCTCCGACCGCACGCGATAGACCTGTGCGACGGGGCCGAACAGCTCCTCACGGTAGATGTCGTTCTCCGGCATGACGTCCGTCAGCACCGTAGGCTCGAAGTAGTTGCCGCTGCGCTTGCCGCCGGCGACGACCGCCGCGCCCTGCTCGACCGCGCGCCGGACCTGATCCTCAAGGCGGGCGGCCGCGACCTGAGAGGACAGCGGCCCGCACTCCGTCTCGCGCTCGCGCGGATCGCCCTGCTTCACGGCGGTGAGCGCGGCCGTGAACTTCTCGAGGAACGGCTCGTAGAGCTCATCGATCACGATCAGCCGTTTCGCGCCGTTGCACGACTGGCCGGCGTTGTCGATCCGGGCGGCGACGGCGTCCTCGACCGTCTTGTCGAGGTTGTCGGTGCCGAGGACGATGAACGGGTCGGAGCCGCCGAGCTCCAGCACGACCTTCTTCAGATGCCGGCCAGCGATCTCCGCGACGGCGGCGCCGGCGCGCTCGGAGCCGGTGACCGAGACGCCGCGGACGCGCGGGTCGGCGATCACCCACTCGATCTGCTCGTTCGTGGCGTAGATGTTCACGTAGGCGCCGTCGGGGAAGCCAGCGTCGACGAACATCTGCGCCATCGCCTCGGCCGACTGCGGGCACTGGGGCGCGTGCTTCAACAGGACCGTATTGCCGTTGATCAGGTTCGGCGCCGCGAAGCGTGCGACCTGGTAGTAGGGGAAGTTCCACGGCATGATCCCAAGCAGCACGCCCAGCGAGCTGCGGCGGACGACGGCCGACCCCTGACCCTTGAGGAGCTCGATCGGCTCGTCCGCCATCAGGGCTTCCGCATTGTCGGCGTAGAACTCGTAGATCGACGCGCAGAAGTCGACCTCGCCCCGCGCCTGACCGACCGGCTTGCCCATCTCGGCGACGATGATCTCCGCGAGTTCCTTTCGCCGTTCCGAGTACAGCTCGCCGACGCGCCGCACAAGCGAGGCGCGATCGGCGACAGTCGCAGCTTTCGACCATTCCCGGTGCGCCCGGTCGGCGCGGGCGACCGCGTCCCGCAGCTCGTCGTCGGTGATCGTCGGGTACTCCTTGACCGTTTCGCCGGTCGCGGGGTCGACAACTGCGTACATGCCCGTCCCTTTGCTCCTCCGTCGGTCGGACTGAGGCGACTCTAACGCATTCGAGTCGGCACGATGATGTCGAGCGACCGCCGGCTTCACGAGCGGCGCCTGATCGAAGAGATCCTCGGCGAGCGGTACGAGCCGCACATGTCGGAACGGAGCCCGGATGCACGCGAGGAGGATCCGAGCACGATCGAGGCGCGGAAGCGGGCCGACGCCGTTACACCGGGTCACACCGAAAACTTCGGCTGCGGGCCCCAGACGGGATGCAGCTGACGCTCTTTACCGTCCTCGACGCGTAACGCCTTGTCGTAAGCCTGCGGCGGTGCGATAAGTCGGGAGTGGCCGAGCTCGACTCGCTCCCGATCGGACGTCGCAGGCAGGCTGACATCTATCTCGCCGGGGTTGCGGGTCGGAGGCAGCGTGTCCCGGTCAGCTTCGCCGAGCTCGAGCGGCAGGCGAGGCGGAAGATGTCGCGCGCAGCCTTCGCCTACGTCGCGGGAGGAGCGGGGGCCGAGCAGACGATGCGCGCGAACGCGAGGGCGTTCGAGTACTGGGAAATCGTGCCTCGGATGCTGCGCGACGTCTCGGTTCGCGACACGAGTGTCGAGCTGTTTGGGCGGCGTCTTCCGGGACCGTTTCTGACCGCTCCGATCGGAGTGCTCGAGATGGCGCATCGTCGGGCAGACGTCGCGGTGGCGCGGGCGGCCGCCGCTGAGGGCGTTCCGATGATCTTCTCGAGTCAGGCGTCCCGGCCGATGGAGGAGTGCGCCGCGGCGATGGGAGACTCGCCGCGCTGGTTTCAGCTCTACTGGAGCACCTCGAATGACGTCGTCGAGAGTTTCGCGGCGCGCGCCGAGCGCTGTGGCTGCGAGGCGATCGTGATCACGCTCGACACGACGATGTTCGGCTGGCGGACGAGGGACCTCGATCTCGCGTATCTGCCGTTCATGCGCGGGAAGGGCATCGCGCAGTACACGAGCGATCCCGTCTTCCGCGCGGCGCTCGGGGGGATCGAGCCGGTGAGCGGCCGGATCACGCTGTCGGCGCTCCGCGTCCTGCTCCAGATCACGAGGGCATATCCAGGCCCGTTCTTCGGCAAGCTGCGCTCGCCACTGCCTCGCGCCGCCGTCCGACAGTTCATCGAGACGTACTCGCGCCCGTCGCTTGCGTGGGACGATCTCGCGTTCCTTCGCGAGCGGACGAAGCTGCCGATTCTGCTCAAGGGGATCCTGCATCCCGACGACGCGCGCAAGGCGATCGACGCCGGGATGGACGGCATCGTGGTCTCCAACCACGGCGGCCGCCAGCT
>WNFV01007366.1_pt1 | contig 13850 bp, 12 predicted proteins | sample 5400101 | NCBI WGS metagenome assembly WNFV01 (sample SAMN13153361, study PRJNA577476) | soil metagenome | isolation source: 115 cm soil or saprolite under grassland replicate 1 | place: USA:California | collected 2016-06-15 | reverse complement strand
GCCCCACGCACCCCGAACACCGGCGCGGGGTTGCCCGGGCCGCACGGCTCCAGGTGGCGGATCAGTTTCTCCAGATCGTCGCTGACGAGGCTCAGGGGCAGCTCCAGGTCCACCCGCTGCGCGGGCACCAGGTCGTCGGGGGCAAGAAGCTCGCCCGCGACGGCGAGAAACGCAACACGGAACGCCTCGTAATGCTCCCGCCGGATCGTCAGCCCCGCCGCCATGGTGTGGCCGCCGTACTTCTCCAGGTGCTGCCCCACGCGGTGGAGCGCCGCGTGGAGATCGAACCCTGCGATACTCCGCCCCGATCCCCGCCCCGTCTCCCCGCCCTCGTCCCAACCGACGAGGAACGTGGGCCGCCCGTAGCGCTCCACCAGCCGCGAGGCCACGATCCCGATCACGCCGGGGTGCCAGCCGTCGGCCGCGAGCACCAGCGCCCGGTCCTCCGGCTGCAGCACCGCTTCGGCGCGCTCCACCGCCTCGTCCAGGATGCGCTGGTCGAGCGCCTGGCGCCGCGCGTTGAGGGTCTCGAGCTCGCGCGCCACGCCGGCGGCCTCTCCGGGATCGTCGGTGAGGAGCAGCCGCAGACCGTCGTTCGCGTCGCCGATCCGGCCCGCGGCGTTGAGCCGGGGCGCCAGGATGAACCCCACGTGGCCCGACTTGATCGGCCGGCCCGCGAGCCCCGCCGCCTCCACCAGCGCCCGCACGCCCGTCCAGTGCGAGTCGGCGAGCAGCTTCAGCCCGTGACGCACCAGGATGCGGTTCTCGCCGGTCAGCGGCACCACGTCCGCCACCGTCGCGAGCGCCACGAAGTCGAGGAAGTGCAGCGGGAGGTTGGGGGAGATGCCGAGGGCGGGGACGAGCGCCTGCGCGAGCTTGAACGCGACCCCCGTGCCGCACAGGTCCTTGTCCTCCGAGGGGCAGTCCGCCCGCCGCGGGTCGAGCACCGCGGAGGCGGGCGGCAGGGCGTCCCCGGGAAGGTGATGGTCGGTGACGACGACCTCCACCCCGGCTTCGCGCGCGGCGCGCACGGCGTCTACCGCCGTGATGCCGCAGTCGCACGTGATGATGAGCCCTGCGCGTAGGCGCAGGGCCTCTCCGAGGCCCGCCGCTCCAAAGTCATATCCGTCCGTTGTAGTCCCCGTGCACGAGGATCGGCGTGCCCGCCCGCACGGCGCGCGTCACCAGCTCGACCGCCCGGGGCATGTCGGCCCACTCGAGCGGATCGGTCAGGCGCTCGAGATCGGGCCGAAGGAACGCCCTAGCGCGCTCCGGCGCGGTGAACCCGCGTTGCACCAGGATGGCGGCGAGCGGCTCGGGGATGTGCAGATCGGCCGCGAGATCGGCCGTGAGGCGCGGATCGGCGGGCGCCGTGACGGCCCAGCGGGCGGGAATCATTCCCTGGCGTAGAGGAGCACGCCGCACGCCTCGCAACCTTCGATCGACGCCCCGCGCTGGATCAGCGCGCGGCGTTGCGTCGGCACCGCCGTGAAGCAGTGGCCGCAGGCGTCGCCGTGCAGCGGGTAGAGGGCGAGCGGTGCCTTGCCCCGGCGGATGCGCTCGTACCGGGCGAGGAAGGCGGCGCCCACCTGCGCGGCCGCCCGGTCGCGCTCGGCGACGGCGCGCTCGCGCTCCGCCGCGATCTGCTCCCGCCGGCCGGCGAGCGCTTCGCGCAGCGGCGCCTGCTGCTCCCGCAGGTCCTCCAGCGCCTTTTCCGCCTCCGCCGCCTTGCGTTCCGTCTCGGTGACCGCGTCCCCGGAGCGCATGAACTCGGCTTCCTCTTTCGCGAGCACCGATCGCGCGAGGTCGAGCTCGGCCATGAGGGTCGAGGCCTCCTTCGCGCCCCGCACCCATTCGAGCCGCTGGCGCCGCTGTTCCTGCATGGTGCGGTAGCTGGCGATCTTGCCCTCGAGCTCGTCCCGCCGGTCGATGGCGGCCTGGATCGCCGCCTGCGCGGCGGCCAGCGCGCGCTCGGCCCTGGCCTGCGCCTCGTCCAGCGCGTTCAGCTCGGGCTCGAGGGCCACGATCGCTTCGTCGGCCGCCGTGACCGCCTGGTCCTTTTCCTGCAGTGCCAACAACGCTTCAAGTTCCGGGTGCACCTCTCCTCCTCGCAATTTCGACGACTCCCCAAGTGGGCCGTACGGCATTCCGTTCCGCCGCCAGCATCTTGATCTCACGGAGAAGGCGCGGCTTTTCCTCCTCCGGCGCGACGGTCATTTCACGCTTAATTCGGGTGATTTCTCTGGTCTTCCGGTCGCCCTCGATCCAGTCAATGGCCTTCTCAAACGTCTCGTCGGGCGAGCGCTCGCCCAGGCCTTCAGCGTGCAGCCGCTCTAGCGCTGTCGCGGACACTCCGTCGAGTGCATCAGGCCGTCCATCAGCGAGGGCTTCGAAAACCGCGCGATAGGGCGGAAACGTGAAGTTCTCTGTGTCGGCTACCGCCATTACGCGCGATTTCCACTCGTCGCTCTCCAGCATGAGCAAGAGCAGGGCCTTCTCAGCACTGGAAGGGAACTCCAACGGAGCTGTGGTCGCGGACGACGAACTCACTGGCAGCCGTCTTGTGGACAGCTCGGCCAGTTCATTGTCGAGGGTCTCTTTGCGTACGCCGGCCGCCTCTGCCACCCGTGCGAGGTATAGCTCTCGTGTGACAGGGTCCGCCGCCGCCCTGATCGTGGGGAGCAGCCGATCGAGCGCCCGCCGCCGGCCCGGCAGCGAGCCGAAGAACCCCTTCCGCTCGAGGATCTGGATCTTGCGCTCCAGCACGTCCACCGCGTCGGCGAGGATGGGGGCGAGCCCCGCGGCGCCGTGGCGCTGGACCAGTGTGTCGGGATCCTCGCCCGGCGGGAGGGTGGCGACGCTCACGCGCAGCCCCTCGCGCAGCAGCTCGTCGCCGGCGCGGAACGTGGCGCGCAGGCCGGCGTCGTCGGAGTCGTACAGCAGGACCACCTGGGGAGCGTGCCGCTTCACCAGCTGCGCCTGGTCGGGCGTCAGGCCCGTGCCGAGCGGCGCCACGACTTCCTCGAGCCCGGCGAGCGAGAGGCGGAGCACGTCGAAGTAGCCCTCGACGAGGATCGCGCGTTCCGCCTTGCGCATGGCGTGCTTCGCGACGTGCAGGTTGTAGAGCAGCTTCCCCTTGTGGAAGATCGGGGTGTCGGGGGAATTGAGATACTTGGGCTCTCCTTCGCCGAGGATGCGACCGCCGAACCCCACCACACGGGCCCGCAAATCGTGGATCGGGAACAGCAGCCTGCCGCGGAACCGCGGCGCCAACGTGCCGTCCTCCCGTTTAACCGCCAGACCCGCCTCGAGCAACACGTCCTCACGCACCCCCAACCCTTTCATTGCGTCGAGGAAGCCCTTCCCTTTCGGCGCGTAGCCGAGGCCGAGTGGGAGCACGATGTCGAGCGCGAGATGGCGGGACGCGACGTACTGCCGTGCCGTCTCCGCCTCCGGGCTCTCCCGCAGCTGGCGCGCAAACCAGTCGGCCGCCGCGGCGACGGCGCCGTAGAGCGGCTCGCGCGGGTCCGGACCGGTGGGGCCCCGCTCGGGGATCGTGATCCCCACGCGGCGCGCGACCTCGCGCACCGCGGTGGGGTAGTCCATGCCGAGCTTCTTCATGAAGAACGTGTAGACGTCGCCGGCTTCGTGACACACGAAGCAGTAGAACATCCCCTTCTTCGGGATCACGGCGAAGTTGCGGTGGGTCCCGCCGTGGAACGGGCACGGCCCGCGGAAGTCCGACCCGGTGCGCTTGAGCTCGACGTGCTCCCCGATGATGCCGACCAGGTCCGCGGCTTCGCGCACCTGCTCGATCACGTCGTCGGGGATGAGGCTCACGCCGTGAACTCCACGATCGTCACCCCGTGGCCGCCCTGGTTCGGGGGCGCGAAGCCGAAGCGCTTGACGCGACCGTCCCCGGCGAGAATCTCGTGCACGCGCTCGCGCACCGCCCCCGTGCCTTTGCCGTGGATGACCCGGAGATACGGCAGATCCGCCAGCACGGCGTCGTCGAGGGCTTTGACGAGGGCCGACTCGGCCTCGTCCACGCGGAGCCCGCGGAGAGAGATCTCGGTCGAGGCGCTGGCGGTAGAGGGCGGTAGAGGGCGGTAGAGGGCGGTAGAAGGCGGCGCCTTCTGCCGACGCTTCAGATCTTCCAACGAGACCCACCCTTCCCCCGTCCCCCGTCCCTGGTCCCCTGTCGTCTCTTCTATCGCCTTCTCGACGAGCCGTCTCGCTTCGCGTGCCGTCGCCTCGTCTACCGCCGCCCGCGCGCGCCCGAGCGCCTCCTCGACTCTCTTGCGGGCCTCGAGCAGGTACGCGCGCGCCTGGTCGCGCGCCGCGCGCTCGAGTGTCTGGGCGCGCGCCTTGATCTCACGCTCGCGTGCCGCCACCTCGTCCGCCCGCGCGTCGACTTTCGCGGCGTCCTCCCGCAGCGCCGCGTCGCGGGCGGCGAGCTCCCGCTCCTTCGCCTCGAGGTCCCGCGCCCGCGCCTCGACGGTGGCGAGCAGCGCATCCAGCGCCCGCTCGGCGTCGGGCATGGCGCGCTCCGCCTCGTCCAGCACCTCCGGCGCGACTCCGAGCCGGCGCGCGATGGCGAGGCCGTACGAGCGCCCGGGGACGCCCTTGAGCAGCCGATACGTGGGCGTGAGCGTCTCGGCGTCGAACTGGAGCGAGGCGTTCACGATCCCGACCGTCTCGGCGGCGAGCTTCTTCAGCGCGCCCAGGTGGGTCGTCGCCAGGGTGACGGCGCGGCGGCGGGTGAGCGTCTTCAGGACCGCCGCCGCGAGCGCACCGCCCTCGGCCGGATCGGTGCCGCTCCCGATCTCGTCGAGCAGTACGAGCGATCCCGCGCCGGCCCCGTCTTTCTCCAGGATGTCGCGCAGCACCGCGACGTGCGCCGAGAAGGTCGAGAGGCTCGCGGCGATGGACTGGCGGTCCCCGATGTCCGCGAACACGGCGTCGAACACCGGCAGCGTGGACTGCGGCCCGAGCGGCGGGATGATCCCGCTCTGCGTCATGAGGCACAGCAGCCCGACCGCCTTGATCATCACCGTCTTCCCGCCGGTGTTGGGCCCGGAGACGAGGACGGTGCGCTCGTCGGGGGCGAGCTCCAGGTCGAACGGCACGACGGGATGGTCGCCCGCGACCAGCAGCGGATGCCGGCCGCCGTGGATCGCGAGCGGTCCGGTCCCGAGCGCCGGCGCGAATCCGTTCACCTCGACGGCGTAGCGGGCGCGGGCGCACAGGTCGTCGAACGCGATGCACATCTCCCACGCCGCCGCCACGGTGTCGCGGTGCGGGCGCAGCAGATCGGTCAGCTCGCGCAGCACGCGCAGCACCTCGCGCTGCTCGTCCGCTTCGTGGGCGCGCAGCGCGTTGCCGAGCTCGATCACCTCGGGGGGCTCGACGAACACCGTGGCGCGCGTCGCCGATTCGTCGTGCACGATGCCGCCGACGCGGGCGCGGGCGGTGCTGCGCACGGGGATCACGTAGCGGCCGCCCCGCACGGTGACGCTCGCGTCGGGCGCGCGCTCCGCGGGGTCGAGGGCGCCGAGGATCGTCTCGAGCTTCGCGACCAGCCGCTGGCGCGCCTCGCGGACCCCCTGGCGCGCGCGGGCGAGGGCGCGCGACGCCGCATCGAGCACGCGGCCCTCCGGGTCGAGGGACGCGGCCAGCCGCTTCTCGAGCTCCTTGGGCGGCGGCTCGACCCGCAACGCGGCGGTGCGCGGCGCGGCGGCCGCGAGCCGGGCGAGGTCCCCCGCGACGACGCGCGCGGCGGCGAGCGCCCGGCCCAGCTCGGCGAGCGCGGGGCCTTCGAGCGCGCTCCCCGGCACGGCGAGCAGCGCGAGCGCCGGGCCGATGTCGGGCACCGGCTCGGCGCGGATCGTGTCGTCGGTGAGCAGCAGCGCCGCCAGCTCGGCGACCTGGGCGAGCGCGGCGCGGATCGGCTCGACGGCGGTGGCGGGAGTACGGCTGCGAACCCGGGCGGCGCCGAGCGGACCGGCGGCGTGCGCCGCCACCCGCTCCAGCGCGGCAGGAAACTCCAGTGTCTCCAGCACGGAGGGGGCGACCCCTCCCTCGAGGCTCATACGGCCGCCGCCAGCTCCTCGCGGGCGATCTGGTTGACGACCTTGCCGTCCGCCCGTCCTTTGAATTGCGGCATCACCTGTCCCATGACTTTCCCGAGATCCCTGGCGCCCCCGGCGATCGCGTCGCGCACCGCGCGGCGGATCTCCTCGGGGTCCACGGCCGCGGGGAGGAATTCTTCGAGCATCTTCACTTCCGCGAGCTCCGCGGCGGCGCGGTCCGGACGGCCGGCGGCGGCATACTGCTCCGCCGCCTCGCGCCGCCGCTTGATCCCGCGCCGCAGGACCTCGGCCGCCTCGTCGTCGGAGAGGAGGTGCTGGAGCTCGAATTCGCGGTTCTTGAGGTCTGCGAGGATCGTGGAGAGGAGGAGCGTGCGCGCCTGATCGCGGTGTTTCCGGGCCTCGTTCATCGCGGCACGCAGCCGCTCGGGCAAGCTCGCCACGTCAGGCCGGACGCGTGCGCCGGCTTTTGCGGCGCGCCGCGTTCATTTTACGCTTGCGCCGCTCGCTGGGCTTCTCGTAATGACGGTGCTTCCGCAGGTCGGACAGGATCCCCGCCTTCTCGCACTTCTTCTTGAAGCGCTTCAGGGCACGCTCGAAGCTCTCGTCATCATGAATGATGACTTCCGGCATGCGATCTCGGTAACTGTGATGAACGCAAAAACTTAGCCCCGGCCGGGACGAGGTGCAACCCCGTTATCCCGGCGGCCACGTCATCGGGCGCCCACCCAACAAGTGCAGATGGAGGTGAAACACCGTCTGCCCGCCGTCGGGGTTGGTGTTCACCACCACGCGATAGCCGCGCTCCGCGATCCCCACCTCGCGCGCCAGGTCGCGCGCGAAGCCGAGCAGCCGCCCGAGCAGCTGGGCATCCTTGGTCTCGTTGAGCGACGCCACATGATCCGTCGGGATCACCAGCAGGTGCGTGGGCGCCTGCGGGTTCAGATCCTTGAACGCCAGCAGGCCGTCGCTGCGCTTCACGATCGTGGCCGCGATCTCCCCGGCGGCGATCCGGCAAAACACGCAACCGGCCATCAACCCTCCCGTCCCCGTGAACCCCGGGGCATGGCCCCGGGGTTGGTCCACCCAGCGCTAGCTCCCGAACGCCTGCCGCAGCTGCTCCCAGAGCTTCTTCCCCGCGCTCTCGCCCGCGGGCGGCGCGCCCTCGACCTTGGCGAGCTGCTCGAGCAGCGCCCGCTGCTCCGCCGTGAGCTTCGTGGGCGTCCACACGTGCACGCGGACGTGCAGGTCGCCCCGGCCGCCTTCGCCCACGCGCGGCAGGCCCTTGCCGCGCAGGCGGTAGACGGCGCCGGTCTGCGTGCCGGGCGGGATCCGGAGCATCGCGTCGCCGTACGGCGTGGGGACGGCCACGTCCGCGCCGAGCGCCGCCTGGCTGAAGGACACCGGGAGGTCGAACACCAGGTCGTCGCCGTGCCGCTCGAACCGCGGGTCGGGGGCGATGTCGAGCACGGCGATCAGGTCGCCGGCCGGGCCGTTGCGCGGGCCGGGGACGCCCTGACCGCGCATCGTCAGGTAGTGGTGGTCCGCGACCCCTGCGGGGACGTTGATCTCGATCGTCTTCTCGGCGCGCACGCGGCCGTCGCCCTGGCACTTGGGGCACGCCTCCCGGATGACGGTGCCTTCCCCGGCGCACGTCGGGCACGGCGACACGGAAACGAACTGCCCGAACATCGACCGCGCGGCGCGGCGCACCTCGCCCGAGCCGGCGCACGTGCCGCAGGTCGTGGGCTGGGAGCCCGGTGCGGCACCCGCCCCGCCGCACGCCGGACAGCGGTCGAGCGTGCGAACCTTGACGGTCTTGGTCGTTCCGCTCGCCACCTCGGCGAGCGTGAGCTTGAGGGTGACCTTCAGGTCCTCGCCGCGGTGCCGCTCGCGGCGCGCCCGCTCGCCGCCGCCGAAGAAGGCGTCGAACCCGCCCAGCCCGCCGAAATCCCGCATGAAGATGTTCAGGGCTTCGGAGAGGTCGAAGTGCGCGAAGCCGAAGTCGGCGGTGCCGCCGCCGGCGCCACGCCGCAGCCCGGCCGCGCCGTAGCGATCGTAGGCGGCGCGCTTCTCGGGGTCCCGCAGGACCTCGTACGCCTCGGTGATCTCCTTGAACTTCTCCTCCGCCGCGTGTTTCTCGGCGGACCCTCCGTCGACGCGGTCAGGATGATACTGCATCGCGAGGCGGCGATAGGCCTTCTTGATCTGGCCTTCGTCCGCGTCCCGCGACACGCCCAGCAGGCCGTAATAGTCGGTGTTCATTCGAACAGCTCACCCACCAGGCGGCTCGTGTGGTCCACGAGCGCCACGATCTTGTCGTACGGCATCCGGGTCGGCCCCATCACGCCGATGACCCCCGCGAGGGGCCCGAGCCGATAGGAGGCGGTGACGAGCGTGAACGGCGCGAGCTTCGGATCCTGATGCTCGCTGCCGATCGTGATCGTGAGCCCCTGGCCGAGCCGGGTGGCGAGCGCCTCACGCAACAGGTCGCGCCGCTCGGTCACCTCCATCAGCCCCTGGAGGCGCTCCTTGGTGGCGAACTCCGGCTGCCCGGCGAGCAGTTGCGCGCTGCCGAGCAGCACGCCCCCCCCTCCTCCTCCCGCTCCCCCGGCGGCGGCAGCCGGGAGGTCGAACAGCTCGTCCGCTTCCTGGATGAAGATGTTGAGCAGCTCGCTCGCCCCCCCTCCCGGCTGCGGCACGGCGTCGCGCAGCCGGTCGGACAGGGTGCCGCGGATCTCGCGCAGGGTCAGCCCGGCGAGCCGCTCGTTCAGCACCACCGCTACCTGCACCACCGCCCCCGCCGCCATCTGCGATGGGACCTCGACGAAGATGGTGCGCACCACGCCGCTCTTGAGCGTCAGCACCAACAGCAGCCGGTCAGAGGAAACCTGGAGCAGCTCGAGCCGCTCGAGCACCGCCGCGTCGAGCGACGGGCTCACCGCCACGCCTAACTCCTTGGTGAGCACACCCAGCACCTGCGCCGCCCGCTCGAGGATCTGGTCCACGGCGTTGCGCTCGCTCCCGAGCTCCCTGCGAATGCGGTGCGCCTCCGACGGGGTCACCTGCGGCAGGTGCATCAGAGAGTCCACGTAGACCCGGTAGGCCAGGTCGGTGGGGATGCGGCCCGCCGAGGTGTGCGGGTGGTAAAGGTACCCCTTCGCCTCGAGGTCGCTCATCGTGTTGCGGATCGTGGCGGCCGAGAGCGCCAGGCCGAGCCGCCGGGAGACAGTCCGGCTCCCCGCCGGCTCGGCGGTCTGCACGTAGGTCTCGATGACCGCCTCGAGGACCTGCCGTTCGCGCTCGGTAAGGGAGGCTACCATATCGTCCAACCTGTTAGCGGCTAACAATTTAGCCCGTGTGGGCCGCTCCGGTCAAGTCGCGCACGAGGGAGTCGAGGCGGAGCCACCCTTCGGGCGTGCAGACCAGCCGCTGATCCCTGAACTCCGCCCAACCCCGCTCCACCCATTGGGCGGTAGAGGGCGGTAAAGGGCGGTAGAGGGCGGTAAGGGGAAGCCCGGCGTCGGTGCGCAATGACAGATACAGGCGCTCCAGCTCCCGTTGGGCGTCGGTCAGCACCTCCTCCGACTCGACTGGGGAGCGGCCGGTGGCGACGGTGCGGCGGTACGATTCCCACGCCGGGAGGTTCCAGCGCCGCGCGCGGCCGTCGAACGAGTGCGCGGCGGGTCCGAGCCCCAGGTAGGCGCGGCCCGACCAATAGGCGGAGTTGTGGCGCGAGCGGTGGCCGGCGCGCGCGGCGTTCGAGACTTCGTAAAACTGATAGCCGCACGTCGCAAGTCGCACGTGTGCAAGTAAATACTCTTCGGCATACCGATCGTCGTCCGGCGCGGACGCCGCGCCGCGCGAGATCCAGCGCGCGAGGGGCGTCCGCTCTTCCACGGTCAGCCCATAAAGCGAGAGGTGAGTGGGCTCGAGGGAGCAGGCCAGGTCCAGGTCCCGGACCCAATCCCGGTGCAGCTCCGCCGGGAGCGCGAAGATCAAGTCGAGAGAGACGTTCTCGATCCCCGCGGTCCGCAGCACGCGCACCGCGTCGCCGATGCGCGCGGCGTCGTGGGAGCGATGCATCCACTTCAAGACCGCGTCGTCGAAGGATTGGGCGCCGAGGGAGACGCGGTTCACTCCGGCGCGAGACCACGCTTCCGCGGTTTCGGGCGTTACGTCTTCGGGGTTGGCTTCCAACGTAACTTCGACTTCGTCACGCAGAGACGTCGCGCCAAAGGCGTCACGCAGAGACGTGAACAACGTCGCGAGGGCGTCGGGGGGAAGCAGCGACGGCGTGCCGCCGCCGAGGTACAACGTTTCGAGGCCGCCCTCCGGTAAGCCGACCAGCTCCAGCTCCCGCAACACCGCCTCCACGTACTCCCGCGCCGGCACGCGCTTCCGCACCGCGATGGAGAAGTCGCAGTAGGAGCAGCGGCGCTGGCAGAAGGGGACGTGGAGATAGAGGTGGCGCACGAATAGAACCTAATTGCGGATTGCGGATTGTGGATTGCGGATTCGAAGCCCGACCTTCCAATCCGCAATCCGAAATCCGCGATCCGCAATCAGCTCAGTCCAAACACCATCCCCGGGCGCTGGCGCACCACCCCCCGCATCTCCAGCTCCGTCAGCGCCGTGAGCACCGCGCCGGTCTCGGTGCCCGCGGCGGCGACGAGGGCGTCGACGTGCTTCGGCTCGCAGACGAGCGCATCCCACAGGCACCGCTGCAACTCGCTCAAGTCGGGCGGCTGAACGCGGAGGGACTCGGGGGTCGGGGCTCGGGGCTCGGGGTTGTGGCCCCGAATCCCGAGCCCCGAATCCCAAGTCCCGGATTCGATTCCCAGCTCCTCCAGAATGTCCCCCGCCGAGAGCGCGGGCTTCGCCCCCTGCTGGATGAGCTTGTTGCAGCCGAGCGACGTGAGGCTGGTGATGGGACCGGGGACCGCGAGGACGCTGCGGCCCTGGTCGAGCGCGCAGTCGGCGGTGATCAGGGCGCCCGAGCCCGGCGCGGCTTCCACTACGACGGTCACGCCCGCGAGCCCCGAGATGAGCCGGTTGCGCTTGGGGAACGCGCCCGCGTGCGGGCGGTCGCCCGGCGGCAGCTCGGTGACGAGGCACCCTCGCGCCGTCATGCGCTCGTACAGCGCGCGATTGGCCGCAGGGTAGATCACGCCGAAGCCGTTGCCCAGCACGCCGACGGTGGCACCTCCCCCGGCGGCGTCGAGCGCGGCGGCGTGCGCGACGGCGTCGATCCCGCGCGCCATGCCGCTCACCACGACGACACCGGCGCGGGCCACGCCGCCCGCGAGGAGGCGCGCCGCTTCCGCGCCGTAGGCGGAATGGTCGCGGCTCCCCACGATGCCGGCGGCGGGACGCGCGAGCAGCGACACGTCGCCCCAGGCGTACAGGAGCGCCGGCGGATCGGGGATCTCGGAGAGGAGCGGCGGGAACGCGAGATCGCCGGGGAGGAGCACGGTGGCGCCAAGGCGGTCGAGCTGGGCGAGGATGTCGTGGCCGGCGCGGGGAGAGGCGGCGCGGACGGCCGTCGCGGCGGCGCGCCCGAATCCGGGCAGCGCGGCGATCGCTCCGTGCGGCGCGTGGAACACCGACGCGGCGCTCTCGAACGCCGCGACCAGCGTGGCGAGCCGCGCCGCGCCGATCCCCGGCACCTGCGCCAGCGCCAGGTACGCGGCTAGCTCGTCGCGACTCCGGCCCGCAGGGTTTGCCACAAGGTCTCCAGTAGCTCCGCGACGCCCTGCCCGGTCACGGCGGAAACCCGGACGACCGGTGCCCCGGCAACCGTCCGGATCGCCGGGTGTTGGGTGTCAGGTGTCAGGAGGTCCGCCTTCGTGAGCACGACGACGTGCGGCTTGGCGGCGAGCTCGGGAGAGTACAGCGCCGCCTCACGCAGCAGCAGCTCGTAGGTCGCCTGCGGGTCCGGGCTGTCCACCGGGACGAGCACCGCGATGATCCGGGTGCGCTCGACGTGCTGCAGGAACCTGAGCCCCAGGCCCTTCCCCGCATGCGCGCCCTCGATGATCCCCGGAATGTCCGCGACCACGAACGACCGGCCGTCCGAGAGACCCACGACGCCGAGGTGCGGCTCGAGCGTCGTGAACGGATAGTCCGCGATCTTGGGCCGCGCCGCGGAGATCACCGAGAGCAGCGTGCTCTTGCCCGCGTTCGGCTCGCCCAGGAGCCCCACGTCGGCGATGAGCTTCAGGACCAGCTCGATCCGGCGCTCCTCGCCGTACTCTCCCGGCTCCCATTCGCGGGGGCTCTGGTGCGTGGGGGTCGCGAAGCGCGCGTTGCCGCGCCCGCCGCGCCCGCCGCGGGCGACGAGCAGGACGTCCCCCGGCCCGAGCGCTTCGCCGAGCAGCTCGCCCGTGACCGCGTCGCGCACCTCGGTGCCGGGCGGGACGGGGAGGTAGAGATCGGCGCCCGACTTCCCCGTCATGTTCTTGCCCTTGCCGTGCTGGCCGCGCTCCGCCTTCCACTCGGTGCGATACCGGTAATCGAGCAGCGTCGCGAGGTTCGGGTCGGCGCGGACGTACACGCTGCCCCCCTGCCCGCCGTCGCCGCCGTCCGGCCCGCCCTTGGGGACGAATTTCTCGCGGCGAAAGGAGCTGGCCCCCGCTCCTCCCGCGCCTCCGACGACGTGGACAACCGCGCGATCTATGAACATTGCGGATTGCGGACCGACAAATGCGGAATGCGGAATGCGGAATGCGGAATGGCAGAACGAGCCCCGCGCGCCGTTCGGATGGACGACACAGTGATGGCTACCAGCTGGCCCGCCTCGTCGTGCAGCTTTGACGCACGCTCAGCCGGTACCAATCGACCTGTGACGATCAATTCCAGCCAGAACTGAGCTTCGTCGGCCTCTTCCTCAACAATTCCCATCTTCGCCACGAAGTCGCGGCGGGAACGAGCGCGGCAGGCGGACCGGTAATTCGCAGCGACCGACGTTCCAGCTCGCAGGAGCTGATATCCGATCACATTGGCACTCCGAGAGCGTGGCAACTCCTCAACGAGACTCATCACACTCAGCGCGAATGACCTCGTACGGTCCTTCAGGTCAACCGGCGGCACGACCTCTCCCTTCTATTCCGCATTCCGCATTCCACATTCCGCATTCAAAGACTCCTCTGCTTCACATCCTCCCACTGCTCCTTCGCCCGCCTCAGGTGCTCCGGATCCAAATCCGGCTCCACCAGCGCCAGCACCGCCTCCACCTCCTCCGGGCTCGCCCCCGTGTTGAGGGCGCCCCGGAGATGCGAGTGCAGCTGCTTCGCCGTGCCGAGCACCGCGATCGCCGCCACGGTGCACAGCTCGCGGAGCCGCAGCTCGAGCCCCGGCCGGGCGATCACCTTGCCGTAGGCGTCCACCAGCACGAGGTCCTCGAGCGCCGGGTGCAGCGCGCGCAGGTTCACGAGCAGCTTGTGGTAGGCGCGCCCGTATACCGCCCGGCACACGCCGGCCCCGCGCCGCGCCCACGACTCCCAGTCCACGTGAGCCAGCTCCTCTTCGTCGTACCCTCTCCCGTGCGGCGGTAGCGGCCCGTCCACCTCGCGCCACACGCCGAACGCCACCAGCGTGAGCGGGTAGCCGACGAGCAGCAGGCTCTGGAGCAGCAGCTCCTCGATCCAGAGGGCCGGCACGCCCGCGTCCCGCGCCGCGCGGAGCCGCGCCTCGAGCTCCGGGATCTTGCCTTCCGCGATCGCGGCGGCGACCCGCACCAGCGCCGCGGTTTCCGGCTCG
>WNFV01006469.1_pt1 | contig 13850 bp, 13 predicted proteins | sample 5400101 | NCBI WGS metagenome assembly WNFV01 (sample SAMN13153361, study PRJNA577476) | soil metagenome | isolation source: 115 cm soil or saprolite under grassland replicate 1 | place: USA:California | collected 2016-06-15 | reverse complement strand
CTCTGCGACACCTCGATCTCGACTTCGCGCTGTTCGAGCTGTCCGTCCACGAGCAGCTGGCGGAGCTTGTCTCGCGTCCGCTTGTATCGCTCCTTCTCGACATCCACTTCCTGGGACACACTGCCGCTCGAGGAGACAAGAAATATCGGCGTGTCTCCTGACGTGGGCTCAGGTGCAGGCGCAGCCTTCGATTCTGAGGGGACCGGCAGCAGCAGATCGAGAAGCCGCTCATCCACTCTGTCATGCGCCAGGTCCTCCACCTCGGCCTCGCGCTCGGAGCGAACCATGTTCAATGCGCTCTCGACCAGATCACGCACCATCGATTCGACGTCGCGACCGACGTAACCCACCTCGGTGAATTTCGAGGCCTCTACCTTTATGAAAGGAGCGCCGGCGAGCTTGGCCAGCCGCCGCGCGATCTCGGTTTTACCAACTCCCGTCGGACCGACGAGGATGATGTTGTTGGGCGAGATCTCTTCGCGGATCGCATCCGGTGTGCGTTGGCGGCGCCAGCGGTTGCGCATCGCGATCGCCACCGACTTCTTCGCGTCGGACTGTCCAACGATGTAACGGTCCAGCTCGGCAACGATGTGTCGCGGCGTGAGCTCGGCCAGGCGAGCGAGCGCCTGAAGGGTGCGCGGAGAAGTCACGCGACCGGCTCGAGGACGGTGATGTTGGTGTTGGAGTAGATGCAGATCTCTCCGGCGATTCTGAGCGAGCGCTCGACGATGTCCCGCGGCGCGAGATCGGTGCTGGTACTCAGTGCGCGGGCGGCGGCAAGCGCATACGATCCACCAGAACCAATGGCAAGGATTCCATCGTCGGGCTCGATGATGTCGCCGGTGCCGGAGATGATGAAGCCGTGCTCGCTGTCCGTCACGGCGAGCAACGCCTCGAGACGACGAAGGACGCGGTCGCTCCGCCAATCCTTGGCGAGCTCGACCGCGGCTCGCGAAAGGTTGCCGGGGTGGCGCTCGAGCTTCTCCTCGAATTTCTCGAAAAGGGTGAATGCGTCGGCGGCAGCACCCGCAAAACCGGCGAGCAATCTGCCCCCGCGAAGAGCCCGAACCTTCTGCGCGTTGGACTTCATAACCGTGTCTCCCACGGTCACTTGGCCGTCCCCGCCCAGGGCCACCTTTCCGTCCCGCCGGACGGCGAGAATCGTAGTGGAGCGAATCCTGCGAATCACCCTGTTCATGGAGTCAAAATTAACAGGGATGAGCGGGTGAAGCTGGAACAGTTTCCGATTCTTCTCGGCCTGCTCGTGCTGCTGATCGCGCTTGCGATCGGCTATGACTCCATGAGTCCGGAGGAACGGCGGCCGTTCAGGGAGCGAAGGCGCCGCAAGCGCGCCGACCTGAATCGCGGCGGTGAGCTGCTCGTCGCGATGGGAACCGCGAGCATGGCCGCGGCGCTCATCGGGCGCGACAGCTGGCGATGGGGAACGATCGCGGTGTTCATCGGCGTAGCTCTTCTGGTCGCCGGCGCTTCATTGAACCGATCGTTTCTGAGAGAGCTGCTTCTCTTTCGCGGCGTGAGTCGAAGAGCGTCTGGGGATGAGACGCCGCCGACAACTGAGGTCCCGCGCCCGAAGATGCGAATTCGGTAGCGGAATCATGAATAAGCGTGGCGAAATCGAGAAGTCGGCGCTGGCTGCATCGGTGATCATCGGAGTCTCGGCCGCGGGCCTGCTCTGCGCGTGCGCGCAGACCTTGAATCGCGGCGAGACGCAGGCAACGCTGCGCTCGACGATCGCCTTCGTCAGCACGCGCCACGATCCCGCCGCCGACCCCGCGGTCAATCCCCAGCGCGCCTGGCTCGCCGCCGAGATTTACCTGATGAATGCGGACGGGACAAATGCCCGACGTTTGACGGAGAACGCCTACGCTGATGGCTTCCCTGCTTTGTCGCCGGACGGAACCAGAGTTGTGTTCGACAGCAACCGGTTGCGGGTCGGGGGGGAGCCGTTCAACACCGCGGACCTGTTCTTGATGAACGCCGACGGCACCGGGCAGACTCATCTGATACGGGGTTCTTCCGCCACCTGGTCTCCGGATGGCAAGATGATCGCGTACCACGCCTCTGCGTCTGGCAACGGTCAGCCGATCAAGCCTGACCCCGGCGCCGCGACGAACGACAATGACATTTTCGTCCTGAACATCGGTGACTTTCTCAAGAACAGGTCGAGGCCGAAGAACATCACGAATAGTCCGGACGCGATTGACGACGACCCGGACTGGTCGCCCGACGGGCAGAAGATCGTGTTCACGAGCCACGCCGTCACCGATAATCCGATTAATTCAGGCACAGCGGAGATTTATGTAATTGACGCCGATGGAACGGGAAAGCCGGTGCGCCTGACCAACAACACCGAGGAAGAGCGGGCCCCGGCCTGGTCACCAGACGGCAAGCGCATTGTTTTCTCTTGCAGGAGGGGCGGGCCGGACTTCGAGATCTGCGTCATGAACGCGGACGGTGCGGGACAGGTGCAGCTCACCGACAATAGCCTACCCGACTTGACGGCCTCGTGGTCGCCCGACGGGACGAAGATCGTGTTTCACAGGCGAGTCGGGGACAGGGGTCACCTTCAGCTTTTTCTGGTGAACGCCGACGGCACGGGAGAGATGCAGCTGACCTTCCCTCCGGGTCTCAACGCGTTTCCGAATTGGGGCGAGCTTCGCGACCGAGGCCCGAGAAAGTAGGTTGCCGCGCAGTACTCTCTGCGCGGCGCTGATGCCACGCGTTAGGCTGACCCCCATTCCAATGATCGCACTCCGCGGGCCACTCGCCGGCCAAACTTGTGATCCGTTGAATCGGGAGCAGCGTCACAACGGAATTCAACGCACTTCGCGCGATCACTGATGCCGAGCGATAGGTACGTCTCATGACACTGCCACCGCTACCTGTTCCCGACATAATGCGGATGAGCTACAACTCCGCGAACTTCGCGTACCACATAGGCACCGCTCCCTGGCGGGCCGGCTATTCCGTCTACTATGCGATCAGTTTCTACGATTCGACGACCGGGAGAGAGTCGCGTCGGTCTGTCTGGTGGGGACCGAAAACAGACCCGAAGAAGCTCTACGGGGGCTGCGGCCTCGTGCGCATTCCCCTGGACCGGACGAATCAGGCGACGGTGCGTCGCATCTGGCGACGTTTCGAAGGAGAGCCCGAGCGGCTGATTTACGAGATCCCGGACAACGTCACTACCGAATATCAAGACGATGTCCTGTGAGAGCCCGCTCATTCGTACGTCGAGAACATCGACGCCGTATGGAAGCAGGAATTCCGAATCGTGGCCGCATACGAAATCGAAACTCTACGTCGATTTACTCCGCCTTATTGAGGTTTGCAGATCTCAACATCCTGGCACCGAACACGATCTATCCGATGTTCATCGTCGCGCCGAATGATCGAAAGAACAGATTGCGTGATCAGCTTCGATGACCCGCGTTCGAGGGGACAGTCCCGGGCCCGCCGATTGCATTTGACTGATCTTGCGATTTCGGACTGATGGGAGACGCGCGGGTCGGTGTCGGCTACCGGATGCTGTACTCTCCGGAAATCCCGCGCATTACTATGCAGCAGGACCTTGCAGTGTTTGCAACTGTCGAATTTCGACGACGCTCGCCAAGTGCGTTGCGGGAAAGAAGTTCGTCACCTCCGCATCAACTGCAGACGCGGTAAACCATCACGCGCTTGCTGTGTTTGTTATTTCGCCGCAGTCTTCTGTGAAGCGGCGCCCCGCGTCAAGTACGATTTGTACTTGCCGTTAAAACATCTTCAATTGTTCGCGTGCCATTCGAGCTGCTGCTCAGCCTTCTGTTCGCGCTCGGTTACGAAGCACACTGGCCTCGGCGCATTTGGGCTTTCGAAGGAGTGGCGGCGCCAACTAGGTATCGGCTCTCGACTGCGGCCATAGACTGCGACGCGCTCGCCGCTCCGTATTCAGTCATCTCGAATTTCACACGTTCACGCCATCATCAACTCGCCTTTGCCAATATCGGCCGAGGCATGTGAAGATTCGCCGCATTGTAAGGTGAATTGTCTCTCCACATCGCAAAGAGAATCCCAGCAAGACGTCGGGCGAGTGCGACTACAGCGATCCGCTTACCGCGTCGAGCTGCAATTTGGAGTGCCCACGCTCGCAGCGCCGCGGTCTCCTCACTCCTGGATCTCATCATCCGCCAGCCTGCCTCTATCAGCAGATAACGAACGCGCGAGTTGCCGGTCTTCGTGATTTTCCCAACTCTGCGCTTCTCTCCCGAGCTTCGCTCACCCGGCACTAAGCCCAAGAACGCCTCGAACTGGTGCGCTGATCGAAATCTCGAGATGTCGTCGACAGTGGCAACCACTGCGCTTGCTGTAATCGGTCCGATCGATGGCGCAGTAGTGAGCAGAGCAACTTCTGCATCGTTCTTTGACAGCTCGGCGATGCGTCGGTCTGCGCCATCAATTTGTTCGTTGATCGCTGCCAGTACCTGAAAGAGCGGCATCAGCTCAGTGGCAAGAGTATCCGAGAGATCGAGCTCGGCTATCCTCTGGGCCACCTGCTCGGCCCCGCTGCCAGCGACTCGCAATCCATCGCGTCTCACCAATGCTTTCGCCAGCGAGATGTATCGCGTCCGCGTCCGCACGAGAGCCTCACGCACAGCGAGCTCCGCCCGCACATGGCGACGCTTCGCCGACACGCGATGTGCCGGACGATAAGCTCCGACTCTTAATGCTTCCGCGAGAGCGCGGGCGTCACGCTTGTCTGTCTTCACGCGGCGACTGCGGGCTGCATACATCGGCGCATAGTTCGGATCCGCGACTATGACCTCATGGCCCAGGCTCTCGAGATGCTGAGCAACCCACTCACTCTCCGTCGACGCCTCGATCAGGATGCGTGACCCTGTTCGATTGCCGAGAACAGCAGTGAACCGCTCACGGCTGGTGACAATCCTTCGCTCGTGAATCATCCCGTCCTCAGCGAGAACGCACAGCTGACTCTCGCGCTTGTGCAGATCCAGTCCTATCGTATCCATAACGGCTGGCCTCCCGGTTAGGTGTGCCTCGTCGAAAGACGATGAGCACGTTCCATTTTGTGGGGCGAAGTTGCCACCACGTCGCCGTGGAGGTCCAGCCACTTCATACCAACTAGGTGAGCAGTCGACTAATAAGTTAGGCGGCAGCTCCCTACCTGACTCAACTCCGCCGGAGGATTCTATGCGCACGAGCAAGATGGCCGGTCTAGCTCCGTTTCGGTGCGGGCGAACCTTCGTGTTGCGATCCGGTGCAGCTGTGGCCCTGCTATCCGCGTGCACCACAATATCGAAAAATGTTCCTCCTGTCGCCTTTCCTGAAGGCAAGTACATCTACACTGAGGCGCCGCTGACGGCGTCGTTGGACCCAGCAGCCGGCTGGACGTTCGAGTTCAGGGGCGGGGGATACGTGTTCTATCGGGACCAGGTCCGTGTTTTCGAGGGATCATACGCCGCGGCGCGCGACACGATAGCATTCCGATCTGAGGAGGGGTTGCCATGGACTGCGTGCCGCGACACAGACGCTGGACCCGGTGTCTACCAATGGCGTCAGGACGGCGACCGTCTCATTCTTGTTGCTCTTCATGACTCGTGTGAGCGACGGCTACGTCAACTCACACGGTCAGCGCTCGTGGCCGGCCAGTCGGATCCTCCACAACGCGTCGCGGTGCCGGACGAGATCAAGGCCCCCTGGACCGCCTGGTTTGAGTCGAGTACGGCCGGCGGTGACCAGCGGGTGGCGACGCTGGCGCAGATCATCACTGATGATGCGCAGTTCATGGGAGTGCGCGGCAAGACCGACATTCTGGCATTCGCCGCCGACTTCTTCTGTGCGACGAATGGCCGAAAGCCTGGCTCGCGAAACTACCAGCTCTTCGGACCTTGCGATCAGGCTGGTGTAAAGGAACGATCGGAGGCACGCCCCTTCGCTTTTCAGTCGGCTGGCGATCGGATCGTCGAGCACGGAGCATACGTCATGCACAGAACCAGCAACGATGGGCATGAACACGCCGGCGTTGGTCGGTATCAAGTAATTTGGCTCCGTGACCCGAGCGGGACATGGAAGATCATGCGCATGGGGCAGTAGCTTGCAACCGGCCGGTGCACTGTACGTCACCCCGGCGGTGATTCCCCATAGCCTTGCTTGTGTTCGTCAGAGTTCAGCCGCCATGATACGGCGCTAAGACAACGATTTTGTCCTCCGCCGTGCTGCCGCCTAACTGTGCGTTGAAGCTGACGCGCAGCTTATCCCCAGCATCCTGATGCTGGCGAGAGCATCGTCGCTCCGAGCATGTGGACGCTGGGCAGGGCGCGCAGCTTAACTTTGGTGCATTAGGCGTCACACGGGAATCTTCATGGGGTCGAAGTCAACAACACCAGGCGTTTGCGCCCTGTGCCAGGGCCGAGTGTTCAAGCCGAAGGTGCAGGCGCACCTCGCAACGTGCATTCCTGCGCACGGGAACGTTGATGTGTCGCGTGGGTCAACCTTACTTCGGTTCGAGGCCGAAGGGGAGCCGCGATATTGGATCATCATCGCCGCGTCGCCGAAGGCTACGCTGCGCCACGTCGATGCCATGCTTCGTGACGTGTGGGTCGAATGTTGTGGCCACATGAGCGCGTTCTTCATTGGCCGGCGAGAGATCGCGATGAGGGCACTCGCGAGCGAGGCCTTTGCCGCTGGCGCCAAGGTTCGTTACGAATACGATTTCGGAAGTACGACCACTCTGGTCGGCCAGTACCTTGGTAGCGCATCAGGTGTCGGCGGACGGGGACCGGTGCAGCTCCTCATGCGCAATGAACCATTGCGGTGGTCGTGCGCTGAGTGTTCCGAACCCGCGACCGTGGTCTGTCCGTATTGCCTGGACGCTGATGGGCTCTTCTGCGCGCAGCACGCGGAGGCGCACGAGCATGCGGCCGAGGAAGCCTACTCTCCAGTCGTCAACTCACCGCGCATGGGTGTCTGCGGATACGCAGGGTAGCGTGACGTCGCACATCCCGACGCAGTGACGCCGTTGGTGAACAGCCAATGATCCCTGTGCGCCTTGAAGCGATCGTCGATGGCATGGAAATGCAGTCCGATACGATGACCTCCTATCTGCATCGGCCCACAGGGCGCGTACTCACGGTGAGCGAGGAGGCGCTCGCTGCCGCTGATGAGGACGACGAAGACTCGGTCGATGATGAAGAACTTGCTGCCGCGCGTGAGATCTTGGCAGGTGGCGATGAGTATCTCGCCCTCCCGGATCGCTTCGAGATTGATGAGTATCACATGATGGAGCGGTTTGCGGTGGGCATCGAGGACGACCGAGCGCGTGATGTAATGCTGGTCGCGCTACGTGGCACCGGAGCCTTTCGGCGCTTTAAAGACGCCGTTCACTCGCTTGGTCTTGCCGATTCGTGGTACACTTTTCGGGAGCGCGCATACGGCGACGTGGCGCGCACATGGTGCGAGGCGAATGGCATCGAGCACGCTGACGCGTAACGGGCGTTTGCAGCTGACGGCGCGTTGTCGGAAGCGGCTGGCTCGCTGCACTCGCCTGCCGCATTTTGTTGTGGTGCGCCGCAGCTGAAACGTGGCGTTTAGGCTGCCATCGACTTTCAACCCGGTTTCAAAGTGATGAGGCGGAGATCCGTGATCCAAGCGTCTCGACTGATGTGCCTCGGCGCTTTCCTCTGCATCGGATCATCGGTGCTCGCTCAGCCCGTCAGAGGCAGCGCGCTCGGTCCAGGGGAATCCTACGTTTGGTCAATTCGAGCGTCGCACTCAGACGAACTGCTTATCGCGGCGGGCGATTCAGTCGACGTGGTGCTGTTGCGCGATCGATGTGGTGCCGACGCCGGGCACGGACTGAAGGGCTGTTGGGATGCGAGCACGGTGCATGCCGCGCCACAGTGGACGGTATCGGCTGGCCGCGTCGCGCGCGTTCGTGCGCTTGCCACCGGCGCATGGCGGTTTGGACCTGGAACCGCGGGCGCGCGGATCTACGCCATGCGTCCGGGCGTCGCGACAGTCGCCGCCCGGCTCCCAGACGGTCAGAGGATCTCCGACTCGGTGTGGGTAATCGCTGCCCCCGGCGCCGTCCGGATTCTGCTTGAACCCAAGCCGACATCGATCGTGCCGGGGGATACGGTGCACTTACGACTTACGGCTCGCGACGCCGCGAATCATGTCGTCGCGACTGTCCCGCTATCACACAGTTGGGATCTCGTCGGCCCACCGGATAGCGCCGGCTACTCGGCAGTGACATTCCCCGCCGGGATGGGTGATAGTTGGTTCGTGGCGCGTCTGGGCGGACTCACCGATTCGCTCTGGCTTCATTTCGCACCGAGACCGAGACCCTAGCGCAGGCGAGCGGCAGCCTAACGAACGCTGCACCAGTCAGGCGATTTGAGGATTCGCCTGCAGGTGAGCTGGGGCGTCAGGCAGCCCGACAACTGAGAGGCGTTCCATCGTTAACGGCTCCTCGGCGCGAGGAACGGCGTCCGCGGCAAGGATGCGCTGTCGATTTCCTTCCCTGTCGTTCGTCGTAAGTGTAGAAGCCGCAGTTCTCGGACCGCCACCCTTGCCTGGGAGCAAACAATGGCTCGTGTACGCGTGCACAACTTTACGATTTCGCTCGACGGCTACGGCGCTGGCCCGCACCAGACTCGCGAGGATCCCCTCGGCGTCGGTGGTGAAGCTCTGCACGAATGGTTTATCCCGACCCGCGCGTTCCAGCGCATCAATGGTAAGACCGGCGGCACCACCGGCGTCGATGACGATATCGCGGCGCGTTTTGGGGAGGGCATCGGCGCCTGGATCATGGGACGCAACATGTTCGGCCCGATTCGTGGCCCGTGGCCCGATGACGCCTGGCGCGGCTGGTGGGGAAAGAACCCGCCGTACCACGGCCCCGTATTTGTGTTGACGCGTTACGCCCGCCCGCCGATTCAGATGGAAGGCGGCACGGTCTTCCACTTTGTCACGGGCGGTATCCGCGAGGCGCTGGAACGAGCGACGGCGGGAGCTGAGGGAAAGGATGTGCAGATCGGCGGCGGCGTGGCGACGATCCGCCAGTACCTCGAAGCGAGGCTCATCGACGAGCTACACGTGGCGATCGCGCCAAGGCTGCTCGGGTCCGGCGAGCATCTCTTGTACGGCCTCGATCTCACGGCTTTGGGCTATGAGTGCACTACCCATGTGCCCACTGCCGCCGCAACCCACGTCGTGCTGACCCGACGTCAGTGACTCGAGCGGTGACCGATCGTTGAAAAACCTGATTCCGTCGGGAAGGGCTCCACCCGGCGCGGGCAGCGTAGGTCCATGAACTCGCCCGCGTGCTTCGCATCGGCGTGCCTGACCTGCGCGCCAGGTTCCCCGGCGCGACAGCCTAACGTTAGGTTGCTGCTGACGAGCGACCTGAGGATGGCGGGCGCTACGCGCCCGCGCTTATTTGACTCGCTCGCAGCAGAACCCGCGCGTTAGACTGTTGCATCCTTTCTCTTTCAGTCAAGAAATGCGCATTCTCCTATTGCTTCTCATCACCCTGTCGCTGCGGCGCCAGGATGTAGTTCTGGACGCGATACAGGTCAACAGGGCGAAGCAAACAAGCCTTCAGCACCCCGTGCTGTCGCATACGAGGTTGCCGAGCAATGGACAATCCCCAACGGCGGCTACGGCAAGGTGATTGTCATACAAGCCGCGAACGCCAATGAGGCGCAACTTCGGGCTCTTGGCGAAGAGCTCAAGGTGGACACGCGTGGCGACCGAAACGCATTCATCTCTGTGTTCTCCGACAAGCGCGCAGCTGGCATGCGATTAGCCGCTATCCGTGATGCGCTCTCAAAGACGGATGCGAAGTTCTACGATGATCACTTTGTTGCCGGGTACACTCGCAACATCAATACCGGCTATCACACTTACACGATCATGCCTTCGGGGCTCAACGGCCCCCAAGTAGAGGTCAAGTATTGACTCGTCGAATGGTAGTGTGATCAACGCCTTTCCTCCTGTGCCTAAGCTTTGGGGGGACGGCATTCTGTTTTCTCGCCACAGTCTAACAAACGGTTGCAGACTGTCAGCCGAGCCATTGTAGGCGCGCTTCGCGCGCTCCATTTCCTTCGGCTGCAGCTGAACCGTGGCGGCTAACAAGCATCACGAGATAGGCGACGCCGGCATCATACCGACGCACCTTGCCAGGCGGCTCTCAGAGAGCGCCGTGCGCGGCGTCAGCCGATCTGCTCGTACGTGCAGCCGTGCTCCTGCGCGAGCCCGAGCAGCATCGTGTGCGCCGGCACCAGCTTGACACCGGGGTTCAGCCCCGCGAGCAACTCGGCCCGGATCGCCTCCACGGATCCGCCGAACTCGCGCGCAAGCTGACGCGTCACGACGTCGAGCGAGTTGTTGCACTGCCAGAAGATCGCGCCCCGCGCCTGGAGCGGCCGGACGCCGACGACCTTGCCCGGCCGGGCAGGCATCGCGTCGAGGTACACGTTCCGGCGAGCCCACGTGCCGGTATCGGGGTCCTTGATCTCCCAGAGTCGCCCGAGCTCGTACTTCGCCCACAACGCGTCGCTTGCGTTGATCGGAAACGAGGTCGCGATGCCGACGACGGCATTGACCTTCGGATGCGACAGTCCGAACACCTCCTGATGCGCGTCGAGCCAGTTCACGACGACGTGCAGAGGCTGGTGCCCCTTCAAGTCCCCGATTGAGAAGACCTGCTTGTGCTTGCCGCGCAACTCGTCCAGCCACGACAGGTCCCACGGGCCAGATAGCGTGGCCGCCGGCTCGGTGGCGTCGAGCAGCGCGGGATCAAGTCCCTCACCCACGACCGCGAGGCCGGCGAGTGAGGCCACAGACGCGACGAACGAGCGGCGATCGGACGACTGGCGCATGGCGCTCTCCCATTGTTCCGGTGGCAACGACGACCGTCGCGGGCCACACCAACGCGTCCCGTCTCCGGCCTCAGGTCGACAACAGGTTCTCGATGCGTCGCGGGATCCGCTCCACGTCTGGCAGCACCGCGTCGACCAGCACAAGATAATGTCACATTGCGGCGTTGGCCACGCCGATGCGCTCTACGGGCGCGTCGAGGAATCAGAACGCCTCCTTTCGCCACTGCCGCTGCGGATCCGCCGATCGTCGCCGCGCTCGAGGACGACTATGCCGCGCACCCCGAGCGGCGCTCGCGCCTGCTGCAGGTAGCGATCGACGCGCCACGAGAGCGCATTGCAACCTATCCGTTGCCAGCTGCCTAACGAGGCCGTAGAAAAACCTCGTTCGCGGCGTTCGTGAGCGAGCTCGATGTCCTTTGTCGGACGGTGAAGCGACGCGACGGCGAGGTGTCGTTGGTTTGGGCCCGACGGCCGACCGCGTCAGAGTGAGTCCGAGGCGTCGCTCTTCGCGTCCCTACTGCGCGTATCCGGAGCGAGCGAGCTTTTCGATATTGTGGACCAGGCAGAAGAGCTTCCACTGCGCATCGACCTTCGTTCGTCCGCGCAGCGTGAAGCGATCGAGCCCTTTGTTGTAGCAGAGATTCCCGAACACCGGCTCCACCGTTCCAAAGCGTTGCCCATAGCGCCTCCGACCCTCGGGCGAATCGATGCGCCGTTTCATTCGTGCGGTGTGCGTTTCGGGCAGCGGCGCGGTCTTGCCCCGGAAAAACATGACGGAGCGCACGGCGGTCGTCGCCGGTGTGCGGAGACAGCGCGCACGAAGCGCGCAGGGAACGCAGTCATGTTTTCTCCCCTGAAAGCCTTCCCAGACATCGTCCCGAATCACCCGGCGGTGGCCATTCCGGTTGAGGGATTTGCCCGCCGGGCAGATGCAGGTGCGCGCATCGGCGTTGTAGGTGAAGTCGCTCCCCTGATACACGGCGGACGCCTGCTCGGGCTCGGGCTCGGGCTCGGATTTGTCGTGCAGCGGATCGGGAGCGTCTTTGTGCCGATCTTGCGTGGCGAAGCGCTCGTCACGGCGTCGCATGTCGTTGTCGGCAATGAACGCCGTCACCTGCATCGTGGCGAGTTGCTGCAAGTTCGCTTCGCTGTGATAGCCCGCATCGGCCGCGATGACCGAGGGATCCGCAAGGAGGTCCTTCATCGCCACCACCACCGGCACCAGCAGCTCCTGCTCCGAGCCCGTGCCGTGGGCCTGGGCATCGACGATGATCTGACGCTTGCTATCGACCGCCGCCACGCCGGTATAGCCCTGGATTACACCCTTGCCGGTGGCCATCTTGGCGCTGTCGTTGTCGGTCCGATTGCTCTTCCGAATCGCGCCCTTCGTACTGCGACGCTCGTCGGGATGCGCCGCCAGCCAGCTGCGCATCTGCGCCGCGTCTCGCTCCAGCCGTTCGATCCGCTTCGCGGCCTTCGCGGCCAAATCGGGCTCGACGGGCATCGCGTCCGCCTCGCGGTGGCGTTCGAGCATCGTCGTCGCAGCCGCTTCGAGCTTCGCAGCGTGTCGCTCGAAGTCCGCCCGCGTGCCACTGCGATGCTTGGACGCATTGCTCGGAAGCTTCACGCCATCAATGGCGAACATCTCGTGGCCGATTAAGCCTTGGGCGTCGCAGATCGCGACTACCGCCGCGAACACGTGCGCGATGTCCTCACCCATCGTGCTCACGAAGTGCGCGATCGTGGTGAAATGGGGGCTGCTATCGCCGCAGAGAGCAATGAACGTCACATGCTCGCGACAGGCCCGCTCGATCCCGCGGCTGCTCACGATCCCCTGGGAGTACGCGAAGAGCACCACTTTCAAGAGCATCGCTGGCGGATACGCCGTGGCGCCCGTCGCATCGTTACGGAAGCGCGCATCGAAGTGCGACACGTCGATCTCATGATCGAGCAGGTGATTCAGCGCATGCTCGAACGTCCCGGGCAACAACTGCCGGGCCAGATCAACGGCCAGAAACCGCGGGTTTGTATCGATGTACTTGTAGCGTGCCATTTGGGTGTGCTCGTCCGGAGGGAACAGCGATTCAATGCCGACACACGATCCACCCACCATTGCATGATCAGTTCCGCAACAACAACATAATCACGAAGGTTTTTCTACAGCCTCAACGGGCAATGAAGCTGACGGGCGATCGAAGGATGGCGGCCGCTTCGCCGCCGCTTTCATTTGACTCGCCCGCAGCTTATTTCTGGCGTTAGACCGCTACCGGAATCTTGTTGAATGGCACCAAGACTGTTGATGTTCTGCATCGCTGTGTTTGTGATCGCCTTGGCGGCTGCGTGTGCACGGCCCAAATCCCCAGCGTCAATGCAGCATGATGGATCTCCTCAGCTGCCAGCCTCGACCACCGCAACTCCGGCCGACTCATCCATTCAATGGCTTAATGTCGCTGGCCCAGATCACAGCGTCATACCCGTGGCTGTAGTCCGCCCGCGCGGCTCTGGACCTTTTCAGGCGGTCATCATTCTTCATGGTACGCACGGTTTCGCTGAAGAGTACGTCCAACCAGCCAGAGACTTGGCATCACACGGTGTCCTCGCTGCCGCGGCGTGCTGGTTCTCCGGACGCCGAGGCCCAGGCGTCCGTTTTATTACGCCGATCGACTGTCCCGATGCTCCTCCGCTCCCTGCCGATTCAGACACCGACCGGTTTCGCGTCGCCGGTGCGTCAATTCGAGCGCTGGTGCTGGCTATAAAGCAGTTGGACGTCGTTCGAACAGACAAGGTCATGATCTTCGGACATTCGCGTGGAGGCGGAGCGGCATTGAACTACGCACTGTCCGATTCCGGTACTATTGCTGGCGTGATATTGAACTCCACCGGTTATCCAACGGAAGTCGCCTCACGGGCTACGGAGCTCAATGTACCCCTCCTCATGATGCACGGTAC
>WNFV01006467.1_pt1 | contig 13851 bp, 14 predicted proteins | sample 5400101 | NCBI WGS metagenome assembly WNFV01 (sample SAMN13153361, study PRJNA577476) | soil metagenome | isolation source: 115 cm soil or saprolite under grassland replicate 1 | place: USA:California | collected 2016-06-15 | reverse complement strand
GCTCGGTGGCGGATCTCGCCTCTTCGGATCCCGACGAGCTCACCGCGCGCCTCTCGCGGATTGCGGCGCAGCGCGGCGAGACGCCGCCTCGTCCGGAATACGTCCGTGTCTGGGTCCGCGCGGCGCGGACGGATGGGCGGCCCCGACGGTGACGCGCGCTTTCCTCGCGATCGGGCTCGCTCTGACCGTTTCGTGTGCGGGCACTCCGGCGCTCGGACCGACCGCACGCTCCCCCGGGGCGCCGCCGGCCGAAGCCCGCTTCACGATTCTCCAGATCAACGACGTCTACAAGATCGAGGGGCTGGAAGACGGACGCCTGGGAGGCCTCGCGCGCGTGCGGACGCTGCGCCGGAAGCTCGAGGCGGAGGGGCGGCCGGTCCTCCTCCTCCACGCCGGAGACCTCCTCTTTCCGTCGGTCATGAGCAAGTACTTGCGCGCCCAGCCGATGATCCGCGTTCTCAACCTTCTCGACGGCGATCCCGCGGGCTTCGATCCGGGGTTCTTTGTGGTCTTCGGAAACCACGAGTTCGACGACCGGGATCCGGGGGTCCTCCTCGGCCGCGTCGCGCAGTCCGATTTCTCCTGGGTGTCGTCGAACGTCCGGTATCGGAGCGTCCCGTCGGCGGGCGGTGCGCCTCTCTCCACGCGTCTCGCGAACGTGCACGACTCCGTCGTGAAAGAGATCGCGGGCGTTTCGATCGGAATCTTCGGGCTGACGACCGACGCCCAGCCGCGCGACTACGTCGCGTACGACTACGACCTTCGAGAACGCCGCGCCGCCGTCGAGCAGGCTTTGGAAAGGCTGCGCGCGGGCGGTGCGAAGGCGGTGGTGGCGTTGACGCACCAGGACCTCGACGAAGACGAGCGGCTGGCGCGCGACTTTCCCGCGATCGGGCTGGTGGTCGGAGGGCACGAGCACATCTTCCTGCAACGCAAGGTGGGAAGAACCTGGATCACCAAGGCGGATGCGGACGCGAAGACGGCGATCGTGCACGACGTCCGCGTCTCGCCGGACGGGTCGCTCGACGACGCGTTTCGAAAAGTTTCTCTCGGGTCGGACGTCGAGAAGGACGCCGCGGTGGACGGTGAGGTCCAGGCCTCGCTCGCGGAGCTCGCCGCCGCCGTCAAGGCACAGACGGGCCGGGACATCCGGGAGGTCGTGGGAGAGACCCGGAACCTCCTGGAAGGAGTCGAGCCCGCAGTGCGCGGGCGGGAAACGGCGCTCGGCAACTTTCTCGCTGACGTGCTGCGCGAGAGGATGAAGACCGACGTCGGGTTTCTGAACGGCGGCGCGATCCGGATCAACGACGACATTCCTCCCGGGCCGATCCGCAACTACGATCTCGAGGGCATCTTCTACTTCGACAATGCGGTCGTCTCCTTCGAGATCACGGGTGCCGAGCTGCTCGACCTCCTTCGGACATCGGTCTCGAAGGTTCACACGGGGCACGGACGTTTTCTGCAGGTCTCAGGGATCCACTTCCGCTACCACGTCTCGGGGACTCCGGAGGAGCCCACGTACACGATCGCGCCTTCCGACGTAGAGGTTTCTCCGCGGGGCGGCCGGTTCCAGCCGCTCGACCTCGCGCGGCACTACTCGGCGGCGTCGCTCGACTACGTCTGGGAGAACGGCTATCGCGACGGCTATGCGCTCTTCTCGAAGGGACGCGCCGGGACGAGCCCGAAACGGCTCGACTCCGGCGCGCAGCCGTGGCGGGCCATGACCGAAGAAACCATTCGCTCGTTGCCCGACCGTCGCGTGACGACGAAGATCGAGGGTCGGATCGAACGGGTCGAGTAAGCGGCCCGGCAGACGACGTCGAATCCCCCGAAGTCAGCGCTTCGGCGGACGCGACGGGCGCAGGTCGATGCGGGATGCGATCGCGCGATCGGGGAATCGGATCAAATCCGCGACCGCCTCGGCGACGTCGTCGGAAGAGAGCATCCACGAGTGATTGCGATCGCCGTGCGAGTGTCCGAACTCGGTCGCGACCGAGCCGGGCAGAATCGCCGCGACGCGGATTCCCTGGTGCCGCAGGTCGAGCATCGAGGACTCCGAGAATCCGAGGAGCCCGAACTTCGAGGCGTTGTACGCGCTGCCACCCGCGAAGGCGTTGATCCCGGCGAGAGACGCGATGTTGACGATGAAGCCTCCGCCCCCCTTCTTCATCAGAGGAATTGCGAAATGGGTCGCGTAGTAGGGACCGAACAGATTCGTTTCGATGACGGCCCGAAACCGCTCCGGGTCGAGCTTCTCGATCGAGTCGAAGTCGCCGATGCCGGCGTTGTTGACGAGCACGTCCAGACGGCCGAAGATCTGCCCGACGAAATCGACGAGAGCCCGCTGGTCCGATTCGCTGCGGGCGTCGGCGTCCCGGCCGGCGAAGCGTCCCGACGGGGCGGCCTTCTCGAGCCGCTTCAGCGCGGAGGAAACGCTTTCCCTGCTCCGCCCCGAGATGGCGACTTCGACCCCCTCCTGGGCGAGACGGCGCGCCACGGCGAACCCGATCCCCCGCGTACCCCCGGTCACCAGGGCAGCGCGGCGTCCAGCGGTCATGGCGGAATCGTATCCGACGCGACACGCCGCCCCGTCTCGGTGAGTGGAAACAGCGGACTCATCGGCGCATCATCGTGGAGCATGCGGCGGGATTCCTCTGGTCACTCCGGGAATTCGAAGAACCTCTTCGACGACTCTTGTCCGCCATGATTCCCCCTCTGACCTTCCGGCAGAAGGTCGTCATCGGTTTTTCCGCCTCCGCGATTCTGGTGCTTCTCGTGGCCGTGACGTCGGCCGTCGCCTTGAAGGCCGCGCTCGAGAGCGACCATGAGGCTTACCGGCAGGCGGAGGAACTGATCGACGTCGAACTTCTTCGCGCCGCTCTCGAGCGCCGCGTCGCGAGCTTTCGCGGTTACCTAATCACGGGCGAGACCGATTTCCTGGTGAAACTGCAGCGGGGTCGCGTCGAGGTCCTCTCGCACCTCCTGCGGCTCCGGCGGACCGCCTCGGGAAAGGACGCGGTCCTTCTCGCTGCCGTCGAGCAGGCCGATCTCGGTTACGAAGAGGAGGCGGGCAAGGGCCTGGCGCTTCGGAGCGGGGGCGCGACTCCCGAACAGCTCGGTCGGTACATCGAGATGACGACCGCCCCGCGCCGCGAACTCCTCGACCGGGCGATCGGAGCTTTTCTCGCTCACAAGCACGAATTGCTCCGCGAAGCGCAGCAGAGGGCGGAGACCGAGAATCTCTGGGCGTCGATCGCGATTCTCGCCGCCGGCGGGGGAGCGTTGCTGCTCCTCGCGGCCCTCTCCATTCCGGTCACCCGAACGCTCGCTTCGCTCTACGAGACGGAGCACCAGGCGCGTGCCAGCGCCGAGGCGGTCGCCATCGACAATGCCCGGCTCTACCGGGAAGCGCAGGAAGCGATCGCGGTCCGCGAGGATTTCCTCTCGATCGCCTCGCACGAATTGAAGACTCCGCTGACGACCCTCCAGCTGCAGGTGCAGCGGCTCCTGCACAAAGGGGACTCGGCGGCTTCTCTTTCGGCGAGCGGTCTGTCGACCGTCGATCGTCAGGTGACACGCCTGACCGGGCTGATCAACGACCTCCTGGACATCACCCGGATCACGGGAGGACGGATGGAGCTCGAGCGCGAGGAGGTGGATCTCGCCGCGGTCGTCCGGGACGTCGTCGCCAGGCAGGAAGAGGATCGGAGGCGGGCGCGATGTCCGATCACGGTCGCCATCGATCCGGGGAGCGCGGGTTTCTGGGACCCGCTCCGAATCGAGCAGGTCGTTTCCAATCTCCTCTCGAACGCGATCAAGTACGGCGCCGGGCAACCGATCGAGGTGAGCATCGATGGAGACGCCGCCTTCGCGCGGTTGACGGTGCGAGATCACGGAATCGGGATCGCACCCGAACACCAGGCGCGCATCTTCCAGCGTTTCGAGCGGGCCGTTTCGAAAAGCAACTACGGAGGTTTCGGGCTCGGGCTCTGGATCGTCCGGCAGATCGTCGAGGCTCACGGCGGGACGATTCACGTCACGAGCGAGCCGCAGCGCGGGTCGACGTTCCGGGTCGAGCTTCCCCGTTCGCCGGACCTCTCCGGCGCGTAGAGAGTTCCGGTTTTCACGAACGCTATACTGATCCGGAGCGTTCTGCGCCCCGCCGCGATGTCGACACTCGATTCCCGAGGGCAGGTCCTGATCGTCGAGGACGACTCCGATCTTCGCGAGGCGTTGAGCCAGATCCTCGCGGACGAGGGCTACGGCGTTTCCAGCGCCGAGCACGGACGCGCGGCACTCGAATGGCTGCGCGACGGCTCGAGGCCTTGCCTGATCCTGCTCGACCTGACGATGCCGGTGATGAACGGCTGGCAGTTCCGCGAGGAGCAGAAGCAGGATCCGACGCTCGCTTCGATTCCGGTCGTCGTGATTTCCGCCGGCGCGAACCTCGCCCAACAGATCGTTTCGCTCGAGATCCACGACTACATCCGCAAGCCGATCCAGCTCGGCCAGCTCTTGGCGACGGTCCAGCGCTACTGCCGCGAGCCGGGCGTTCGCCCCGGCGCGTGATGCGGTCGCGCACGGAACCCGCATTCGTAAACCCTCTCTTGATCTGGATCTTTCAGCCGGACGTTACTTAAGCAACGCGTGAAGGAGACCGACGGCGCTGCCGGCCAGGACCACCCAGACCGCCTCGAACTTGAACAAAGAGAGAGCCACGAAGGCGGCAGCCGTCAGCACGAGCGCAAACCAGTCCGGCATCTGTCCCCGTCCGCTCGGCAGAAGGACCGCAATGCCGAAAACCACCGCGAGGTTCAGGATGACCCCGACGACGGCTGCCGTTATTCCAGAAAGCGCCGAAGTCAAGTTCCGATTTCCCCGCAATCTCTCGACGTAGGGAGCCCCCAGGAAGATGTAGAGAAAGCAGGGAAGAAAAGTTACATAGGTCGTTACGAGCGCCCCCAGGGTCGCGCTCGCGAGCCGGCTCATACCTTCGGGCCGGTTCCATCCCGATACGAAGCCCACGAACTGGAGGACCATGATCAACGGACCCGGAGTCGTCTCGGCCAGGCCGAGTCCGTCGATGGCTTGAGTTTGGGTGATCCAGTGGTACGACTGGACGGCTGCCTGCGTGACGTAGGCGAGAACCGCATAGGCGCCGCCGAAGGTCACGAACGCCGCCTGCGTGAAAAAGCGGTACTGAAGGACGGGAAGGCTCGACCACCCGCGCCAGAGTCCGAGCGCGACGAAGGGTCCGCCCCACAGCAGCGAGCCGGCCATAGCGATTCGGACAAAGCGCCTCCACGAACCTCGTGCCTTCTCGATTCGAGATTGGCTCTGTTCCGAAGCGGGATCCGTCTCTGCTGATCCCGACGTTCCTCTCTGAGCGCCGCGAAACGGAAGAGGCCAGATTCGGCCCGCCAGGAATCCCAGAACGCCGGCGGCCAACACGATCCAAGGGAATGGAACGTGCAGGAGGAAGATCCCGACAAACGCGCCTGCCGCAATCGCGACAAGGCCGCGAGGCCGCAGTGCCCGCGATCCAATCTTCAGTAGCGCGACGATCACGAGTCCGACGACGGCGGGCTTCAGACCAGCGAAGATGCCGGCGACCGCAGGGAGGCTCCCGTACGCCGTGTAGATCCAGGAGAGCCCCCAGAGAATGAAGATGGAGGGGATTACGAAGAACGCCCCGGCCACGATCCCGCCCCAGGTTCCGTGCAGGAGCCAGCCGATGTAGATGGCCAGTTGCTGGGCCTCGGGTCCCGGCAGGAGCATGCAATAGCTCAGGGCGTGAAGAAAGCGCTCCTGCGAAATCCATTTCTTCCGGTCCACCAGATCGCGCTGCATGATCGCGATTTGCCCGGCCGGTCCGCCGAAGCTGATGAAGCCGAGCCGGACCCAGTAGGCGAACGCCTCCGCGAAGCTTACGGAACGCGAACTCCTCGCGTGGATGCGGTCGCTCGTGCTCCTCCTCACTCCCTCCCGCGTGCGGTGGGCACACCCGGCCCCAGCGCTCAGTGGCCTTCTATAATGAAGTCGTCGAACTCGATCACGGAGTCGGCCTTCGTCCAGAGCCCCACTCTGCCGGCGTCCTTGAACGTCTCGTCGGTTGCGTCGAGGACCTTCGTCCCATCGAACCAAACGACGAAATGGTTCCCGGCGGCCTCAAGCTTGAGTTTGTGCCAGGTGTTCTTGGCCACCTTGATCGGCTTGTTCTGAAAGGGCCGTCGGCGCCCATTTACGGTGTGGTAGATCGTGCAGTTGTCCTCGTCGGCGTTGCAGCGCGTGATGTAGTAGTTGCCTGCGTCCTGGTAGCGCCAGACGATACCGAATCCTTGATCAACTTCTCCCGAAATGGGTTTGGCGCGGACCGAAAGCGTAACGTCCTTGTAGGAGCCCTCCTTGAATACGGCGAGAGGGAAGCGGTAATCCGTAGGATCGGCGCTCTCCTGCACGAGTACGCGGTTCTTCGGCGAATCCTTATCCGCACGGACAATCCACTTCCCTTCGGTTCCGCCGCCCGTACGTGCGAACTCGAATCCCGCCGGCGGAGAACCGACCGGATCGCTGTCGAAAGTCAATGTCCTCGCCCCGGTGGTCGGTTGCCCCACCGCGGTGAAGGCTAGGGACGAAAGCACCAGCGACAGAAGAACCCCCATTCCGCGATGATCAATTCTCCTCATCTCGACCTCCTACTTTGCCCGGCCCTCGTTTCGAAATTGAGCGCTGGAGATGCGCGTAAAGCGAATCGTAGAGAAACGACGCTCGCTCGAGGATGTCGGTGTCGTCCTTGCCTACCTCTGTAAAACCCTGGCTGATGGCCCACAGACCCGACGACTCGGGGGTGATCTCCATATCAGAAGGAAAGTCCGCGCCGTGCACGATCCGGGCGAGTCTCTGGAGCGCCTCGTCGCCCGGAAGTCTCTCGTCGACGAGGGCCTCAAACGAGCAGCGGCCGCGCTCGTCGCGGTGGTGATATGTCGCTTCCGGCGCGTCGAAGCCGACGGCTCCTTCGCGATCCTGGACCGCGGCCACCTGCTCGGGTTCGACGAAGAGGATCTCGGCCTGCGGATCGAGAAATCGTCGGATCAGCCAGCCGGTTGCCGTCCGGTTGACGTGGATGCGTTTACGCGTCACCCACCTCATTGACGTAAGCTCCGCGCGCTTTTTAGTCCAGACCTTCTGAGACGGTTTTCGTTCCGGTCGTGTTTTCGAGAACGACGTTGGCAACGGGCCTTCCGCCCTCCGAAGACGGCAGGACGCTCACGGCTCGATACCCAGCGTTCGCCGCCACCGCCTTCTCGACGGCGGAGCGAAGGCTCTTCTTGGCCTTCGCCATCGCCTGGTTCTGCGCCGTGGCAGCCGAGAGATCCTCTCCCTCCTTGATCTCCTCTGTTTTCGTAATCTTGCCGCTCGTGTGATCGACGATCACTTCCCGGAACTTGGCTTGCTTTGCCGTGTAGACGGAGAGCTGGAGCTTTCCATCCTCCATCTCGAACTTGCCCGAGATCGGCTTGCCTTGCCGTTCTACCGTGGCGAGTCCCTTCTCGAGCGACACCTTCGCTGCCTGAAGCATCCTCCAGTCGACGCTCTTCTCCTCGGCTCTCCCGCGGACCGCGCCAAGAAGCAGCGCAACAATTGCGGCGACGACCAGAATGGTCGTTTTCCTGTTCATGATTCCTCCTATTCTTTTCTCACTTCGTTGCGACCTTCGCGAGCGCTGCCTTGATCCCCTCCGCGACCTTCTCGGGAGCTCCGACTCCCCAGAAGTGCATGAAGAAGAGCCTCGGGTTCTCGTGGAGCATGTGCGAGTGGAGCGCCGTCACTTGGATGCCGTGCGCATGGAGTTCCCGGATCACGGGGTTGACCTCGTCGGCGATGAGCACGAAGTCGCCCGTCGTCGCGACACGATTTTCGAAGATCTCGAAGTTGATCGCGTTGGCCATTCCCATGCTCGGTGGTACTTCCATCCCCCCGTCCAGGATCGGATCCGCCCGGGGAACGCTGAGCTGAAGGACGGTTCCGGTCATGGTGGCCTTGCGTCCGAGAACGTCCTGAATCTTCTGAAAGACTTTTTCCTGAACCGGAGTGGGTTTGGCCGGAGCTTTGCCGGCAGCTGGCGCCAGAGGCGTCTTCGTCTTCCCCAGTGCCGCCTTCAGAGTCTTCGCGAGCGCCGTCGCGTCTCCTATTCCGTGAAAGTGGAGGTACATAACCCGCGGGATTTCGTCGATCAGGTGGTTGTGGATCGCGAGGATTTCGAGCCCTCCCGCTTGAAGCTCCCGGGCGACCGGATTGACCTCCGGTCCAAGGAGCACGAGGTCGCCCATCGTGACCGCATCCTGTCCGCTTCCCGTTTTCTTGAAGGCCGCCCAGCCGCCGAGCGCGAGGGTCGGCTCGACGGGAACGCCCGCGATCCTGACGTGCAGGTCTGTCCTCGGCCAGCCGTACCGGCGGACACCGCCCGGCTGATCCTTGCCGGGACTACCGAAGACTCTGTCAACGGCTTCCCAGTCCGAGTCGGCCCCGAACGCCACTGCCCGGTCCAATATCAGCACGGCAAGCGCGGCGATCAGGGCTGTATGGATGTGCCGAAGCCTCATGTCTTGCCTCCCCTGTTTCTCAAGTCGTTCGATCGGCTTTCGTATGGCGCTCGGCTCCGCTGCCGGAACGAGGCGTAGAGATCGTCGAAGAGGGCGAATCCGCGCTTGAGTCGGTCCTCATCATCAGGGCAGTCCAGAACGATACCGAGGACGATCTGCTGGACCCCGAAAGCGTCGGGGCGCGCGAATTTCCCGTCCTTGAGGTCGATGTCGTGGACGATTTCTGCGACCTGGCGAAGCGCGGAGTCCGGGGTTCCAATGGCGCGAACGAGCGTTTCGAATGTGCAGGCCTCTCCCTCGTGCGTGAAGTCTCCGCCGACCATGTCGAACCGCAGTTCGCCAGCCTTGCGCTCCTCCTTCGGATCGATGAACCGAAAGTGCGCATCTGGATCGATGAATCGGCGAATCAGCCACGCCGAGGCGATTCGGTCGACGTGCAGTCCGCGGCGGGTGGTCCAGACACGCCCCTTCAGCTTCGCGATTGCGCTCAGTTGCCGCGCCGCAGCAGGTCTTCCGCCCTTGCCCTGCAGACGCTTCTCCAGGCGCGCGAGCAAAGCCTTCGCCCTGTTTCGACCTTGGGCGCCGAAGAAGTCGATCTCCTCAATCTCCGCCTGTCTCTTTTTGAAGCGAGTGAGTCGGGCCTGTAACTCCGGTTCTGGCGGCTGAACACCATCCCTTTGGTCGATCGCAGCGAGGGCGTCACGAATCTGGGCCGAGAACGCCTCGTAATCCGCCTCGCGCTCCCCGCGGAACCGGCGGACGAGCAGCTCAGACGTGATCCCCTCGACGAACTCGCCCTCGGAGATGTATGCCTCGCCTCCTGCGGCTTTTGCCTCCTCGACGATCCACGCGAGGTTTTCGAGGCTCTGGGGATTGCGAGGAAGTACGTAAACCGAGTTCTTGAGACTCAGGGCGCCGACTCGCGAAAGGCGCCGGCCGATCTTGGCGCGAAGGTATAAGGGTTTCGTCGGCAGCTGGTGAATGAGCAGGTACCAGGCGGGGGGAGGCAAGTTGACTTTATATCAACTGTTAGAGAAATATGTCAACCGTTTGATCTTAGGATTTAGGCCATGTTGCAAAACGCCTTGAAAACCGCGGTCCTCGGTCTTGCCGCAGCCGTCATTGCTTTTGTCGCTTGTCGGCCGCACGAGGCGACGGATCGGACCGCGTCTACCGAGCCCCGGCGCTCGGTCGTCGTCTATTCGTCGGCAGACAAGGAGTTCGCCGAGCTGATCTTCGCCGCCTACGAAAAGGGGACCGGCACAAAAGTTCTGCCGGTCTACGACACCGAGGAGACGAAGACTGCCGGCCTAACCGCACGACTGGTGGCAGAGGCGGCGCACCCGAAAGCCGACGTTTTCTGGTCCTCGGACACGAGTCGCGCCGTAGCCCTCGTCGAACGTGGCATCGCTGCCCCTTACGAGTCCCCCTCGGCGAAAGACATCCCGGCGCGCTACAAGGATCCGAACGGACGCTGGACCGGCTTCGCCGCGCGAATTCGCGTCATTCTCTACAACACGACCCGGGTCAAGCCGGCGGAGACTCCGAAGTCGATCGGGGACTTCACGCGGGCTTCGTGGAAGGGTCGCTTCGCGATCCCGAACCCTCATTTCGGCACGATGTCATTCCAGGCGGCCGCCCTCTTCGTGAAATGGGGGGATGAGAAGGCGACCGCGTTCTTCCGGAGCCTGAAGGCTAACGACGCCGTGATCGCGGCAGGCAATGCCGACGTGAAGGATCGGGTGAGTGATGGACGCGTGGCCGCAGGTATCGTCGACGAAGACGATGCCATGGTGGCCGTCCGCGAGAGGAAGCCCGTCGCTATCGTGATCCCGGACCAGGAAGGCCCCGATCCGCTCGGAACGCCTGTCATGCCGAACACGGCCATGCTGATTCAGGGGGCGCCCCACCCGCAGGAAGCCCGGGCATTCCTGGACTTCCTGTTGTCTCCGGAAACGGAGAGGATCCTCGCCAAAAGCGACGCCGCTCAATTCCCGCTCCATCCCGGGGTATCCGGACCCGCTTCGCTGCCCTCGCTCGACAAGGTTCGACCGATGGAAGTCGACTACGACGCCGTTGCGAAGAAGCTCAAGATCATGGACTCGATGCTCAAACAAGCCCTCGGAATCTGAGCGACCCGTTCGCGATGGCGTCCCGAACTGGCCGCGCAGTTCTGCCGACTCTACTCGTCGGTATCGGCCTGCTTCCGAGCCTTCTTTTAGCGGTCAGAGCGGGGACCGCGACGTCCAGGATTGATGCTGGCTCGCTTCGTCAATCGCTGCTTTTTGCCCTGGGCGGCGCCGCAGTCTCGGTTCTCGCGGGTTCTGTCTGTGCTGTTGTCATCGGAACTCACGACTTCCGGGGCCGGCGTGCCGCCACGCTTCTCCTAGCCGTGCCGATTGCCGCACCACCCGCGTTCTGGTGGCTTGGTTTCTCGCGCTTGCCCAACCTGACCTCTCCCAGCTCGGCAGCAGGCCTCTTGCCGGCCTCCCTCGTGTCCGGTCTGTCGCTGTCGCCGGTCGCCTTTCTCGTTGTGCTCGCCGCAATTCGCGAGATACCGACAAGCGCCTACGAGGCCGCGCGTTTGAGCCTTTCGCCCCTGCTTCGCCTCCGGTGGGTGCTCGTGCCTCTGATCAAGCCTTCGATCTTGAGCGCGTTCCTACTCACCTCCATCCTTCTCCTTGCCGAATCTGAGATCCCGTTCCTCTTTGGCTTCCGGACGACGATGACCGACGTGATCACGGAGTTTTCGAGGACATTCGACACTTCACGCATCGCTGCACCCGCGGTTGCCCTGCTCTTGGTTGTTCTCGTTCTCGGAGCTTTGCTTGCTCGGCCACTTCTTCGGATCCTTCTCGTGCTGCCGCGCGGAGGCAGAGGCATCGCTCGCACGCGCAGCGCATCGGCCGGGTTCTTTGCGTTCGGCGCCGTTGTCGTCGCGCTCTCTCCGCTCATCGGCTATGCGTGGCCCGCGCTTCGGAGTCACGAGGCAGACGGCCGCCTGTCCGTCAACGCGATCACGGTCCTGGTTTCGATCTGTGAGCCAGCACTCGCTGCCCTGGTGGCGCTGCTCCTGGGTGTCGCTGCTGCATATCCTCTTCGGAGGTCCAGCGGAATCAACATTCTTCTCGCGGCCGGTCTACTTGTGTTCTGCATCCCCTCGGCTGTCAATGCCATTGGCTGGATAGGCCTTGGCCAGCGCTTAGGAGGCACGTCGGTTCCTCCCGTCCTGGTTCAGGTTCTGCGCCTATGGGGAATGGCTGCGATTGGCTTCGCCACCGCCTATGCGCGACTGCCCAAGTCTTTGGAGGACGCGGCAAGACTGATTCCCACCTCCGCTTTGGTGCGCACATGGACGTTCGTACTTCCTGTCCTTGCTCCGTCTCTTGCGGCGACGGCGCTTCTCAGCGCGGCGATCGTCTATTCGGACCGCGATGTCGTCTCGCTGCTCCTCCCCCCTGGAGCCGAGCGGCTCACCCTGGATCTCTATCTGGCGTCCGCCAACGCGCCAGCCTCTACGGTCGGCAGTCTCGGGCTCCTCGTGTTCGCCGCCGCCCTCGCTACCGCGGGCATGGCTTCCACTATTCCCTTCGTCGTGTTGAGGCGCCGTGGCTGACCTTCACATCCGGGGCGTCACGATTCTTCGAAACGGTTCACCTGTTCTCGAGAATGCGACCGCGACGTTTCCTGCAGAGACGAGGACGGTTCTGTGGGGACCTAGCGGAGCCGGGAAATCGACCCTCCTTGCTGCAATCGCGGGGCTCGTTACTCCGTCCGCGGGGTCTATCGAGATCGGCGCCCGAGTGCTCTTCTCGAAGACAGCGGGTATTGACGTCGTGCCTCACGCGAGGAGAATCGGCCTCGTGTTTCAAGACCTGGCTCTGTGGCCCCACTTGCGGGCCATCGACCAGGTTCGGTTGGCCGGACGGATCGCTGGCCTGGAACAAGCTGGAGCCATGAAGCTTCTCGAGTCCGTGGGCCTCAAGAGCTTGGCGACCCGCCGTCCCGGCGAGCTCTCCGGCGGCGAGCAACAACGACTCGCGATTGCACGGGCCGTCGCGCCGGAGCCCGAGATCCTCCTCCTCGATGAGCCCTTTTCATCCGTGGATATGCGGACGCGACGCGGACTTCATTCCTTGCTCCGGGCAGCCTCCGCGCGGATTCCCGGCCCGACGATCTACGTGACTCATGACCCGGTAGACGCGCGGGAGCTCTCGGAAAACGCCGTGATTCTCGAGGGAACACGGCTTCGGGCTGATGGGAAGGGTCTCGAGGAACCCGAATCGTTCGCCTGACTGTGACCGACATTTCTCCATGACGGCGGAGTAACTCAGGTTCGGCGTGCAAGTAAAAACTCTCTCAACCGGAGATGAGGCGGCCCTTGCGGCGTTTCTGGCGCCGCGCGTTTCGAGCTCCATGTTTCTCCTGGCGAATGCGCGCACGGCCGGCCTCGTGGATCGCGGACAGCCCGAGCAGGGCACCTACGTTGCCGCCCTCGACGGGCGAAGAATCGTCGGAGTCGCCGCGCATTTCTGGAACGGGATGCTCGTTCTGCAGGCGCCCGAGCCGGGCGTGCTCGAGCCGGCCGCCCGGGCCGCCCTCGCGCGCTCGCGGCGCGACCTCAAGGGTCTGGCGGGGCCGCGTTCTCAGATCGACCGGGTCGTGAGCGCGCTCGGTCTGGCGGGCCGCCGGACGTCTCTCGACAGTCGCGAGGAGCTGTACGACCTCGCCCTCGAAGATCTTCGGGTCCCCGAAGGCCTGGCCTCGGGACGGCTCGCGTGTCGGCTCCCCGACGTGGAGGAGCTCGACCTCCTCGGCCGATGGCGGGCCGAATTCGCGATCGAGTCGCTCGGCCTGCGCAGGGGCCCGGAGCTCCTGGCCGTGTCGCGGAAGGAGATCGAACGCCTCCAGGAAGAGAGAAATCACTGGGTGCTCGTCGACAGCGACCAGCTCGTCAGTTACTCCGCATTCAACGCCCGTCTCCCCGAAATCGTCCAGGTCGGTGGCGTCTGGACTCCCCGCGAGCTGCGGGGACGTGGCTACGCCCGGGCGGTGGTCGCGGGTTCTCTTCTCCTGGCGAGGGAGGAGGGGGTGGAGCGCGCAGTCCTGTTCACCGCGGAAGAGAACCGCTCCGCCCGTGCCGCTTATGAGGCGCTGGGCTTCCAGGTGGTGGGCGACTACGGCCTGGTGATCTTTGCCGACTGACTCGGTATTTGGTCCAGGGCTCTTGAGTTACTCGCCCTGTCCC
>WNFV01009296.1_pt1 | contig 13852 bp, 9 predicted proteins | sample 5400101 | NCBI WGS metagenome assembly WNFV01 (sample SAMN13153361, study PRJNA577476) | soil metagenome | isolation source: 115 cm soil or saprolite under grassland replicate 1 | place: USA:California | collected 2016-06-15 | reverse complement strand
TATCGAATACCCACCGCGTCCAACCCTCGTCCATCGTCGCGTCATAGGATTTGTAGAGACCAATACGGACCGCTGGCTCCACGTCCGATACGCGGAGGGGGGGCACCGGGGGCACGATCCGCGGTGTGATCGGCGACGACAGCGGAACGCGCAACGAGTCGTTTGCCGCGATCGCCGTCAGTCGCATCAGCAGCGGCAGGGTGTGCGCGGTGACGTCGTAGGGTCGCTCCGGCGGGCCCCCCGGATACAAGCGCCGGTCCGGATAGTTCTGCACTTCGAGGAGCGTCTTGGCGAATGCCGCGTACGGCTGCCGCAGCACGACGACGTACGTCCCCGCCGCGTGGCGCTGACCCTGCAGGCTGAACGACTGTAGGGCCGTGCGAATCTCGACGCCGCCGCGCCGCAAGATCCCGAGCATCGCGCTCAGCGCGACCGAGTCCTGACGCGCCGAGATCACGTAGGCATACGGCCATTCGCGCCAACCGCGGATCGCGCGCGTCTCGCGTAGGCGCCTTCCGTCTGATAGGACACGATGTCGCGCAGCGACCAGCGTCCCCCGCGCCAGGGGTTCGTGAAGTTCCACGATCGCTCGCGCGGGTTGTATCCGCGCTCGCGCGCCTGCAGCCGGTCGAACGGAACGTCGATCGGCGTCGCGAGGTCGGCGCTCGCCGTCTCGGAAAGGATCCGCACCCCGCCGTGGTAATGCTGATAGGCCCGTGCCGGCGTCCAGGCGTCGTAGGTGGAATTGATCGAGATCCCCGTCTTGCCCTGGCCGTCTAATTCCCAGGCCATGGCCGTGCCGAGCGCGTTTACGCCATCGATCAGCAGCGGATCGACGTTCGGCTCGACGGGATCCAGGTAGGGCGGCAGAAACAGCCGCGCACCGTACGAACCCATCTGATGAATGTCGTGCACAATCTGCGGGTGCCAGACGTTGTAGAGCGAATCGACCGTCAGCTGCGTTTCGACCTGCGTGAACGCGTACCAGTCGCGGTTGTTGTCGTGCCCGGTGTAATGGTGGTACAACTCCGGTGGCGAGGTCCCTTCCGCGGTCGTCCCAATCGTGCGGTTGTACCACTTCGCCACAATGGTGACGCCATCGGGGTTCAAGGACGGCACGAGCCAGAGAATCACGTTGTCCAGGATCGCGCGCGTCGTCGCGCCGGTATCGGTCGCCAACCGATACGCCAGCGCGACAGGCGAGAGGTGGCCACCCACCTCCGTCGAATGAACGCTCGACGTGATGAGCACGATCGTCTTGCCGTTTTGCAGCGCCTCGCGGGCGGCCCGACTGGTCCGGAATGAGCGGGGGTCCGCGAGTCCCGCGTTCACCTGCCGGTAGTAGTCGAGCCGCCGCAGGTTCTGCGGGCTCGAAATCACGAGCGCGATGAAGGGCACGCCAAGCGTCGTCTTGCCGAGCTCGCGGTAATCGACGCGGTCACTCGCCTTCGCGAGCGCCTCGAAGTAGCGGACGAGCACCGGCCATTCCACGAGCTTGCGGTCGTCGCCGGGCTCGAATCCCAGCACGGAGCGCGGCGTGGGGATTACGGCGGCGGGGCGGCGCGTAGCCGCGGCGGGAGGCGGCGGGGGCGCGGGACGGCGTGTGCGGGGCCGCTGGGCGAGCGCCGGTGCTGCCAGCAGGGTTCCTGCCAGCGCAACGAGCATGCACCTGCGCAGCGTCAATGCTGGCTCGTCGTGGCCGCGGGCGCCGCTTCGCCGGTCCCGATCCAGTGCGCGAACCAGGTCCGGATCCGCTCCAGGCGGTCGACCAGCAGCCAAGGCGGACCCGTGCGCGACAGACCGTGGGAGGAGCGCGGATAGCGCACGAACTCGGCCGGGATGCCGCGTTTGCGCAACGACATGAAGAGCTGCTCGGCATCGGTGATCGGCACGCGCTTGTCGTCCTCGGAGTGCACGATCAGCATCGGTGTGTGCATGCTGGTCGCGTACTTCATCGGCGAGAGCACGCGGTAGAGTGAATCGCTCTCCCACGGCGCCCCGTTGAACTCGTACTCGGTCAGCCCCTGGGCATCGGACGATCCGTACCACGAATACCAGTTGAAGATCGAGCGATCGGTTTGCGCCACCCGGAACCGGTTGGTGTGGCCGACGATCCAATTCGTCATGAAGCCGCCATACGAGCCGCCCAGGACCGCCATGCGCGCCGTGTCGACGCCGCCCCCGCTGCGTGCGATCGCGACGTCGACCGCCTGCATGAGATCCTGGTAGTCCTCCATCCCCCATCGTGCGCGCGTCGCGTACGTGAACGCGTGCCCGTAGCCGCTCGACCCGCGTGGATTCGTGAACAACGTCCAGTAGCCCTGCCCCGCCAGCATCTGAAACTCCGGAAACAGCACGTTGCCGTAGTTCGAGTGCGGGCCGCCGTGAATCGAGAGCACCAGTGGGTAGCGCTTGCCCGGTTGATAGCCGTACGGCTTCATCAACCAGCCTTCGATTTTCAAGCCTAGGGCGCCGGTGAACCAGAACGTGTCGGCGGGAATGGCCGTGACCTGCTTGAAGAGCGAATCGTTGAACGACGTGAGCCGGCGTTCCGCCCCGCGAGCGAGAGGTGTTACGTACAACTCTGTCCCATGTGTGATGTCACTCGCCGTGTACGCGAGCGACCGCCCGTCTGTGCTGAGTGAGAAGCCGCGCAGCTGGCGCTCTCCCGTCGTCACCTGACGAACTGGGCCACCAGCGACAGCCACGGCAAAGAGATGCACGTTGCCGTTGGTCTCGGCGCTGAAGTAGATCGTCTTGCCATCGGCCGACCAGGTGGGATCGGTAGGGTCGAGACTCCACTCAACTGCCGTGAGGTTTCTGGCGGTGCCTCCGATTGCCGGAATGATGCAGATGTCGTTCTCCACGTCCCGGCCCTTCGAGCACACAAACGCGATCGTCTTCCCGTCCGGAGACCAGGCGGGCGAGCTGCTTTGCGGGAACCCGGTTGGAATCGAGTCGTGCCATCGGCAACATTGAGGAGGAACAGTGCGGGCCAGTTGTCGTTCCGCACTTCCTTGTTCTCGGTGGAGTCCTGATCGAAGGCGATCGTCTTGCCATCGGGCGACCACGCCGGCGAGTTCTGGCTCAGGTCGCCGCTGGTGAGCTGGCGCGGTGCACCGCCGCCGAGCGGCACGAGATACAAATGGCTGGGGCGCCTGGTCTCGCGCGGGGGCAGGTAGCCGCGCCCATCCCCGACGATCGGGATCGAGGTATACACGCGGCCGTCGAAGCGTTTGGGATCGGCACCGCGGGTGATCGCGGTGGGGGACACGCGAGTCCGCCACGTCTCCTTCTTCATGCTGTCCGGCTCATCGCCGCGCCACGCATACGCGAGCCATTGCCCATTTGCGGAGAAGATGGGCATCGCATGGATGCCTTTGATCTGGAATGCTTCGCCGCCCGGAGCGGCCGTCCGCAGAAACCAGATGTCGTCATCCGCGCCCTCGCGCTTGCTCGAGAACGCGAGCACCGAGCCGTCGGGCGACCAGTTCGGGTTCGACGCTTCGGTCGTGGGACTCGTGTAGCGGAACGCCGGCGCGGATCCGTCGGCGGGCGCCAGCCAGATCTCGTTGTGGCGCCGGTCCTTGTCCTCGACGACCGTGGTCACGACGAACGCGACGCGTCGAGCGTCGGGCGACAGCGCCGGACTGCTCACGACGCTCAGCCGATAGTAGTCGCTGGATTGCCAGGCACGCTGTTGTCCCTGCAGGACGGCTGGGACCAGAAGACCGATGATCGCGACATGTTGCAAACGCATACGCGGCTCGATTGATCGGGGCGAGCCAAAAATACGACAGGGCCATGCAAAAACTAGACGCAGCAGACGCACCGCGGCTAACGGTCAAGAGGGGTCGGGACAAACCGCTTGTCCCAACCCCTCCAGCCTGTTCACCGCTGCTGCGTCGGTGCGTCTAGCTTTTGCAGGTCCTAATTCAGTTTATGCAGCTCTACCCGCCGATTTTGGGCTCTACCTTCCGGCGTGGCGTTAGGGGCGATGTATCCCGACGCTCCGTATCCTCGTGCCTGCATCCGCATCGGGCTGACCCCCCGGCGAGCGAGATACGCGCGCACGGCGCCAGCCCGCGCCATCGAGAGCCGGAGGTTCAACGGACGCCGGCCCGTGGAGTCTGTATATCCCGCGATCTCGATGCGAATCTCAGGATTGGCTGCGAGGGACGCGGCGACCTGATCCAGAACTGCGTACGACGCGGTCGTCAGCACCGATCTGCCGCTCTGGAAATTCACACCCCGCAGAATCAGCGTCGGGCGGGCCGGCGGCGCGCCCGGCGGCGCCGGAGTCACCGCGCGCTCCTCGAACAGCAACAGGCAGCCGAATTGATCGACGCGCGAACCCGCCGGCGTGTTCGGGCAGCGATCCTGCGGATCGACCACCCCGTCACCGTCGGTGTCGTGCGCGAGCGGGCAGCCGTTTGCATCGACCTGAATCCCGGCCGGCGTGTTGGGACACTTGTCGAGGCCATCGCCCACGCCGTCCCTGTCGCTGTCTCCTGCACAGCCGAACGCGTCAACCGGTGTGCCGGCAGGCGTGCCGGGACAGCGGTCGATGCCGTCGAAGACCTTGTCGCCGTCGGAATCGCTCGGGCAGCCGTTCGCATCGACCGTCGCGCCGGCCGGGGTATCCGGGCACTTGTCGGGCCCATCCCAGACGCCGTCGTGATCGGAATCGAGCGGGCACCCCGTCGCATCGACGGTCGCGCCCGCCGGTGTATCCGGACACTTGTCGAGGAAATCGTTCACGCCGTCGTGGTCCGAGTCAGGCAGCGGGCCCGGAGCGGCTCCGGCGAGCGGACACCCCTTCGCGTCCACAGCTGTACCGGCTGGCGTGTCGGGACACTGATCGATCCCGTCGAACACCTTGTCGCCGTCTTGATCGTGCGGGCAGCCCATCGCATCCACCGTCGCACCCGTCGGCGTATTGGGACACTGATCGATCCCGTTCAATACGCCGTCACTATCGGCGTCGGCGGGACAACCGCGGTTATCGACGGCCGCGCCACGTGGCGTATCGGGGCAGGCGTCACTCTTGTCCCCGACGCCGTCCTGATCGGCGTCCCCGCCGCGGGCCGGGTCCGGCTGGAAGAACGCAACCCCCGCTGACGCCATAAGGTGTGTTGCGTTCTTCGACGAGCCGGGAAACGCGCTCGTCGTGCTTGGCGTGTAGATGCCGCGCGCCTCAAATCGGAGCGCGAACCGCGAGCTCATGAAGAACTTCGCCCCGGCGCCGCCGTGGAATCCCCCGTCGGTGAAATGGTAGGGATTGGTATTGCCGAAATCGAGTAGCGAGTAGCCACCGAGCGCGTAGACGGACATTCGGCTCGCGTTCAGCACGTTCACGACGAGGCTGCCGCTGCCGATCAGCCCCTCGATGTGCGCCGCCCCGACATCCTGCGGTGACTGGAACAGCGCCTCGACCTCGAGATCGATCATCGGTGTGAGCGCGTACGCGAAGCGCACCCCGCCGCCGGGCTTGTCGGCGAGACCGAACGCCTTGTCGTATCTCGTGTAGGCGCCGAATACGCCGACTTCGTAACGGCGGGCATACTGCGCCTCCACCCGCGTTGCCGTCAGCGCCAGCACGACGAGTATCGGGGCGATGCGCTTCACGTTTGGCCTCCGCCTCAGTTGGTCTGCCGCAGCTCGACGCGCCGGTTCTGCGCGCGACCGGTTACCGTCGTGTTCGGTGCGACCGGCTGCGATGCACCATACCCCTTGCTGACCATCCGCTCGGGACCGACGCCCTTGCTCGCCAGGTAGGCCCGCACGGCATCGGCACGTGCCTGCGACAGACGCAGGTTCGTCGCCGAGGCCCCCGTGTTGTCCGTGTGTCCGCCGATTTCGATCCTGATGTCGGCGTTGGCAACGAGCGACGCCGCCACGATGTCGAGAATCGTGTACGAGTCCGGCTTCAACGCCGAACGGCCCGTCTCAAAGGTCACGCCGCGGAGCACGACCGGGGTCTTGGCCTCCGTAAAGAGGATCGGACATCCGGCCGCATCAACGCGCGTGCCGGCTGCCGTTCCGGGGCATTTGTCCTTAGTGTCGTCTATACCGTCGCCGTCGGTATCCGACGAGCGCTGGCAGCCTGCCGAATCCACCTCAGTTCGCGCCGGTGTATTGGGGCACTTGTCGATGCCGTCGGGTACGCCGTCGCGGTCGCTGTCGACCGGACAGCCGGTCGTGTCGACGGTCGCACCGGCCGGCGTGTTGGGACACTGGTCTGGACCGTCAGGCACGCCGTCCCTGTCGCTATCGGTGGGACAGCCCTGCGCGTCCACGCGAGCACCGGTCGCCGTGTTCGGGCACTTGTCGATCCCGTCTGGGACACCATCAGAATCCGTATCCTTGGGACAACCGCGCGCGTCGACTTCTGCGCCCTCGACGGTATTGGGACAGGCGTCGAGCCCGTTGAAGACCTTGTCGCGGTCGGAGTCGCTCGGACACCCACGCGCATCGACGACGGCGCCGGTCGGCGTCCCGGGGCACGCATCGTTCCGGTCAGAGACCCCATCCAGATCGGCGTCATGCACCGCGTATGGCCCGGTGAAGATCGAGAGCCCCGCAGAACCGACGAGGTGTCCCGCCCAATTGCCACTCGAGAACCTGGTGGTGGGCGCGTAGATCGCCCGCCCTTCGATCCGGAGGGCGACTTGGCCGCCCAAAAACAGCCGGTCTCCAATCGCACCGTGCACGGCGTTATCGGAGAAGGTGTAGCCCGGCCGGTCGCTGAACTCGAGCCGCGTGTAGCCGCCGAGCACATAAAAGAGGTTGTGCTCGTTGCCCGTGTTGAACACGAGACTGCCGCTCGCCAGCGTCGCGGTCGCGTTGTTGCCCCCGGCATAGGGCGTCGGCTGTTGATAGCCCATTTCGAACTCGATGCCGACGACCCGACTGAAAAAGTAGCCGAGCCGCCCGCCGCCCCCGACCTGCTTGGCGAGCACGAACGCCTTGTCATAGCGCGTGTAGGATCCGAATCCGCCGAATTCGAACTGATGGGTATGCTGGGCGATGCACAGCGCAGGAACCGCGCTGAGAAAGAACGCCAGTAGTGTCGTCCGGGCGCGCATGTCTTCTCCTCGAGGTTGGCTCTTCACTTTAATGATCTGACGCTCGTGAAGAAACCCCTGTAACCCCGATCACCTGCGCTTGGGGCGCATGCCCCGCCCCACTATGGGTGTCCGTTGCCTCCTCTAATGAAGCGCAGCGCCTGGGAAAGCTGCTCGGCGAGCGCCGACAGCTCGGTGGCGCCCTTGGCGAGATCCTGGATGGCCCGCAATTGCTCGGAGGCCGCGGCCGCAACCGCCTCGGCCTCCTGGCTGGAGGTCTGCGCGCCCGTCCGCGCCTGGACGAGGGAGTCGGTGATGCGCGTCGCCAGCTCGGCGCTGTGACGTCCGATTTCCGCCACCTGTTTTCCGGCGCGCGCCGTCTCGACGGCCGCTTCCGCGATCCGCTCGAGGTCCTGTACCCACGCCGCGGAGCTCTGAACCACCTGGCCGAGATCGCCGCGGATTCGCTCGATGAGCTGGGCCGCGCGGTCCAAAGCGCGCCGCGTGTCCTGGACCGCCTTGCCGACGTTGCGCGCCTCCCGCCCGCTTGCCTCGGCGAGCTTGTGCACCTCATCGGCGACGACGGCAAACCCCCGGCCGTGAATCCCCGCGCGCGCGGCCTCGATCGTCGCGTTGAGCGCCAGCAGATTCGTCTGATTCGCCACGAAACCAATCGTTTCGGAGAACTTCTCGACCTGCGACGCCACTTCACGCAGCCGCCCCACCTCGGCGGCGCTCTCCTCGGTCGTGGCGCCGAGATCGGTCAGCTGCCGCACGGCGGTCTGGGTCGCCGTCCGCACGCGGTCGGTGGTCTTTTCCATTTGCGAGCCCGCGTCGCGCATCCGGTCGCCCGCTGTCGCGAGCTCCGCGGCGCTCTCCTTCAACTGGCCCGCCTCCCGGGCGGCGGTGCTGACCAGACTTGCCGCCTGGCCCGCGCCGTGACTCGCGCGCTGAGCGGCCGCGGCGACTTCCTCGCTGGATGCGTGAATCTCCTCCGTCGTGGCGGTCAATGTCTGCACGTACTGCGTCGTCTGATCGGACGCGCCGGTCACCGGACGCAGCGAACCATCGATCGCCACCATGAGCGCGAGTTGCGGCGCGAGCAGCTCCAGGAGCTCGCCATCCGACTGACGGTACATGGTGGGATTGGAGTGCCGGACGCTCCAGAGACCGACGAGCTGACCCGCGTGGTAGAGCGGGATGAGCATTTCCGAGCCCGGCGTTTCGCCGCCCGGCACTATGACCTGATCTCGCGCGAGTCCATGCGCCACGAGGGGGCGGCGCAGCCGCAGCGCTTCACCAGTGAGGCCGGCGTCGGAATCGAATCGGAGCGCGGCGGCCCCTGGTAGCGATGCCGTGTCGGCGACAAGCTCCATTTGACGCGTGCGGGGATCGTAGCGAGCAAATCCCATCTGTTCCCAGGGGACGAGCTGCCGCGTCAACTCCTGCACTCGCTGGAAGCTGTGACTCAACGTGAGCTCTGCCGCGATCGCCTGGGCGAGCCGCTGAATCAGATGGAGCTCGTCGGCCCGCACGCCCAGGCGCAGCACACCGAGACTGCCCCAGGTCGCGAGCGCCAGCGCACCGACGAGCAACGCGCGCGTACCGCCAGGAAGCGTTGCGTGTACCACCGCGAGCCAGCCCAGCGCCAAGGCGGCGGATACGAGATAGACGATCGATTCCCACCGCAGAGTGAGCCGGGCATCCACCCACGCGATCGTTTGACCCAGGGCGAGCTCCAGATAGAACGTGCCGTTCACGATCATAGGCAGCATCACGATCGTGAGCGCGACGACCCACGCATTGTCGGTGGACAGCGCCGCGGCTCCGGTCGCTCCGCTCAGGCGAGCGTACATCAGTCCCACGAACGTGGATCCTGCCGTCAGATGCGCCGCGTTCCCCAGCGCCGAGCGGAGCGGGAGGCGGCGCAGCAACACGTCCCCGACCAGCATCGCGAATGGCGCGACGATCGCGGCAAACGCCCAGCCACGGTCGAGGATCCCGAACAGCATGACACCGAGGACGTATGAGGAAAAACCGTTACCGGGAAGCGCGATGCCATAGCGGCGGGTGATCGCGGCGACGAGGACGAGCAATGCGCCGGCCAGCGGCAGGTTTTCGCCGACGGGCACTCGACCGTTGACGTAAGCAGTGAGCCCGGCGCCGAAACTAATGAGTGCGGCGAGCGAAACCGCGACGCGGACGAAGAGCGCTGGTGCGGTCGAGAATCGCGAGAGGAGCCGCATACGCTGTGGCGCAAGGTCGGCGCCGTGGCGCAGTGTGTCAAGCGCGACTATCGTTCACGCCATGACCGTCACAATCGAATACTGCGTCATCTGAAACTACGAACCTCGGGCCACCGGTCTGGCGGCCGAAATCCGCGATGCCTTCCCCCATGCTGAGGTGCGGTTGATCCAATCCTCCGGCGGCGTCTTTGAAGTGGACGTCGACGGACGGCGCGTGTACTCCAAGAAGGGCACAAAGCGCCATGCCGAATCGGGCGAAGTCGTGCGGCTGATTCGCGAGGGGACCGCCGGCAAGCAGTGAGAATTGCGATCTCCACCGGCGGCGGTGATGCGCCGGGCCTCAATGCCGTCATCCGCGCCGTTGTCCTCAGCGCGGTGCATCGCGGCTGGGAATGCGTGGGAATCAGACGGGGGTTCGGCAGCCTGCTCGGTGAAGCGGAGCTGATGCCCTTGGGCCCGAACGAAGTCCGCGGCATCACCCACCTCGGCGGCACGATCCTCGGCACGTCGAACCGCGGCAACCCCCTCAAGTGGCGTATGCAGCGGCCGGATGGCTCCTGGGAGGAGCGCGACCGCTCGCAGGAGCTGCTCGACTCGTTCCGGGCGAATCGTCTCGACGCGCTGGTGGCGATCGGTGGCGATGGCACACTCGGGATCGTCCTAGAACTCTGGAAAAAAGGTCTGCCCGTCGTCGGCGTACCAAAGACGATCGACAACGACGTCGGCGGAACCGTCACGACGTTCGGCTTCGACACGGCCGTCTCCACGGCGACCGACGCGATCGACAAACTGCACTCGACCGCGGAAAGTCACGAGCGCGTGATGGTCGTGGAGGTGATGGGCCGGTACGCCGGCTTCATTGCCCTGAGCTCGGGCATCGCCGGCTCTGCGGACGTGATCCTGATTCCCGAAATCCCCTTCGACATCGACAAGGTCTGCGACAAGATCCGCCGGCGCGAGGCCGAGGGTCGGCACTTCAGTATGGTCGTAGTGGCGGAGGGTGCCGCGCCGAAGGGTGGCACAGTGTCGTTGATCGATCCCGCGCATGAGCGCCTCGGCGGCATCGCCGAAAAAGTGGCGCACTCGATCGAGCAGATGACGGGAAAGGAAACGCGCTCGCTGGTACTCGGCCACCTGCAACGGGGTGGCGGCCCGACGACGTTCGATCGAATGCTCGCGCTGCGCTTTGGAGCGGCGGCGGTTCGCCTGGTTGCCGAGCGGCAGTTCGGGATGATGGTGGCGTTACAACCGCCGAACATCGTCCCGGTCGCGATCGCGGAAGCGCTGGCGACACCGCGCCGCGTTCGACTCGATTCTGACAGCATCGCCACAGCCCGAGATCTCGGTATCAGCTTCGGAGACTGAACAGGACAACCTGTAGCCACCGTCGGACAGTGGCGCCGCCTCCCCTGAAACACGTAACTAGCTACCACTTAACAACTTACTTCCTCAGACCCCGCGTGGCACGCGTCTTCCCTAATCAAGCGCACGCCAAGGAGGCATCCAATGAAACGCATCTTCGTCGTTCTCGGACTCTTGTTTGGTCTCGCCACCGGCGTCGCGGCCGCTCAGACGCGCGTTGGCGTGTCGCTGAGTTTTGGAGACCCGTACTTCTCCGGACAGGTCGTGATCGGCCGGCCGTATTACCATCGCTACGCACGCCCTTACTACTACCGCTACCGTCCCGCTCCCGTGATCGTCGTCGGACCGCGCTACTACCACGCACCTCGCGTGATCGTCGTGCGGCCGCATCGTCGTTACGGGCGCGGATATCATCGCGGCTGGTAGCTAGGCAGACCCACCAAGGAGGCGCCGCCACACCGGCGCCTCCGTTCTTTTTCTATATTCCCGTAGTGCGCACCTCCCGCGACCACTTTCTTCCCCCCGATCCCCAGGCATTCCTCGCAGCCGAGCCGCCCACGGGGCGAGTCATTGTCATCGCTCCGACCCGGGCCGCCTGCGAGACGATCGAGCTGGCACTCGGGCTGAACCTCGAGACGCTGCTCGAGCGCGAGCACGGGGACGACATTCGACGACTCGCCGGGTCGGGCCAGGGGTTCGGCATCGTGGCCGGCACCGGTACCGGCAAGACGCTTGCGATCCGCAGCATGGCAGAGACCATTCTCAAGGCAGCGCTGAAGGTCGGCGTCGTCAATCGCGAGCGCGAAGCGACTCCCGAGACGCCGACCTGGAACGTCGTCATCATCACGACCGGCATCGCCCGCCGCTGGTTCCAGGATGGGCTCATCACCGCGCATGACACGCTCGTCGTGGACGAGATTCACCAGACCTCGGCGGAAATGGAGTTGTGCCTTGCGCTCGGGAAGCGCGCGCGCTGCCGCTTCATCTGGCTGTCGGCGACCGTCGATCCCCGGTTCTACTCGAGCTATCTCAATTCTGCCGAGGTTCTGGAAACCCGGGCGTTTGATCCCGCCAAGGCGGCCCAGGTGGATGTTCTAGCGGAGCAACCCCTCGAGTTCTTGAACGATCGGTTCATAAAGCGCGTGATGAAAGAGCGTCGAGGCGTTGCCGTCTTCGTTCCCACGAGGGCGGAGGTGGAGCAGATCGCGAAAGAGCTCGGTGACCGCTGGCCCAATCTAGCCACGGCGTTCTACCACGGCGGCGAGCCAATCCGCGTCATTCGACCTTTTCTTGACGGTTTGGTCAAACGACCATTCCTGCTGGCGATGACTGCCGCGGGCCAGTCCGCCCTCAACATCCGGGGGCTGGATACCGTCGTGATCTACGATGCGCGGTACACGAACGTCGTGGAGCGGGGCAAGAACGTGCTGACACGGGCCTACCTCGGGGCGAACGAGATTCTACAAATGGCCGGCCGCGTGCACGGTCGCGTCCAGCACGGCGAAGTCTACATCCTGAGCGACCGCGATCTGGCGTTTGAGAGTCTCCGGCCGACGGCACCCGAGTTCCAGCTCGCGGGCGACGCGGAACGGGTAGCGATCACCTGCGCCGCTATCGGAGTCGACGCCACCGAGCTCGACCTCCCTGTCCCGCTCGATCGACGCGCCTATCGCGACAGCGTTGAGCTTCTGACCGAGCGAGGGCTCATAGAGCACGGCAGACTAACGATTTACGGCCGCGATGTCGAGGCGATGCCGGTCGAGCGGCCGTGGGGCGAGCTGCTCTATCACGCCGAGCCGCCGCTCGTGCCGCTCGTTGCCGTCGCGTCGAACATCGAGTCGCTCCATCGCATGACTCGCGAGGAGCGGCAGCTCGGCGGCTTGATCGTGCCTGGTTCCGATCACATCACTGCGTACAACGTGTATGCCGAGGCGGTGAACAAGTACGGGTTTCTCGGCGAGGTGTACGGGCTGCCGCGTCACCTGTTTCGCGAAGACGAAATCGAACGGTGGGCAGAGGAGCGAGGCGTGCTCGTAAAGGCGATCGAGGATATCGCGCTGGGGACGGCCTCGGTCTATCGCCAGCTGGAACTCCCGTTGCCGGCGAAGCTGCCGTATGGCGACCGGAAAACGCTGGAGCTTTTTGCTGACCTTTTGGCCAAGATCATGCCGTTTGATCTCGTGATCGACGAGCAAACGGCGGACGGACGTGAGGCGCGCGTCAGTCGGAGCTCGGTCAGTGGCAGCTGGGGCGCCATTGCCGGATCGCTGCGCTACTTCGCCGACCGTTTTGGCGTACCGCGCGCGAGCATCGAGGGAACGCAGGTCCCTGAGCGCGCCATCCGCCGGTACGCGCGCCGCGGCCGGCCGGAGGTGGTGTTTGAGCGACAGCGGCGTCGTGAGGGACTGATGGTCGTGCGAACCGTCGAGTACTTCGGGTTCACGCTAGACCGCGAAGTTGAGCCACTTCCCAGTCCATTCCCCGATGAGCTGGCCGACTCGGCCCGGCGGGCACTGGTCCACGCGTTGCTCGCCGGCGAAACGCCGCACCCGGATCAGGGGAAAGTCCGGCGGGCGCTGGAGCGCTTCGGACATTACTGGCGCCGGTCGGGAGGTCGCCTGAGCCAGGCAGAGCGCGAGCAGGTGGCCGAGCAGATCGCGGCACAACTGTCGGACGTACGCTCCTGGGACGAGTTCATCGGCGCTCGGGTCATGCTCAATCCCGAGGGCGCCATCTCCGAGGACGAACGCCACCGGCTCGATGCCCTGCCCTCGTCGGTGTTTCTCTACGGCGACCGCGTGCCGATCGAATATGACGTCGACCAGGGCGTTGGAGTGGTGCGGCTACGACTCAAAGAGGGACAGGCTCGGCGGCTGCATCCCAAAGACCTCCCGACATTCGACCGGCCGGTACGCTTCACGGTCACACGCGGCAAGCACGAGGCAGTACGGGCCAGCTCGCTCGACGAGCTGCGACAGGGTCTACGGAGTTTGGGAAGCGTGCATCGCGCGCGTGTGACGCGGGGCGGCCGACGGCCCAGGCGTCGCTAGGTCTTCAGCGTTACCTCGCGCAGGGTTAACCAAAGCGCGTCGTAAGCGTCTTTCGCATCAGCGAGCGGCACGCCCGCGGCACGCGCGATGGCCCTCCCGTCGATCACAGCCTCCCGGGCGGCGCCCT
>WNFV01012525.1_pt1 | contig 13853 bp, 15 predicted proteins | sample 5400101 | NCBI WGS metagenome assembly WNFV01 (sample SAMN13153361, study PRJNA577476) | soil metagenome | isolation source: 115 cm soil or saprolite under grassland replicate 1 | place: USA:California | collected 2016-06-15 | reverse complement strand
CCAAGGTCCTGCTGGTCAAGCCCGGCACCATTCCCAAGACCTCCAGCGGCAAGATCCAGCATTCGCGCCTCGGGCACATGATCGCCAAGGATGAGCTCGGCGATCGGGTGCTCTACGCCTCGGGCGTCCACCGCGAGTAGCCGACCGGAGGCCGCCTCGACGGCGCCCTCCGGTCCTTCCCCGGCCACGGGACAACGGCCGTGAGCTTTGGCTGCCATCTCCCGATGTTCGGCCCCGTGGCTACGCGCGACGACCTGCTCGCGTTCGCGCGCCGGATGGAAGCCCTCGGCTACGACTCGCTCTGGGCTCAGCTCACCTCGTCCATCAACATGATCGCGCCCTGGATCTCGCCGCCACCGAGGAGCGGAGCGAAAGTGACGCGACACCGAATCTTCCTACCGCGGCGGTCCGTGGCGTCCACCGTTACCTCCCGGGGGCCGGAGGATCCCGCCAGGCAGCCGCGCAGAGGCTCCAGGAGTTGCGACACGGGCAGGCCGAATTCCGGCTTCGCGAGCGACTGCCCGCGGGTCTCGTCAACCCGCAATCCCCACAGGTCCTCTGCCTTGCGGTTCCAGACCAGGACCTTCAGGCTGCGGTCCACGACCGCCGCGCCGGAGCCCAGGCTGGAGAGGATCGTCTCGAGCAGGGCGTTCGCCTGGTTGAGCTCGTCGGTGCGCCCGTGGAGCTGCTGGTTGATGGTCTGGAGCTCCTCGTTGGTGGACTGGAGCTCCTCGTTCATGGTCTCGTGTTCTTCGTTCGTAGCCTGAAGCTCCTCGTTCGTCGTCTCCAGCTCCTCCACGGTGGACTGGAGCTCCTCGTTCGTCGTCTCCAGTTCCTCGTTCGTGGACTGGAGCTCCTCGTAGGCGGTCTCCAGCTCCTGGGAGGCTCGCTGGAGGTCGGACTGCATTCGCCGGGACTTCGTCACGTCCTCGAAGATGATGCTGACCCCGAGCGAACCCCCATCTTGATCCTGTAGCGGCGTCACCTGCACGTCCAGACACTGGAGCTCGCCCCCGGGCAGGGCTCGCTCCACGCCGGTGATCCGTCCAGTGCTGCGCTCGGCCTGGACTCTCTGGACCAGCGGGCGCAGCTCCACGGGCCGGTAGAAGAGCTCGAGGTCCTGGAAGCGGCGGCCCACGTCCTTTGGGTTCAGGCCGAACATGCTCCGCGCGAGCTGGTTGGCCAGGGTCAAGGTGCCCTCGCTGTCGACCACGATCTGCGCCACCGGCATCGCGCTGAACGCCTCTTCTCCCAGTCGCACACCCTTTGCCAGGCGACCCGTGGCCTCAGGGTCGCCCGTCTGGGCCAGGGCGAGCAACCGGTCGCGCAAGTCCGCCTGCGGGGCCTTCGAAAAGAAGCGGTGCTTCAGATCGACGGCGTGGAACAGGTTGGCATGAGTGAGGAGCATCTCCCCCTTGCCGAGGAAGAGAAATCCGCGGTCGTTGAGCGCGAAGTGGAAGCGGGCCAGGATGCGCCCCTGGGTCTCGGCGTTGAGATAGATGAGGGTGTTGCGGCAGACGAGGAGATCGAGGTGGGAGATCGGAGCGTCGTTGACCAGGTCGTGGCGGCCGAAGATGACCGCGCGTCGCATGTCGGCGCGGAAAGCGTAGCGGTTCCCCGACCTCTCGAAGTAGCGTCTCCGCAAATCGTCAGGCACGGGTTCCAGCTGCTTGGCGTCGTAGATCGCCTGGCGGGCCTTGGTGAGGGCGTCGTCGTCCACGTCGGTTGCGTAGATCTTGACTCGCTGGCGGAACGGCTCGGCCCCGAGGCTCTCGGCCCAGATCATGGCCAGCGTGTATGCCTCCTCTCCGGACGCGCAGCCGGCGCTCCAGACGCGGATGGGCTCGCCCTCACCTTTGGCGGCGCCGATCGCCGGAACGATCTCCCGGCCGAGGGTGTCCCAGGCGCCGGGATCGCGGAAGAATGAGGTGACGTTGATCAGGACGGCGTCGAAGAGGCGGCCGAACTCTTCGGGGTGGACCTCGAGGTAATCCTGGTAATCGGCGAACGAGCCGACCTTCACCTGCTGCATTCGCCTGGTGATCCGCCGCAGCAGCGTGGACGGCTTGTAGCCGGTGAAGTCGACCGCGCGGTTGTGCCTGAGATAGTCCAGCAGGGCCTCGACGGCCTGGCTCTCCGGGCCGTCGTTACTCAAGCGACGAATGACCCTCGACCAGCGTGACCAGGGCCTGCGGGATCTCGTCGATCGGAAGCACGAAGTCGACCGCGCCCGCTTCGATCGCGGCTCCGGGCATGCCGAAGAACGCGGAGGTCTGCTGGTCCTGGACGATGATGGTCCCGCCCATCTTTTTGATTGCCCGCACCCCCATGGAACCGTCGGCGCCCGTGCCGCTGAGCACCACGGCGATGGCACGGTCCTTGTAGCTGGCGGCTACCGATTCGAACAGCAAGTCGGCCGACGGTCTCACGAAATGCACCAGCTCGGACTGGGACAGCGAAAGGGAACCGTCGGGATTCACGAGCAGGTGCCGGTTGGGCGGCGCCGTATAGACCATTCCCGCACTCAGGTGATCCCCCTCCTCGGCTTCCTTCACCTTGAGCGAGGTCCGCCGTCCGAAGATGTCGGCAATCAGGCTCCGGTGTCGCGGATCGAGATGCTGCACGATGACCGTGGCCGCCCCGAAGTCTCCCGGCAGGCCCTCGAGGACCCGGGTCAAGGCTTGAAGCCCGCCTGCCGAGGCGGCCAGGGCCACGACGTCGAACGACGTGCCTGGGAATCGGGCCGGACCGCCGGTGGCCTGGGTGTCGGTCATCTCCGCTTCTCGCCGCGACGTGGGCCCGCGAGGTGGGCAGCCGCGCCGACGACGACGATCCTCGCCCGGACCCTCCTCCCGACGCTGCCGGGACATCGGAGCCCCGACGGCTGTCGGACCTGCCGGAGGGGACCGTCTAGTCGGAAACGACGCCCGCGTAGCTGGATGCCGAGTCGCCGCCGCTCTCCCCGTCTGCGGCGAGGGACCGCGGAGACCCCAAGCCCTCCAGCACCAGCTTCCTGAACGCCCTCAGTTTCTGGGTGTTCTCTTCGAGCGCGCGCCTGAAGACCACCCGGCGCGCGACGTACTCCTCTCTCAGCAGACGCACCTTCTCGCACTCTCTCTGGGCCTGCAGCACGTTCGCGCCGTACTCCTCCAAGAAGGAAGGCCGCACGGCGAGGGCCGGCCGAACCCGTTCCTCGCCGTGCGGGTGAGAGCCCATGCCCGCCCCGGCTCCGGACCTTGCGTTCGTCGCTTCCAGCGGCCCCGGCCCCGCGGTCTCCACCCCGCCCACGTCCGGCATCCCGACCGGCAGAGGCTCGAAAGCGGGCCGGAGCCTCTTCCGCATCTCCTCGTACAGCCGCCGCGTCTCGGGCTCCGGCTCCAGCCTCAGCTCGCGCCTCAACAGTCCGACGCAGACTTCGTACTGGCGCAGGGCCGCCTCTCGCCGGCCCGCCCGGGCGTGCAGGCGCATCAGGGCGCGGTGCACGGCCTCCTGAAGCGGGTCGAGGGCCAGGAGCCGCCGCGCCGTTTGGGCGGCGGCTTCGACCATTCCCTCCGCGTCCTGGTGACGAAGGAGCTGCGCAAGGACCTCCATCGCCAGATCCTTCAGCCGCTCCCGTTCCTGGAAGAGCCAGTTCTCGAACGGCTCCTCATCCACGACGAACCCCTCGAGGAGGTCCCCGCGGTACAGAGTGGCGGCTCGCTCGAGCGCCTGACGTGTTCGTTCGGCTGCCAGCCGCTCGAAGTTCAGAACATCGACCTCGATGGCCAGGGGGTCAGCGGCGACGGTGTCAGCGTCGATGCGGAGAGCGGGGGACAGCTTCCCGCCCAGAGCCGTCCGCAGCACGAAAATGGTCTGGCGGAGCGAGTTCCGCGCGTTCTCCTCCTCGGTGTCCCCCCAGAGGAGGGTCGCCAGCTTTCCGCGCTGGTGAGCCTGGCCGGGCCGGAGGGCGCAGTAGGCGAGAAGCGCCTGGGCCTTCTTCGTGGGAAGGGACACGCAAGCCCCTGAAGACAGCGCGACCTCGAAGCCTCCGAAGAGAGTCAGGTTGAGATACGCCATCGGGAGCACCCTCCGAGCACCGCTACTTGGTCCCATTGACCTACCGTCGACCCATCCAACCCCACGGAGAGATTATAACGCATTTCTAACGGCTCACTTCGTAGTGTTCGAGCGCGCACGAGACGCTGGAGTACCCAGCAGGGAGGCCTCCATGAACCCAGAGTCACGGACCGGTGGTCAGGGGCAGCCTCGGGCCATCGTCCTCGCAGGGGGTGAAGGGGCCCGTCTGCGACCCTTGACCCGCCGGCTGCACGGCGAGGAGCGCCCGAAGCAGTTCGCGGCCGCGCTCGGAGGCCGGTCCCTGCTCCGCCAGACCAGGGAACCGGCCGGAGGGACACCCCGGCGGCGAGGAGAACGCGCGTGACACCGGGGCCTGGTGGCAAGGGGGGGACGCGGTCCGGAGCCATGAAGTCCAAGCCGGCGGACGGCGGCATGGACGAGGGCACGGAGGCGAAGATCTCCTCTGTAGCACTGCGTCAGACGATGACGGAGGACCGGCACGACATGCTCTGGGCCCTGGCGCAGGCCGAGGCAGTGCTCGACGAACTGGCGGAGTTGGGTCGGTATCCCAGGGATCCGGCGGGTCAGGAGCGGGAAGCCGACCTCCTCCGCCTGGCCCTGGCGCTCATGCGGGCGAGGCGGCAGGGGGTCGAGGAGGCCGCGACGCTTCACGCCTGGTGGCGTGATCCGGTGTATGGGACCCGCCGGCCGCAAACCGAGCATGGAAGCCAGCGCCGATCCAATCCGCTCTGATGGGGACGGGCGAGCGATGACGGCCCTGTGAGCTGTGCTGGGGGCTGAGTCAGTCCAGGAAGGGAGCGGAGAAGTACTGGTACGTGAAGGCGCGGAACGTCGAGACCGGGGAGGAGATCCGGATGGCCGCGGCCGACAACGGGGTCGCCGGCCCCGCGGGCGCCGAGATCGAGATGAAGGCCTATCTGGTGCGGACGGGCCGGGCCAAGCCGGATGTCGCGAACTGGGAGATCGTCGAGGTCTGCCGGCTGGGCGAGGTGCCGGAGTCCGCATGAGCGACTCTACTTGTACTCACCGAGACCGAAGCGATGGCGCGCCATGTCGATGCGGCTACGGAACCGGTGGTCATCGACGTAGAGGCTGATCAGCTCGTGGCACTCCTCCGGCAGGAGGAGCGGCGGCGTGCTCGACCAGCCCGACTCCCAGAGCGACCGCTCGATGGCCTCCCAGTCCAGGCGCGCCAGCCGCTCTCCGAACGATCCGGCCGTGCTCAGGCCGCCGCCGAGGGCCTGCATACCTTGCACGGACGGTAGCCCACCGAGCGCGCGTCCTCCACCGAGGCGAAGACCACGCGGTTCTCGGGCTTCATGTGTCGCCCGTGGATGCAGCCCACGCGGCACACGATGCGCGTGCTGGTGCAACCCTCGAGCACCGGGGTGCGGCGCTCCAACTCCAGCAGCCGCCGCTTGAGTGCCACACCGAATAGATACCCCCCGAGGCCGCCGTCGGCGCGCCAGACCCGGTGGCAGGGCACGATGAGCGGCACGGGGTTCCGGCCGAGCGCCGTCCCGACGGCGCGGACGGCGTGCGGACTGCCGATACGCTCGGCCACCCATGCATAGGGCCGCGCCTCTCCGAAGGGAATCTGCCGGGCCGCCTCCAGCACCCGTCGCTGGAACGCGGGCGCCTCCGAGAGATCCACCGGCACCGAGAAGAAGGCGCGCTTGCCATGGAGGTATTCGCCGATCTCCTCCCTCGCCCGCCCGGCCAGCCGGCGCGCCGCCGCCGTGGCCGGCTTCTCCAGGCGCCCGGTCCGGATGAGCGACACCCCGTGCGGCGTGGCCTGAATCGCCAGGCGCTTTTCCAGCTCTCCGAGCCGGGCGTCGGCCGCCCGCGCGGAGCGCGCGATGCGCGACGCCAGATCCGCCGGCGTCTCATCCGCGCGGAAGTAGCCGCTCAGCAGATCATCGAGACGATCCCGGGAGTAGCGCTCGATCATCTCAAATCTTCGCCCCCGACTTGCTCCAGTCGTCCAGGAACTTCGTGAGCCCCGCGTCCGTCAACGGATGCTTCATGAGCATCTCCAGCACGCTGAAGGGCATGGTCGCGACATGAGCCCCCGCCTTGGCCGCATCCAGCACATGCAGCGGATTGCGGATCGACGCCGCCAACACCTGGGTCTTGAAGCCGTAATTCCCGTAGATCTGGCAGATGTCGCGGATCACCTCCATGCCGACCGCGCTGATGTCGTCGAGCCGACCGAGGAACGGGCTGATGTAGTAGGCGCCCGCCTTGGCCGAGAGCAGAGCCTGGGTAGCGGAGAAGCAGAGGGTCTGGTTGACGCGGATGCCCTCGCCGCTGAGGTGCTTGACGGCCTTGAGGCCGTCCCTGGTGAGCGGGCACTTGACGACCACGTTGGAGGCCACCTGGGCCAGCTCCTTGCCCTCCTTGACCATGCCCTCGAAGTCGGTGGCGACGACCTCCAGGCTCACGTCGCCGGGCACGATGGAACAGATCTCCTCCACGAGCGGCCGGAACGGCCGCTTCTCCTTCGCGATGAGGGAGGGGTTCGTCGTGCAGCCGTCGACCAGCCCCATGGCCACTCCTTCGTGCAGCTCACTGATATTGGCGGTGTCCAGAAAGATCTTCATCGAGTCCTCCTCTTCCGATCGTCGTTGTCGTGGGCGGTCATGCGCGCTCGACCCGGACCACGGTGCCGGAGCTTGTCTTGGTGAAAACGGTCGCGTCCCCGACGATCCGGCCGAAGACATCGACGGGGCTGGCCGGCCTGATCTCCTTACCGCGGCTCACCGGGGTCGGGCCGAAGAAGATGCAGAAGGCGGAGCCGGGAGGCCAGTAGCCGAGGTCGCCCAGCTCGACCGTCTCGCGCGGCGACTCGGGCTTTGCCTTGACGGGGATGGCGAAGTAGATCTCGTCGCCCCATGTCTCGCCCGGCACTGCGAGCGGCAGCGCGTCCCAGACGGCGCCGGCCGTGGCCGAGCCGTTCAGGACGGCCTCCACCGAAACCGACCCCGCCGTGATTCGGATGCGTCGCTCCGCCATTGCTGCGCACCGTGCTCTAGAGCCAGTGTAGCCCTCTCGCGAGGACCGCGGCAAGGCGGTCCCGTTAGCCGCTCAGCCGACGGCGATACGCCACGAGCCGGGCGGCCAGCGTCGACCGGTCCGGAATGCCCGCGGCCCCGGCCGCCTCGACGGATGCCGCCGCGCAGCACGCCGCGGCCGCCGCCGCCTCCCACGGATTGCCTTCGCGATGATATTCGATGAGCAGCGCGGCCGCGAAGACGTCGCCCGCCCCGGTGGCATCCACCTCGGCGGCCCGGTCGGGCTCGACGTGGTAGCGCTCGCCGTTGACGAAGAGGATCGCCCCCTCTGGTCCGCGCGTCACCGCGGCCACCGGAACCTGCTGGAACCACTCGAGGGCCGCCTTCTCGAAGGGCTCGATGTCCTCGCGGCTCACCACCAAGAGCTGCGCATGAGGGAGCACGATGTCGGCGTCCTCCCATGGCCCTGGGGTGATCGCGCCGCCGGCCCCGCGTCGGCGCATCCACCCTTGGGGGACCATGCCCAGGGCGGCGTCGCTGAACCTGCCCGAGAGAGCGGAGTCCACCTCGTTGATCACGGGACAGAGCATCCCGAGCGACACCCGACGCCAGTCGCCCGGCAGATGGTCCGCCTCGATGTCGGCGGCCCGCGACAGGAGGGTGAGCTGCCTGCCTCGCGCCGATTCCTCCAGCTTGAAGATCGTGGTGCGGTTTGACGGGATGTTGACGACCACGATGTCCGGCGGGAGGCTCTCGACGGGGAAGTCGGGGCCGAAAGAGGTCAGGAGCGCGGCGTGGAGGCCCAGCCGCTCGGCGGTGAGGACGGCGTAGTACGCCGCGCCGCCGGGCCGGGCGCCGCTCCGCGTCTGGTCCAGGGTAACGTGCCCGACTGCGACGAAGTCCAACCACCTCCCAGTGACTAGTCCCACTTCCGCTGGTCGTCGATCTTCTTGGGGCTCGGGGAAATGGTCCCCCCCGGCACGATGTCGACCGTGCCGCGGAGCTTCATCACGTCGCGAATGGCGGCTTCGAGCGCCGCCCGGGCGCCGTCCGCCGCCGTGCCCGGCCTCAGCTCCACGCGAAGCGTGAGCGTATCCTGGTGCCCGTCGCGGCCGACGACGACCTGGTAGCGCTCGACGCCGCTCACGCGCGCCACCACCTCGGCGGCCTGCCTGGGATGGATGAACATCCCCCGCACCTTCGTCACCTCGTCCGCGCGACCGCGCCACCCGAGCATGCGCGCGGAGGTGCGGCCGCACGGACACCGCTCGTCGGTGACCACGGTGAGGTCGCCGGTGCCAAACCGGATCATCGGGTAGGTGCGGTTGTTTACGGTGGCCACCAGCTCGCCGATCTGCCCGGTCCCGAGCCGCTCACCGGTCTGCGGGTCGCAGACGTGAACGATCGCCTCGTCGACGAGATGCATGCCCGACTTCTCCGGACACTCATAGCCGACCATCCCGATATCGGCCGTGCCGAACCCCTGCCGCGTCATGATCCCGTACTCGTCTTCGAGGGCCCGCCGCATCGACTCCGGCAACGCCTCGGCGCCCACCTGGGCGACCTCGAACGGCAGGCGCCCGACCTTCATCTCCTCGGCCCGCTTGAGGAGGGTCATCAGGAAGCTCGGCGTGCCGACGAAGCCGGTGGCTCCGACCGCCCTCGCGATCTCGATCTGGGTTTCGGTGTTACCGGTACCGGTGGGCACGACTGCGCAGCCGATGAGCTGGAGCGACTCGTCGATCTCGTGACCGGCCGGCACGAGATGGTACGCGAAGGTCTGGACGACGATGTCGCCGGGGCGGAAGCCGCCCGCGTAGAGGCCGGTCTCGGCGCGAAAGCCACCCGCCTCGGGGCCCATGGGCTCGTAGATGGGCCCGGGAGAGCGGAAGATCCGGCGAAGCTTGGAGAGCGGGAGCGTGCAGAAGCCGCCGAAGGGCGGATCCGCCTGCTGCAGATCCGGCATCTGGCTCTTCTTCAGGACCGGAAGCCGCGCGAGGGCATCCGGATCGCGCAGGTCCTTGGGCGTCAGCCCGACCGCATCGAGGCGCCGCCGCACCCCCGGTGCCCGTTGCCAGGACAGCTCGATCAGCTCCAGGAGCCACGTCTCCTGGTAGCGCCGGCGAGCCGAGGCCGACATCGTCTCCTTCGCCTCGTCGTAGTAACCGCTCTTCCGGTCCATGCGCATCGTCGGGCCTCTCAAACTCGGGCAGGCTGGGGGGTCACGAGAGCCAGCGCTTGCGGCGCTTGTAGTGCTTGACGTCGCGGTAGGACTTGCGGGCGCCCACCTCGGTGAGGCCGAGGTAGAACTCCTTGATGTCCGCGTTCTCCCGGAGCGCCTCCGCGCTCCCGTCGAGCACGATGCGGCCGTTCTCCATCACGTAGCCGTGCTCGGCGATGGCCAGGGCCAGCGTCGCGTTCTGCTCGACCAGCAGCACGGTGAGCTTCTGCTCGCGGTTCAGACGCTCTACGATCTCGAAAATCTCCTCGACAAGCATGGGCGCCAGGCCGAGCGACGGCTCGTCCAGCAGCATGACGCGGGGACTGGACATGAGCGCGCGCCCGATGACGAGCATCTGCTGCTCGCCGCCCGAAAGATAGCCCGACTGGACCGAGCGCCGCTCCTTCAAGCGCGGGAAGTACTGGTAGACGCGCTCGATGCCGAGGGATACCTGCTGGCGATCCGACTGGATATGGGCGCCGGCGATCAGGTTCTCCTCGGTGGTCAGGTGTTCGAACACGCGGCGTCCCTCGAAGACCTGCACGATGCCGCGCTTGACGATGGCGTGGGGCGGCAGCCGGTCGACGCGCTCGCCGGCGAACTCGATGGAGCCCTTGGTGATCTCCCCGCGCTCGGAGCGCAACAGACCGGAGATCGCCTTGAGCGTGGTCGTCTTGCCCGCCCCGTTGGCGCCCAGGAGCGTGGTGATGCCGCCCTCGCGCACGTTGAGCGACACCCCCTTCAGCACGAGGATGACGCCCTCGTAGATGACCTCGATGTTGTTCAAGCTGAGCATAGCTTGCTCGAGGCGGGGACCGGGCCGCCCGGCCGGCGGCCGGCCGACCTCGGCTCGCCGCGCTCACGTTACTTTCTGGCGCCCGCCTCCTTTACGTGCTTGGCCACCACGTCCTGGTATCCCTTGTCCCAGTCGGTGACCTTCACCCACTTGCCGCCCTTCACCTGGTAGATCTGCACCCAGCCGCCGCCCTCGTGGTCGTTCGGCGAGATCTCGAGCGGCGGGACCAGCCCGCCGAGGGTGAAGCCTTTGATCTTCTCGAACCCGTTCTTGACATCGACACCGGTGATCTTGCCGTCGGGCTTGGCCTTCACCGCGTTCCGGATAGCTTCCACCTGGAGCGCCGCGTTCAGCACGCCGCGGTTATAGTACACCGTCGAGGCCATCTCCTTGGGCGGCTCCTTGCCCTCCTTCTTGTACATGTCCCGGATCTCGTTGAGCACGGGGAAGTCAGAGCCGACCCCGGCGAACTCCATGCCGTGGTAGCCCTCGGCGACGCCAAAGCCGCCCGCCGCCTCGACGTCGGCTTCGGCGGCGCCCCAGACGAAGGACAGAACCTTGCGGAGCGGATAGCCGGCGCGCTTGAACTCTTTGATCGACACCGACGGCGACCGTCCGAACAGGTGGGCGAGCACGAAGTCCGCGCGGTAGCGCTGGGCGATGTCGAGCACCTGGGCGCCCATCTCCACCCCCGGCGGTGGAACCGCGAAGGTCTTCAGCTCGAAGCCCTCGAGCTTAGCCAGGTCCTCCAGCACCGGGATGGGCTCTCGACCGGCCGGGTTGTCGAAGAAGATGTACGCGATCTTCTTGCCCTTGAGGTTGCCGCCGAGCTGCGCCTTGAGGAACTTGACGCCCGCCCCAGCCTGCGACCAGTAGGTCGCGGCGATGGGGAAGATGAAGGGGTAGCGCTGGCCGTCGGTGGAGTCCGCGCGACCGAAGCCCGGCGTGATACCCGGGATCCGATCCTCGGTCAGCTTCTGGGTGAGCGCGTACACGAGCGGGGTGCCGTACACGAACACCGTCACCGCGCCCTCTTTCTTGAAGCGCTCGTATGCTTCCACGCCCTGCGGCACCTTGTACTCGTGGTCGATCTCGATGAGCTTGAGCTTATGGCCATCGAGCCCGCCCTTGAGATTCACGAGCTTGATGTAGTCGTGAATGCCGGGGCAGAGCACGACGCCCACCGTCTGGGTCGCTCCCGTCCGGTCGCACTGGAGCCCGAGGACGATCTCGTGGCTCGCGTTGGCAGCTCCCGCGACCCCCGTCACGAGCGTCAGGGTCATCAGCGATGTCAGGAACTGTTTCATGGTCGCTCTCCTTTCCCGCGCACGGTCAGTACGCGAAGGGCCAGACACGGAAATAGCTCCGGATGTTCCTCCAGAGTCGGTTGAGCCCCTCCGGCTCGACGACGAGGAAGAAGATGATGAGGGAGCCGAACAGGATGAGGCGCAGGTTGGGGATGATGTTCAGCACGGCCCCCGACGAGAACAGGAGCCCGCCGAATACCTCCATCAGGTAGCGGATGGCGATGGGCAGCAGGGTGATGAAGATCGCGCCGAAGATGGAGCCGAGCACCGAACCGAGGCCGCCGATGATGATCATGGCCAGATAGTCGATGGACACGGTGATCTGGAACTGCTCGTAGTTGGCGACGCCCAGATAGTACGTGTAGAGCACGCCCGTCACGCCGGCATAGAAGGACGAGATGGCGAAGGCGAGCAGCTTGTAGCGGAAGATGTCGATGCCGATGATCTCCGCGGCGACGTCGTGGTCGCGGATGGCGATGAACGCGCGGCCGGTGCGGCTCCGCACGAGATTCATGGTACCGACGATGGCGAGCACCACGAAGAACATCAAGAGGAAGTACATCCCGCGCTGGGACGCGATCTCGTGGCCGAAGAGTCGAGGGCGCGGGACCTCGATCGAGGCCTGGACGCCGCCGCTGATCCACGTCACGTGATTGATGGTCCACTCGATGATGAGCTGGCCGGCGAGCGTGGCGATGGCGAGATAGAGCCCCTTGATCCTGAGAGAGGGGATGCCCACCACCGCCCCTACGGCCGCGGCCATCAGGCCTCCGAGTGGGAGGGCGAGCCAGAACGGAAAGCCCAGCCGGACCACGAAGTTGGCGGCGGTGTAGGCGCCCACCGACATGAAGGCGCCGTGCCCGACGGAGATCTGGCCGGTATAGCCGGTCAGGATGTTGAGCCCGAGGGCGCCCACCACGGCGATCGAGATGAGGTTGACGATGGAGAGGTAGTACTCGTCCGCGCCAAGGGGGAGGACGACCAGGAACAGCACCGCCGTCACCGCGACCGCCCAGCGCGCGATGGGCAGGGGGTAGAGGGCCATGTCGGCCTCGTAGGTCGTCTTGAGGACGCCGCACTCACGATGGATCATCGCTTCTCGCTCAGACTCGCTCGATGATGGGCTTGCCGAAAATCCCGTACGGCCGCATCATCAGCGCGGCGATCATCAGGACGTAGGGGGCGAAGTCCTTCGTGCCCCCACCCACGTACGGGTCGATGTAGCCGGCCGCGACGTTCTCCACGATGCCCACGATCAGACCACCGATGATGGCTCCGGGGATCGAGTCCAGCCCGCCCAGGATGACCACCGGGAACACCTTGAATCCGACCAGCGAGAGGTGCACATCGACCCCCAGCAGGTTTCCCCAGACTATCCCGCCTAGGGCCGACGCCACCCCCGTCATGGCCCACGCCAGGGCGAAGTAGCGCTCAACGTTGATGCCCATGGCCATGGCCACCTGCTGGCTGTCGGCGACGGCGCGCATGGCGATGCCCTTGCGGCTCTTGAGAAAGAACCAGCCGAACGCGGCCAGGAAGGTCAGGCTCACCGTGGCGCCGACGAGCTGGATGGGCGGGATGAAGAGCGGCCCGACCACGAACGGCTCATCCCGGATGGGGAGCGGGAGCGCCTTGGTCTCCGCGCCCCAGACGAGGGGCCCGAAGCCGCGCAACACGGCCGCCAGCCCGATGGTGGCCATGATCACCGCGACGATGGGCCGGCCGATCAGGGGGCGGAGCACCACCCGCTCGAGCCCGAAGCCGAACGCGACCATCGCCAGGAGCGCCACCAGGATCGCCAGCCACAGCGGCGCGCCCCAGGCGCCCAGCGCGACCGCGGCGACGAAGCCCGCGATCATGACGAACTCGCCCTGGGCGAAGTTGATGGCGTCGGTGGCCTTGTAGACCAGGACGAACCCCAGCGCGATGAGCGAGTACATCAGCCCGATCAAAATGCCGTTGGACATCAAGAGCACGAAGAACTGCCAGTCAAACATGGGCCAGCGCCTCTGCGCCCACGTCCTCGATCCGGACGCGCGACTGGATCGTGGCCTGCCGGCCGTCCTCGTAGGTGATGGTCGTGGTCAGCTCGACCTCGTCCTTGCCCCCGTAGAGGGCGTCGATCACCGGCGCGTACTTCTCGGCGATGAACCGCCGCCGCACCTTGCGCGTCCGCGTGACCTCGGCGTCGTCGGCCTCCAGGTCCTTGGTGAGGAGGAGGAAGCGCCGGATCCGCGAGGCCTCCGGCAGGGTCCTGTTGCCCCTGGCGATCTCCTCGCGGATCAGCTCGCGGACCTCTGGCTTCTGGGAGAGGTCCATGTAGCTGGTGTAGGGGAGGCCCCGCCGCTCCGCCCAGTTGCCAACGGTGGTGAGGTCGATCGCGATCATCGCGGCGACGAAGGGCCGCTCGTGGCCGAAGGCCACGGCCTCGCGGATGC
>WNFV01006466.1_pt1 | contig 13853 bp, 4 predicted proteins | sample 5400101 | NCBI WGS metagenome assembly WNFV01 (sample SAMN13153361, study PRJNA577476) | soil metagenome | isolation source: 115 cm soil or saprolite under grassland replicate 1 | place: USA:California | collected 2016-06-15 | reverse complement strand
TCTCGGTGAGTGGGGGCACCGCGTACATGGTGCGAAACGCCTTCGTGTAGTCGGCGGTGGTCACCTGGAGGCGGAGCATCCGCAGGAAATGCTGCCCGCTCTCCACCGCGAGGCGCAGCCCGTCGAGCCCGGCCGCCGTCGCCGACTGCTGGAGCGGCTGCCGCTCGACCAGGGTCTCCAGCGGGATGGCGTCGGCGTCGAACTTCGCCGCGTCGAGCTGGGTGTTGATGGGAATCGGGCCAGCGTGGAACCTCGTCATCGGCTTCACACGGGCACGCCAGCGCGCCACGATAGGAGTACCGGCGTCCTCGCCCTGAAATTCGCCGACCTGCCACTGTCTGGCCAGCAGCCACAGCGGGTCATGGACCCGCGCGGCGTATCCGACGTCGATGCTGGTGCCCGATGTCCGGGGTTCGATCCGCGACCAGGTGGTGATCGATGCCATGATGGTTCCTAGGGAGCCAGCGGGTTGAGATCGGTGGAGACGGCGTCGGCGTTGGCGTTGAACGCGAGGTAGGTCGCGGGCAGGTAGTGCGCGGCATCGCCCAGCGCGGCCGGGTCGACGGCGCGGATGCGGAGCAGGTCGAGCGTCTCGAGCAGCACGCGGTTGAGGCCACCGACCGTCCACGGTTTCCCTACGACCGGCGGCACGGCGAGCAGGATCGCCTGAGGGGCGGACGCGTCGGGCGGGTCGTACTGGAAGGCAATCCCGGTGGTCTCGCTGCGGCTCGGTACGAGCTCGGTCCACTCGTCGACGAGCAGCCCGCACAGGTGGCCGCCGAAACTGGCCGGCGCGTCCTGCAGAACGAGCGAGGCGGCACCGTCGACCAGCTCGCCATCCTCCAGCAACTCGAGTCCCACCCATCGTTGACCGGCGGCGTGCGGCACCTGTGCCACGGAGAGCTCGAGGCGAGCGCCGCTGCCGAGCACCTCTGCCTCACGGAGCGGTCGGCCGAACCGAGCCAGAGGCGCCCGCACTCGTTCCATCCGCTGCAGCCAGGTGTACACCGCGAGTGGATCGTCCCCCGCGAGCGCGGCGTCCGCGAGCGAGCCCTCCACCTCTGACGCGTTGGACGCGACGAACCGTGGAAGGGCCAGGAAGCCTGACCCGAACACCGTGCGCAGCCTGGCCAGGAGCTGGCCGCGGCGGGCTTCATCGTCGCCGGGCGTTGCGGGTGGGGGAGCCGCGGTCCGGCGCGCGGTCTCCGCCAGGAGGGCGCGAGCCTGGGCGATCTCGTTGCCCGCCACGGGGATGGCACCGGGCACTCCGAACGCCGCGATGCGCAGCATCGCCTGCCGCGGATCGGCGCCGCCGGCAAGGGCCGTTGCCAAGGCTTTGTGGGCAGCGGCCAGAGCGCGCTCGGCGGCGATGGTTCTCCGCTGGAACTCGCCGAGGTCCAGGCCTCGGACCGGCTCGGCGTGCGGCGGCATCAGGTCCGCCCCGTCCATCGAACGCGCCCCGGCGAGAAGCCGGTGAGCACGCGTGGCCAGCTCGACGAGGTCGCCGAGCCCTCCGGCTGCCCGCGACAGGTCCACTCGCCCGGACGACACGCCGGCTGCGTGCAGGATGCGAGCGGCGATCTCGGGAGGGACGCCGTCCGATCCTCCGGTCGCCCACACGAGGTCGATCGGGGTGAGCTTGAGAGCTGTCAGCGGTACGACGCGGGGTGCCGGGTCCCCGTCCATCACGACCCGCGCGGCAACGCCGGTTGCGGGACCGAGCAGCCGTCCAGCCCAAGCATCCAGCGCCGGGTCGGCCTGGGCTCGTGGCGAGGAAGCCCGTTTGGCCCACCCCGGCGGGTTATTGCCCCCGCTGACGGGCAGCAGCATCGCGACCCGATGCGTGAGCCCCGTCCCGGTGCGCGGCGTGCCGAGGAAACCCAAGTCCGGTGGTGGCGCCTGTCCGCTGGAGATCGCGTCGAGCGAAGCGGCGGCGCGCGCGAAATTACCGCGCACCATCTGGAATGCACCCTCTGCATTGACGGCATCGGCGGCCGCGTCGACGGCAACTTCCAGAGCGTCGAGCACCTTCTTTGCCCGAGGCCGGCGGGCGTCCGAGGGCGACAACACCGAATCCGGATGGTCGTGCCACTTCGTGGCGAGCGCCAGTCCGTCGACCACGATTCTTATGTCCGCGGCACCCGGTAACGGCGCGATCGCCCGGAAGTCGTCGATGAGCTCGTCGAGCCCCGCCTCGTGCAGGTTGCGCTCGAACGTGTAGCCGAGCAGCGCTCCGATCGGCTGTCCCTGGCGGACCCCTTCGAACAGCTGCTTGGCGAGTCGCACGCGTCCGGACGTCAGCTCGATGGCGTACGCCGAGTCGCGCTCGCCTCCGTGCGCGAGGTGCGCGTTTCGCAGCAGCGCCGCCGCGCTGGCCTGGTTCAGCGAGGGTGCGTGGATGAAGCCGGGGTCGTCGGGCGTGGCCACCAGCGGTCCGGGCTCGTCGGGCGCGGTCACCGCCGGACCTGTCGTCGCTGGCCGGAGATTCTCGACCCAGCCGTACCCGCCGACGCTGATCCCCTTAGGCGTGGCGGAGCGCATCTCGGCGAGTCTTCGACTGGCCAGGGAGGTGACCCAAGCGTCGAGCCGGTGTGAGGTGGCGTCGAGGGTCGTGGCGAGGTGTCGCTCCAGGGCCGGTACCTGCGTCGTCGCAAGGATCCTCAGCGCCGCGCGGAACTCCGCCAGCACCAGGTCACCGCCCAGCACATCGCGCACGATTCCGCCGGCCACCGGCTGGGCACGCAGCCACGACCAGGTCGGCGTCGGGGCCGGGGCGGGCACGAGGTCGACCAGCTCCGCGTCTCGCAGCAACGCCGGCGCGGTGGCGTCGAGCGCACGCGCGGCGGCTTCGGTGTACTCCCGCAGCAGGGCGTGACGGAGGAGAGCGTGCAGGACAGGGACCCGGCCGCTCGGGACGGGTGCGGCGAGCGCCTCGGGATCGGTGATGGCCAGGAGATCATTGATGTACGACGGGGTCCCGACGAGTGGAGCCGTAACCTCGCGCGCCACTCCATCGTACGCCGCGTGGGCAAGTGCCGGGACGCCGAGACCGATCTGGCCCGGGATCCGGCTGCTGAGCTGCACGAGTTTCTGCCAGAACGCGACCGCGTCGAGGTCCTCGCCGAGGAAGGCGCGCAGATGCTGGAGAAAGTGCTGGCCCATCAGGGCACGCACGAGGTAGGAGGAGGACATGGCCCCGCCCTGGAGCACGTCGACCAGATCCGAGCTCGGGTCACCGGTTCGGCCCACTCGAGGCACGCCGGCGGACGCTGGCCGGAAGACAACGTCGCGCAGGCGAACCAGCACGTCGCGCAGTTTCGTGCCCGCCGCTTCCGAAGTCGTCCAGCTGTCCAGCGACGTCACGGGAAGCACGCCATATGGCTGGCGACCCACGCGGAGCACCGGCAAGGGCCCGCCCGGGCGCAGGTGATCGAGCGCATGGGCGCGTGCCCACTCCCTTCCGGCGATGGTCAGGCCCGTGCCGTCGAACCCCACCATCTGGGAGAGGAAGTAGCCCCAGGTGGCCGGCCACAGGGCGGTCGCCATTGCGCGGGCGGCCGCCTCGTCCTCGTCAGCACAGGAGGCCAACCGGGAAAACGACCCGAGGCCGAAAGCTTTCGACGCGAGATCGGCGCTGCTTCCCGGAGTCAGCTCGGCGGCCTCCCACTCGCGGGCGAAGCTCTTCTCGTGCTGCGGGTCGGGCTCCTGGTACGGCGTGCGACCGGCGGCAGTGTTGTTGGTCGCGGACGCGGGCGGCATGAAGGCGAGCCCATCGGTGTAGCGGTGCGCATCGAGCTGGGTGGCGAGCGCCCCGGATCGGTCGCCCTGAGCGACGCCCGCGACCAGGAGCACATCGACCGCTGGCGTTGGCAGCGTCAGCCGCAGAGCCATGCCAGCTTTTTCGGCGCGGTCGAAGTAGACCATCCAGCGCATCCCTTCGTCGACAGCTGGCTGCTCGTGGTCGATGGTCACGTCGGCGTTGAGGTCAGGTCCGATCGCCAGGTCCGGCTCGATGTCGCGCCCGGTGGCCACCGCCACCGAGACCCCGCCGGCGTACGCCGTCGCGACCCAGCGGTCGGGGAGAAGTCGCACCCTCGGAGTACGCGTGGTGGTGGGGGGATCTCCGAGCTTCGGGAAGGCCGGCTTTCCGGACGGGCGTGACGAGAGGTTGGTCGGGGTCAGCGCCCGTGCCACCCAGGCCGCGCGCTCTGCACCGAACCGGCCGGCGAGCATGCGCCAGGCTTCACGCGCCTTGTCGCCGTCATCCCACTGGACCTCCCAGAAGCGCCGACCCCAGAGCCTCTCGTCGGTATCGAGCGCGGGATCATGAGAGTCGAGGTGCACCTTGTCCGGGTAGACGCGGACGCGCAGCTCGTCGCCGAAGAAGCGGGTCTCCAGCCGGACCGGGAAGAGCGCCAGCGGGAGCGTTGATGGGCCCAGCTCGGCGCCCAGGGCAGCTGGGCCACTGCCGCTGTTGGCGAGGATCGCTCCGAGATCGGCGACGCGGATCGACATCAGCTCAACCCCAGGACGGTGGCGGGGATGGTGATCCGGACGGGCATCTGTCGGGTCTGGTGTGCCGTGAGCGCGGCATTCTCCTTCGGCGGCGGCACGTGGGTGGCCGCCCCGTTATCCGTGCCGACCTCGACCCCGAACCGCGGCGCGGACGGGTGCTCCTGGATGACGATGGACCAGGTGGCGATGTCGTCGACGCCGATATCGAAACCGAAGTAGCGCAGGTCGGGGGCGAACCCGCCGGTGAAGATGGGGTGTCGCTCCTCCCCTGCCCTCGTCGCGTAGACGATCGCGTCGGGGTAGCGACGGAGCAGCTCGCTGCGCACCAGCATCACGAAGTTCTCCTCGCCCGCGCCGTCGCCGAGGGCGCGTCCCCCCCACGTGCCGATCGCGTCGATGTCGGGAGGCCGGCCAGGTGATGCCGAGCTGTCCCAGAACCGATCGAAATACGTGGTGGAGAGGTCGGCAGGGAAACCGCGCCACAACAGCTCCCGTCCCATCTCGGTGTTCAGACCGACGAGATACGCCTGGACGAAGCGCGTGTTCGTCTCCAGCGGCACGACGGTGTTGGGCGGCACCAGCTCCAAGCCGGGCAGCACCAGCTCCTGGGCAACCTCGACGAGCGGCTCGACCATGGGCTGCGGGAACACCGGCGAGAGCCCGACGGGGTCCAGGGCTGCCTCATCATTCGCCGGGACGCCGGGGATGGCGAAGACTGCTCGCGCCCGGGCGGCAAAGGTCAAGGTCGGCGTCGTGCGGGCCAGTGCCTCGGCGAAGGCAACGGCGAGCTGGCCGTCGGGCGGAGGCAGGATCCGCTTGATCGGCCGGTCCGGTATGAACCGGGCGAGCTGCGGGCCGGCGACCAGGCGAAAGAGCTTGGCGGCCTCGCTGTCCACGGGTCGTGGAGGCCTGGGGATCGGGTCGGGTGGATCAAGCGGATCAGGCGGATCATGTGGGTGGATCGGAAGGCCTACCCTGCGTCGACTGGAAAGGGACAGAGTGTGTATAGCCTCCAGCGACGGCGCCTTCACCGGCACCGGAATACCCAGCGGCACGAACGCGAAGAACGGTCGCTTGGGTGCGGTCGCGACGGCAGCAGCCGTGCCCTCGTTCCAGAACACGTTGCTGATCAGTCCGGCTGCCACGCGTTCGAGCGTAACCGGGCCGGTGGTGGGGGTGATGGGGGCGAGCTGGCGGCTGAGCATCTGCACAGGCTGAAGCTTTTGCAGCACCCCGCTCGTGCGCGGGAGGGGTGTCGTGGCGACGCGCTGCACCCGCCGGTTCAGCGCACCGCGCGGCCGGGCGACGCGACGCAGCGCGGTGGAATAGGCCGAGGTCTCCAGCCCCGTGTCGGCCAGCACGTTGGCCAGAGCGCCGCCGTGCAGGAGCATCCTGGGTTGGGCGGGCGCGAGTACCTGTAGCCCGACGGCAGCATTCATCTGTTTGACGTGGCGGGAGTGGAGGCTCAAGGCTATCCGCCAGCCGAGCTGGGCCTGACGGAGCAGCTGGTTGACCTTCGCGAGCTGGGCCGCCTGGTCCCACGCCGAGGCCATCAAGGCGTCCTGCTGCTCTTGTACGACTCGGGTCCCGAGATGTGCCACCGCACGATGCCAGGGCGACAGATTGAGCTGTTCGAGCCAGCGGCTCGGCGAACCGACGTCGAGCTTGACGACCTTCGCCTGCGCCGCGCCGTACAACGGCGGTGCGAGCAGCGGGTCCTCGGTGGCCACGACGGTGGCCGGCGCGTTGAGGATGGGGCGCAGCGCCTTCTCCCATGCGGCTTGCAGACCAGCGGTCGGCCAGCCACCCTCGTTCGCGCCGACCGGTTGCAGCGCACCGGCCAGCGGAACCGAAGTGCCGGCTGGGATGTCAGCAGACAGTCCGCTCTCCCCCACGTCCACCGGTTGAATGCCGATGCCGGGCGGCAAGGGGCGCGCGCGCAGCAGCATCGCGAGCGACTGGAAGTCGCCGCCAGCGCCGGTCGCGAACGGCCACGAGTGATACACCGGCAGCTCGACCGTACGCGCCGACGGTTTCCAGGCCGGCTCGAGGTGGGCCTCGTCGCCTGCGGTGACCTCCTGGCCGAGCCCCGCTTTACGCCCCAGCTCGAAGGTTGGGACGACACACGCGAGGTACTCGGTGTCCGGCAGAAGAATGCGCGAGCAGAGCAGCCGCGACACCGTGCGCTCGGGGTTGCCGGCCAGCTGGGTCTCGATGGAGATGCCGGTCTCGGACGTCACCTGGCCGTGCGTCCACGCCCAGCTGTCTGCCAGGTCGGGCAGCTCGGCGGCGGCGTCGGCCGGGCCGCTGATCCGCAGGACGGGCAGTGGCCCGGACGTCGGCGGGTCGAGCCGGACGCCGTTCTGAAGGCGGACGACCACCAGGCACAGCCAGGGTCGGAGCCGTTCCTGCGCGCCAGCTCCCGCGGGGGTGAACAGCCACGGCAGGGAGGGCTCGTCGAGCTCGATGAGCGGGAAATAGTTCGGCTCGAAGGTGCGTGAGCCAGGCGCGGGATCGGTGCGAATCACCTGCCGGCGGTCGAGACCGGTGACGTGTCCGGGGCCCATCACGGTGACGGGGATCGAAGCCGCAGGCCCGCTGTTGACGGTGACCGATGCCGTGGCACTGGCCAGCCCCGGCTGGTCTGACGTGAACTTGTCGGGGTCGAGGAGGGCGGCCGCGGCACCCCGGCGTACCCACGGGAGGAAGACGAGGTCGGCGTCACTCATGCGCCAACCAGCTCGCTGCGCGGCACGAGCACCCACGCGGACCGGTCGGCCGCCCGGCCACGAGCCTCGGCCCAGGTGAGCTTCGCGTCTGCCGGAGGAGGAGCGCCCACCGCGACCGCCGCCCACCCGGCTGGGTTGACCATCGGTGCGGCGGAGCTGACCCCCGCTGCGAACCGCTTCTCGAGCGGACGGCGGACACGGGACGCGCCTGCCGCGCTGAGCATCGTCATCACCAGGACGCTCGGCCCATCCTGACGGTAGGGGTCGGGCTGAAGCACAGGGCTGCCGTCGGGGCCGATGAGGATGTTGGTGTACTCGAACGGTGAGGTCTTGCCCGGGCCGGCGGTGTAGCCCCCGGCGCCGATGGTCACCCCCGCGTCCATGGCCTCGAACGACGGAGCGGCGAGCCTATCGTCATCGCTCATGTCGAAGAACTGCCCCGGCGCAAACAGCTCGCGGACGCTGATCCTCTCCTGCGGCTTCGGGCCGATCGAAGCGCCCGTGATCGTGAAGCGCCGGTCGGCGCTCGGCGTGCCGGTTCCGACCCGGTCGATGTCGCGCGTCAGCCCCAAGGGTACGACGGTCTGACGCACGGTGAGGGCGCCGAGTGGGTGCAGGAGGACGCCGGCGGTGGCCGGCTGCCGGAGACCGACGAGCTGGCTCGCGCCGCCAGGCAGCTGGGCCTGCCACGACGTGGGCTGGGAGAGCGTCGTGACGAGGACCCCGAGGACGTCGACGAGGACCAGGTCGTTCGGTGTGCCTCCGTCGGCGAGCGTGGCGTTGAACTTCACCGAGAAGTCGCACCACAAGATCTCGAACGACGCCTTTCCCGATGCGCGCAACGGGAGCGGTCCCTCGAGCGCGCCGACCACCGACACCTTGAACAGGTTGTGGCTGCCGCGCTTGAGCTGGACGCTGGCCCGGAACTCGGCGAGGAAGTGAAAGGGCAACAGCTGGATGAGGACGTCGAACCCGATGTTGCCCTGGATGCTGAAGCCGTATGCCGCCGCGTACAGAGAGGCGCTGGCGCCGAACTGGACGGTGTTCGAGGTGACCGCGAAATAGGCCTGGCAGATCAGCTTCGGGTTCTCGCCGTTGGTGAGCGCGAGCTGGAGGCGGGCGACGATCGGGAACCCTGCCGGCACGTTGAACTTCGGGTGCATTCCCCCTACGGCGAGCGCGAACCCCGCAGAATCCTTCCAGGCCATCCGCATCGCCATCGCGCCAGTGATCACGAAGCGGCCGCAGAGCTTCGAGTCGTAGAGCATCGCGTCGAGCGCGAACGTGCCCGCGTCGAAGTCGAGAATGCCGACCGCATCCATGTTGAGGCTGATGACCGCGAGGTCGGTACGGGGCAGGATGGCGCTGACCCGGCCGAGGATGATCAGCCGTTGCCGGTTTCCGCACTCGTAGATCACGCCAAGCTCGAACTGCACCAGCGTCGGTGAGGCCCAGCCGATCTTCGCGAGCCCCCCGACCAAGTAGCTGCCCCGGCGTGCCGGGAACAGGGTCTGCAGCGCGCGAAGGATCTCCGCCGTGTGGTGCACCGGATCGGTTGGGAAGAGCACATTGCGCAGCTGCCCGGTCGGCAACGCCGCCCGCATCGCCACCTCGTTGAAGGTGCGGTGCACGGCGATCATCCCGCCCACGCCCTGCAGGAAAAACCCCATGCCGAGCGGATACGGGTTGCCCAGCTCGATGGTGAGGATCGCGATGAGCGAGAAGCCCTTCGAGCCGTCCGGGTTGCGCGTGGCCACGAGGCAGATCGCCTGGATGGTGAGGCCGCCACGAAAGGCCAGGTCGAGGGTGCCGAAGTAGATGCCCTGATCGGGGTCGTGCAGGATCGAGCCGCCGCCGGCCACGATGGCCGTCTCGACGTGCACCGCGATGCCGCGCGGGAACTTCATGCCCGCGTGCAGGTCGACCAGGCGCAGGTTGCGCTCCTCGGGCGGCTTGCCGCTGTCGACGGTGAGCTGGAGGCCGAGCTGGTCCATCCGGATGTAGACGGGACCGATCTGGGCGCTGAACGACGCGTCGAGCTCCAGCGTGGACTGCTTCATCTGCGCGGGGGGCACGTCCGCCGGACCGCGCGTGAGTCGTACGCCGACCTCGTGGATCGTCACCGGGCCGAACGCGCGGCCGATGGGGATGGTGGCCGCGATGACCGGCGGCCCGACGTTTCCGGACCCACCCAACGGCGGAGCCTTACCGGTCGCGCCGAGGGATCCTTCGCGGACCAGTCCTCGCGACGACGAATAGCCGAGCACGAGGTTGAACGGCAGTCGAAGGGGTGTCTTGCCCAGCAGCTCGGCCGCAAAGCTGTCATGGTCGGCGGCATCGAGCAGCAGTGCGGCATCGGACATGGTGGCGAGCACCTCGGCCGCATGGGAAGTCAGCGTGAGGGTGAACGCGAGGTGCCCGACGTCGAGCCGGCTGCCGACCGAGGAAGGGAACGAGAAAGCCACCTGGGGTGGCGCGGGATCCTCGGGGGTCGGCTCGCGCGGGTTGGCGGCGTAGCCGACGCTGAACTCGAAGTTGCCCCCCGCGGGACCTCGCACCTCGAACCGGTCAAAGGCGACGAGGAGCGCGACGGCGGCATCCATCCTCGACTTGAACGAGAACTTCCACGTGTCGCCCAGCGGCTGCTCGATGTCGGCGTTGCCGCCCAGCGCGAGGAAGAGGGCGGGCCCGCCCTCGACCGCATGGATCATGGCGGTCGTCACGTTGACCCTGCCTGCCGAAGCCGGCTGGCTCGAAGGCTTGTGGCTCTCGCCACCGAAGGAGAACGACGTCATCCGCTCCGAGACGACGTCGGCCCGCAGCGGGGTGTCCGTGGAGTCCACGTCGATGCCTCGGCCGTCCCAGCCGGTCATCACGTCCTTCATGACCTTGATGTCGTCATTGCGGTCGAGCGCACCCAGCACCACCGCGGCTACCCGCACCAGGAATTCCATCGTCGGAGCGACCCGGTCGGGGCGGCGGTTGGCGCCCGGGTCGAGCTGCTCGAGCGACTTGCCCGGCTGCCACACGAAGCCCAGGAGCGCCATGAGCGAATCCCAGACGTTGACCAGGTTGTTGTTGCCCGGCCCGAACGTCGACGTGGCATCCTCCAGCGTCGACACGGCCTGCATGAGGAGGAAGAGCCTTGGCGCCCGCAGCCGGAAATAGTTGCTGGCCATCAGCTCCAGCAGCGCGTGGCCGCGGTCCTGCGCCCCGGACTCGAAGCTGTGAGACCAGGCCTCGACCTGGCCAGCCAGCGCGTCCAGCAGCACCGCGATGTCGGCGAGCGCGTCGATGGCGGCCTCGGCCGACGGGTGCGACGCGTCACGATATGCCTTGACCGCGTCGAGCTTGTCGCCCGGCATCGCTCGCGGGGACGGGACGTTCGACGGCTTCCCGCCGAGGTCACGGACGACCGCGTCGCGAGCCAACGGGTCGCCGAGCGTGTCGCCGACCCAGTCGAAGAAGTCGATCATCTCGCCGGAGAGCTTTTGGAAGAAGTCTTTCTCCTCCATCACGGCCCTCCCGCCGGGGGAATCTCGATCGCCTTCCGCCGAAGTCGCGTGGGCGGCTCCTCATCCTCAGGTCCCAGTGGCGCGACCTGGACGAGGTAGGGTTCCACCTTGGGGGTGGTGACCGCCGGCTCGTCCGGATCGCTGAACGTCGTGAAGACCTCGTGGATGGCATCGAGCCGGCCGTCGGCGTGCGCCTCGAATCGCAGGCGGCCGACGTTGCCGCGGAACAGGATCTGACGGGCGTTCCGCAGGCGGTTGAGGGCGTGCTGGTGGCGGGCCGCCACCTGCTGGTATCCCTCCAGGATCGTCGTCGGAGCGCTGAGCTTCGCCTCGACCTGGGCGTCGTCGAGAGCGAGCAGCTGGATGGGCTGCGGTCGCGCACTGTCGGGACGCACGTCGAGCAGCGGCTTCACGCGCCACCGCCAGTCGGGCAGCCTGGCCGGGTTGAGCCGGCTGCTCTTGAGCGGATCGAACGTGTCCGGTCGCTCCGGGTCGTTGAGATCAAGCCACCCCCAGGTCGGCAGCCGCACCGGCACCGCGCTGAGCCGGGACCGCATGACCGGAAGCAAATCCTGCTCGGTCTTGCCCGCGGGGAGCAGCACCATGTCGTCGAGCGGCTGGTCCCAGCCGAGGCGCTCGGTTCCGAGGTTGAGCCGGATGAGCTGCTGGGCGAAACCGGCGGCGCGGTCGAGGAAGGTGATGAACGTCGGCATGACGTTCTTGAAGCCGCTCGAGGTGAACTGTGCGAACCGCGCCGGTCGGGTCGCGTGGCCGCGCCAATAGCTCATCACGGTGCCGGACGAGTAGTGCACGTCGCCGGAGAGGAGCACGACGCGGCCGTACGGCTCGAGCCTCTTCAGCAGATGTTCGAACGTCTCGGCGTCGAACGCCCACGCCTCGATCGCGTCGGGGTTGGTGCCGGTCATCTGCCGGAGACCGGACGTGCTGGTCACGTCCAGCTCGCTGCTCGTGCTCTTGGCCTGTACCGCGTCGAAGACGCGGTACGACAGCGGTGCGACGATCTCGTCCAGCACCGGCGGTCCGATCACCTGCAAGGGCGCGATAACGATCAGGATCTCCCGCTCGGCCGGCAGAGGAGGCAGGGGGATCTGGTCGACCAACGCGTCGACCGATACGTTGCCCGGCGGGCCGGCCTGGGAGACGTAGCTCCTTCGGGTGCGGTTGTCGAGAGCGATGGCACGGTGTTTCGGCCCGTCGATGGTGAAGTGCCACTTGAGGGCCGGGTTGGCCGAGGCGAACTTGCTGTCCGGCGTCTCGATGAGCGGCTGATCGTGCCCGAGCAGCGCGGCGATCTGCTGGAAGACCTGCTGATCCGGCCCCTTCTTCAGGGCGGATGGGAAGAGCCGCTGGACGAGCGTGAGCAGCTGCGCCTTCGGGCCGCTCGCATACGCCACCGGGTCGTTCCCCCAGTCCTGAAACAACGCGTAGGCGATCATCGCGTTGCCGATGATCGCCTGGCCGAGCTTCCGGCCGAGCACGCGGGTGCGCCAGACCGGGTTGAGGAAGTAGTCGTCGGTGACGTCGTGGTCGTCGAGGATCATGTACGTCGGCACGTTCGCAAGGGCTCGCTGCACGTTCGGCAGGCCGCGGTGGAATTCCTGCAGAATCGCGAAGTCTTCGCGGAGTGACTTCTGCTTCTCGAACTCGGTCTTGGGTGGCTCGGGCTTTTTTCTGGGTACCACATAGAGGTGGCCGGCCACACGCTCCGGGAAGAGGATCGGCGGCAGCACGATCGCCCCCTCGCCGGGCGCGCCCTCGACGTACGGCGGAAGCTCCTGGTCCCAGCGGAACGGCTGCGCCTGCGCGGGAGCGGTCGCGTCGGGAGCGAACTTCGCGCCGATCACGTTAGCGCCCCAGATCGCCGGACTCCACACACTAAGGTAGAGGGCGGCGAACTCCCCGAGCGACAGGAGGTGACTGTCGCCATCTTCGCTGGTGAGCTGGGCGTCGTGAATCGTCAGCTGCAGCCTGCGCCCTTCGGGGAAATGGGTCCGGTCGGCCGGGATGAAGGGATCCGCCGCCGTGACAGCGGGATCCTCGTCGGCGTACCCGTCAAGGGGGTGGGGGTCCCGTGCCTTGGTCTCGTCCACGCGCTTCAGCACCTGGTCGAGCGGCAGGTGCTCGATCGGATCGGGAGACTCCGCGGCGCCCGTCGCACCGATGAGCGGCACGGCTGCCTCCTCGACCACCAGCATGTGTATGCGCAGCACATCGTCGGCGTAGATCTGGTCGCCGCCGAGGAACAGCTGGTGTGGCCGGACGCGGGGGTCCTTGTAGCGATCGTCGCCGAAGATCAGGTCGTCGACCATGGCGAGGGCGTCGGGGGTGGGATGGCCTGGGCGGCGGCAGGAGCCGTAGAGCAGGTTGAGGTTGGTGAGCTCCGAGGGCGGCGGCGCGAAGCTCGGCAGGAGCCCGGGCTCGAACCCGAGGGGCAGCCGGGCGAAGCCGTCGAAGAAGCCCTCCTCGAGCATGTGCAGCGTGTTGAGCGTGTGAAGAGTCCCCGACGCGTCGTCGGTGATCTCCAGGTCATAGGAGTAGAGCGAGTCGGCCTGGAACGACACACCGGCGGTGGCGGGCAGTTGGACCGTGACCTCGACCAGGTTCAGCTGGGCTCCGAGGCGCAATGTCCGGGTGACCGGGCTCTGGGCCAACGGCGTGGGCCGTCCACTCTCCGCCCGGCCCTCCCAGACCTTCAGCCGCACATTGCAGGGGTCGCGCAGCGCCACCCATACCGACACGAGCGTCGGCTCGACACGCCGCAGGATCGGCCCCGCAAGCAGCAGCGGAAGATTCATGCGTTACCCTGGCCCGAGCGAGGCAGCCGACATCCGGCCACTGTGCTCAGAGTAAGGAAGTTGGCGCTGTCGGCGTCATGCTATGCGAGACACACCGCGGCCGTCAACCGGTCGCATCGACGCTCATGCATCCGCACGCGCTCCCGCATGCGGTGCCGTGCAGGAACAGCTGCGCCGAGTCGACATTCAGACGGCCACTGGCTCATCTGAGCGTCGGCGACCTCGCCAAGCAAGATCGCGGTCGGCGCGGAGGCCGACGTGTCCGTCGGGCCGGATGA
>WNFV01007708.1_pt1 | contig 13854 bp, 14 predicted proteins | sample 5400101 | NCBI WGS metagenome assembly WNFV01 (sample SAMN13153361, study PRJNA577476) | soil metagenome | isolation source: 115 cm soil or saprolite under grassland replicate 1 | place: USA:California | collected 2016-06-15 | reverse complement strand
CGGGTCATGGCATTATAAATAGTATGCCCAGAGTAAATGGAGATCTGAGTCTTTTTGAAGTCCCGGCAAAAGTTCCGGGAGGATTTATTTATCACCAAAACTTTCTTTCAGAGGGCGAAGAGCATGAACTTATCCGGGAGATTGAGAAACTTCACCTTACGTCGTTTAAATATTATCAATTTACGGGAAAGCGGCGCACAGCTAGTTTTGGCTGGCAGTACGAGTTCGGAGCAAGTGAAATCACAACAGCTCCAGACCCGCCGGCATTTCTCTTACCGGTCCGGACACGCGCCGGAAACCTCTTCAACATCGATCCGAATAGTTTAATTCAAACGTCCGTCATTGAATATTCTATTGGATCGCCGATTGGCTGGCACCGGGATATTCCGCATTTTGGCGTTGTGGTTGGCGTGATGAAATATTATCGATCGAACTGCAACCGCGGTGATGAAATATTATCGATCGAACTGCAACCGCGCTCAATTTATTTAATGAGCGGACCTTCGCGAGAGATCTGGCAGCATTCAATTCCGCCGGCGAAGGAGCTTCGCTACTCGATTACGATGAGGACTTTGCGCGCGAAGCCATAAGAGGCTTTGAGACGAAAACTTTAATTGACGAGACCAAAGAGACCCGGCTCTTTATGCAACGGTCAGCCGCGGATCCAGCAGGGAACTAAATTCTAACGTCCTTGATCATTGGCGTTATGACGAGCGTGGATAGACAAGCTTGAGTCCTCCTAATGTTTTTCTCTAACCGGCAATATCCGCGGCTTATGCGCTGCTTTCGGAACGGCTGTCGTCTGTTAGGCGAACCAGCAGCCCCTCTTCCGCGCGGAGGTGGAGATCACCTCGCACACGCTCGCCCGCGCGATCCAGACGCGTCGAGAGCACAATCCTTCCCTCAGATGCCTTGTTTGAAAAATTAACGACCTGCGGCTGAAGCCCCAGGTTTAGCGCGATTAGAAATGCGCTTTCCCAATCGCGGCGCACATAGGTGAGCAGATCCCCATCGGCTTCCATCGGCTCGAATTGTCCCACCTCGAGCGCCGACTCGCCGCGACGAACTTTGATGAGTTGGTTGTAAAGGGTGAGCATCGAGGCCGGATCATCGCGCTCTGCTTCCACGTTCACCTGGGTGTAGTCTTCAGCAATCGGCAACCAGGGTTCGCTCTCGGTAAATCCCGCGTTCTTTGCCGCGCTCCACTGCATGGGAGTTCGCTCCGGATCGCGACCCAGACCGCGACCCGGAACATTTTTCTCGTACGGATCCTGAACCTTTTCCAAAGGAATTTCCACATCACGCATGCCGATCTCATCGCCATAATAAAGTGTCGGCGTGCCGCGCAGGGTGAGCAGCAGCATCGCCGCTAACCGCGCCTGGGCCGGACCGACCCGGGATGCGATGCGTGGCCGGTCGTGGTTTCCGAGAACCCAGTTCGGCCATCCATGCTCCGGCAGTGCCGCTTCGTATTCCCCGATGATTCGAGCGATATCGCGCGCATGCCACTTGGCGAGGAGAAGCTGAAAGTTGAAGGGGACGTGGACGCCGCCAAGATCGATGCCATAGTATTGTACCAGCCGCTCCATGGGCAGATAGATTTCACCGATCAGCACCCGATCTTTGTATTGATCGACCAGGCGCCGCATGCAAGCAATGATTCCGTGCACCTCCGATCGATCCGTGGTGTAAAGCGAAATCAGCTTTTGATACGGGTCGCTGCCCTCGCGCCAGCTCGGGTTGGGAGGATTGTCGCGAAATTGATCGTCTTTGATCAGATGCCAGAGTACATCCACCCGAAAGCCGTCGACGCCGCGCTCCAGCCAGAAGCGCAAAACGTTCAGCATCGCCTCGACGACTGCGGGATTGCGCCAGTTAAGGTCGGGCTGTTCGCGAAGGAAGGCATGGTAGTAGCATTGCTCTGTATGCGCGTCGTATTCCCAAGCGCTTCCCCCAAAGCAAGATAGCCAGTTATTCGGCGGCCCGCCGCCCGCGGCGGGGTCACGCCAGATATACCAGTCGCGTTTGGGGTTGTCGCGCGACGATCGCGATGCAACAAACCACGGATGCTGGTCGGAACTGTGATTGGGGACAAAATCCAGGATGACTTTGAGATCGCGCGCATGCGCCTCTCCGATCAGTCGATCGAAATCAGCGAGCGTGCCGAACAACGGGTGGATCGCGGTATAGTCCGCCACATCGTAGCCAAAATCCTTCATCGGCGACGGGTAAAGCGGCGCGATCCAGACGGCGTCGACGCCGAGCCAGCGCAGATAATCCAGCCGCGAGATCAGGCCCGCGAGATCGCCCACGCCGTCGCCGTTACTGTCCATGAATGAGCGCGCATAGACCTGGTAGATAATACCCCGTTGCCACCAGAGATACGTCGTCGCTCTGTTTGCGCTGTCCCGAACTTGCTCGGTTCGCTCATGGGTCATCGGTGTCGTCCGAGATCTGATCTGGTAAATTCAGCTCGCTTCAAATGCGATATCCAAAGGCTGCGGGAATAACACAAACCGCGGTGTGCCACCGCGCGGTCTGAACATGGCTTGGTCATGTTTCATGAAGGCGTTTCTGAGATAGCAAAGCGGCGACTTTGAATTATTGACCTGGGCCCCGACTCGAGCACACCGCCATCATTATACGAGCAGTGCGATTCAACTGTCTTGCTAATAAATAGGGAGCAAGGAAACCATTGCCGCTAATGATTGTTCCCCGTGTCGAATCGTCACGCGCCTCCCTGGAATGAGATAATCCCGTCGTATGTAACCGAGAGCGATGGCCGAATCCGCGTGTGGTGAGAAGCGGCAGCTCGTAATGGTGCCGATCTCGTGCTCGCCGTTGTAGATCTTAGCCCCAGCCTGTACGGTTTGCTGGCTTTGCAGAACGAGACCGCAGAGACACCGATTAAAATTGACCCATCGGTCCTGGCCTGTTTCCAGCAGAGAATCCTCCTCAGTAATGTCAACGCCGTAAAGGGGAATGCCGGCTTCGATTCGCAGCATCTCCTGTGCCTCCACACCGACCCACGAAAGTGACCACCGCGTTCCCACTTCCTCAATATGCGAAACGACATCCGGCAATACGGTCACTGGTATGACTAGATCATAACCTCGCTCAGCACCGTGGGCCACCACGATCAGAGTCACATTGCTGTCGGCAATCGTGACTTGCATGTGAACCAAATCGCCTGAAGATAGGCCATCCGTAGCCGTGGCCTCGGAGACGAGCCGTTCGGCATTGGGGCCTTGCAGTGATAGCATCGTAAAATCAGCGAAGAGATCTTGGATTTCAACTTCCGCAGCCGCGCGATGCCATCGCAGATGCTTGAGTATGGTTTCTTTGCGGGGCTCGGGAATGTCAACAATAAGGAAATCGGTTGAGCAAAAGATTCTCGCGTCGGCGAGAACTTTACCGTGAAGGTCCAAAAAAGCCGCATGCAATCCTTTGCCCGTGGTCAATGCGTTCACATCGTTGGAGACGATGTCGTTTAGCAAAGAGGTCCGGTTGTCCCCATGGAAGCGAAGGAGGTTACGCTGGCAGAGGTCGAGCATCCCTACACCATTTCGGACCGCATGGTATTCTGCAAGCGGGTCGCCAAAGTGAGCCGGCAATAACCAGTGCTCATGTTCAACCAACGTCGCTCCCCGGGACCGGTAAAGATCGAGCAGCGCGGATTGCTTGACCATACTCGATCCGTTACGGTTGCCGCACCAGATCGACTCCGGCGGCGATGGCGGGAATCATGTCTGGGTAGAGTCGGCTTGCAGTGACAAGGAGTCTAAACGCGTCTTCTTTGTCGCACAGGATCTCGATAATGCGCCGGTTACAACCAGCCTGCCCGTTGTGGGGTGACACAGCATTTGTGAGGATCGAGTATTCGGGAAAGGTTATAGCGTACTCGGCTACGAATGGGTGGTAGGACTCGGGGAATATCATGATCAGCACCTTCATGGGTTAGCATTCAACTTCGCGACGCCTCCGTAGTGAAAAGACTGCAGGTTTTCTTATGTGCAGCCACGCACGAGAAACAGAATTATTAAGATAGGGATCGGTATGCCGATCAGCCATAATAATACCCAACCAATAGTGCCGGCCTGATTTTTTAGGGTTTCCATAACTCCTCCTTCGAATTGGAGCTGGCGCAATCAATATGCCAGAGCGAAATTTACTTAATTTTCGCGGCGATGAGTGAAAATAGCTCGACCGATATGAGTACGTCCTTTTACCCACTAGAAGAGAAAAACAGACGCGTACGTCGCGATTTGAACTCTACCCATATCGTTTTTAATCGCGCTCGCGTTGGGCACTTCTCATAAAAACTGACCGAAGAGTCGCGTAATTTGCTCGTGCGTCATTTCAAAGAACGCACAGAGCTGCATGAGATTCTTAAGCGTGCCACCCGCAATGAAGTGGCGGGGGTTGTCTATGCGTTCGAGCGTGAACCGCAGCAGGCAGAGGCGCTGCTTGAGATGGCGCGCGATCATTGCCCGCCGGCGGTAAAGGACATTGAACACGCGATCTTCGCGGCAACGGCGGGTTGAGGCTGAATTTTATTTTGACGCAGTTGGGAACAGCACGGGGGTCAGAACAGCACGGTTTCTATTCTAGCCAATCTTGACAATTTCTGATCACTTCTGTTAGTGGGGAATGCATGCTGCGGCAACCCAGGCTTTTTGGCTCCCGGAGTTCTGTATCACGTGATCGTGCGCGGGAACCACAGACAGAAGACCTTTTTAAGCCAGAGCGACTACCAAGCCTATTTAGAAAAACTTGGCCGGGTATCGCCTTGCGGCGGTTCAATAGTTCAAACGTTCAAAGAGGGAAGCAGCAGGAAAGGGAAAAGAGAACAAGCTAGTTTCCCTTGATCGATTTAACGGTTGTCGAGAATACCTCCGTGTCAACGACTTGGTTGGTGTTTCACAAGAGCCAGACACGCGAAGCAAGAGCTGCCATGGCTTGATCACGCGTGAGCTATAGTCTTCCTCCTTCGCGGATCTCGTACCGATCCTGCATTAATTTTAGCGCCAGTTCCACCAGCTGTAAGGGTTCCACCAGCCGCGGTTGTCGCGGTCGCGGTCCCGGTCGCCGTAGCGCCACTCGTATTCGCTGAGGTCCCGGTTGAGCTCGCGGCGGTCTTGCCCAATCTCCCACCGGCTGTCTCGTAAATTGTCCCGCGACTCACGAATTTCCGCCTTATCCCGAGCGAGTTCTTCGACGCCGGCTCCCGATCTGCGGTCCTGTCTAAACTCCCGCCGGTCTTCCTTCAATGCCTTGAGATCACTCTTGAGCTCCTGGCGACTGTCGCGCAGTTCCCGTCGATCCTGCTGGATCTCGTTTTGAAGACTTTGCCGGGAGGAGCGTGGAGGATCGGCGGAGGCCGCATGCGCGACCGTAACTAAAGCGCCTGCTAGCAAACCCGTCCATACAATGTTTTTGTACCGCGTCATAAATTTCTCCGTTGAGAGGTGAGAGGAATTTACCAGTTGTAGTAAACCACGCCGTGTGTGGTGGTTCAATAGCAGGGCGAAGGACGAAAGGTTGTACGATGCGGTCAGTGCTGCTGGGATGTCTTTTCCTTTTCCTCAACGTGAAGTGCGATTGCTATCTGATCAGGATGGAGGAACGCCAATGGCTCCCTTCAACGCTCTTGATAAGAAGACGTAGATCGAGGACAACCGAGGGTCGAGTGGCGAGGGCGAGCGATTCGAAATCCCCTGGTGATCAACCTGTCTTGCAGTTGATACTCCGCTGATCCAAATTGTCGCAGAGTTGGGACGCTGGACAGCGTTTTGAACTCGTGTTTTTGGCTCAGCAGTTTCTCGCCGAGCTTTGTTCGGCGTCGATTGGCCGCCAATTTATTCCGCTCCAACTTCATCGTGCTGACCGCAAATACTGCGGTACTCGCTAGCGACGGATCTGCCATTGTCAGTGTTAGCGTTAACGAAGGAAAGCAATGACGCATCGTCTACGTCGCATCAAAGCGTTGTGCGCCGAGCTCGGTAAATGTTTGGCCCAGTCCTTGCTCGCATTTTTTTAGATGATGGCGACCGGCGCGATGCGGCGCCAGTGTCTTCAATCCGGTAGCGCTATGGCAGCCAAAGCCAAACGAAAAAACACAACAAAGAAGAACCCATCCGCGAAAAGGCGAAAGAACAAATATATCCCGTCGTCCCAGACCAATGAACCCTTCGAACAGGAAGCCGATCGCCCGATTGGCCAACACGGTGCAGCCGGCCGCCCGCCGCTCATGAAGAAGTAAATCCCCATCAGGTATGGAAGCGCAGCGTAGATCACCTTGCTCCGCCGCTGGACAATGACGGATCACATGAGAGACGGGGCTTTTTTACGTGCGATGACGTCCGCTCCGGTTACGCGCGTGGTCTCGAGGCATTTCTGCTTCGTTGTGATTCTCTGCAATGTTTTTGTAAGCGCACGGACGTTTGCCGGAGAGGCGCCGCTGAAGCAAATCAAGCTCCCTGCGGGATTCGAAATCACCATCTTCGTTGACAATCTCCGCGATGCCCGCTCCATGGTCTTGAGTCCAAAAGGGACTGTATTCGTCGGCACCCGCGGGGCGGGGAAAGTCTATGCGCTTCCGGCTCAAGCAGAAAAAAACGCGAGACGCGTCATTACCGTAGCCGAGGGACTGAAGTCTCCCAATGGCGTGGCGTTTCACAACGGCGCGCTTTATGTTGCCGAGATTAGCCGAGTGCTTCGCTATGACGATATCGAAGCGCGGCTGAATAGGCCGCCCACGCCGGTCATCGTCAGCGATAGCTTTCCGACAGAAGGGACGCACGGTTGGAAATTTATCGCCTTCGGCCCGGACGGCTTGCTTTATGTCCCCGTGGGCGCGCCGTGCAACATCTGCGAACCCGACCCGAACCGCTATGCGATGATTTCGCGCATGAAACCGGACGGCGCCGGCCTTGAAATATTTGCCCGTGGCGTGCGCAACACGGTCGGCTTTGACTGGCATCCGGTCACCAAAGAGTTTTGGTTCACGGACAACGGGCGTGATCGCATGGGCGACAATACTCCGCCCGATGAGCTGAACCGGGCGCCCAAACCGGGACTGCATTTCGGCTATCCTTATTGTCACGGCGGCGCCATTGCCGACGATCAGTTCGGCGGCAAGCGCGCGTGCAGCGACTTTACGCCTCCCGCACAAAAGCTCGGTCCCCATGTCGCCGCACTGGGCATGCGCTTTTATACCGGTGCCTCGTTTCCGTCTCGCTATCGAAATCAGATTTTCATCGCCGAGCACGGCTCATGGAACCGCAGTACGCCGATCGGCTATCGGATCACCGTTGTGCAATTAAAAAACAATGAGCCGGAGTCCTATGAAATTTTTGCCGAAGGATGGTTACAGGGAAGTCAAGCATGGGGCCGGCCGGTCGACGTGCTTGTCATGCCTGACGGCGCATTGCTTGTGTCCGACGATCAGGGTGGAAAAATTTATCGCATCAGTTACGGGAAATAAGTAACAACTCACGGGGCAAGTTGGCTTAAAATTAATTTGACAGTCAATAAGGAGGAAAGAATATGACGAATCGGGTCTACGTTGGCGGCTTGTCCTATGCAACCACCAACAAACAACTGGAGGAGCTGTTCTCCCAATACGGCGCCGTGGATTCGGCCAGGATAATTATCGACAAATTCACCGGCCGCTCCAAGGGATTCGGTTTTGTCGAAATGAATTCCGGCGCCGCGGCGCAGAGTGCAATCCGCGCTTTGAACGGAACGCAATTCGATGGACGAAGCCTCACCGTGAACGAGGCGCGCCCACAAGAGCGACGGCCCGGACCCGGCAACGATCGACGAGGTGCTAGTGGCGACAGACGCGATGGTGGCTGGCGCGGTGAGGGTAGGCGCTGGTAAGCGCTTGGCAGAACGAGAAGTCGCGCCTGAAAAATAGCGGCCGCCCCAACTTGAGCAGCAAATTCCAGTCGGCAGCCGCTCGAAAACAGAGCGGATCAAATCGCTCGGCTCCGGGTGTGCCGCAATCACAGAAATCCCGAGATGTCATTCTGAACGCCAGTGAAGAATCTCGGCCGATCAATGGGTTGCAAGGACGAGATCCTTCGGCTTCACCTCAGGATGACATTTGCGACATAGTCTCCCCGGCGCGAGACGAAACAGCTTTGACGTAGCATAAGGACACGGCATGCCGTGTCCTTATGCCGGCGAGATGCTTAATGGCGATTTCTGGCTGCGAGGTGGCCGGAAGCGCTTGGCTCGATTCCGGGAACGTCGGACTGGAATTGACCGTTCGTTTCGGGCTCCAACGTATGCTGTAGCGCTTCGTCAACGGTAGTCAGGAATTCAAAGCGAATTCCCTCCAGGGCTGAGGGCGGAATCTCTTCCAAATCGCGCCGGTTCATGGCCGGGAGCAGCACGCAGCTAATGCCGGCGCGTTTGGCCGCCAGCACCTTTTCTTTGATTCCGCCCACCGGCAGCACCAGACCGCGCAAACTGATCTCGCCGGTCATGGCCAAGTCTTTTCTCACGCGCTTGCCGAGAAGCAGCGACACGAGCGCAACGAATAGAGTGACGCCGGCACTGGGGCCGTCCTTGGGAATCGCGCCGGCAGGAATATGAACGTGGATATCCTGCTTGCGAAACTGCTCTGGGGCAATGCCCAGTGATTCCGCGCGCGACTTCACCAGGCTCATCGCGGCTTGAGCGCTTTCCTTCATGACATCGCCGAGCTGACCGGTTAGCTGCAGTTTGCCATCGCCGGCCATTTTGGTCGCTTCGATGAATAGGATGTCTCCGCCGACAGGGGTCCATGCCAAGCCCGTAGCCACGCCGGGCATGCTGGTGCGCAGGGCAATCTCGTTGAAAAATTTCGCCGGGCCAAGATAGGCGCGCACCGAATCACGCTCGATGAAGATCACTTCCTTGTGACCTTCCGCTACCCGAGTCGCAACGCCGCGACAGATGGTGCCGATTTCACGTTCGAGCTGGCGCACCCCGGCTTCCCGAGTGTAACCCTGAATGATTTCGCGGATCGCATCGGAGCTAAAGGAGATTTGCCCATCGCTGAGACCGTTTTCGGAAATTTGCCGGGGAATCAGGTACTGAGTCGCGATCGCTACTTTGTCTTCTTCGATGTAGCCGGGCAACTGCAGGATTTCCATGCGGTCGCGAAGCGGCGCCGGGATCGTATCGAGCACGTTGGCGGTGGCGATAAACATCACGCGGCTTAGATCAAAATCGACGCCGAGATAATGATCCTGGAACGATGTGTTTTGGGCGGGATCCAGGACCTCCAGCAGGGCGGCCGACGGATCGCCATGAAAGCTAGCGCCGAGCTTGTCGATTTCATCGAGCATGAACACGGGATTATTGGTGCCGGCTTTGCGGATACCCTGAATGATGTTTCCCGGCAGCGCGCCGATGTAGGTGCGGCGATGACCGCGAATGTCCGCCTCGTCGTGCACGCCGCCGAGACTCTGGCGGACAAACTTGCGGTTCATCGCGCGCGCGATGCTCTGGCCCAATGACGTTTTTCCCACGCCCGGCGGGCCGACGAAGCACAAGATCGGGCTTTTGCCCTCAGGCTTGAGCTTGCGAACGGCGAGAAACTCGACGATGCGCTTTTTGACTTTTTCGAGACCGTAGTGATCGGTATCGAGGATCGCCCGGGCTCTCGGCAGATCAATCTGTTCTTCACTGCTGACGCTCCACGGCAGCTCGACCATCCAATCGAGATAAGTTCGGATCATCGATCTTTCCGCGGCCATCTCCGGCATGCGCTCGAAGCGGCTGAGCTCCCGAAGCACTTCCGTTTCCACGGCCGCCGGCATTTTGGCATCGGCAATTTTTTTTCGGAGCTCTTCGACTTCGATGTTTTCGCCGGTTTCTTCGCCGAGCTCTTTTTGAATCGCCTTGAGCTGTTCGCGTAAGAAATATTGGCGTTGCGCCTGATCGAGCGATTGTTTGGTCTGGTCGCCGATTTTCTTGCTCAACTCCAGCAGGGAAATTTGCCGGGCCAACTTTTCTGAAACCAGCTGAGCGCGTTGCTGCGGATCGAGCGTCGCCAAGATTTCTTGCCTTTCCTCGAGCGGCAGATCCAACGTGCTGGCGATGATGTCGATCAACGCCAGCGGATTGTCGATTCTTTCGATGGTCGATTTGAGCTCGATCATCGGCTCGGGCAAGAGCGCCAAGGCTTTGGCCGCTTCCTGGCGCAAGTGGATGATGCGCGCCTGAAATTCGTTGGATTGAGGAGTATTCTCTTCGACCAAAGTGACCCGGGCAATCAGGTACGGATCGGTGTCGATAAATTCGGCGATTTCAAAGCGCTGGCGGCCCTGAATAATGATCTGACGCTGGCCATCCGGAAGACTGTACATACGAAGGATGTCGGCGGCCGTGCCGACCCGAAATAAATCTTCCGGGCGGGGCGCCTCGATACTTCCATCGCGTTGTGCGACGAAGCCGATGCGCGACTGTTGGCGCACCGCTTCTTCAACGACCTGCAAGCTCGCGGGGCGCCCCACCACCAGCGGCATGACGGTCGAAGGAAAGAGCACGGCTTGCCGCAACGGCAAGAGCATCAAAGCGCCAGGGGGCACTGTGACACGGCGATTGACTTTCGGGTCTTCTTTTTGTTCGGAACTCATAATTGCTTCCTGAGCTCAATGACGAGGAGGCCGTCTTGGAGCGAGGTTTTGCCGATCGACAATGGATATCTGCCTTCGAGGACAAGATGCCGCTCAAAGCGTCCAAGCGGTATTTCCCATGTACTAAGTTCACCTTCGGTGCAGCAGGCGGGCAACGGCCGCTCGCCTGCGATCGTAAGCTCGCCTCCATCCAAGCGAACTTCAACGCGGTCCGGTTTTACTCCCGGTATCGCCACGATCACCCAAAGAGTTTCATCGGTTTCAACCACATTGATGGGTGGCTCCCAGCACGTACTCCGACCTTGAACAGTGCGATAATGGGAGCGTACAGCGATCTGGAGAAAATTCCGCTGAATGCGTTCAGCCTGTTGGAGCAGCGCGTTTGCGCGCTGCCAAATCAATATATCCCAGTCTTGGGACGCCATGTCGCTCCTATTTTTTTGTCGAACGAAATTAAGTCACTAGTTGGAAGGTACGAATGGAACTAGGCATTGTCAAGCAAGACCATAAAAGTTGAAATAATACGCGGGCATGTACAGGTCTGGGCGGCCCTTCGCGCGGCTCAGCGTTTAAGTTTGAGTGAGTCGAGAGCGCAAATGATGTTTCGCTGCAGCGGTCACTCTATCGGGCATAGGACTTGCGGTGTTGTCTAACCACATAAACCGTTCTAAGGCTCCCATGAAAAGTATTCCAGCCGTGGCGGCCGCTGCATTGATTGCGCTGATAGGCGATCATAGTTTTGCTGCCGAGTCGAAATTCGCCAAACTCAAAATAATCAACAGCAATCGCCAGGAGGTCGGCGAGGCGACTCTTTCAGAAACTCCGAATGGGGTCTTAATCCGTCTCAATCTGCGCCCGAAGCCAGACGGAATATCGCCCGGTCCGCACGCCATTCACATCCACGATGTGGGAAAATGCGAGCCACCGTTCAAATCGGCCGGGGAACATTTCAATCCGTTTAACAAAAAGCACGGCTTTTTCGGCAAGGAAGGAAAGCACTTGGGCGACTTGCCGAATATCTATGTGCCTGAAAACGCCGCTCTAACAGTCGAATTCTTAGTGCCGCAGGTGAGTCTCAGTGGCGGCAGCACGAGTGTCTTCGATTCGGACGGCTCCGCGCTGGTGATCCATCAAGGTCCGGATGATTACGATACCGACCCCGCCGGCAACTCCGGGGAACGGGTTGCGTGCGGTGTAATCGAGAGATCAGGTCAGGCGAACTAAAGTTTTAAAAACGACAGAAGGAGGAATAAATCATGTTTATCGAGAATTATCGCCGCGAAGATGCGGAATCGATCATGGCGGGAGGGCAATCAAGAATGGTCCCTTACCCGAAAATTTCCCAGGACGATTGGCGAGTGTGGAGTATATTTTTGCCGGTCCGCTCGCATAAAATAGATAAGATTGCTGCATTGAACCTCAGCCCCACTGCTCTTCTGAGTGAGGGAATTCCTTTCCAGGTGGGTGGCGAAATCCGAAAGGCTACGGAGCATTTTGATCGGGTTGAGATTTGGCGCGCGCGCCAGGTCCAAAAAGACCCTATCGCGATCGGCTTACTGGGGCAGGAACGATATCTTATTGCTCGATGGGGCATGGAAAAACTCATTCCTTTTGAAACAATCAAACGAGCCATGCCGCTCGTCCTCGCATGGAAATATGCGACGAGTCCTCTAGGAGTTCTTGCTGAACTGGCTGGACTGGGTCTATTGGCCTGGAACTTGGTTTTTTGAAATTAGGCACCATTGGTGGTTGCGAATTAGGCGCGCCAACTTGACGTGGATCGAGTATTTGGCGACCGTGGAGGTCTGTCTTGATGAAATAAATCCATGTCAAGGCCGTACTATTAGTCTTCGTTTTATAGAGTTATATACACTATAAGGAGGCTAAAAGATGTTTTTATCACGTTTAGCTTTTCACACGTTGCCGGGAAAGACCGAAGCCGTCTCGGCGCCCCTGACTTACTATTTGAGCAGGAAGTGGAAGACCCCGCAGCGCTCGAACAGCAGATCAAAACAGTTACTGAGAAGAAAGAATTTCAAGAATGGTCGCAAGAGGTCGCCGGCCTCTTGGAACAATCGTCGAAGCGCGAGCTGTTCAAGATCATCGACTCGCCGCCATCTAGCTCGCGGGTTTACTAGACGTCAAGCTTCTGGATTTCCGGCTTTCTGAAGGTTGCGAAAAACCCAAATAGCGCTTATGTAGAAGCACGTTCATTGTATTCAGTGCTAAGGAGAAGCCATTCAGCCAGCCGGCTTATGTCTAACAAGAGGCCGACCGATGAGAGATCTGCGATTGTCCTCGCGGGCGGGCGAAGTTCGCGGATGGGTCAAGCCAAAGCGCTTCTTCCCTTCGACGGAGAGCCCTTAATCGCTCACATCGTCCGCTCTCTCAAAGAACTTTTCGCCGACGTTGTGGTCGTGCTTGGGCCGGGTCAAGCTGTACCAGCGTTGCCAGTCACCTTGGTGCGCGATGAGGTCGCCTACCAAGGGCCGGTCAGCGGCATTTATCATGGCCTGAACGCAGCCAAGAGCGACGTGAGTTTTGTTGCGTCCTGCGATATCCCATTCTTGAATCTTTCGTTGATCTCTTATCTTTTTTCTCACATCCACGATCACGACGTAGTGGTTCCCTATTGGGAGGGACGTTATCAGCCGCTTTTTGCGATCTATAGAAAAGACGTAACGTCCTATTTACACGCGCAGCTTCAACGGGGTGAACTTCGGCCGATCTTTCTGTTCGACAAAGTTCGCACACGAAAAATCGACGAAGAGGAAATCCGCCGCTTCGATCCCGAAGGATTGAGTTTTCTCAACATGAATACGCCGGAGGATTATGAAGCAGCGCTGCAAAGATGGCGGCAGCTTCATAGAACCAATGCTACCGAAGATCAATCAATCGTTTGTACAGTGGAACTTTTCGGTGTTGCTCGCCTGCGGGCAAAGACTAAAGCGGTGATGCTGGAGCTGCCACGGAACGCAGATCTCGTGAAAGTTTTTTTTGCCTTGGCTGACCGTTTGCCTACGTTGGTCGGAAGCGTGATCGCGCCCGACCGGGAAAGTCTGGTCGCTGGCCAAGCGTGCAACGTCAATGGCCGGGACTTCATTCGAGATTCCACCACCAAAATACATTCCGGCGATCGCATTTTTATCGTCTCAGCGGACGCGGGTGGATGACAATGTACGGCTTTCATGGACGCTTCCTTCATGTTGATCTGAGCACG
>WNFV01020112.1_pt1 | contig 13866 bp, 12 predicted proteins | sample 5400101 | NCBI WGS metagenome assembly WNFV01 (sample SAMN13153361, study PRJNA577476) | soil metagenome | isolation source: 115 cm soil or saprolite under grassland replicate 1 | place: USA:California | collected 2016-06-15 | reverse complement strand
GCCTATCGTATTCCTTCACCCAAGGAGTCAGAGCCATGAACACAATGACCGCCCGGGCGTTGAGTCTCGGGGTCGTGGTGGCCGTCTGGACCCTGATTTCGGACATGGCGAAGGTGAATCTGTCTCTGTGGGCGGTGATCGTCGCCCTCGGATTGTATCTCGCGGCGGGCGGCGGAGTGCCCGGCTTGCAAAAGACGGTGGTGGGTGCGGTCTCCGGCGTGGTGTGGGCGTTGCTCGCCCACACCGTCGGCACGTCGCTCGGCCGGCAGGATTTCGTTGAGGCGCTGGTCCTCGGCGCCGCCGTCTTCATGATGGTCTTCCAGGCCCGCCTGCCGCTTCTGTCGTACTCCGCCGCCGCGGTGGCCGGCGGGGGCGTCGCGATCGGGCTGCGGGCCATCACCATCCAGGGCGGCATCCGCGTCGCCATCGCGCTCGCACTCGGCGCGGCGCTCGGCTACGCCGCGGAGCAGCTCGCCGGCGCCATGACACGCCGCCGCGTCTAAGCGGCGGTTCCGTTCGCTGAGAGGACGGCGCTCGCGCCCGTGCGAGCGCCGTCCGCCCTCCTCCCACCGGACCGGGCGCAGCATATGTTTGACGCCGCCTTTCTCAAAGGGTGAGCCGTGTCATGAAGACGCCGTCGCTGGTGCTCGCAGGCGTGCTGGCACTCACTCCCTTCGCCCACGCCCAGGTACAGCCGCCCGGCGATAGCACGCGTGCCGCGCAGGACTCCGCCTTGCGAGTATTCCTCGACTGCCCCGACACCTTCTGCGACCTCGACTACTATCGCACCGAGATCACGTTCGTGAACTGGGTCCGCGACCGTCAGTTCGCGCAGCTGCATTTGCTGATCACGACGCAAGGCACCGGCGGCGGACGCGAGTACACCCTGACGTTCATCGGGCTCGAGCGGTTCACCGGGGCCGAGGATACGCTCCACTACGTATCCCGTTCCACCGATACGGACGACGACATCCGGAAGGGACTTGCGCGCGCGATGCGACTTGGACTGGTGCGGTTCGCGGCCCGGACGCCGGTCGCGCCGCGGATCGAGATCTCCTACACCGCACCGGCCCAGGCGGCGGCGCGAGTGAAGGACCGGTGGAACTACTGGGTCTTCACCGCCGGGGTCAGCTCCAATTATAGTGCTGAAAAGGCGCAGAACTTTTTCTTCGTCAGCACATCGCTGTCTGCGAACCGGACGACGGAGGCTTGGAAGATCCGCCTGTCCATCCGCGGGTCCTACAACGAGAGCAACTTCCACTACCAGCCCGACTCCCTGACATCGATCACATATCGCAACCTGCAGCGCAATTATGGAGGCAACGCGTCCGTCGCGCGGTCGCTCGGCCCGCACTGGTCGGGAGGCGTGCGCGGGTCGATCGGGCAGGCGACCTTCTCCAACCAGGACCTGGCGGTACGCGTGGCGCCGGTCGTCGAGTTCGACGTGTTCCCGTACTCCCAGTCCACGCGTCGCCTGCTCTCGGTGCAGTACGCGGCCGGCCTGGCGGCGTTCAGGTACGCCGATACGACAATCTACAATGAGACGGCCGAAACCCTCTTGAATCAGACGCTCACCGTCTCGCTCGACGTGAAGGAACCGTGGGGCTCGACGGGGCTCTCGCTCGAGGGCGCGACCTTCTTCAATGACTTCACCAAGCACCACGTGGCCGTGTTCGGCAACGCGGACGTCCGCATCTTCAAGGGGCTGTCGCTGTTCTTCTTCGGCAGCGCGGCGCGCGTGAAGGACCGCATCTCCGTCGCACGGACGGCGGGGTTGACGGCCGAGGAAATCCTGCTGCAGCGACGGCAGCAAGAGACTGATTTCTCTTACTCGGCTTACGTGCAGCTGCGTTACACGTTCGGCTCGAAGTTCGCCAACATCGTGAATCCCAGGCTCCGGGAAGAGGGCGGTGGCAGCTTCTCCTTCTCGTTCTGACGCGCGCTTTGTCAGGGAACCGTCAACCCGCGCGCCGGGCTGGTTGCCCGCTCGCGCACGGGGATGGATTCTTCACGTCATGGCCGTGATGACGGAGCGGCCCTTCCGCGTGACCCGGGGCGCGGTGGTGGCGGCGCTGCTCGTGCTCGCGTTCCTGGTCGCGGTCGTGCTCGCCGTCCAGGCCTACGGCGCCGCCCGCTACCACCGCGCTCAGGCGGAGCGGGTGCTGCGCGACTACGCGCGCCTCGCCGCGGCCCGGTTCGCCCAGCGCACGTGGCAGAACTTCTACTATCACGCCTTCGCCCCCACGCTCGAAGCGCTGTACCGCAAGGCGGGCCGGCCGGGCTCACGACTGCCGGCGCCGGCGCAGCTGGCGTCGCAACTGGACGAGTGGGCCGGGCCGTTCGCCGCGGGAGCGCGGTACACGCTGCGGCTCGATCTCGCGACCGGCGCCCTCACCACGGCGGGTGGCACGCCCGCGCGCGCCGTCCGGCGCTGGCTCGCCGATACGCTCGCCGCTCACCGTCGCACGTTCTACTCCGCCGAGGAGAAGGTCGCCGCCGTCATCGACACGGTCGCGGGGGAGGGCCGCGCCGTCGTGTACACGGTGGTGAAGAACGTCTTGCTCGGCTTCGAGGTCGACCCGCGGTCGCTCGCCCCGTTCTACAACATCATGGCGGACAAATTCCCGCTGCTGCCCCGGCCGCTCACGGGGGGGGTCATCTATGACTCCCTCGGGTCAGTGATCGTCCGCTACCGCAACGGCGTCGAGCTGTATCGCTCTCCCGTCCAGTACGAGCAGACGTTCGTCGCCCGCGATAGCCTGGACGCCATGCTGGGCGGGCTGGAGGTCGAAGTCGCCCTGCGGCCCGAGATGGCGCCGAAGCTCGTGATCGGCGGACTCCCCCGCTCGCGCCTGCCCCTGATCCTCGGGCTGCTCGGGGTGACGGCCGTGCTGATCGGGACCGCGCTCGTCCAGCTGCGCCGCGAGTACGAGCTGGCGCGGCTGCGCACCGATTTCATCTCCGGTGTGTCTCACGAGCTGCGCACGCCGCTGGCGCAGATTCGCATGTTCTCGGAGACGCTGGTGCTGGGCCGGGTGCGCTCGGACGACGAGCGCCAGGGTCGCCGAGGGCCTGATCGCCCCAGTCGACCCCGGTGCAGTGCGCCAGATGCTGCTCAACCTGCTCGACAACGCCGTCAAGTACGGGCCTCCGGGGCAGACCGTGACCATCTGTGCGGCAGGGAGGAAGGAAGGGGGCGGCACCAACGGGGTGGCGCGGCTGTGGGTGGACGACTGCGGCCCCGGCATCCCCCAGTCCGACCGCGAGCGGGTGTGGGAGCGGTTCTGGCGGCTCGAGCGCGATCGCGGCACGGCGGTCGCGGGGAGCGGCATCGGCCTCGCGGTGGTGCGCGAGCTCGCCACACTGCATCACGGACGCACGTGGGTGGAGGACGCCGAGTCGGGCGGCTCCCGCTTCGTGATCGAGCTGCCGGTATGAGCGCCAAGCGCATCCTGGTGATCGAGGACAATGCCGATCTCGCCTATGGGCTGCGCAACAACCTCGAGATCGAGGGCTACGAGGTGGAGGTCGCCGGCGACGGCACCAAGGGCCTGGCCCGCGCGCGCACCGCCAAACCCGATCTGGTGATCCTGGATTTGATGCTCCCGGGGTTGGACGGCTTCCGCGTGCTGCGCACTTTGCGGGACGGGGGGCACGGGATGCCGGTGTTGATCCTGACGGCGCGCGGCGAGGAATCCGACAAAGTCCGCGGGTTGCGGCTCGGCGCCGACGATTACGTCACCAAGCCGTTCGGCGTGCTCGAGCTCCTGGCCCGCGTGGAAGCGCTGTTCCGCCGCGCGTCGCCCCGGGGGGGGGGCAACGGCGGCCCACTGCCGACGGTCGAGCGGTTCGGGGACGTCGAAGTCGTCACGGCGTCGCGCACCGTGATGCGTCGCGGGCAAGCGGTGACCCTCACGCCGAAGGAGTACGACCTGCTCCTCACGCTGCTGCGGCGCAACGGCGCCTGCGCCACCCGGGTGGAGCTGCTCACAGAGGTGTGGGGCTACAGCGCGGAGGTGATGAGCCGCACGGTGGACACCCACGTTGCCGAGCTGCGCCGCAAGCTCGAGGCCGACGCGGCGAATCCCGCCCCGGAGAGAGCATCGTGCACACGGGTTTTCTCGCGGTCCTTGCCCTGTTGCAGGGTCCGTCGCCCTCACCGATCACCACGCCGCGGCAGCTGCTCGAGGCCATGCGCGCCCGCTACGAGGGCACGTGGTACCGCAACGTCACATTCACGCAATACAACACCGAGCACCATCCCGACGGGACGATCGAGCATTCGGTGTGGCGCGAATGGCTGGAGGCCCCTGGCCGGCTGCGCATCGAGATCCAGCCGCCCGACTCCGGCAACGGGACGCTGATCGCGCAAGATTCGCTGTTCTTCTTCCGTCACGACTCGCTCATCCGGGCCCTGCCATTCGTGCATCCGCTGCTCGTCCTGGGATTCGACCTGTATATGCAGCCCGTTCAACGGACGATGGCACAGCTTGAGCAGCGCCGCTTCGACCTGGCCGTGCTGAGTGAGGGAGTGTGGCAGGGCCGGCCTGCTTGGATCGTCGGCGCGAAAGGGGGCGACCTGCGCACCCGCCAGTTCTGGGTGGACAAGGAGCGGCTGGTGTTCGTGCGGCTCGTGGAGCCCGCGCAGCGGGACACCGCCAAGACGGCGGACACGCGGTTCAACAAGTACGTGCCGCTCGCCGGCGGGTGGATGGCCCCCGAAGTCGAGTTCCTGATCGACGGCCAGCGGACGTTCCTCGAGGAGTACAAGGATATCCAGGCTAATGTGACGATTCCCGCGACGTTCTGGGACGCGCGCCAGTGGAAGGCGGCGCGCGCGCGGCGCTAGGGACGGAGTCCCGACGCGACCGAGTCGAACACCGCGCGGATCTCCTGCGCCGGCCCGAGCCGCGCGTCGCTGAGGTTCGTCACCATCGCGAACACGACGCGCGTGTCACGGTCCACGCCGAATGCCGTCGTGCCCCCGACGGACCCGCCGCCGTGGTACACGTAGCGGTGGCGAAGGCTATCGGTCCCAATGAACCAGCCGAGCCCGTAGGGCGTTGCCTCCCCCGCCGCGGTGTGCTGTGGCGTGAACAGCAGCTCCAACGTCGCGGCCTTGAGAAAGCCGGGTGAGAGGTGCGCCGAGCCGAACCGCACCAGGTCCTCGGCGGTCGAGAGGAACCCGCCCCCGGCCCACTTGTAGCTGTTGTCCACCGTCGGCGCGAGGGCGAAACTCCTGGCGCGGCGCTCGTAGAACCGCGTCCGGTTGGGGATCGTGCTGTCGTTCTTGTCGGGCGCGGTGCTCGTCATGCCGAGGGGCTTGAAGACGTGCCGGCTCATATACGCGAGGAACGCTTCTCCTGAAGCCCCCTCGACCACGGCGCTGAGCAGGTTGAACCCATAGGTCGAGTAGGAGAAGCGGGTCCCGGGCGGGAACAGGAGGGGATCATCCTTGAAGATCGCCAGCCCCTCGGTGACCGTCGCGAAGGGGCGGTTCATCGTGAATTCGTCGCCCTGGTAGTGCCGGATCCCGGCGAGGTGCCCCGCCACGAGCCGCGTGGTGATGGGCGCCCCCTTGTCCGGGAACGTGGGGACGTAGCGCTGCACCGGCGCGTCGAGGTTCAACTGGCCGCTCTCGTAGAGCTGAGCGAGGGCGTCGGCGGTCAACGACTTCGAGACGCTGCCGATCCGAAACTGCGTGGCGGGCGTCGCCGGGATCTGCGCCGCCACGTCGGCGTACCCGAACGCCTCCGACCACACGATCCGCCCGTCCACGGCGATCGCCAGAGCGAAGCCCGGGATGGCGGAGGCGAGCTTGTCGCACGCGATCGCGTGAGCCCGCGCCGCGGCGGCGGCCCAACGCGCCTCGATAGGCGCTTGCGTCGCGGGCCGAGAGACGCACGCGGCCTGGCCATGACCGCCGTGCAGCAAAGACGCCGGGACGACGACGGCGACGACGGACAGGGCTCTGAGCCAGGGACGGGCGCGCACGGCCTTTGACTCCCCTCGGGGACAACGTAAGATACCTCGCGAATCCATGGACGACCTGGTCGCCAAAGCGAACGCGTTGCGCCGGTTCCACACCGCCGGGCCGTTGCTCGTGCTGCCCAACGCCTGGGACGCGGCGAGCGCGCGAGTGTTCGTCGAGGCGGGGTTTCCGGCGCTGGCCACGACGAGCGCGGGAGTCGCCTTCACCCTGGGCTATGCCGACGGCGAGCGTATCAGCCGCGCCGAGATGCTGGCTGCCGTCGCGCGGATTACGGCGCGCGTGGCTGTGCCGGTCACAGCCGACCTGGAGGCGGGGTACGGCGCGGCACCAGAAGCGGTGGCCGAGACGGCGCGCGGGGCCATCGCCGCGGGCGCGGTGGGCATGAACCTGGAGGACGCGAGGGAGGAGGACGGCGGCGCGCTGCTCGACTTCGCGCTCGCGGTCGCCCGCGTCCGCGGCGCGCGCGACGCAGCCGATGGGGCGGGCGTGCCCCTCGTGCTGAACGCCCGTACCGACGCCTTTCATCCGGGCGCGCTCGCGCCCGATCGTCAGCTGGCGGAGGCGGTGCGCCGCGGCAACGCCTTCCGCGACGCGGGAGCAGACTGCGTGTTCGTCCCGTTCGTCGGGGACTCGGACACGATCGAGCGGCTCGTCAAGGAGATCGCCGCGCCGCTGAACATCCTGGGCGGCCCGAACGCACCGACCCTGCGGGAGCTCGAGGCCCTGGGCGTGCGGCGCGTGACGTTCGGCTCCGCGCCGATGCGCGCCACGCTCGGCCTGGTGCGCCGCATGGCGCGCGAATGGAAGGAGAAGGGGACGTACGGCACCCTCGAGGCCTACGGGATTCCGTTCGCGGAGCTCCAGCAGCTCTTCGGCTAGCGCAGCTCCACGTGGAGGTGGTCCGCCGTCCCCATGTGGCGCCGCGTGTCGAACCCCATCGCCCAGAAATACGCCTGCACCAGCCGGCTCCGGAGCCACCCGCGCCGCGCGGTCCGCAGGTCCACCGCATGCACCCACCCATCCGCCTGGCGGTAGTGGAGCGACGTCTCGTTCACGGGGAGCTTCATCCGCGGATAGTCCTCACGCGCACGGCGCGTGTCGGTGATCACGATGTCGGGGTCGACGAGGATCCAGGTCGAGAGCGCGAGCCGCAGCAGCGGGTGGACGGCGGTGTAGTAGGCACGCACCGCGTCCGCTTTCGCGTTGACCTGCGACACGTACAGCAGCGAGTAGCCGCAGTAGAAGACCACGAGCGGCACTCCGACCCATTTCGCCAGCTGCAGGACTCTGCGTTGCCCCGTGAACTGGTGCGACAGCCAGGACGCGTAGACGGTCACGACGGCGGCCGTCAGCAGCGCGGCGACGAGGAGGGCGAGCCACGCGGGGACCTGCCCGTGCTCGTAGAAGAAGACCGCGCTGCGCACCAGGACGACGAAGGGCAGAGCGACGATCGCGAAGAGGCGGAGCGCGCCGTGCAAGATCGTCGCGGCCACCTGCCGCCAGTCGACCGGGCGCCGGGCGTCGCGCTTGGGGGGGGGGCCCTTCCGCTCCTTGGTCCGGCGCTTCCACTCGCGCTGGGCTTCGCGCCGCAGCTTGGCGAGCCGCTTGGCAAACCCATCCATGCCTACAACCTACGGCGTCCTTGACGACGCAGTTCCCGGGGCGCATACCTACGGCGGATGCTCACCCGGAGGGGGCCATGGCGGAAACAACGCGCTTGGTGGACTACTACTACACGATGGTGCCGGACAAGGCGGGCGAAGGGGCGCGGGTGCTCAGGGTGCTGCGCGACGCGCGGGTGAACCTCCTGGCCTTTCACGCCTTCCCGAGCCAGCGCAAGTCCCAGGCGGACTTCGTACCGGCGGACCCGGCGGCCTTCGTCGCCGCGGCCAAGGCCGCCAAACTGAAGCTCAAAGGGCCAAAGAAGACGTTCCTGATCGAGGGAGACGATCGCGTCGGGGCCCTGGCCGATGTCCTGGCGAAGCTCGGCGCGGTCAAGGTCAACGTGACCGCCGTGGACGCCGTGTGCTCGGGGACCGGGCGCTACGGGGCGCTCCTCTGGGTGAAGGCAAAGGACTTGAAGAAGGCGGCCGCAGCGCTCGGCGTGATGATGATGTAGCAAGCCAGCTAGGAAGACGTCATCGACCTGGAGGCCGGGAACCTTATGGCGAGCAGAGCTGATCGATGGATACGCGCGGCCCAGCAGGCCGCGCGCAAGGCGAAGGGCGCGCTCCAGAAGGCGGAGCGGGTCCTCAAGGCGGCCGTCAAGGCGGCGCGGGCGGCGGCAAACGAGCGCGGCGGTCCCAGCCCCCGTAAGAAACGCCGCAAACGCTGACGCCTAGCGCACCGTCACCGCCGGGACGTCGCTGTCCTTCACCAGCTTGTTGAAGGCCGGCACGTCGGCATCGAGCACGGCCTTCAAGCGATCGAGCTGCACCTGGAGCGCCGCCGACAGCTCGTCGAACACGCGCACCGACTGGTCGGTCGGCGGCGCATCGGCGCTCCCCACCACGCCCGAGAGTGCCGCGAGCTTGTTGTTAAGCCGGATCGGATAGTTGAGCGGATCCTGGCTGCTGCGGTTCTTCACCTGATAGATCTCCGCCTCGATCGCGCTGAGCCGCGCCTTGATCGAGTCGGCTTGCTGCGCGATCCGCCGCCCCACGTCTCCCGCCAGGCCCCGGGCTCGCGCCGCCGCGCCGTCCATCTGCTCCTTCACGTCGCGGATCCGCTTCACCGCGTCGTTCGCGGCCGTCACGCGGTCGCGCACGCGGATCAGGAGATCGAACTGCCGCTGGTAGTCTTCCTGCATGGTCGCCACCCGCGGGTCCTTGGTGACAACGAATGACCGCGCCTGTGACCAATCGCCCGTGGCGAGCCTGACCTTGTACGTGCCGGGAACGGCGACCGGTCCCTGCGTCCCGCCCGCCCAGAAGATCATCCCCGGGAACCGGCTCGCGTCGGGGTAGCGCAGGTTCCAGACGAAGCGGTTCATGCCGGCGCGCACCTTGAGGGTATCTCCCGGCTCCCGCGGCCGGGTGGTGAAACGCCGGATGACCGAGTCGCGCGCGTCGAGGAACTCGAGCCGCACGTCCGCCGTCGAGTCGGGCTTGTCCTTCAAGTAGAAGTACACGACCGCCCCGCCGGGCGGATTCCGTCCCACACCGGAAGGACCCCCGCCGCCGCCGAAGCCGCCGCCCCCGGCGCCCATCCGGGACGGGTCGCGCGGCTTGAAGAGAAACCGCGCCGCCCGAGCCACCGAGTCGCCCAGCTGGTGCAGCGGGGTGAGGTCGTCGAGGATCCAGAACGACCGGCCGTGCGTCGCCGCAATCAAGTCGTTGTTCCGCACCGCCAGGTCGTGGATCGGCACCACAGGGAGGTTGCGTTGCAGCGTCTGCCAGTTCGCGCCGTCGTCGAACGAGACGTACACGCCGAACTCGCCGCCGGCGTAGAGCAGGCCGCGGCGCGCCGGGTCGGCGCGCACGACGCGGATGAAGTGGTTGTCGGGAATCCCCGTGACGATCTTGCGCCAGGTCCGCCCGTAGTCGCTCGTCTTGTAGATGTACGGATGGAAGTCGTCCCACTTGTAGCGCGTGGCGGCGACGTAGGCGGTCGCGGGATCCTGCGGCGACACCTCGATGATGCTGATCAGGGCCCACTCGGGCAGCTCGCGCGGCGTCACGTTGCTCCACGTTTTGCCGCCGTCGCGCGTGACCTGCACCAGCCCGTCGTCGGTGCCGGCCCAGATGGTGTTCGAGTCGTGCGGCGAAGGCGCGAGCGCGAACACCACGTCGTAGTACTCGATGCTGGTGTTGTCCTTGGTGATCGGCCCGCCCGACGGCCCCTGCTTGGTCTTGTCGTTCCGCGTCAGGTCGCCGCTGATCGCCTCCCAGCTCTGGCCGTCGTTGCCGGACTTGAACACGACGTTGCCCGTCGCGTAGAGGACATTCGGGTTCTGCGGCGAGTGGACGATGGGGAAGGTCCAGTTGAACCGGTACTTCAGGTCGGCCGCCCCCCAGCCCATCGGGTTGTCGGGCCACACCGAGACGACGCGCTCCTGTCCGGTGCGACGGTCCTGGCGGCTGATGAACCCGCCGTAGCAGCCCGCGAAGGTGACGTCGGGCTCGTCGGCGCGCGCCGCGATGTAGCCACTCTCACACCCCCCCACCTCGTACCAGTCCTTTTCCGTGATGGCGCCCCCGTCGGTGCGACTGGCGATGCAGACGGTGCTGTTGTCCTGTTGCGCGCCGCACACTTTGTACGGCACGTGCGTCGTGGTGATGACGTGGTAGAACTGCGCGGTCGGCTGGTTGTCCTGGCCGGTCCACGTGACCCCGCCGTTGTACGTGACGTTCGCGCCGCCGTCGTTGCCGTTGATCATCCGGAGCGGGTCGTTGGGCGCGATCCAAAGGGCGTGGTTGTCGCCGTGCGGCGCGCGAATCGGCGTGAACGTCCGGCCGCCGTCCACCGACCGGTACAGGCCGGTGTTGAGCACGTACACCGTCTCGGCGTCGCGCGCCGCCTCGACGATAGCCCAGACGCGGTCGTGATTGGCCCCCGACACGGTGACGCCGATCTTCCCGATCACGCCCTTGGGGAGCCCCTCGTTGCGCGTGATCTCCTTCCAGGTGTCGCCGCCATCGGTGGACTTGAAGAGTCCGCTGCCCGGCCCGCCGCTCGAGAGGTACCAGGGGCCGCGCCGGGCCTGCCAGAACGCCGCGTACAGGATGCGCGGGTTCACCGGATCCATCGCCAGATCGATCGCGCCCCCAGAATCGGAGCGGAACAGGATCTTGTCCCAGGTCTTGCCGCCGTCTCTGGAGCGGAATACGCCGCGCTCGGAGTTGGGCCCGAAGGCGTGTCCCAGCGCCGCGACGTACACGAGATTGGCATCGGCGGGATGCACCCGGATCGCGCCGATCTGGCCGGCGTCGCGCAGGCCGACGTGCGTCCACGTCTTCCCCGCGTCGGTGGACCGATAGACGCCGTCGCCCGGCGACACGTTCCCGCGCAGCGGCGACTCCCCGGTGCCGACGTACACCACGTTCGCGTCGGAGGGCGCGACTTCGATCGCCCCGATCGACCCCGTGCGGAAGTCCTTGTCGGAGACCGGCTGCCACGTGAGACCGCCGTCCGTGGTTTTCCAGACGCCGCCGCCCGTGGCACCGAAGTAGAAGGTGTACGGCTGGCCGGCGTGGCCGGCGACGGCGGTGGAGCGTCCGCCGCGGAACGGGCCGATCTCGCGCCACTCGAGCGCGTTGTAGAGCGTGGTGTCGAACGTGAACGCGGCAGCGGAGGCGGGAGGAGCGGCGGCGCGTGCCGGGCGAGCGGGGCGCCGCTGCGCGGCGGCCGGAAGAGCGAGCGCGAGGGCGCAGCCCGCGAGCGCGATGAGACGGGACATAAAGCGGCGACACTCCGGGTGGAAGTGAGCCGCAATTATATCCGGCTCAGCCTCCCAGCGTGAGGAGCCGCTGGTATTGCGGCGACGCCACAGGCATCACCGACAGGCGACCGATCCGGACGAGGGCCATGTCGGCGAACGCCCTGTCCTTCTTGACCTCGGCGAGCGTGACGGGACGCGACAGCCGCCGTTTGCTCTTGAGCTTCGGCGGGTCACCCGCGGCGGCGACCGTCGCGAGCCCCACGATCGCCTTCTCGTTCCCGGTATGGTAGAACAGCACGTCGTCGCCCGGTTGCATGGCGCGCAGGTGCTTCAGCGCCACGGGATTCTTCACGCCGTCCCACGTCGTGGTCCCGTCGCGCAACAGATCGTCGAAGCTGTAGGTCGTCGGCTCGGTTTTGACTAGCCAGTGGGCCATGTGACCTCCCGACGCCTGATTCGCGGGGGCTCACTTCGCGACAAAAAGCCTGGCAGTCGCTGCGTGAGCCCCCCGCGAATCAGGTTATCGTTCCCGTCCAGTTACTTGTGACGGTCGCGAGCTCAGCCAACACATCCACCTCGCTCCGTCCTGTCTTCTTCAGCACTTTGAACGAGTGGTCGCCGCCGTCCACCACGTGCAGCGTGGCGCGTTTCCCCAGCCGCGCCACCATCGGCCGGAGCAGGTCGAGCCCCGCGAACTCGTCCCGCGTCCCTTGCAGGAACAGCATCGGGATCTGCACCGCGTCCAGGTGCTCGGCGCGGCCGGTGGCGGGGCGGCCGGGGGGATGCAGCGGGAAGCCCAGGAACACCAAGCCGAGGACGCCGGGGAGCGGCTCGTGGGCCTGGGCCTGCGACGTCATCCGGCCGCCGAACGACTTGCCGCCCGCGAACAGTGGCAGCGCCGGCGCGGCGCGCACCGCGTCCAGCACGGCCTCGCGAACGCGCGCCCCGGCCACAGCCGGCGGATCGGGCCGCCCTTTGCGCTGCTCCATATAGAGGAACTCGTAACGGAACGTCGCCACGCGCCGCTCGGCCAACGCCTGCGCGATCCTCTCGAGAAAGGGGTGTCGCATCCCCGATCCCGCCCCGTGCGCGAGCACGAGCAGCGCGCGCGCGTCCGGCGGCGCAACCAGCAGATGCTCCACGTTTCCCGCTTCCCGATTCCCGTGTCCCGTGTCCCGCTACCGGATGCGTCCCAACTGATCCGGTCCCAGCTCCACCACCGTAATCGGCCGCTCGAGCTTGCGTTTGCCGAGTGTGGCCCGGACGACGTAGTCGCCGGGGAGCACGCGGCGCAGCTCCTCGGGCGTGGTGGGGTCGCCCAAGCCCCGCGGCCGCGGCCTGTCGCGATTCAGGTCCCAGGTGACGCGCTGGAGGCCCGGGAAGCCCGAACCCGTGAGCGTCCGCACGGTGTCGCCCGCCGCGCTGGTGATCACCAGTTTGACCCCCTCGGGCTGCATCTCCTTCAGGTAGTACGCGATCACCGCGCCGCGCGGCGGATTGGGGGCGACGAAGTCGTGGCTGCCGAATCCCGGATGCGTCTGGCGCTCGCGGTACTGGTAGGCCGGGGCCACGTCGAACAGGCGGAGCGAGTCGCCGAACACTGAATCGCTCAGCTCCTCGAGCGGACCGACGGGCACGACGTAGAGGCCCCGGCCGTGGGTCGAGACGACGAGGTCGCGTTGCCGCAACGACATCGCCATGCGCTCGACCATCACATGGGGGAAGCTCTTGCCGAAGCGGCGCCAGCGTTGGCCGCCGTCGTAGGTGACGTATACGCCGTCCGCCGTGCCGACCCACAGGACGCGCGGGTTCCGCGGGCTCTCGAAGATCGTCATGCTGCCGCGGTCCGTCGGGAGGCCGTTCACCAGCTCGGTCCAGGTGCGCCCGTAGTCCGTCGTGCGCCACACGTGCGGACGGTAGTCGTCGCGGAAGTGGCAATCGTAGGTCACCCAGGCCGTACCCCGAGCATGGTATGACGCGACGATGGTCGACACCCAGCAGCTGGTCGCCGCGCCGCGCGGGAAGTTGGTCGTGACGTTGGTCCAGGCGCGGCCCGTGTCCTGCGATACCCAGATGAAGCCGTCGTCCGTCCCCGTCCACAGCACCGCGGGAGTCTTGGGGCTCTCGGCGATGGAGAAGATGGCGTGATAGCTCGTATGGCCCGCTTCGGGTGTCGGGTTCTGGCGCGGGGTGCGCGTCATATCGGGGCCGAGCGTTTCCCAATCCTGGCCGCGCTGGCGCAACCGGAAGAGCCGGTTCGCGCCCAGGTACACCGTGTTCGTATCGAAGGCGGAGAGCAGGATCGGCGTGGTCCAGTCCCAGGTGAAGTCGTAGCCGCTCTCCGTGCCGGCGTCGAGCGCCGCGGGCTGGATGTCGTCGCGCCTCCAGGTCTTGAGGTCGAGGCGCGACACGTTGCCGAACTGCCAGCCGGAATACACGGTCCACGGATCGTTGGGGGGGATCTGCACCCACATACCGTCGCCGCCGTTCACCG
>WNFV01007637.1_pt1 | contig 13866 bp, 16 predicted proteins | sample 5400101 | NCBI WGS metagenome assembly WNFV01 (sample SAMN13153361, study PRJNA577476) | soil metagenome | isolation source: 115 cm soil or saprolite under grassland replicate 1 | place: USA:California | collected 2016-06-15 | reverse complement strand
GTACTGCTGGTCGGCCCGGCTCTGGCCGTCGGCCTGCTCGCCATGCGCGCGGCGCCCGGCCGGGGCTAAGGCTTCGTCAGCCAGGTGGCGGCGATCGGCTCGGCGCCCGCGTGGCTCTCGACCGCGAGCGGCAGGACCTTGCCGAAGAGGGCGGCGAGTGCGTCGACGTCGGCCGCGGTGACCTGGCGGTTCGCCGCGTGCGCCACCTCGGCGCGCAGCTGCCGGGCGCGGGCCTGCTCGGACTCCGACCGGCTCGCGGCGCGGTGCGCGATCGCTTCGGCCGTCATGGTGAGTGCCTTCAGCTGGTCCGAGAGGTGGTCGCCGTGCTCGAGGCGCTGGCGCAGCAGCCGTGCGGCCGCGGTGTCGATGCGTTCGACGAGCTCGGTGACCCGGAAGTCCCGGCCGGTACGCGGCTGCGGTTCGCCGCCGGTCGCGATCGTGCCCCGCGCCAGCCAGCGCCCGTCGTACAGCTCCTCACGTGCCCGGTCGCGCGCGGCGGGTTCGAGCGCGCTCACGTCCAGCCCGCTGGCGAGGTGCTCGGTACCGTCGAGGCTGCGGACCGTGTACTGGTAGCACGGTGCGACGATGCACCGCCGGCCGTTGTCGTACACGTGGAAGACACCGGTCGTGTCCGTCGAGCCCATGGCGCCCAGCGTAGGCGCCCCGCGGTCAGCCGGTGGTCAGTCGACGGCCTCCGGCGGCGTGTCCGCCGGCGCCGGACGGCGCTGGACGCGGTCCTCCGGCGAGAGCATCTCGCACATCTCGGTGATCCGGTACCGCCGTGCTTCCGGCAGGGACGCTTTCGCGATCCACTCGTGGTGCTGCAGGCGGTTGTCCGGCGACAGTGCCGCGAACCGCCCGAGCAGTCCGGCCGCCGACAACGCGTCGCGCTCGTCGACAGCCAGTACGACGTCTCCGTACTGCTCTGGTTCGCCCTTCATGGTTTCACCGTAAGTCCGCCAGGTTGCCGCGGCGATCACGTTCTTGTTACCCCGGTGATAACTCATCCGCCCCTTGTCGCGAACACGTTTCCGCGGGAACGTCAGGAGCGCGACCACTGTCCCATTCAGCCCGGTTCGCACTCCCGCAGCCGGCGTTCGAGGGCCTGGCGGTCCAGCTCACTCCGAGCGAGCCCGATCGCTTCGCGGTAGGCGGTGGCGGCCTCGGTCAGGCGACCGGCTCGGCGCAGCAGATCGGCGCGGACGGCCGGGAGCGGCGGATAGCCGCCGAGGGCGTCGCTCGCGACGACGTCCAGGGCTGCCAACCCGGCGCCGGGACCATCACGGAAGGCCAGCGCCACGGCACGGTTGAGGGCGACCACGGGGGAGGGGTGCAGCGCCAGCAGGTCGTCGTACGACGCGACGATGCGGGCCCAGTCCGTGGTGCCGGGCCCGGACGCGGAGGCGTGTACGGCGGCGATCCGGGCCTGCAGCTGGTACGGCCCGGGCGCACGTCCGGACCGGCCGGCTCCGGCGAGGGCGGCCAGCCCGCGGTCGATCATCGCCCGGTCCCACAGTCCGCGGTCCTGGTCCTCCATCGCGACGAGCTCACCCCCGGCGTCGGTGCGCGCCGCGTGGCGGGAGTGCTGGAACAGCAGCAGTGCCTCCAGGCTCTGCGCCTCGTCGTCGTCCGGCAACAGCCGTGCCACCAGCGTGGCCAGCCGCACCGCCTCACCGGCCAGGTCGACGCCGGCCGCGGCGGATGTGTACCCCTCGTTGAAGACCAGGTAGATCACGGCCAGCACGCCCGCCGTGCGTTCGGCGATCCGGTGCGGCTCGGGCACCCGGAACGGGATCGCGGCGTGCGCCAGCTTCCGCCGGGTCCGCAACAGCCGCTGGCTCATCGTCGCCTCGCTGACCAGGAACGCTTGCGCGATCTGCCGGGCCGACAGTCCGGCCACGGTCTTGAGCGTGAGCGCCACCTGGCCGTCCAACGGAAGAGCCGGGTGGCAGCAGGTGAAGATCAGTCGCAGCTGGTCGTCGCGGTAGAAGTCGCCGTGCGGGTCGGTGCCCGCCGTCTCGGGTTCCAGCTCGGCCGCGACCTGCCGGACCTTCTCCGCCTCCGTCTGCCGTCGGCGCAGTACGTCGAGCGCCCGCCGCTGCGCGGTCGTGGTCAGCCACGCCGCCGGGTTGTCCGGCGTACCGTCTCGAGGCCAGCGCGACAGCGCCCGTTCCGTGGCGTCCTGGAGGCAGTCCTCAGCGAGTTCCCAGTCGCCGGTGCTCCTGATCAGGCCGCCGAGGATCCGGGGCCGTTCGCGGGCCACGGTCGCACCGAGAACAGATGCGACCGTGGCGCTGTGGGCGGTGACGGCTCAGCCCTCGTCGTCGAACGGCCAGAACGGCCGCAGCTCGATCCGCCCGCTGTACGCCATCGCGTGCCCGGCCGCGATCTCGATCGCCTCGTCGAGATTGTCACACTCCAGGATGTCGAAGCCGACGATGTACTCCTTCGACTCGGTGAACGGGCCGTCGGTCACGAGCAGCCTGCCGTCGCGCACCCGCACGGTGGTGGCGTCGTCCACCGGCCGCAGCCGCTCGCCCATCAGCCGCTTGCCCCGCCTGTCGGCGTCGGCCACCCAGTCCTCGACATCCGGTGCGGCGTCCGGGTTCTTGTCCGGCTCGGTATCGGTCGCGACGAACATCATGTACTTCACGAGGAGTCTCCTTCGCACTTGACGGTTACGACCGTACGACGATCGGCGCGCGCGGAATCCGACAGCGGTCGGCCTACCGGCGAAGGAAGCCGGCGACGTCGCGTGTCGCTGGTGCCGTCAGCCCTTCGGGACCGGTGGGTCGTTCGAGTGGTCGTCGGACATGAGTCCCGATCTCCAGGCCAGCACGATGAGCTGCTCGCGGTCGCGCAGGCCGCAGCGCTGGAGCAGCCGCGAGACGTGGCTCTTCACCGTGCTGATCTCCAGGGACAGGTTGGCCGCGATCTCGGCATTGGACATCCCTTGTCCGACGAGCCTGAGGATCCGTCGCTGCTGACCGGTCAGGGCCGCGGGAAGCAGAGCGGACCGTCCTGGCAGAACTCGCTCGGCGCCGCCGGCCGCAGTCATCCCCGTCCCGCCGGCCGGAGCCGTTGCCTCGTTGCCGGCGACGTCGCCGATGCCGGGATCCGGATCGTCCGCGGACTCCTCGTACAGCGCGTCGACCATCTGTTCCAGCAACTCTCGATCGATCCTCCACTGACCGAGGATCCGGAACGCCGGCAGTCTTCCGCTGGCGATCAGCTCTTCGACGTACGCAGCCGACACCCCGAGCTCTCTCTGGACCTGGATCATCGACAGGTACCTGCCGTCTGTGTGCATTGCGTCCCCTCCATGGCCTCACGATGGCCTGGCCCGCGCACGGCCGGACCGTCCGCATGTCGTTCGTGCGGCGGCGTCCTGGCGATGGATGCCTGCCGTCGCAGGTAGGCCGCCTTGGTCCGGCGGGTTAGTACCTCAGATTCCTCCCGGAGACGGTTGAGAAGTACGTGGCGCGGAGGCCAGTCTCGACGTGGCTACCTTACGTATCGAGTCGATCACATCACGTAACCCATGCCGGTGTACATGCCGGGAGGGGCGACGTCAGGCGAACGCGCGCGCCGGACGCCACGCAGTACCGAACCAACCGTCAGATCGTCTGCCACGACAGAAAGGTGAGCCCGATGCCGGACTCTTACAGCCTCACCGTGATCAACAACTCCGAGCTGGACCGGCCAACGTTCGCGATCTTCGCGACACTCCCCACGTCGTCGTCGTACGACACCCTCAACCTGGCGTGGCTGACCCAGCCGATCAACGCCGGCAACCAGTACGTGTTCACCTGGGACATCACCTGGGGATTCGCCTGGTCGGCACAGGGCACAGCGGCGGGATACCAGTGGGCCGGCAGCGGCACACTTCCGGCCGACCCGAACTCGGCCTCCGAGTGCGCGGCCGAGTTCTCCTACAACGGCGACTTCCAGCTCACGCCCGCAGTCGGCACCCCCACCGGCGACACGCTGTGGATCAGCGACTCCCCGACGGTGCCGCTGCCGAGCCAGCAGCCCAGCTCGCTGGCCGTCACCCTGGGCGGAAGCTCCGCCTGCGCCACCAACGCCGGTCCCAACCTGTACCAGACGTTCACGCTGCACCCGACCTACTACATCGACGCCGGCGACTACATCAAGGGCCAGATGGTCGACGGGACCAGCGTCTCGGCGTTCCAGGAGCTCGCGTACACCGGCGGGAACACGGCCCTGACCGTGACCTTGAACGTCGACAACACCTGGACCGTCCAGAAGTCGGCCGACGTCAGCTTCGCCGACCTCTTCGCCAAGCGGCGCCGCCAGCCTGTGACGGTCTGAACGCCACGGACGAACGGAGGCCGCCGTGTCGTTCTACCAATGCTTCAAGACCAAGGACCGCGAGGTCTACTGCAGCAGCACCGAGTTCAAGAGCCATGCCGAGGGCAAGGCGTGGGTAACGGCCTGCATGGCCAACTTCGGCATCCGCGCCGACCAGCTGCTCGGGAAGCCCTACGAGTCCGACGACCAGCCGTCGGGGGCGAAGATCTGGCCCTGACGTGAACGTCCACCCCGCGCCGCCGCGGCTTGCCGACGGCGCGGGGTGGCTCAGTCGCGGCCGATACACGTGGCGAGGTCGACCTCGTTGACCTCGGGGTCGGCCAGCGTCCACCACATCGGGGCGTACCTGTCGCTGACTAGGGTGCCGCCGGCTGCCAGTGCGGCGGCCACGCGGGCTTCGGCCTGGTCGTGGGGGATGCCGACATCGATGTGAATGCGGTTTCGGCCCGTGCGCATCTCGGTCATCTGCTGGACGTAGACCGGTGGGTACAGTCCGTCGGGGGTCGGCGATGTCGGTGTCCCCCGCCAGTTCGTAGCCCAGCACCGCACACCAGAAGGTCCGCACCTTGTCGACGTCCAGGGCGTCGAGGGCGAACTCCCAGGTCCGGGTGTGGCCGGGATCGGCGCTGACGCCGAGCGCCGCGTAGGCCCACGGGCCGACAGTATCTGCCGACGACTGGCGTGCCCGTCGAGCCACTCATGGTCTACCGGGGCGATGTTGCCCTCGTCTCAGATTGTTGCCGAGAGCGGCGCCGGCGAAGGCCGCACCGATGCCAGGAACCAGTAGCGGTAGCACGCTGAAGATACCGTCCGCGCCGGTCCCGCCGGCATTGCGTTTGGTGCCTGGCCCGCAGGCCGAAGGTCTACGAAGCGACGGACCCTCGGCCTGCGCCGGCGGTGATGGGGACGGCCGCCTTCTCGGACCGCCCGCGCGAGTCGTACGGTCGCAGTACTGGATCGGCTCGGCGGGAGGTCGGGGCACATGGCTGGCAAGGGTGCGAAGGCTCGCGAGGCCGCGAAGGACGGGCGGATGCCCAAGGCTCTCTACGAGAAGGAACTGCTGCGCCTGCAGGCCGAGCTGGTGAAGCTGCAGGAGTGGGTGCGGGCCGAGGGCGGGCGGGTGGTGGTGATCTTCGAGGGCAGGGACGCGGCCGGCAAGGGCAGCACGATCAAGCGGGTGGCGCAGTATCTCAACCCGCGCGTCGCCCGGATCGCCGCATTGCCGGCGCCGACCGAGCGGGAGCGGACCCAGTGGTACTTCCAGCGGTACGTCGAGCACCTGCCGGCGGCCGGCGAGATCGTGCTGTTCGACCGCAGCTGGTACAACCGGGCCGGTGTCGAGCGGGTGATGAGGTTCTGCACTCCGGTGGAGTACATGCGGTTCCTTCACCAGTGCCCGATCTTCGAGCGGCTGTTGGTGGAGGACGGCGTACTGCTGCGCAAATACTGGTTCTCGGTCAGCGACAGTGAGCAGGAGAAGCGCTTCCGCAGCCGGCTGGAGGACCCGATGCGGCGCTGGAAGCTGTCGCCGATGGACCTGGAGTCGATCACGCGGTGGGAGGACTACTCGCGGGCCAAGGACGAGATGTTCGTGCACACCGACATCCCCGAGGCGCCGTGGTACGTCGTCGAGAGCGAGGACAAGCGGACGGCGCGGATCAACATGATCGCGCACCTGCTGAGCTCTGTGCCGTACCTCGACGTGCAGCGGCCGCCGCTGGAGCTGCCACGGCGGCCACCGTCCAAGGGCTACGAGCGGACACCGCGCGAGATGCAGACGCAGGTCCCGGACTACGCGCGGCAGCTGCTCGGCTGAGCCTGTTTCGAGAGCGCCGTCCTCACGGCATCGGTGAAACGCTGGACGTCTACGGGCATCTGTTCCCGGACGCCGACGAGTCCACCCGGGCCGCCGTTGGTGCTGTGCTGGCGGCTCGGATGGACTCGGCGAGCGATGTTAGTTACTGCGCGGCGTCCATGCGGCCTATGGGAGTGCCAGGTGGCCGCTCACCGCGGAAGCGCCTTACACGTCGAAGTAGAGCTCGAACTCGTGCGGGTGCGGGCGGAGCTGGATCGGGGCGATCTCGGTGTCGCGCTTGAGGTCGACCCAGGTCTCGATCAGGTCCGAGGTGAACACGTCGCCCTCGAGGAGGAAGTCGTGGTCGGCCTCCAGGGCGTTGATCACGTCCGGCAGCGAGGTCGGCACCTGGGCGAGAGCCGCGTGCTCCTCCGGCGGCAGCTCGTACAGGTCCTTGTCCACCGGCTCCGGCGGCTCGATCTTGTTGCGGATGCCGTCGATGCCGGCGAGCAGCTGCGCCGAGAACGCCAGGTACGGGTTCGACGACGGGTCCGGGCAGCGGAACTCGATGCGCTTGGCCTTCGGGTTCGAGCCGGTGATCGGGATCCGGATGCAGGCCGAGCGGTTGCGCTGCGAGTAGACCAGGTTGATCGGTGCCTCGAAGCCCGGCACCAGGCGGTGGTACGAGTTCACCGTCGGGTTGGTGAAGGCCAGCAGCGACGGGGCGTGCTTGAGGAGGCCGCCGATGTACCAGCGGGCGGTGTCGGACAGGCCGCCGTACCCGGACTCGTCGTAGAACAGCGGGTCGCCGCCGCCCCACAGGGACTGGTGGCAGTGCATGCCGTTGCCGTTGTCGCCGAAGATCGGCTTCGGCATGAAGGTCGCGGTCTTGCCCGCGGCCCAGGCCGTGTTCTTGACGATGTACTTGTACTTCATCAGGTTGTCGGCGGTCTGCAGCAGGGTGTCGAAGCGGAAGTTGATCTCCGCCTGGCCCGCGGTGCCGACCTCGTGGTGGGCGCGCTCGACGACCAGGCCGGACGCCTCCAGCGCGGTGGTGATGTCGTTGCGCAGGTCCGCGAAGTGGTCGGTCGGGGAGACCGGGAAGTACCCGCCCTTGTACCGGACCTTGTAGCCGCGGTTGCCGCCCTCCTCGACCCGGCCGGTGTTCCAGGCACCCGCGATCGAGTCGATGTGGTAGTAACCGGCGTTCTGCTTCGTCTCGAACCGGATGTCGTCGAAGACGTAGAACTCCGCCTCCGGCGCGAAGAACGCGGTGTCGGCGATGCCGGTGGACCTCAGGTACGCCTCGGCCTTGCGGGCGATGTTGCGCGGGTCGCGGCTGTACGCCTCACCGGTCAGCGGGTCGTGCACGAAGAAGTTCACGGCCAGCGTCTTGGCGCCCCGGAAGGTGTCCACGAAGGCCGTGGTGGGGTCCGGCAGCAGGGCCATGTCGGACTCGTGGATCTGCTGGAAGCCTCGCACCGACGAGCCGTCGAACATCAGCCCGTCCTCGAAGACCTCCGGGCCGAACGACGACACCGGCACGGTGAAGTGCTGCATGATGCCCGGCAGGTCGCAGAACCGGACGTCGATGAACTCGACGCCCTCGTCCTTGACGAAGCCGAGCAGCTCCTCAGCGCTGGAAAACATTCGAACTCCTCGGGGTCGCAGAGATTGTTCAGACCGTAGGCGGAACCGATTACTCCGCCATGACTCTCGTGTTTCGCCCACGTTACGCCCGCCGTGCGCGGCTCGCTGACACCCTGCGGCGGCAGCGGTCCCGGACTGCTTCTGTAACCTTTCGCCCATGCCCGAGGCTCCCGCTCCCACCGACGACTTCCGCTACCCCGGCAACCGCCTCGGACTGCCCGAGGACGGGCCCGGCTCGGTCGCCGGCTGGGGCCGCCGGCTGGTCGCGCTGTTCGTCGACTGGCTGGTCGCCTGGCTGATCGCCTCGCTGGTCGTGCAGCGGCCGATGTTGGCCGGGGGGAACGACCTCAGCTTCGCCGTGCTGTTGACGTTCTGCCTGATGAGCACCGTGCTGGTCGGCATGCTCGGCGCCACCATCGGGCACCGGCTGCTCGGCCTGCGGGTGGACCGGGTCGGCGGTGGCATGGTCGGCCTGCGGCGCGCGCTGCTGCGCTCGGTGCTGATCGCGCTGGTGATCCCGCCGGTGGTGTACGACCGGGACCGCCGCGGCCTGCACGACATGGCCGCCGGCACCGTCGTCGTACTGCGTTAGGCCCGCGTCAGGCGGACCTGCACGTCGTCCAGGTAGCCCGACCGGAAACCGGCCTCGGAGTAGGCCAGGTACAGCTCCCACATCCGGCGGAAGGTCGGGTCGAAGCCGAGCCGGCTGATCTCCGGCCAGCGCTCGTTGAACCGCCCCCGCCACAGCCGCAGCGTGTGGCTGTAGTGCGACCCCAGCCGGCGCAGCACCTCGACCCGCAGCCCGGTGTGCTCGGCGTTGACCCTCTCGATCGCGTCCACCGACGGCAGCAGGCCACCGGGGAAGATGTACTTCTGCACCCAGGTGTAGGTCCGCCGGATGGCGAGCATCCGCTCGTGCGGCATCACGATCGCCTGTACGACGGCCACCCCGCCGGGCGCGAGCCGCTTGTCCAGCACCCCGAAGTACACCGGCCAGTACTTCTCGCCGACCGCCTCGATCATCTCCACGCTGAGCACCGCGTCGAACTCACCGATCTGATCGCGGTAGTCGCGCAGCGCGATCTTGACCCGCTCGCCGACGCCGGCCGCGTGCACCCGGGACTGCGCCTGCAGCGCCTGCCGCGAGGCGATCGTGATCGCGGTGACCCAGGCGCCGCGCTGTGCCGCGCGGATCGCCAGGCTGCCCCAGCCGCAGCCGATCTCCAGCACCCGCGACCCGGCGCGAACCCCGGCCGCGTCCAGGACCGCGTCCAGCTTGCGCAGCTGGGCGGGCTGCAGATCGTCGTACGACGGAGCCTCGCCGGCCTCGACCGGGTCCTCGAACTGGGCGCACGAGTACGTCATCGACGGGTCGAGGAACTCCTCGAACATCGCGTTGTTCAAGTCGTAGTGCCGGCTCACGTTGCGGGCCGCGTTGGTGCGGTCGTTGTTCTGGTCGGGGGGCAGCCCACGGGTGGCGAGCGCGCGCAGCGACTGCGCCCAGCCGGGCAGCAGGCCGGTGTCGCTCTCGGGGCTGAACCGCTCCGCGAACGGCAGCAGCAGGTCGGCCAGGTCGGTGCCGGGCGCCGGGTCCCAGTCACCGGCCAGGAAGGACTCGCCGAAACCGGTGCCGGCGTCGCGGCCGAGCCGGTCCAGGAACGGGCCGGGGCGGTGCACCTCCATCACCGGGCCACCGTTGCCGTAGTGGCTGCCGTCCAGCACGATCGTGGCCGGCAGGTCGCGGGCGATGTACCGGATCGCGGCCATCGCACCGGCGCGTCGTACCGGATGCGGCCGGGGCGCGCGAAGCGACGGCCACACCTCGAGCGCAGGCGCGTGCGCGATCTGTTCCACCCCCGCCACCGGTCAGCGGCCCTTCATGGCCTGGCGGGCACCCTTCAACGACGTCGGGACCGGGCCCTTCGGCATCGGCACCTGCGGCCGGACCGCGTCCAGCGCCTTCAGCCGGGCCAGCAGGTCGGTGATCTCCGACGGCTGCATCACGGGCGGCAGCTTGCTCACGTGCCGCGCCAGCTTGCGCAGGCCGATCTCACCGTCGCCGTCACCGGCCACGATCTCGGTCACCGGCGCGCCGCCGGCCACCCGGACGTGCTTCTTGCGCTCGGCCGCGAGCAGGTTCTTCACCCGGCTCGGCTGGCCCTCACCGACCAGCACGATGCCCGGCCGGCCCACCACGCGGTGCACGATGTCGGCGTTCTTGGTGACCGCCACCGCGGGGGTGACGTACCAGCCGCGGCGCAGGGTTTGCAGCGCGGACGCGGCGGCGCCGGTCTGGCCCTCGATCTGGCTGTACGCCGCCTTCTCGACGCGGCGGCCGAACACGAACGTGGTGGCCAGGAACGCGATCGGCAGCCCGATCGTCGCCCACATCCACCACGGCCCGACGAAGACCGCCGGCAGCGCGAACACCACGGCCACGCCGAGGAAGACACCGGCGATCACCAGCCCGACCTTCGGGTCCTGCTTGCGGGTCATCGTGTAAGCGGCCCGGATCTGCTTGATCCGGCCCTGCTTGTCGGGGCTGCCCTCGTCCTTCTTCGCCACTGCTTCGTGCCTCTGTTTTCGGGTGGTCCGGTTTGCTGTCAGGTGTGTTCTACAGGACTCAGGCGGTCTTCGTCGCCTGGCGGAGCTCCATGGCCTGGCGGTAGAGGCGGCCGGCGCGGTACGACGAGCGCACCAGCGGGCCGGACATCACCCCGGCGAAGCCGATCTCGTCCGCCTCGTCCTTCAGTTCGACGAACTCCTCGGGCCTCACCCAGCGGTCCACCGGGTGGTGCCGCAGCGACGGGCGGAGGTACTGGGTGATGGTGACGATCTCGCAGCCCGCGTCGTACAGGTCGCGCAGCGCCTCGCTGACCTCCTCGCGGGTCTCGCCCATGCCCAGGATCAGGTTCGACTTGGTGACCAGGTGGTCCGCGCGGGCCTGCCGGATGACCTCCAGCGAGCGCTCGTAGCGGAAGCCCGGCCGGATCCGGCGGAAGATCCGCGGCACCGTCTCGATGTTGTGCGCGAACACCTCCGGGCGGCTGGAGAAGACCTCGGCCAGCTGGTCGGGCTCGGCGTTGAAGTCCGGGGCCAGCATCTCGACGCCGGTTCCCGGGTTCATCGCGTGGATCTGCCGGATCGTCTCGGCGTAGAGCCAGGCGCCGCCGTCGTCCAGGTCGTCGCGTGCCACGCCGGTGACGGTCGCGTACCGCAGGCCCATGGTGTGCACGGACTCGGCGACCCGGCGCGGCTCGTCACGATCCAGCGGCTCGGGCTTGCCGGTGTCGATCTGGCAGAAGTCGCAGCGCCGGGTGCACTGGTCGCCGCCGATCAGGAAGGTCGCCTCGCGGTCCTCCCAGCACTCGAAGATGTTCGGGCAGCCGGCCTCCTGGCACACCGTGTGCAGCTGTTCGGACTTCACCAGCTGCTGGAGCTTCGTGTACTCGGGGCCCATCCTCGCGCGGGTCTTGATCCACTCGGGTTTGCGCTCGATCGGGGTCTCCGCGTTGCGCACCTCGAGTCTGAGGAGCTTGCGTCCTTCGGGGGCGATGGTCACGGCCTCTAGCGTACGCGAGGGTCAGAGCACGCCCGTCCGCCGCCGTACGACGACACCGGCGCCTGAGCGGTCACTCCACGCAGAACTCGTTGCCCTCCGGGTCGCGCATCACCGTCAGGTCCTCGCCGGCCCGGACCACGGTCGCCCCGAGGGCGGTCAGCCGGGCCACCTCGTCGGCGATCGACCCCTGCGCGCGCAGGTCGAAGTGCTGCCGGTTCTTCGCGGTCTTCGGTTCCGGGACCTGCTGGAACCACAGGTTCGGCCCGCCCCACCCGGGCGCCTCGACGTACGCCTTCTCCGACGTCGACTCCTCGTCCACGTCTGTCCCCAGCGCCGCCGCCCAGAACGTCGCGACGACCATCGCATCCGCACAGTCGAACGTCACCGACTTGATGTACACGGGCATACCGCGACCATAGGTCGTCACCAGCCGCATCGCAGCCGGGTTTCTACCCATGAGCGTGGACCGGATCACCATGGGGATGGATCCCGAGCTCGGCGCCGCCGTGCGCGATGCCGCGAAGCAGGCCGGCATGAGCCTGTCTGCCTGGCTGTCCGAGGCGGCGGCTGACAAGTGCGCAACCAGCTGCTCGGCGCGGCGCTCGATGCTTGGCAGGAGGAAGACGGGCCGTTCACGCCGGAGGAGCTGGCGGAGGCGGCGGCGACGCTCGGCCTCGAAGCGCCGCCTTCTGGTCACCGGCCATCGCGGCGCCGCTCCGAGGGACGCAGGTCACAGGGCAGTGCGGCCTGATGCTTGTGCTCGACAGCGGGGCGCTGGTTGCCATCGACAAGCGCGACCGACAGGTGGGCGCCATGCTGGAGGTCGCACGGCACCAGGGCGTGCGGGTGTCCACGAGCGCCGCGGTCGTAGCTCAGGTGTGGCGGCCCGGCGCCATGCAGGCAAACCTGGCCCGTGCTCTCCAAGGCGTTCGCGCCGTCCCGCGCGACGTCACGACGCGGCACGCGGTCCGGATTGCCGCGCCCCGTGGCGAGGCGAGACGGTCCAAGTCAATCGGCTCCGGCAGCCGAGCGTTACAGGGTTGCGCCAGTCTGTAATACAACCGCAACGTTCTGGCCGTGCCTCTCGCAGGATGGGTCAACTACGGTTTCGACGCATGAACGTCGAGCTGCGCCATCTACGGGTGGTCGTCCTGGTGGCGGAGTCTGGCAGTGTCGGGCGGGCGGCACGCTCGCTCAAAGTCAGCCAGCCGAGTCTCACCGCCCAGCTGAAACGCATCGAGACCGCCTTCGGCGGGCAGCTCTTCGAGCGCTCGCACACCGGCGTCACCCCGACCGCCCTCGGCCGGTACGCCGTCGAGCGCGCCCGGGCGATCCTGGTCGACGTCGACCACCTCTCCGCCACCGTCAGCGCGATGACGACCGTCGAGCCGAGCAGCGTGCGGCTCGGCGGCTTCCCGACCGCGCCGGTCTCCGCGCTCGCGAACCGGCTGCGCGGGCACGGCGACATCGAGCAGGTCAGCATCGAGGTCGAGTGGTCGAGCTCGGTGCTGCTGCAGCAGCTCGACGGCGGCCGGCTCGACTTCGCGATCCTGCGCGAGTTCCCCGGCTTCGAGCTGCGGATGCCGCCCGGCGTGCGGCGCCGCACGATCGTCGAGCGCGAGGCCGCGCACCTGGCGATGGCCGTCGGCCACCGGCTGGCCGTCACCACCTCGCCCGGCGACGAGCTCAAGCTCGCGCAGCTGGCCGGCGAGGAGTGGATCAGCGAGCCGCCGGACGACTCCGGCTACCACGTGCTGTTCCGGTCCGCCTGCGAGGAAGCGGGCTTCCAGCCCCGGGTGGAGCACCACTCGGTCGACACCTCGGTGCAGATGGGGTTCGTGACCAGCGGGCAGGGCGTCGCGCTGATCGCGCCCACGTCGTACCGGATGCTCTCGGAGGCGGTCATCACCCGGCCGATCGCCGGCGAGCCGATCCACCGCCGGCTGCTGCTGGCCTGGAGCGACGACTCGCCGCGCGCGAGCATGGCCGACGAGGTGTGGCAGATGGCCGCGGAGGCGTACGGCGCGGCCCTGCGCCAGCACACCAACCGCCCGGTGCGGGTGGCCGTCTAGACCCTCGTGGCCGTCTAGGCCTTCGGGCCCCCGAACGCCGTCGGGACCGGGTTCGGCCCGTGCGGCCCGCCCGCGTACGACGGGACGCTCACCGTCCGCCAGCGTGGGACTCCGACGGTGAGCAGCAGCACCCCGAGGAACACCGCCGTACCGTCCCACAGCGGGATCCCGCGCACCGGTTTGCCGCCGAGCGTGAACAGGTCGGCGATGTCGGCGGCGTCCTTGACCGGCGCGACCTGCATCAGCACGCCGAACAGCGTCATCACCGCGCCCGCGCCGATCGCCGCACCCGCGCCGAGCGGCGACCGGGAGGTCAGGACCGCGCCGAGCGCGACGGCCACGATGATCAGCAGCAGGACCGAGTACGACGTCGAGCCGCGGTGCGCGAGCTGGACGGACCGGTACAGCTTGTCGGTGCCGTAGTCGAGGGCGACCATGGCAATCCAGCCGAGCGG
>WNFV01015222.1_pt1 | contig 13868 bp, 14 predicted proteins | sample 5400101 | NCBI WGS metagenome assembly WNFV01 (sample SAMN13153361, study PRJNA577476) | soil metagenome | isolation source: 115 cm soil or saprolite under grassland replicate 1 | place: USA:California | collected 2016-06-15 | reverse complement strand
GATCGCCTGCTGAACGCTCTCCACGAGCTCGTCGACCTCGGCCTGCTGGACGACGCCGGCCTGGACGAGCGCAGCGGCGTACTGCTCGCGCACCGTCGGGTGCTCCTCGATCTTCTTGTACATCAGCGGCTGCGTGTACGCGGGCTCGTCGCCTTCGTTGTGACCGAAGCGGCGGTAGCCCACGAGATCGACGACCACGTCCTTGCGGAAGCGGTCGCGAAAGGCCATGGCGAGGCGGACGGAGGCGATCGCCGCTTCGGCGTCGTCGGCGTTCACGTGGACGATCGGGTTGTCGAACCCCTTGGCGAGGTCGCTCGAGTAGCGGGTGGACCGCCCTTCGTCCGGATCGGTCGTAAAGCCGATCTGGTTGTTGGCGATGATGTGCAGGGTCCCACCGGTCGAGTAGCCGGGAAGCGACTGGAGGTTGAGCGTCTCCGCGACGACGCCCTGCCCCGGGAAGGCCGCGTCGCCGTGGATCAGGACGGCGAGCGCGGAGCGCGGATCGTGCGTCCACTCTCGCGTCTCGTGGTTGGTCTGGCAGGCGCGAGTCTCGCCTTCGACCACCGGGTCGACGTACTCGAGGTGGCTGGGGTTCGAAGCTAGCGTGATGCGGGTGTCGCCGCTCTCGGTCTTGCGAACGCCGAGCGCGCCGAGGTGGTACTTCACGTCGCCGGAGCCGCCTTCCGGGTCGAGGCCGACGGCGTCGAGGACGCGCTCGCCCTCGAACTCCCGCAGGATCACGTCATACGGACGGCCGACGATGTGGGCGAGGACGTTCAGCCGGCCGCGGTGGGCCATGCCGATCACGACCTCACGTGCTCCATCCGCCGAACCGAGCTCGATCGCCTGGTCGAGCATCGGGACCATGACGTCGACTCCTTCGATGGAGAACTGCTTCTGGCCGAGAAAGGCGCGGCGCAGATAGCGCTCCATGCCCTCGACTTCAGTCAGGCGCCGGAGCAGGGCCTTCTTCTCCTCCGGGGAGAGCGGCTTGCGATAACGACCCGACTCGATCGCCGTGCGAAGCCAGACGCGTTCCTCGTGGTTCGAGATGTGCTCGATCTCGTAGGCCATCGTCCCGCAGTAGGTCTCCCGTAGATGAGGGAGAGCGTCCGCGAGCGTCTGCCCGGGCACATGCACCCTCAGGACCTTGGCCGGGATCTGCCGCATCAGATCTTCGGTGAGACGCGGCTCCAGGCGCTCGGGCTCGAGCGCGGGATCTCCGACGGGCTCGCTGCCGAGAGGATCGAGCCGCGCGGCGAGGTGGCCGTGCATGCGATGTGCCTTCACGAGCGCCATCGCGGCGGCGACAGCCCCGAGCAGAACGGGCGGCGCCTCGGCTGCGGCCGGTGCTCCGTTACCTCCGTCGGCGGCACCCGGATAGAGCTCGCGGATGCGCTGGACGAGAGGATTTGCCTCGACGAGATCCTCGGGCGCTTGGTCGAAGAGCGCACGCCACGCAGGGTCCACTGCCTCGGGGGAGGCCAGGTACTGCGCGAAGAGCTCCTGAACGAACCCTGAGTTGAGGTCCTCGAACCGCTTGACAGACACTTACTTTGAGGATAGCGACTGCGTCTTTCGACTCTCGCCGCCCCGACGCACGTGGAGGCTCGCGGACTGCCGGCGCAGGAGAAGAATCCGGGGCAGGCGCTACATTTCCGAGGTGCGGCGAGCTCCGGCCCAAGGCTGCGCGGCGCGCTGACGGCCATGAACTCCCTGGCGAGCGCGCTGCAGTACGTCAACATCGCGGCCTTCGGCGTGCTCGCGATTGTCTGCCTACAAAGGTGGCGCGCGCAGCGAGGCGAGGCGGCCTTCTGGGCATTCGCGACCTTCGGGTTGCTCGCGATCGTCGCCGTGACGGGGGAAATCGCCGACGCCGCTGGCGATCCCCAGCTCTGGATCACCAAGGTGCTCGTCGCCCTGATCGCCCTTTTCCCCTATTCGCTCTACCGGTTCGCCGCCTCGTTCGGGCGCCCGGCTCGCTGGATCGAGCTGGCGGCCGCCGGCGCCACCGCTGCGCTCGTCGTGTGGAGCCTCGCCCTCCCGGACGTTCCCGACCAAGGCGAGCCGCGGTCGGCGTCCTTCACCATCTTCGTCATCGCGCTGCTGGTGCAGTGGACGGCGCTTTCGCTCTTCGTCGCCCTTCGCCTCTGGCGGGCCGGAGAAGGTCAGCCGACGGTGGTGCGGCACCGGATGCGACTGCTCGCGGTGGGGGCGATCGCGCTCAGCATCGTGCTCATCCTCGCCGGGTTGGCCGCCTCGGACCCGTCACCCACGTTCGAGGTGGTGCAGGGCTTGCTGACCCTCGCCAGCATGTTCCTCTTCTTCTTCGGCTTCGCGCCCCCCAAGGCCCTACGGAAGCTCTGGCGGGAGCCCGAGGAGGAGCTTCTGCGCCGTTCCGTCGACGAGCTGCTCGTGGCCGCCGAGCCGGAGGACGTCACCCGGATCGTGCTCCCGCGGATGGCCGCCATCGTCGGCGCGCGTGGAGTCGCTCTTCTCGACGCCGACGATCGCGTGCTCGGGGCCTACGGCGTCGATCCGCAAGAGGCAGCCGAGAGGGCCGAAGGCAAACGTTTCGACCTGGGCCAGGGCGCGGTCGTCGCGTGGACGAGCCCGTACGCCCCGCTCTTCGCCCAGGAAGAGTTCGAGCTTCTGCGAGCCCTCGGCGGCTTCGCCCTGCTCGCCTACGAGCGAAAGTCCCAGGTCATGCGAGAGCGGAAGGCGCTTCAGGAGGCCGACCAGCTCAAGACCAACTTCATCGCGCTCGCCTCGCACGAGCTGCGAACGCCGGCCTCGGTCATCCACGGCATCGCCTCGACGCTCCACCTCCGTGGTGACCTGCTCGAGGACGATCAGATCCGGCGTCTTCGCCAGACGCTCTACGAGCAGACGGACAGGATGCGCCGCCTGGTCGACCAGCTACTCGACCTCTCCCGGCTGGAGGCGAACGGGATCCGCATCGACCCGCAACCTCTGAACGTGTTCAGCCGGGTGCAGGAGCTCCTCGGGCTCGTGGCGACCGAGGGAGCCGAGGAAGTGACCGTGAACGTTCCGGTCGACCTCGAGGCGCTCGTGGATCCGAACGCGTTCGACCGCATCGTCTCGAACCTGATCGTGAATGCGACTCGATACGGCGCGGCGCCGATCGAGATCTCCGCTGAGCAGCGCGACAGACATTTCCGGCTGCGCGTCGAGGACCATGGCCACGGCGTGCCGGCGGAGTTTGTGCCCCAGCTGTTCGAGCGGTTCACACGGAGCGGCTCTTCGGGTGGCGAACGGACCGAGGGAGCCGGGCTGGGGCTCGCCATCGCGAAGTCGTATGCGCAGGCCCACGGGGGCGACCTGCTCTACGAGGAGGCCACCCCGCACGGAGCCCGCTTCGAGCTCGTCCTTCCCCGCGAGCTCAACAACCACTAGGTGCTCCCGGCAGCCTCGATCCGGTGAAGGGCCCGGCGCGCCGCTCGCACGACGCGCCAGCTGATAACCACCCGCCAGAGGGCCGCCGCGCGGCGGAGCGATTCGACCGCCCTCGGATCTCCGATCTGACCAAGGGCATCGGCGGCGGCCTCGCGGACGGCCCAATCCGAGTCGTGCAGGAGCGCCTCCACGAGCACGTCCACAGCGGCCGGATCCGAAGAGCCGCCCATATTGAGCGCCGCCGCCTGACGCACGAGCGGCTCATCGTCCCCGATTGCCACCAAGGCGTTCTCAGCCGGAAGTGCCTCATCGATGTAGCCCAACCCGTTCAGCGCGGACACGCGCACGAACCAATCTGCGTCCTGCGTCAGCTCGAGCAGACGCGGCACAGCCCGGCGGGAGCCGAGCGAGCCGATCGCGAGCGCCGCCATGCCGCGCACCCCGGCCTCGTGATCGTGGAGTGCCTCGAGGAGCGGGTCTTCCGCGCGCGGGTCGGGAGCGGCAATCAGCGCGTTGGCAGCATTCTCCCGCTTGCGCGCGTCGGCGCTTCCGAGAGCGGCAAGGAGCGGGTTGGAGTTCGGTTCCTCGAACGTCATTTATGCTCGCCTGGATTGTTGCTCGGCGAGGGTTCGACTCGTTTCGGCAAACCCTCGTGGCACGCTAGACTTCACAAAGTGAAGCAACGCTCGGTCGACCCCTATCGGGACCTAACGGTCATCGACGCCCGGGCGCCGCGGTTCACACAGGCCGTGATCGGACTCCTGGCGCTGGCTGCCTTCGTGACCGGGTGGTGGCCGCTGCTGGCGATTCTGGACGCGCAGCTCGCCGTCGGGGTGACGCTCGGCCGGCGCTGGTGTCTCCCCTGTCTGTTCTATTTCGAGGCGCTTCAGCCTCGGTTCGGCGAGGGCCTCATCGAGGACGCTCGTCCGCCCCGTTTCGCCAACGTGATCGGCATCGCCGTGCTCGGCTCGGCCGCGCTCATCCACGCGCTGGGCTTCCACGCGCTCGGCTGGACGCTCGGCCTGCTCGTAGCCGGCCTCGCGCTGCTGTCGGCGACAACGGGGTTCTGCGTCGGCTGTCAGATCTACAGGCTGCTGGCGCGCTTCCGCGGCGTCGAGCTCTGCGAAACCTGCGCTCCGGCTACTGCGGCGAGTCGGGGTCTGTCCCATCAGGAGGCGTGATGGGGAGGGCCGCCGCGACGGTTCGCTGCCCGCCGGCCTGGTAGACGACATCGACGCTGTCGTTCTTGCGGTACGTGCCCGCAACTCCCAGGAAGATCGAGAGCCACCGCAACGGGCCTAGGCGCCCTTCTTTCGCCAGGGCCTTCGAGAAGACGAGCTCGCGCCCGCGCAACTCGTAGTCGGCGCCGCGGCGCTGGGCCACGCCGTTCACGTACACGTCGAAGGGCTCTTGCACCGCGGCGGGGAGCTGCACGCGCCAGTTCTCGCTCACGGCCCACCACATTAAAGGGGTTGGGGGAACCTCGTCGGTTCCCCCAACAGCCGCCTCCCCTAGGCGCGCGAAACCCTTTCCCAGGATTCTCGGAGACCCCTCGAACGGGGTACGCCCGTGATTCCAACTGAACCACAAAAGGGGGGAACTGTGAGTCCCCCGATCGGGGGACATTTAGAATCGCACCGCCTTGCGTAGGGGACCGCTCGCCGCGTTTTCGCTTGCTCTCTTTTTCGCGCTCCTCTGCGCGGGTGCGGCGGCCGCGGCACCAGGTGGCCTCGGGCCTCCGGACCCGGAGACCGACAGCGGCGAGGCGATCAGCGACCTCTACTGGACGGTCATCGGCGTCTGCGCCGTCGTGTTCGTCGTGGTCGAGTCCGCGCTCATCCTCTTCGTGATCCGCTTCCGCCGCCGGCGCGGGACGCCGGAGGACGCCGAGGGCCCACAGATCCACGGCAACACACGGATCGAGGTCATCTGGACGATCATCCCCTCGCTGATCCTGGTCGCCATCGCGGTCTTCACCTTCACGCGGATCCCCTCCGTCGAGGCCAAGGGGAGCGACGAAGTGCGGATCCGCGTCGAGGCGCACCAGTTCTACTGGCAGTACGTGTATCCGAACGGGGCGATCTCATTCGACGAGCTGCGGGTGCCCGTCGGCCGCACGGTCGCGCTCGAGCTCATCACCCACGACGTCAACCACAGTTGGTGGGTGCCCGCGCTCACGGGCAAGCTGGACGCGATCGCGGGACGAACCAACGTCCTTCGCTTCAAGCCGAAGCGGACCGGCACGTGGGAGGGCCAGTGCGCCGAGTTCTGCGGGATCCAGCACGCGGTCATGTACACGCGCGTAAAGGTCGTCGAAGAGGCCGCCTTCAACGCCTGGCTCCAGGAGCAGGCCCGGATCTCCGAGACAGACCTCGGGCGGCAGGAATGGGAGGCCGTCTGCGCCAAGTGCCACGGGTTCGAAGGGGAGGGAGACATCGGCCCGGCCATCGCGGGGAACGGGACGCTGACGAACCGTCAGGGACTCATCCGGCTCCTCAGCACGGGCCAGAACACGGATCAGTTCGAGAGCTACATGCCTGCCGTCGGGCTGGGCTGGGCTGGAAAGCAGTACGACGCCCTCATCGCCTACATTCTATCTCGTCACCGCGTTCGGCTTCTTCCTGGCCGCGGGCGTGATGGCCCTGCTCATGCGCGCCCAGCTCTCGCAGGCGGACAACCACTTCCTCACCCGGGACAGCTACAACGAGCTCTTCACGATCCACGGGACGACCATGATCTTCCTCTTCATCGTCCCGATGCTCGCGGGCTTCGCCAATTTCCTCGTCCCCCTGATGCTCGGCGCGCGCGACATGGCGTTCCCGCGCCTGAACGCAGCGACGTACTGGCTCTTCCTGCTCGGAGGCCTCGTCCTGCTCGGCAGCTTCTTCGCGGCAGGCGGCGCGGCGCGCTCGGGCTGGACCGCCTACACCCCGCTCTCGAGCGAGGGGTTCTCGCCCGGACACGGTCAGGACCTCTGGATTCTCGGGATCCACCTGACCTCGCTCGCGTCGCTCGCGGGAGCGATCAACTTCATCGTCACGATCCACAACATGCGCGCCCCCGGGATGACGTGGATGCGCATTCCGCTCTTCGTCTGGACGGTCGAGGCCTACGCCGTGCTGCTCGTCCTGGCCCTGCCAACGGTCGCGGCCGCGGCGACGCTCCTCCTCCTCGACCGCCAGGCGGGCCAAGAGTTCTTCGCTCCCGAAAACGGGGGCTCGCTCCTCTGGCAGCACATGTTCTGGTTCTTCGGCCACCCGGAGGTCTACATCATGGTGCTGCCCGCGATGGGGATCGTCTCCGAAGTGATACCCGTCTTTTCGCGCAAGCCGATCTTCGGCTACAAGGCCGTCGCCTTCTCGACGATCGGGATCGCCTTCGCGAGCATGCTGGTGTGGGCCCACCACATGTTCACCGTCGGGCTGCCCACGTGGCTCCAAGGCTGGTTCCTGATCACCTCGTTCACGGTTGCGATCCCGACTGCGATCAAGATCTTCAACTGGCTCGCGACGCTCTGGCGCGGCCATCTCATCTTCCACGCGCCGCTCCTGTTCGCGCTCGGCTTCATCGCGCTCTTCACGATGGGCGGGCTCTCGGGAATCATGCTGGCTACCTTCCCGATCGACTACCAGGCCCAGGACACGTACTACGTTGTCGCCCACCTCCATTACGTCCTCTTCGGCGGCACGGTCTTCGGGATCTTTGCCGGCCTCTACTACTGGTTTCCCAAGATCACCGGGCGGATGTACAGCGAGCGTCTCGCCATGTGGCACTTCTGGCTGCTCTTCGTGGGCTTCAACGCGGCCTTCCTCCCCCAGCACATGCTCGGGCTCATGGGCATGCCGCGCCGCGTCTACACCTACGAGCGGGGCGGTCTGTTCGAGTGGTACAACCTCGTCTCTTCGGTCGGCTCGTTCATCATGGGCCTCGCCATCTTGATCTTCCTCGTAAATGCGATCCGGAGCTGGCGCGGAGGCCCGCGCGTCGGCGGCGACCCCTGGAAGGCCGACACGCTCGAGTGGTACGCCGCCTCTCCACCCGCGCCCCACAACTTCGATCGCGTGCCCTACGTCTCGAGCGCGCGCCCGTTGCGCGACCTGCGTTTGCGCCTCAAGGAGCAGCAACGGTGAGGCCGGGACCCTGGTACCGGCTCACGGCGCTCGCCGCGACGGCGGGCGTCGCGCTCGTCGTCGCGACAGGCGAGTGGGCCCTCGCCCACGACGTGGCGGCGCACGTCACGCTCGCGCTCCTCGCCGGGGTCGTGGTGACCGCCCGTCTGGCCCACCGGGAGCAGCCGAGCCTCGCGGCCTCGGCGGGCGCCGCTTTTGCCCTCTTCTCGGGAGCTGGGCTGGCCGCGCACGCCGGAGCGCCCAGCTCGCTCCATCTCGCGCTCGGCGCCTGCGCGCTCGCCGCGGCGTCGGTTGCGGCGGTGGTCGCCCTCCGGGGGGGAGCGCGTGTGCCGCATTCGCACTGGCGGGACTACGTCACGCTCACGAAGCCGCGCATCATGGTGCTTCTGCTCCTCACGGCGGCGGGGGGGATGTTCGTCGGGGCGGGCGGAGTGCCATCAGCAGGCCTTCTCGCCGCCACGCTCGGCGGGCTCGCCCTCGCCTGCGGCGGCGCGAGCGCCCTGAACCACGTGCTCGACCGCGACATCGACGTCCACATGCGACGCACCGACCGCCGGCCCGTCGCCGCGGGACGCGTCACGCCGGAGCGGGCGCTCGAATTCGGCGTCGCGCTTTCCGCGCTCTCCTTCGTCGTACTGGCGAGCTTCGTCAATGTCCTCGCGGCGCTGCTCGCGGTCGCCGGAAACCTCTTCTACGTGGTCGTCTACACGCGTTACCTCAAGCGCTCGACCCCGCAGAACATCGTCATCGGCGGGGCCGCCGGCGCTGTGCCGCCGCTCGTCGGGTGGGCCGCTGCGACGGGCAATCTCACCTTGCCGGCGCTCTTTCTCTTCCTCATCGTCTTCTACTGGACGCCGCCGCATTTCTGGGCGCTCGCCCTGCTGATCCGGCGAGACTACGAGGCGGCCCGCATCCCGATGCTCCCGGTCGTGAAGGGCGAGGCCGAGACGGCGCGCTCAATCGTGCGCTACACCGTCGTGCTGATTGCCATCTCGATGCTCCCGGTGATCTGGAAGACGGTCGGCTGGCTCTACCTCGGCGCTGCTATCGGGCTGGGCGCCGCCTTCCTGATCCTGGCGCTGTCGCTTCGCCGCGAAACGACCCCCGCCCGCGCACGCCGCCTGTTCAGCTTCTCGCTCGTCTACCTCGCCCTGCTCTTCGTCGCCATGGCCGTCGACCCGCTCGTCCTCTGATGGATCCCGAGACCGCCCGCAAGAACGTCCGTCTCGGCCTCGCCCTGCTCGCCCTTTCGCTCGTGCTCTTCGCCGGCTCGATCCTCATCGCCGAGATCTACAACGTCGTCAGCTCCTAGAGACGATCTCAACGCCTTCCTGGCCCGGTCCGACGCGGCCGGCGAGGGAATCGGCCTCGGCGTCAAGGACCTATTCGACACGGCGGGGCTGACAACGACCTACGGGTCCGCAATCTTTCGCGACCACGTGCCCGCGAAGACCGCCCCCGCGGTCACGCGGCTCGAGCGGGCGGGGTACGCCGTCGTGGGGAAGACGAACCTCCACGAGTTCGCCTACGGGATCACTTCGGACAATCCGCACTACGGCGCAGTTCTCAACCCGCTCGATCGCGGCCGAATCCCCGGCGGCTCGAGCGGAGGGTCCGCGGCCGCCGTCGCCGCGAAGCTCTGCGAAGCCGCTCTCGGGACCGACTCGGCCGGCTCGATCCGCGTCCCGGCGGCCTGCTGCGGAATCGTCGGCTTCAAGCCAACCCACGGAGTGGTCTCGCTGGAAGGCTGCTTCCCGCTCGCGCCGAGCTACGACACGGCCGGGCCTATGACTCGTGACGTGGCCGGCTGCGTGGCGATGATGAAGGCGCTCGACCCGCAGCTTCCGTCCCGCGAGGTCGACCTCGGAGAGCTGACTGTCGGGGTCGCCTGGCTCGAACAGGCCGATCCGCTCGTTCGCAGGCAGGTCGAGTTCGCCGCGGAGCTATTCCCGAGACGGCGACCGATAGACCTACCGCTGCTGCAGGAGGAGACCTATCCCGTCTTCGCACGCGAAGCCGCCGACGTGCATCGCGAGCTCTTCGCTGAGAACGCCGAGCTATACGGCGACAACGTTCGAACGAAGATCGAACGCTGTCTCGCCGTCACCGACGACAAGTACGAGCGAGCGCTCGCTTCGCGCGACCGCTATATCTCCGACTTCACCGAGGCTGCCGCCGAAGTCGACCTCGTCCTCTCCCCGACACTCGAGTGCGTCGCTCCACGGAGGATGGACGACCTCGACCTGCGCGAGCGACTCATTCGCCTCACGTATCCCTTCAACGCGGTCGGCTGGCCGGCCCTGGCCCTTCCGTGTGGACCGGCTGAAGACGGCCTGCCTGCTTCGGTCACGCTCGCCGCGCGGTGGAACGAGGACGATTACGTGCTGGACGTGGGGCTGGCGCTCGAGGCCGCCCTGTCAGCGAGCACGTAAGTCTCGGGGGCGTGCACGCGAGCGGCCGGCAGCGACTCGTCGCCGGCAAGGACGCAGGCGAGGACATCGCGCTTCTGCTCGCCGCCGACGATGAAGGCGACCGTCGGGCCGGCGTTCAGGAGCGGAAGGGAGAACGAGTAGCGGGGGACGTACGGTTCCCAGCCCGCCTCCGGAACGTAGACGATCGGATCGGTCGCCTCGAGCTCGGGCCTCCCGGGGAAGAGGGAAGCGGTATGCCCGTCCGGCCCGATCCCGAGCAGGATCAGGTCGAAGCGCTCGGGCAGCTCGACTTCGGTGGAGCGCAGCGGATGAATCTGCTCCTCAGGCACGAAAACCCTGGAGAGGAGCTTCTCGCGCGCGAGCTTCTCGTTGGAACGGTCGTCGTCCGCAGGCACGTCGCGCTCATCGCTCCACCAGACGTGCCAGTTCGGCCAGTCGAGCTCGCTCTCGGCGAGCCGTTCGTACACCGAGCCCACCGTGGACCCGCCCGTCAGGGCGATCCGGAATGGCTGGCCGTGTCCTGCTTTGCCGGCGATCCACGCGGATGCGTGGGTTGCTAGCTCAGGACCGGAGAGAAGCTCCGTACCGTCTCCTCGTAGACGTGGTCCCGACCGAAGATCTCGAGCTGTTCGGAAAGCAGGTCGCTCGCCGACAGGCGCTCGTAGCGCGCCGGGACGGCCTCGCTGCCGTCCACCGCGACGAGCTCGATCTCCCCGGCAGGCTCGTGGTCGAGCTCTACCGCTCGGCCAAGCCGCACCGAGAGCCAGCGCGTGAGCAGCGCCGCCTCGGCCTGCGGCCCCGCCACGCGGAGCGTGGACGCGTTAGCCACGGCCGGCCAGAGCGATGCGATCGCCTCGCGCCAGCGCTCCGTCCGAGCCCAGGCGATGTCGGACACGACGACACGCTCGAGCAACTCGGCGAGCCGCTCGTAGCCGCTTTCCGGGTCGGACCATTCGGACGAGTCGATGACCAATCGCTGGGCGACGTCGACGAGCTCCTCGAGCTCCGTGGCGCCCCAGGCACATTCGCCCCGCCAGCGCAGAAAGACGGGCAGGTCCGGGACGAGGAGCGGCTCGACCACGCTGGCCGGCGCCGCAGCTCGACGCCCCCACAGCCGAATGGAGATGACTTCCGAGCACACTTCTCGCTCCACGCCGCCGCGTAGGAAGCAGCGGAGATCCACCTCCGCTTCGAGGGCGTCGCGGTTCTCGCGCGGGAGGGGGAAGAGAAGGATCGTTCGGGACGGGTGACGTTCTGCGAGGCCTGAGAGCGTCTCCGACGCGGCGTCGACCCAGCGCTCTGGCACCCACGCCATGAGCGTCATGACACTCGTGCGAAGCTTGGGGTGGGCGCCGGGCTCCCCCGCCTCGTCGCGCAGCCGTCCGAGCTCCCGCTCGATCTCGCGAATCGTGCTCAGTGCGCTCGCCACTCGCGTCCGTCTCTGGCGAGGAGCTCCGCAGCGGCGGCTGGGCCCCAGGTTCCTGCGGCGTAGTTCGGGAAGTTGGGGCGATCGCGCTTCCACGGGGCGACCATCGCGTCGACGATCGCCCACTGCTCCTCGACTTCGTCGGCCCGCGTGAAGAGCGTCGCATCGCCCAGCAGGCAGTCGAGAATCAGGCGCTCGTACGCCTCGGGCAGGCCGGTGCGGAAGGCACCGCCGTAGAGGAAGTCCATGTGCACCGTACGGATCGTCATGCCCTGGCCGGGCACCTTGGCGCCCACGGCGAGCGAAACTCCCTCGTCGGGCTGAATGTGAACGAGAAGGACATTCGGGCGCAAGCTGTCCTCCGAGTCGATCTCGAACGGTGGGTGCGGCGCACGCTTGAACTGGATCGCGATCGTCGTCTCCCGCTTCGGCAGCCGCTTGCCGGTACGGATGTAGAAGGGCGTGTCGGCCCAGCGCCAGTTGTCCACGAAGAGCTTCGCCGCGACGTAGGTTTCGGTCAGGGAATCGGGCGCGACGCGCGGCTCCTCTCGATAGCCGGGCACCTCCTCGCCTTCGATGTAGCCGGGGCCGTACTGGCCACGGACGACGTGCTTTGGCCCCGGCGTGTGGATCGCCTTCAGCACCTTGACCTTCTCGTTGCGGACCGAGTCGGCCGAGAAGTCGATCGGAGGCTCCATCGCCGTCAGGGCGACGAGCTGGAGGAGGTGGTTCTGGACGATGTCGCGGACGGCGCCGGCCTGCTCGTAGAACTCGGCTCGGCCTTCGATCCCGAGCGACTCCCCGACGGTGATCTGGACGTGGTCGACGAACTGGCGGTTCCAGATCGGCTCGAAGATCCCGTTCGCGAACCGCAGGACGAGCATGTTCTGGACCGTCTCCTTACCCAGGTAGTGGTCGATCCGGAAGATCTCGCTCTCGTCGAAGTAGGTGCGGATGACCTCGTTCAGGTGCCGGGCGCTCTCCAGATCGTGCCCGAAGGGTTTCTCCACGATCAGACGCGTCCAGCCCTCGGAGGTACGGTGCTTTCCCATCGCGACGACGATCGCCTCGATCGCCGACGGCGGCACAGCGAGGTAGTAGACGCGGTTACCAGCCGTGCCGCGCTCCCGGTCGAGCGCGTGCAGGCAGTCGATGACATGCTGCTCCCCGCCCTCTTGGCCAAAGTCGGTCGCCACGTAGCGGAATCCCTCGGCGAGCTCGTCCCAGACCTCCGGCCGGAACTCGTCGCGCGCGTGGTCGATCACTGCCTGCTGCATTTTCTCCCGGAACTCGTCGTCGGTCATGGGCGTGCGGGCAACGCCGACGACGCCGAAGTTCGGAGGGAGAAGATTCCTGAAGGCCAGCGAGTACAGCGCCGGGATGAGCTTGCGCTGTGTGAGATCGCCGGAGGCGCCGAAGATAGTCAGGGCGCACGGCTCGGCCGTGCGGCGCTTGCGCAGCCCCTCGAGAAGCGGGTTTTCCTGAGTGACCGCCGGTGCCTGAGTCATCTCACTCGGTCTTGACGGCGTGGCCGCCGAACTGCTTCCGCAGGGCGGCGTTGATCTTGGCGCCGAAGGACTCGTCCTGGCGGGAGGCGAAACGGGCGAAGAGCGACGAAGCGATGACCGGCGCGGGGACGCTCTCGTTGATCGCCTCGAAGATCGTCCAACGGCCTTCGCCCGAGTCCTCGACGTAGCCCGCGATACCCTCGAGCTCGTTGCCCTCTTGCTCGAACGCGCTGTACAAGAGCTCGAGCAGCCAGCTGCGAACGACCGACCCGTAGCGCCAGATTCCGGCGATCTCATGCAGGTCGAGCTCGAACTCGGACGCCTTCAGAATCTCGAACCCCTCCGCGTACGCCTGCATGAGGGCGTACTCGATCCCGTTGTGCACCATCTTCACGAAGTGCCCGGCGCCCGAAGGGCCGACGTGCGCGTACCCGTCTTCAGGGGCGAGCGTGCGGAAGGCGGGCTCCAGCTGCTCGATGTCGTCCCGCTCGCCGCCGACCATCAGGCAGTAGCCGTTCTCGAGGCCCCAGATGCCCCCCGAGACCCCGGCGTCGACATAGCCGATCCTGTGCTCGCGGGCGAGAGCGGCGCGGCGCTGAGAGTCCCGGAAGTTCGAATTACCTCCGTCGACGATGACGTCTCCCGGCTCGAGGAGGCCGGTGAGCGTCTTCACGGCCTGCTCGGTAGGATCGCCGGCCGGGATCATCAGCCAGACGGCGCGTCTGGGCTCCAACTGGCCCACGAGCTCCTCGAGCGACGCGGCGGTGCCTCCGCTTCGCGCGTAGGTGGCTACCTCGTGCCCGTCGCGCTCGAGGCGCTTTGTCATGTTCCCGCCCATACGGCCTAGGCCGACCATGCCGAGCTTCATAGCTAGATGTCCTCCAGTCGGATGCGAACGATAGGCCTCCCCCGCTCTTTCAGAGCCGCGAAGTCTCCTGCAGCCTGGGCTTGGATG
>WNFV01013415.1_pt1 | contig 13873 bp, 15 predicted proteins | sample 5400101 | NCBI WGS metagenome assembly WNFV01 (sample SAMN13153361, study PRJNA577476) | soil metagenome | isolation source: 115 cm soil or saprolite under grassland replicate 1 | place: USA:California | collected 2016-06-15 | reverse complement strand
CGCCAAGCGCGTGCTGGTTGCGGGGCTCGCCCTCCAGGCGGTGGCCATCAGCCTCTACCTCGTCACCCGCGAGCTCGCGCACTTCTATGCGGTGGCGTTGATGTTCGGGTTCGCGTACGGCGGCGTGATGCCCCTTTACGCGATCCTCGTGCGCGAGTACTTCGGCGCGCGGATCATGGGGACCACCTTCGGCGCGGTCGGCTTCGCGTCGACGCTGGGCATGGCGCTCGGGCCGCTGGCCGGCGGCTTGCTGTACGACGCGTCCGGCAGCTACGCATGGCTCTTCATCGCCTCGTGCGGGATCGGCCTCGGGGCCGTAGCCATCGCGTTCACGTTCCGCCCGCCCCGCTTGCTTCCAGCCGCGCTGGCGACGCCGAGCGCGGCCCACTGAGCGGACGAGCCCTTCGGCAGCATCCGGAGGGCGGTCAGCCGGGTTTGACCTCCATGTAGACTGGAAGCCGACGACCTCTTTTTTGCCGGGTATGTCGATTTCCAGCCGGCCCGGTCGACTATACGGCGAGAGGTATACGGCGAGAGGCGAAACCCATGAGCCCTGCGTGCATCGCAACCGCAGCGTGGGGAGTGGCCGGCGCGAAGCTCTGGAAGGAGTAAGGGATGAGCCGAGTACGAGTACTGGCTGGCACGCGTAAGGGCGCGTTCGTCCTGACGTCGGACGGAAAACGAGAACAGTGGGACGTCACTGGCCCGCACTTCGGGGGCTGGGAGATCTACCACCTCAAGGCATCTGCAGCCGATCCGAATCGGCTCTACGCGTCGCAGTCTTCCAGCTGGTTCGGGCAAGTGATCCAGCGGTCGAGCGACGGTGGCAAGACGTGGGAGGCGGTGGGCAACAAGTTCGCGTACGACGGCGTCATCGGCACTCACCTGTGGTACGACGGCACGGCGCGGCCCTGGGAGTTCGCGCGAGTCTGGCATCTCGAGCCCTCGCTGACCGATCCGGACACGGTCTACGCGGGAATTCAAGACGCCGCGCTGTTTCGCTCGACCGACGGCGGGCAGACGTGGCAGGAGCTCCCTGGACTGCGCCAGCACAAATCGGCGTCGCTCTGGCAGCCGGGGGCCGGGGGGATGTGCCTGCACACGATCCTCCTGGATCCGAGCCATCCCGGACGGATCTTCATCGCCATCTCGGCGGCGGGCGTGTTCCGGAGCGACGACGACGGCCAGACGTGGCGACCGATGAACCGCGGCCTGAGGTCCGAGCAGATCCCCGACCCGACGGCCGAGGTCGGCCACTGCGTTCACCGCATCGCGCTGCACCCGTCGCGCCCGGACGTGCTGTTCATGCAGAAGCACTGGGACGTCATGCGCAGCGACGACGCCGGCGAGTCGTGGCGGGAGGTCAGCGGGAATCTGCCGACCGATTTTGGATTTCCGATCGACGTGCACGCGCATGAGCCGGACACCATCTACGTCGTGCCGATCAAGAGCGACTCCGAGCACTACCTGCCCGAGGGCAAGCTGCGCGTGTACCGCAGCCGGACGGGCGGAAACGAGTGGGAGGCGCTCACGAGAGGTCTGCCGCAACGCGACTGCTACGTCAACGTGTTGCGCGACGCGATGGCCGTCGACTCGCTGGATCCATGCGGCGTGTACTTCGGCACCACCGGCGGGCAGGTGTACGCATCGGCCGACGCCGGGGACAGCTGGGTGCCCATCGTGCGAGATCTTCCGTCGGTGGTGTCCGTCGAGGTCCAGACGCTGCCATGATCCGAGTCGTGCTCCCGGCACATCTGCGGACGCTGGCGCACGTCAACGGCGAAGTGAAGGTCGACGTCGAGGGGCGCGCCACCCAGCGCTCGGTCCTCGACGCGCTCGAGGCCTGCTATCCCATGCTGCGCGGGACGATCCGCGACCAGGTCACGCAGCAGCGCCGCCCTTTCGTGAGGTTCTTTGCCTGCGAGGAGGATCTGTCTCACGAGCTGCCCGACGCCCCGCTGCCCGACGCGGTCGCGACGGGGATCGAGCCGTTTCTGGTCGTGGGGGCCATGGCAGGCGGCTAGGGCCGGCCGCGGAAAAGGACACCCGGCATGCGCTACATGCTTCTCATGTACAGGGACGAGAAGCTGTGGGGAGAGATGTCTCAGAAGGAAAGGGAGGCGATCTACCACCAAGCGGTCGAGTACAGCGAGGGCCTCCGTAAGGACGGAGTCTTCCAGGCGGGCGATCCGCTGCACCTGACCAGCACCGCCACCACCCTGCGGCTGAAGAACGGCAAGACGATCACGACCGACGGCCCGTTCGCCGAGACCAAGGAGCAGCTGGGCGGCTACAGCATCATCGAGGTCAAGAACCTCGACGAGGCGCTCTCGGTCGCCGCCCGCAACCCGTTGCTGCGCGGGGGCCACTCGATCGAGGTGCGGCCCATCAGGGCGGGGCCGCCGCAATAGCCGGTCGCGTGCACGCGGCCGCCCGGTGGAGTAGCTTTTCCACCAGGCGGTCATGGGCATCGAGGACGTCTTTCGCACGGAGTACGGGCGGATCCTGGCCACGCTCATCCGCCTGCTCGGCGACTTCGATATAGCCGAGGAGGCGCTCCAGGAAGCGTTCGCGGCGGCGCTCGAGCAGTGGCCGATGACCGGCACGCCCGGGAATCCGGCGGCCTGGCTGGTCTCGACCGCGCGCCACAAGGCGATCGACCGGCTGCGCCAGCGCGCGCGCCTGGCACAGAAGCAGGAAGAGATCGCGCATCACCTCGAGTTGTCGGCCGAGGAGGAGGCGTCCGTGCCCGAGGACCGGCTGCGGTTGCTCTTCACGTGCTGCCATCCGGCGCTCGCCACCGAGGCGCAAGTGGCCCTCACCCTGCGCACGCTCGGGGGTCTTTCGACCGAGGAGATCGCGCGCGCATTCCTGGTGCCCGCGCCGACCATGGCGCAACGGCTCGTGCGCGCCAAGGCCAAGATCCGCGCCGCGGGCATCCCCTATGAAGTACCACCCGACGCCGCGCTCGCCGAGCGGCTCGATGCGGTGATGGTGGTGCTGTATCTCGTGTTCAACGAGGGCTATGCCGCGAGCTTCGGCGAGCGGCTCGTGCGCCACGAGCTGTGCGAGCAGGCCATCCGGCTCGGGCGCTTGCTGGTCGAGCTGTTGCCAGCGTACGCCGAGCCGAAGGGCCTGCTCGCGCTCATGCTCCTGCACGACTCGCGGCGCCGGACACGCCTGGACGGAGCAGGGGACATCGTGCTGCTCGAGGACCAGGACCGAACGCGCTGGGACCGCGCGCAGATCGACGAAGGTGCGGCCCTGGCCGCGGCCGCGCTGAGCACCGAGGGCCAGCCGCCGGGCTCGTATTCGTTGCAGGCGGCGATCGCGGCGATTCACGCGCAGGCGCCCACCGCAGCCGCCACCGACTGGCGGCAGATTGCCGCCCTGTACGGGGTGCTGGCGCGGGTGCACCCTACGCCGGTGGTCGAGCTCAACCGGGCGGTCGCGGTCGCGATGTCGCTCGGACCCGAGCGTGGGCTCGCGCTGGTGGACGAGCTCGACCGTCGCGCCGAGCTCGCCGAGTATCATCTGCTGCCCGTCGCACGGGCTGAACTGCTTCGCCGGCTCGGCCGCCACGCCGAGGCCGCCGAATCGTACCGACGCGCCCTCGCGCTGGTGAGCAACGAGGCCGAGCGGAGGCATCTGGGGAAGCGGTTGCGAGAGATCGTGCGCTAGAATCCTCCACAGCGCACATCCGTTCGCGAGGCGAGGAGCCCATGGCGTACGTGCCCGAGATCATCCCGGCCGAGGAGCGTGAGCGCTACGCCAAGGGCTACATGGGCAAGCGCGTGGGGTTCGGCACGCGGCCGGCCGTCCTGGTCGTCGACATGACGCGCGCGTTCACCGAGGATCGCTTCCCGCTCGGGTGTAGTCTCGCGGGGGCCCCTTGCGCCGCCGCCATCCGCACCCTGCTCGACGCTGTGCGGCCGCAGGGCGTGCCGGTCCTCTACACGCGCTACGACGCCTTCGCCGCCGACGCGGAGTGGGGGCGCTGGCTCGACAAGGGCACGGGCGCCGAGGCCGATTCGCGCATGCGGGGCCCCGAGGCGCACGAGATCGCCGACGTGATCAAGCCCGGGCCGGGGAATATCGTGGTGACGAAGTCGAAGCCCAGCGCGTTCTTCGGCACGCCGCTGGCGTCGATGCTCACCTACCTCGGTGTCGACACGCTCGTGGTCACCGGGATGGTCACGTCGGGCTGTGTGCGCGCCACGGTGATCGACGCCTTCTCTCACAACTATCGCGTGGTGGTGCCGCTCGAGTGCGTGGCCGACCGCAGCGCCACGTCGCACCAGGTGAACCTCTTCGACATGGACATGAAGTACGCCGACGTCCTGCCCCTGGCCGACGTGCTGGCGCACTTCGGTCGCCGGTAGCGGAACGCGCTTGCGGGACAGCGTCGTCGTGGACGGCGTCGGCAAGACCTACGCGGGCGGCGTCGAGGCGATCCGCGAGGCGCGGTTCCGGGTGGCCCCGGGCGAGTTCTTGAGCCTGCTCGGCCCGAGCGGCTGCGGCAAGAGCACGCTTCTGATGATGATCGCCGGGCTGCTCGCGCCGAGCCGCGGCAGCATCCGGGTGGACGACGCCGAGGTCCAGGGCCCGCGGCGGGACGTGGGCATCATCTTCCAGTCGCCGGTCCTGCTCCCCTGGCGCACGGTCCTCGACAACGTACTGCTGCCGGTGGAGATGCTGCGGCTCCGGCGGGCCGACTACGCGGGGCGCGCGCGTGACCTGTTATCCATGGCCAAGGTGGACGACTTCGTCGCCAGGCTACCGCACGAGCTCTCGGGGGGGATGAAGCAGCGGGTGGCCATCTGCCGCGCGCTCGTGCACGATCCGGCCCTTCTCCTGATGGACGAGCCGTTCAGCGCGCTCGACGCCATGACGCGAGACCAGATGGGCCTCGAGCTGCTGCGTATCTGGGACGTGCACAAGAAGACCGTGGTGTTCGTGACGCACAGCATTCGCGAGGCGGTCTTCCTCTCCGACCGCGTCCTCGTGATGACCCCCCGGCCCGCCACCATCGGCTTCGAGACCGACGTGAAGCTGCCCCGGCCCCGAACGATGGACATGCAGGAGTCCGACGAGTTCAACCGCTACGTCGGGCTGCTGCGGCATTCGATCGAGGCAGGCACGCGACCGTGAGGAGCCGATCGCTCCTGTGGCCGTTGGCGGTCACGCTCGCCGCTCTCGTAGCGTGGGAGACGGTGGTGGCCGTCCTGCGCGTGAAGACGCTGCTCCTGCCGCGGCCGAGCCTCGTCGCCGGCGTCCTCTGGAGCCGGGCGCCGCTCATCCTCGAGCACGAGATCGTGCGGAAGGGCTTCTATCCGCTCATCGTGGTCTCCCAGATCGTCCCCAAGGTGGCGGTGGCGCCGCTCTTCGTCGTGTGGTTCGGACTGGGCGACCTGTCGCGGCTGCTCCTGGCCTTCCTGATCGCCTTCTTCCCCATCGTGATCAACACCGCGGCCGGGCTCACGAGCGTGGACGATGACTTCGTGCGGATGGCGCGGGCGTACATGGGCACGCGCCGGCAGATCTTCACGAAGATCCGGTTGCCCCACGCCATGCCGCTCATCTTCGGCGGCATGAAGATCTCCATCACGCTGGCGGTAATCGGCGTGGTGGTGGCGGAATTCGTCGCCGCCCAGCGTGGGATCGGCTACCTCATCGTGATGGCCAATGGGCTCCTGGACACGCCGCGGATGATGGCCGCCATCGCGGCGCTGAGCCTGATGGGCCTGGCCCTGTATGGCGTCGTGGCCGGGCTGGAGCGCCTGGTAGTGTACTGGCAGGTTCGCACGGAGACGCCGCGTGGCGGTTTCGCCTGACCGGCGGCACGGGGAGAGGAGACGACCATGACAATTACTCGACGCAGCTTCCTGGCCGGAACGGCCGCCACGGCGGCGGCGGTTACCGCCAGCATTCCGGCTGCCCGGGCGCAGTCACAGACGAAGCTCAAGTTCACGCTGCCGTGGATCCCTCACGGCGGGTACACGCACGTGTTCGTCGCCAAGAAGCTCGGCTTCTGGGAAAAGCGCGGCCTCGACGTCGCCATCGACCGCGGCTTCGGCTCCGGCGAGGTGTGCAAGACGCTCGGGCTCGGCCAGTACGACTTCGGCAGCATCGACTTCGGCGTGATGACCAACTGCGTCGGCAAGGGACTGGACCTGGTCGCCATCGGCATGCTGTCGCCCCGGTCGCCGCTCGGCATCTTCTCGCTGCCAAAGAAGGGCATCCGAGCTCCCAAGGACCTCGAAGGCAAGAAGCTGGCCTTCGCCACGGGCAGCGGCGACTTCCAGCTCTGGCCGGCCTTCGTCAAGGCGACCAAGATCGACGACTCGAAGGTCCAGAAGGTGTTCATGGGTCCCGAGGCGCTGATCAAGTCGCTGATCGAGGAGCAGGTCGACGGCGAGGGTAACTTCTACGGCTCGATCGCCCCCAGCGTCTGGGCGCAGGGGCTCGAGCTCAACACGATGCTGTACGAGGATTACGGGGTCAAGATGTACAGCCTCGTCTTCGCAGCCCAGAGCAAGACCATCAAGGAGCGGCCCGACGTGTGCGACCGGTTCATGCAGGGCACCATGGAGGGCCTCGCCTACACGTACCTGCAGCCCAACGAATCCATCGACGTCCACCTGGAGCAGGTGAAGGAGTTCAAGGGCGGCCCCACCAACCGGGACGTCGTCAAGCACGGCCAGGGCGTGATGACGGCGATGGGCCTGGCGCCCGAGATCGAGAAGAACGGTTTCGGCTGGATGGATCCCGAGATGGTCAAGCGGACGCGCGAGACGGTGATCACGTACATGGGCGCCAAGGACGTCCCGGCCGCCGAGCAGCTCTTCACCAACGCCTTCGTCGGCAAGGTGAAGCTCACCCCGGCCCAGTGGGCCGGCGTGCGCGAAGCGGTGAAGCGCTACATCCCCGTGAAAGCGTGAGGCGGGCATGAAACAGGGGTTTCGCGACGCGCTACGCGTCCTCGAAGACGCGGGCGAGCTGCGCCGGATCAAGAAGGCTGTCGATCCCCGTCACTTCTCGGCGCTCGCCGCCCAGGCGAAGGAGGCGACGTTCTTCGAGACGATCGAGGGCTACCCGAGCTGGCGCGCGGCGGGCGCGCTGGTCTCCACCCGCAAGCGTCTTGCCCTCGCCATGGGCTGCTCGGAGGCCGATATCGCCCGGCGCTTCGAGGACGGGATCCGCCGTCCCGTCGATGCCAGGCTGGTGAGCGATGGCCCGTGCCAGGAGGTCGTCTGGCAGGGCGATGCCGTCGATCTGACCGCGATCCCCCTTCCGTTGATGCACGTGAAGGACGGCGGGCCGTACATCTCCGCGACCATGGTGGTGTCCAAGGATCCAGAGTATGGCCGCAACGTCGGATCGTACCGGTTGATGTACCGCACGCCGCGCGATACGGGCATCGACCTGGTGTCCTCGTCCGACATGCGGCGCTACTACCAGCGAGCGCTCGACGCCGGGCGCCCGCTCGAGATCGCGGTCGCGGTGGGCGTCCATCCTTACGAGATGCTGGCCGCCTCGTACAAGGCGCCGATCGACGTGGACGAGTACGCCATCGCCGGTGGGCTGCACGGCGCCCCCGTCGATCTGGTGCGCTGCCGGACGGTCGACCTCGAGGTGCCGGCCGACGCCGAGCTGGTGCTGGAGGGCGAGCTGCTGCCCATCGGGTGGACGGCGGACGAGGGGCCGTTCGGCGAGTTCAGCCACATCACGGGCGACGTGAAGTGGAACCCGATCTTCCGCGTCAAGTGCATCACCCACCGGCGGGACCCGATCTTCTACATGCTCCAGATGCCGTGGGAGAACGACTGGCTGGCCGCGCCCGTGATCGAGGCGGCCGGGCTGCAGGCCCTGCGCATCGCGAGCGTGGAGCCGGTGGCGATTCGCGCGCCCGTCGGCGGCTGCTGCTACTGGACGCTCATCGCGTCCATCCGCAAGCGCCCCGGCGAGGGCAAGAACGCGCTGCTGGCGCTTCTCTCGGTCGCCGAGGTGAAGCTGGCCATCGTGACCGACGACGATATCAATATCTACGATCCCGACGAGCTGGACTGGGCCATGACGTTCCGCATCCAGGCCGACCACGACGTCCTCATCATTCCCGGCGCGCGGGGCAAGCACATCGATCCGAGCGTGCGGGCCTGGTCGCTCGGCAAGGGCGGGTTGCCCACCACCGCCAAGCTCGGCATCGACGCCACCATCCCGGAGGGTGTGCCGAGGGAGCAGTACGAGCGGCTCCGGTACTTCGCCAAGGACGCTGTGCGGCTGGAGGACTACCTGTGAGCCCGCTCGCCGAACGGCTGGCGGCTGACCTCCGCGCGCGCCCGCGACACTTCGCGGAGCTGGTGGAGGCGCACGCCGCGGTGGCGTGGCGCGACTTCCTGCGAGCCTGGGGCGAGGTGCGGGGGCTGGAGGCGCTCGGCCGCGACGAGCAAGGCCGCTACGTGATCACCGCGCCCGCGGGCTAGTGTCCCGTCCCGGAACTCATGTTAAGACCTCGCCGCGGGCGGAGGCGACGGGCGGGTGCGGTAGGGGGCGCCGGGACCACGCGGTACGCGCTCGCTGCTCGGGTGCGGCTGGGCTCCATCCGGGCGCATCGCGTCCGCATCGGGCGAGGCGGGAACGGATCCCGCCGCCCCCTACCGCACCCGCCCGCCGCCTCCGGTGAAGCGTGGTCGTTAACAGAACTTCGCGGACGGGCCACTAGTCCAGGAGGCGGTGCGCGCCGTACATAACTTTACCTGCCAGAGAAACGCGCTTTACGCGACCCGCCCAGACTTGCTTGCGATGCGAGATGTTCACAACCCCTTTCAAGAGGAGCAGCGATGAACACGACACAAACCCCGCAGCCCACGTCCGGTGAAGAGAAACCGCGCCGCCGCTTCGTCAGGCGTGTGACGATCGCCACCGTCATCGCCGGCCTGGCGTCCGGCATCGGCATCACGGCGTTTGCCCAGAGCGGCGGCCATGGCGGATGGCATCGTGGCGGCTTCATGGGCGCCGTGCTCGATCCCGCAATGGTGGATGAGCGCCTCGATCGGATGCTCAAGCACCTGTACGTCGAGATCGATGCCAGCGACGCGCAGAAGCAGCAGCTCGCCCCGATCGTGAAGGGCGCGGCGCGTGACCTGTTGCCGGTGCGCGCCAAGCTGCACGACGCGCGCCGGCAGGCCGTCGAGCTGTTGTCGCGAGAGAGCGTCGACCGTGCGGCCCTCGAGACCCTCCGCGCCGACCAGCTCAGGCTGGCCGAACAGGCGTCGATGCGCTTCACTCAGGCGCTCGCCGACGTGGCCGACGTGCTCACGCCCGAGCAGAGGAAACAGCTGGCCGAGCGCATCGGCCGCTGGCACGGGCGCCGCGGGTAAACTGGACGTGTGACACCGCGCATTCTGTTGATCGAAGACGATCCCCGCCTCGCCGCGATGGTGTCCGAATATCTCGGCGAGGCGGGGTTTCACGTGTCGACGGCCGCCGCCGGCAGGGCCGGGCTGGAGCAGCTGCGCCGCGAGCCCTACGACGCACTGGTGCTCGACCTCATGCTGCCCGACATCGACGGGCTCGAGGTGTGCCGGCAGCTGCGCGCCACGTCCGACACTCCGGTGCTGATGCTCACGGCGCGCGGCGACACGATGGACCGGGTCGTCGGCCTGGAAATAGGCGCCGACGATTACCTGCCGAAGCCGTTCGAGCCGCGAGAGCTGCTGGCACGCCTGCGCGCGATCCTGCGCCGCCGCCAGTCGAGCCGCGCTTCGGACGTGCTGAGCTTCGGCCGGCTCGAGATCGATCGTGATGCCCGTGTCGTGCGCGTGGATGGCGCGGAACGCAGCCTCACGGGTCATCAGTTCACGCTGCTCGTCGCACTTGCTGAGAAGGCGGGCCGCGTGCTCTCGAGGGACACCCTGATGGATCTCGTCAAGGGCGAGGCCCTGGAGGCCTTCGACCGTTCGATCGACGTTCACGTCTCACGCATTCGCGCGGCCATCGAGGACGACCCGAAGAAGCCCCGCCGTCTCCTCACCGTGCGGGGCGCCGGCTACGTTTTTGCTAAGCAACAAGACTGATGCCCAAGCTCTATCTGCGCATTTATCTGGCTGTCCTCGCAAGCCTGGCGGCGTTCGCGCTCGCTTCGGGCTTCCTGTGGCGCCAGCTCGGCGACGCCGGCCCCGCGGGTCACGCGTTCGAGGTTGCCGGGACGCTCGCGCAAAATGTGCTGCCACCCGCCGAGGCGCCGACGTCCGAGCAGCAGGCGGCGCTGGACAAGCTCGCCGCCAATTTGCGCGCGGACGTCGCGCTGTTTGCCGCCGATCGCACGCGACTCGCTGCCGTCGGCGACTCGTTGCCGGCGCCGGACACGGGTCGCGACCGCGGCGGCTGGTTGCACCCCTGGGCCGGCTCGCCTGCCGGTGCGATCCATTTGCCGGACGGCCGGTGGCTGGTCGCGCGCGTGCCGCGCGACCGCCGGCATCTGGGCTTCGGCCTGTTCTTCATGCTCGCGCTGATCGCGCTCGCTGTCGGGGTCGGTGCCTATCCCGTCGTGCGCCGTTTGACCGCACGGCTGGAGCGTCTGCAGGCGGGCGTCGAGTCGCTCGGCGCCGGGGACCTCTCGGCGCGGGTGAAGGTCGAAGGGAACGATGAGGTGGCGCAACTTGCCAGGAGCTTCAACCGCGCCGCCGGCCGCATCGAGGAGCTGGTCGGCGCTCACAAGTCGCTCCTGGCCAATGCCTCCCACGAGCTGCGGACGCCGCTCGCTCGCATCCGCATGGCGGTGGAGCTGATGAAGGAGAACGCCGATCCCAGGCTCAAGCGCGGCCTCGAGCAAGACATCATGGAGCTCGACGCGCTGATCGACGAGATTTTGATCGCCAGCCGCCTGGACGCGGTGATGGGACGGGAAGCGGACGAGGAGGTGGATCTGCTCGCGCTGGCGAGCGAAGAGTGCGCGCGCTACGAGGAGGCTGAGCTCGCCGGCCAGCCGGTCACCGTGCGCGGCGACCCGCGCCTGCTACGCCGGATGATCCGGAATCTCCTGGAGAACGCGAGGCGCCACGGCGCGCCGCCCATCGACGTGCGCGTGAGCCGCGCCGAGGGCGGGGCCGAGTTGCGCGTCAGCGACCATGGACCGGGCATTCCGGACGCGGAGCGCGAGGGTGTGTTTCGCCCGTTCTACCGGTCTACCGACGGTGGGGAGCGCGCCGGGGCCGGATTGGGGCTGGCGCTGGTGCGCCAGATCGCGCGCCGACACGGCGGCGACGCGCGGTACCTGGGACGCGAGCAGTCCGGGGGCAGCTTCATCGTGACCCTCGAAGCGTCGACTCATGGTGGCGTGAGTTGACGCGACCCCGAGGGACTATCCCGAAGACGTGCGCGCCCACACGGCGTAGAGCGGATCGCCGTTGTCCCCGGGCGACCGGTCCTCTACCGTTGCGTCGATCCAGCCCCCGGCGGCTTCGAAGTAGGAGCGGACGAGCGTCAGGTGTTGCTGGTCGGTGGTGCTGAGCCAGACGGCGACCGCCTTGGTGGGGAAGCAACGGTTGGAGAAGGACACGACGAAAGGTGCTCTCGGCCGGAGCACCCGGCGGACCTCTCGTAAGACCAGCAACGGGTGGGTCACGTACTGGATCGACACGGCGCACATCGCCCCGTCGAACTCTTCGTTGCCGAAGGGCAAGCGCGGGGTGCGGTTCAAGTCGTGGACGATGTAGCGCGTCAGCCGCGGGTTGTCCGTCATCTCCTCCGCGTTCAGCCCCAGCCCGACCACTTCGCGAGCCTGAAAACGCTCCGGGAGATGGCTGCGCCAGCTGCTCATCAGATCGAGCAGCCGGCCGCCGGTGGGGAGCACCTCGGAATACAGCCGGCCGAGGGCGGCGATGGCGCCGTCGTCGATGTGGACGACCTTGCGCGGAGCGACGTAGAAGCGATCGTCCGAGGACTCGTCGTCACGCGCATAGGCATCGGGAGAAAACAGACCGTCGCCAACACGATCTGACCCAGCGTGCCGGCTCGAATCATCGCCGTGCTCTCGCGTCATGGCCTCTCGGTGGTTTCGTGAGATACGCTCAGCTCCGGAAGAAATCGACGAGCGTGGCGTACGTTGCATCGGGCGCCTGCTCGGCGGGATAGTGGCCGCACGGCAGCGCGACACAGCCCACGAGGTTGGTGACGTAGCTCGACCAGGCCTTGTCGTAGCTGTAGAACCTGCTCGTATGGCTCTGGCCGCCGACGATCACGAGCACTGGACAGGTGATCTTGTGCCCGGCCGCGAGGTCCGCGGTGTCCATCGCGTAATCGATCGTGGCCGCCGCGCGGTAGTCCTCGCACACGCCGTGAATGTGCTCGGGGGTACAGCAGCGCACGTATTCCTGGAGCGCCTCGTCGCTGAACCCGCCCTTCCCCAGGCCCTGGGAGCCGAGCTTGAGCCGGATGTAGTACTCCTCGTTGCCGGCCAGCAGGCGCTCCGGGAAGTCGTACGGCTGGGCCATGAACGACCAGTGATAGCTGTTGAGCGCCCATTCCCGCGTGACGTTCGTCCACACGTGGTGCGTCGGCAGGATGTCGATGGCGCAGAGCTTGAGGACGGCGGCGGGATGATCGAGCGCCATGCGGTAGCCGGTGCGCGCGCCGCGGTCATGGCCGGCCACCATGAAGCGCTCGAAGCCGAGCTGGCGCATCACATCTACCTGGTCCTGCGCCATGCGCCGGAACGAGTAGTTGCTGTGATCCGGCAGGCCGCGCGGCTTGCCGCTGTCCCCGTAGCCGCGCAGGTCCGTGGCGACCACGGTGAAATCCTCTGCCAGGCGCGGCGCGACGAGGCGCCAGTGGATGTGCGTCAAGGGATTGCCGTGCAGCAGGAGCAGTGGCGGACCGGCACCGCCCACCACCCCGTGTATCGTGACCTCCGGATCGCTGGTGCTGATGTCGAAACGGCGGAAGCCCTCGTACATCATCGTGTCATCGTCCCCCGGTGTAGCTGATCCGGTAGATGCGCCCGGCCTTGTCGTCCGAGACCAGCAGTGCGCCGTCGGACATGACGAGCACGTCCGCGGTCCGACCGGACGCGGCGCCGCCCTTGAGCCAGCCGGCGGCAAAGGGCTCGTAGGACGTCGCGCGCCCGCCGTCGATCTTCACGAACGTGACGCGGTAGCCGATCGGCGTCGAGCGGTTCCACGAGCCGTGCTCCGCGATGAAGATGCCGCCGTGGTACCGCTCGGGGAACATGCGCCCGGTGTAGAAGCGCATACCGAGGGCGGCGACGTGCGGGCCGAGCAGCCGGGCCGGCGCCGTGAACCCGTCGCAGGCGCGGCCCGCGTTGTGCTCGGGGTCGCGGAGGCCATCGCCGTGGCAGTACGGGAAGCCGAAGTGCTCGCCCGGGCGCGCCAGGCGATTCAGCTCGTCCGGCGGCTGCTCGTCGCCCATCCAGTCGCGGCCGTTGTCGGTGAACCAGAGCTCGCCCGTCTCCGGGTGGAAATCGAAGCCGACGCTGTTGCGCACGCCGCGCGCTACCACCTCCGGTCGTCCGCCGGCGAGGTCGAGTCGCGTGATGGTGGCGTGCAGCGGGCCAGGCGGCGGGCACACGTTGCACGGCGCGCCGACCGGGACGTAGAGGCGGCCGTCGCGGCCGAAGGCGATGAACTTCCAGCCGTGGTGCGCATCGGAAGGGTAGGCGTCGGTGACGACCTCGGGCTTCGGCGGGCGCGTGAGGTCGCGGGCCACGTCGGGGAATTTCAAGATTAGGTTCACCGCGGCCACGTAGAGAGCGCCATCGCGGAAGGCGACGCCGCTGGGCTGGTTCAGTCCGCTCGCCAGGACGTGGACCTGGTCCGCCTGGTGATCGCCGTCCCGATCGACCACGGCGTACACC
>WNFV01006452.1_pt1 | contig 13873 bp, 10 predicted proteins | sample 5400101 | NCBI WGS metagenome assembly WNFV01 (sample SAMN13153361, study PRJNA577476) | soil metagenome | isolation source: 115 cm soil or saprolite under grassland replicate 1 | place: USA:California | collected 2016-06-15 | reverse complement strand
GCGGCGAATGCCGATGGAAAGTGGCACAGAAAGGAGACCGCCGGCGGCGAAATACTCTCCGGAGACGCCGAAGGTAAGGGTGAAGAGGTGGGGTAAGAGCGCACCAGCGCCGTGGCGACACGGCGGCTAGCCAAACCCCGTCCGGTGCAAGGCGAAACAGGCTCCGATGACGCTGCCCGCCGAGGAGCCGGGTACGCCGCTCGAGCCGCCGGGTAACCGGTGGCCTAGAGAGATGGTCACCCTCGACAGAATCCGGCTTACAGGTCTGCTACGGGAAAAGCCCTGGAAACGGGGCTTTTTCTATGGACCCGATTCGCCGGCGACTCGTCAGGCTCACCCCGGGGCGGGCTGACTGCGGTCTCCGTGGAACCGCCCGGCGCGGTCGCCCGGCGTGGCCTCTCGAGCCGTGCCGGCTACGAGTCGCTCCGCATGCGGAGGGTAACAGCGCTGCAGTCCGCATGCGCGCCGAGACATGTCAGCATAGGTCAGGATCGACGACGCAAGCGAGGTTCTAGCGCGCTCTCTTGCCTCGCGGGAAGGGACTCAGGTGTTGCGGCGACATCGAGTAGCTAACGCGCCTAGGTCGCGAGGCGGCTATCGAAGCTCACCTGAATATCTCCTCCAGCCGAAACACGATGTGCTGGGCCTCCGGCCATCCCGCTGCGACGAACGTGTCGAGCAGGAACATTAAGTCATCGAGTGGCTGGCCTTCACGGAGCACTTCCCGGTGATCGGCGAGGAGTTCTTCGACTAGCTGGGTCACCTCGCGCGACGCCAGAGAATCAAACGCGTAACCCGAGCCGACTGCCGCCGCTACGACTAGTCGGGCCATGTGCGTCACGCTGACCGGATCACATCGCACGACTCCGCGAAGGAGCTCCACGAAATGATGAGCAGTGGACGCCGGCAGTCCAATTGCGCTCTCCCCTCCGAATTGCTCCGCGACGACGCTCAGCAGGTCACGAGTCAGGTGGAAGAACTGGCACACGTTCTCCTCGGCGGCCGCAGGACGATCTGAGTGTTCGTACACGCCGGAGTTGAAGTAGAGGCGAGTGACGACCTCGTCGACGATTTCGAACGTCTCTTTGAGAGTGTCCGGAGGATTGTCCTGGCCAACGGAGGCACGAATTGCTGTGGCCGACTGCACAATCGCCTCTGTGAGCCACTCGAGCGCCCGCTGCGCCGACTGCTCGAAGTCCGGAATATCGACGCGATCCACATGCAAGAACTGGAGAGCAAACCAGGCATAGCCGCTCGCTTCCGCGGCACGCGCAGGAAGGTCCTCAAGAGGCGCGCGGATCACCTCTTGCGGCCATGCGCTGCCTCGACCAATGCCCAACCCAACCAGCAGACTCGAAAGATGATCATCGGTCTTGAAGCGTCTTTGGTCGCCGACGGCAAAGTCTTCGCGAGCCAGGAGAACTTGCAGCGCGGCCTCGACTTGCGGCTGGCGCTCGATGCTGGCAACGGCGCCGAGCGAGCGTGCGACAGCATCGAGTACAGCCCCGTTCGCCTCGGCTGCGAGATAGGCGTGCGTGATCTCCCAGAACAGATCGGGCGTCGATTCGCAGATCTGCCAAAGATCCGCGGCCAACAGCCACCGGACGCTCGGGACGGGATCAGCGGCGAGCGCACGAAGTGCCTGGATGATTGCTTCGTCCTCCGCGTTGGCCAGTAGCGGCAAACCTTGCGCCGCCTCGTTGCGGGCCGCGGGAGACCAAGCAGGGAATGTGAACTCTCCCGCGGTCTCCGCGGCTGGCGCGCGGCCGTATGCGCAGGTGAGTAGAACACGTCGCACGACCTCTAGCTCGGGCGGCTCCAGCTCTCCCCGCTGACGGGCCAGGAGCGTCGCTGCTCCACCGAGCTTCGCCCAGATCGAGTCTTCAACTGCTTCCGGGACATCCTGAGCTGTGGCGAGCTCGTCGAGTATGCGTTGCATGTCAGCGAGCACCGTGGTCATGCGCTCTCTGGTTGGCGTCGTGTTTCGATGCTCGTCGTCAAATGCGCCGACTGGCGCAGCAAGCTCCGACAGTCGCTTGACAATCGGATCTTCGACATCCACGCCTTGCTCGATGAGCCACATTGCTTCTGTGTACGGCTCGGACGACATGTGGAACTCGACGAGCGGGCGGTTGGTCTGTGCGTTCACATTGCCTTGCGTTGCGGCCTTGAGCTGCCGGCCCTCCGGGGTTTGGAGCAGCTCGTCGGGGAACCGCTGGATGAGTCGACCAACGGGTGCGTCATCGAGATCGGACTCGCGCTCAGCGATTTGGACGATGGCACGCTCGACCTCTAGGCAAAAATCCGGAGGCAGGTGCGGCAGCGCGGCGCCGAGGAACTCCGCAGCCTCACGGACCGTCTCCAAACCCGTGAGGATCGGGGGCGCGATCAGCAGGTCAAACAAGACTTCTGCGTACGTCTCCGCGCGCCGAGCCGCCATGGCCAGGAGCCTCCTCCACACGAATGCCATCGATGCGTGCGCGCCGACGCGTGCGAGCGCGTCACGCAGCGCCTCGAATTCACCGACTTCAGCGAATGCATCTACGTACTGGACAAGGATGTCCATCAGCTCCTGTGCGTCGTCGCGAACAGCGCCCGTCGCGTCCCAGAAGTGCGACCCGTCTCGGGTGTAGTTCGCGGGCCGCCCGTAGAAGTCGAAGACCGATGTCGGCGGAGGCGTCGCTTGTTGGGCGAACTCCCGGATGCGCACTTGCGCGCTGATGGACTCGACCACCGCCGGGATGGCGTGGCTCGGCTCGTCATGAAGGAACGCGGAGGCGTGGCGCTTTAGAACCCACTGAACCATCTCGAAGTCCTGACGGCGCGTGCTTGACAGAGCGACCACGATCCCGCCCATGTGCGTCCGCTCTTCACTCAGTTCGGCATGCGAAAATGAGCTTTGGAAGAACAGCGCGGCGAGCTCGGGCACCCAAGGCCAAACCTTGTCGAGCTGATCTGCGAGCCGGTAGGCGTAGTCGACGGAAACGGTCGCATAACCGATTCCGTCGACCACGCGCGTGAGGAGTTCGGATGCGCTGGGCGGATCTGTGTCGATCGTCCGAGCTACGAGCGGTACAAGCCATACCGACCCGAGCCGGTCAGCGGTGGGGTTATCCGCGCGTTGGTCGAACGCCCAAGCGAGGAGGGATCGCGCAGATGAACCGACGCACGCATGAACATCCGGAGTCTCCTCCACTCGACTCAGATGGTCGAGGACGAGGGCGAGCTCCCAGACGAAGTCGGTGACCGCGTGGCCAGCGAGGCGCTCGCACACAGGCGCCCAAACGTCGGGCCGAGGGACACCAGCGAATCGGAGTGCCTGAAGCACGCGCAGCACGATCTCTGGCGTCGATTCGTCGTGGCCCAGCCGCTCGAGAAGCGGATCGAGATCGTGGGCAGAACGAGCCTCGGCGGAGACGATGGTCGGTGGCAGAACGCGAGTGAATAGACGGACCTGAGAGCGCGTGCTCCGGGAGACGCTGAAGAGCATCTCCCAGAACACGGGTCGGTCGTGGTGCCAGAGACGAAGGAAGAAGTAGTTGAGGCTCGGACGAAGGAAGAGCGCCCGCGAAGGATCCTGCTCGAGAAAAGTTCTGGGGCCCCCCTCGGCCGTGTCCAGGCTCAGGATGCTTATCGCGTAGTCGAAGAGGATGTTGTGGCCGAATGAGGTCCGTGAATGTCCGGCTGTCGTAGACGTCAGGACTTCGCTGCTGTGCAGCTCGTGCCATGCCGCTTGTTCCGAGGACACGTAGACCGCCGACGTAGGAACGGACAGAGTGCGCGCCGCGAGCATCGCGTCGGTCACGCGCTCAAGAATCAACCTGCGCTCGACACCGAGGTTCCCGGCCTCGACCCGCAGTCGCCAGAATAGCGCGAGTAGTTCGACCTCTGACCGAAGTCCGCTGATCTCGTCTTCCCCTCCGCTCGTGACGATCCGGTCCAGCAGCCACACGCAGAACGGTGTGCGCAGGATGCCGCGCAGTTCCGGAGTCGCCGCAGTCCAGATCTCCGTGAGCCCGGCGATTTCACCGGCCACCGAAAGAACCTCCTCGTCAGTCAGCGGCGGTACGAAGAAATGTCGGCACACGACGCCGCCCAACCTGAAGTCCTCGGGCACGTCGGCGTCCGCAGAACCGAAGATCTCTTCGAGCTCGTCAGAACGGAGGGCGTCGTAGGTTCGAACGCTGACGATCACGCGCCACCTCTCAGAGAGTCGTCGTCGAGCTCGGCGCACCAGACTGAGCAACTGCGTCCTGCCCCGATCCGAGCGCGCAGCATCGAGGGCGTCGACGATGAAGTAGGCGCGGGAGGACGCACCGGCATCGAGCTCGAGGAAGTCAAAGAGGTCGCCTTCAGCTCCGAGATCAGCTAACAACGAGGCTTCCGAGATCTCTGGCAAGCGATCAACCGGAATGAAGAGCGAGTACGCGGATGGGTCTTCGAGCTGCGAGTTCGCGAACAGCCGAAGTAGGTAGCTCTTTCCGCTCCCTGGGGCACCAATGACAACGCCGCTTCCGCCCACGGCGAATGTCTCGAATGCTCCCTCTGTCGATCCGCGTTCGATCCTCATGAGGCGAGCATCCTCGCCGTGAAGTCTTCACCACGTCTATGCGGAGCGGGTTCTGACGTACTTCCGCAGAGCGAGGCGAGCAAATCCTCCAGCGCCCGATGGTCGTCGGGAACACCGGGGCCTGGCGACCGGGTGACGGGGTAGAAGATAGGCGTGATGCCGTACCGCGACAGTTCCTCGCGGTCGCTGGCCTCCTGAATTTCGTCGGCGGCTCCCATCACCGCGTAGTGATCGAGATCACGGCCTCGCTCAAAATCCTGGTCGATCACCTCGAGAATGTGACGGAGAGCGGGATCGCGCAGACTGAACCCGACGAACAAGACCGGGTATGTCACGAACAGCGCCCACATAACCTTCCGGTGCATGGTGTTGAGATTCAGCTGCGCTGTCTGCGTCCCATCAGGACTCGTCTCGTAGTAGGAGCCGTAGCGCCTGCTGTAATCATCTGTCGTCATCACGAGTCGATCCGGGTTCCGGAAGTAACCGTGAAGATGCAAGACGAAGGCGCGGCTTCGGCCTGCGGAGGTCGCCCTCAGGAAGTCAAAGATGGCGAACGGGCGCGGAGCGCAGAGATCAAGCTCCTCGCATCGCCTGCCGTCGGCGCTCGCCGCGTCTTCGAGGACGCTGTCGTAGTTCGTCGTGACGATCCCGCGAAAGCCAGCACCGACAAGTAGCCGGTGTACACGGTCGTAGTACTCACTGCGGCCGTTTGGCCCGAAGGTTCGCTCGAGGTGGGCGTGGAATTCCGAAAGGCGTCCACTCTCCTCGAGGCTGGCTCTGACGAGGCCGGCGATCGTACTTGAGTCCTCGCTGGGGATGCCGTCGACCGTAACTCCGAAGTCATTGACGAGCCTCTCCGCGTAGGCGTCGAAGGTTGGGTAGCCGATCCGCGCGCTCAGACCAGCCCCCACCACAAGGAGCATTTGCTGATCGCGGATGAGTTGGCGGGGTCTGTCCAAGGGCTCGCTTTGTCGATCCTGCTTCGTTTGCAGCGGAGGCTAACCGGGCGCCGGGCTCTCCGATTCGTCGACGCCAGGAGTATCCAGACAGCCTGCCCTTCCGAGCGGCGTCAATCGGGCGCCCGGGTCGTCACCCTTGTCCAGTGCATCGCCTGCACAGCCGACGTCGAGTCGCTGACCGCGAGCGGGAGCAGGACGCGTACCGAGGCATCGAGCGGCTGATCGCGGCGCTGCCGGTCAAACGGGTGGCATGAGCTGCGTCCGTGCACCTACGCAGTCCGCTCCAGCTACCCACCTCGATAGCCGGGGAGACACAGATGCACCATAGGTGCTATCCGACGCGGTGATTAGTGTACGGCGTCCCGATGGGCGCGAGACACAAGCGGAGGCGGGAGCGAGCGCGGCGGTCTCAGACTGCAGCGCCACGGAACGCCTCGGTTCGCGCTGTCGAGCTTCGCGGGGCCAGCGCAGTCGAGCGCTTGGCGTACAGCCGCAGGCAGGCAGCGGAGGCCCTCGGCGTCAGCATGTCGACGATCGACCGCAGAGTCGTGCCCAGGATCGCCACCGTGAAGACGCCTTGGGGTCAGCGGCTGATCCCCGTCGCCGAGCTCGAGCGCTTCCTCGGCGAGCATCTCGAATCGGGACGCCCAGCTGCCGCTCCCCGTCCGGCCGGGCGGCCGCCGTCGCTTCCGGAGGCCGTCGTCAACCGTGTCCGGCTCGAGAACGCGCACGGTCGAAGCCTGGGCGAGATTGCCCGTGCGCTGACGGCCGATGGTGTCCCGACTGCCCACGGTGGCCGACGCTGGTGGCCGTCGACGGTACGGGCCGTCTTCCTGCGCGCGCCGGGCTAATCGCAAGAACATGCCGCAACTGAACGTTGGAGCGTTCGGCTCAGGAAAGATCAACGGCGTACCGGAGCCTCCGGTGCCGCGGTTCGATCCCCGTACGACCCATTGAACGTCGCAGTACTCGAAGCGTCGGTTACTGCGGCGACGTCCGTCTATGCGGCGAGGGGCCGCGTGCCGCGGCCCCTCGCGAGCCTGTTTTAGGGCAGCGGCTGGAACCAGTGCAGCCGCGTGTAGCGGGCGACCTCCTCGCCGAGCCTCGCTCCCTGCACGTCGGCGGTGCGGAAGTGGAGGCCGGCCCAGATGCGGGCTTCGATGAGCTCGCCGATCGCATCGGAGAAACGGTCGAAGGAGCGCTGCTCACCCGGAAACCGAACGCTCGTCACATAGAACGAGACCTCGTCGGTGCCGGAAAATGCCTGCAGCGCATGGAGACTCGAGCTGCTTTGGCAGAGGTGCCCCGACGGGTGCTCCGGGTACGGCGGCGTGAACAGCGGTGTCCAGTCCGCGTCCGCTTCGGTCGCCGGGTTGCCGTCGGTATCCGCCTCACGGATCGCCGCGATCGGCCGCCAGAAGCCCCAGTAGTACTTGTCGCTCCAGCAGGTGATCGAAGCGTCCGCAGCGCTCAGGTCGAGCATCGCGAACAAGAGGGCGCTGTCGGAGACATCGAGCGCCCGGCTTGGATCTTCTGCCAGTCTCCGGGCGACGCCGTTCCACGTGGCGGCGGCGTTGCTCTGCCAGAAGATCGCGGTGTGGGTCTGTTCTGTTGTCCGGGTCGTGCTGTCCAGCCCGCCGAGCTCCTTGACTTCGTTGAAGTCATCGGTGTAGGCGGCACTGGTGAGCGGGTTCGGGCCCTCCGTGCGGAACTGCGATGAGCTCTGGATCAGGAACGGCCGCGCGTTGGCGACCCAGGGGCTCGGATCGAGCTGCGGGATGCCGTCTACCAGGAGCGGCTCCCAGTAACCGGGCCCGTCGGGGGGCAGCGGCGGAATCGGGCCCAAGCGTCCATCGTGCCCCTCCGCAAGCATGGCGTCGGCCGCGGCGTTTCCGGCGTCGATCCCGGCCTGCTTCAGATCGCCCTCCGGGATCGCCGCAAGCGAGCTGTCGTACTGCGCTTGCAACATCTCGTGCTGCGCCGGGAACAGCGTGTCGAGGACGTGGAAGGCCGCTGTCGCCACTGCGGCCTCCTTCGAGGCCATCGGATTGACCCTTCCCAGAACGAGATACTGACGATGGCGTCGGTCGATCGCGTTGACCGCGCCATAGACGGCGCCTTGCGTCATCGCCATGAAGACCACGAAAGCAGGCGGCGCCGAGGCATTGGGCGGTTGCGCGAGGACCGTGCTCTGGGCGATCGCGTTCCACTTCGTCACCTCGTTCACCTGCGGGGTTTCCGGTGCGGCGAGCGCAACGTTTGCCGTCTTGTTAGTGACGCCCGCCCCGACGGCGATGACGAGGCCAAGCACCCCAGCCGCGAGGACGCGGCCTGTCCAGGCGGAACGTCGAGTTCTCATTGGGGTCATGACTCACCTCCTGTTGGATGCAGTTGGGTTCGTTCGCCCGCGCAGCAGCGTGCGCTTCGCCGGTCGAGTTCCGGTCGAATCCGAGGTAGTCCAAGCTGATCCCGCCCCATACCTCTCGTCACCTCGCCGGCGACCGCGGTAGACCCCGCAAGCCAGACAAATCGTTTACGTGTCATGTTCCCCCTCCCTCGGACCCGAGCAAGACGTCTCATTTCTCCTCCTCTCTGTCCGAGCTGCCACCCTCGGAGGGGCCGTCGGCGGCTTCGCGAACCGATTTAGGCGGGGGCGTCGTCTCGTTCAGTTCGGCGCGAAACGCGAGCGGGAGCGCCTCCCGACCGCGCCCGGATCGCTGAACCAGCGCAGCTGTCTGCTTCATTTCGCCTCACACATAGGAGTACGGTGCGAGGACGCTGACCTGCGTGATTCGGTCGACCGGGAGGTCATTGCGTGCGGCCGTTTTCCTGATCGCCTCCGGGTTCGGCGCGTCGTAGACGCAGAAGGTCTTGCGCTTATCGTCGCGCACGTACGAGTGCAGCCAGGTGACGTCCTCGTGAGCGTTCTGCTCGACGAGGGCCAGACAGAGCGCCGCTCCCTCGGTTCCGACGGGAAGCCTCCAGGCCTCCGGAAACGTGCGCTCGACGACGTATCGCGGCATCTCGATCCTCCTGTCTCTACGCGCTACCGTCGCGGTCGGCCGCGGAGCCTGGTCTCCCGCACTAAACGAGGCGATGTGCGAGTTCTCATGGTTCCTGCTTCCGATCCTCGCTCAACGGTAGGAGCGAGGTGCCCGGCGCGCATCGGTAGGACCTGCCCAGATTGGAGGACGGTCTACCGATCTTGGCCGACAAGGCCAAGCCGAGAGGCCTCGGCGCTCGCCTCACGGCGTGTGTGGACGCCGAGCTTGCGCAGGATGGCCGAGACGTGACTGTCGACCGTCCTCCGGGAGAGGAAGAGGCGCTCGGCGATCTCCGCGTTGTGCAGACCGCCTGCGATGAGCGCGAGCACCTCGAGCTCGCGCCCGGTCAGGCCGGCTGGGTTCTCCTGCGTGGTGGCGCGCGGCCCGCGCCGAATGCCGCGGGCGCCGCGCTTGCGCAGCCGACGGGCGACGATGTCGGCCGCCGGCCAGGCGCCGAGGCGCTGCAGCTCGTCATGGGCGCGGCGGAGCAGGTCCTCGTCGTCTGCGGCATCAAAGGCGAGGGCGGCCTCGTACGGGCAGCCGATCTCCGCCCACAGTGCCGACGCCCGCCCCGACTCACCGGCGATCTGGAGAGCGTACGGCTCCGCCGCGCCGGCCGGAGGCTCGTCGAGCAGCCGGGCTCGCCACCGCCACGCAGCAAGCTCGCCGATTGCCCACGAATCGCCGACTTCGAGAGCGCGGGCAAAGGCGTCCTTCGTCGCGCCGTCGATCTTCTCCGACTCGCCCTCCAGCCACGAGGCCTCGGCTCTCGCGGCTGCAACGATTGCTAGGGGCTGCAGCTGGGGCGTGTCGGAGGCGACCTGCGACGCTTCGTCGAGCAGAGACCAGCGCCCGGGATCTCCGCGCCTGGCGCGAAGGAGCCCGAGGACGACGAGCGCGATCACCCTCGGCCTCGAGTCGAGGCGCGGGAGGCGAAGAAGGAGCACCGCCGTCTCCCCCGCCTCGTCCCAACGGCACTGCTCGAGCTCGAGCCGGGCGCGCCACGCGAGCAGGCGGCTCCGAATTCGGTCGAGCCCCCGCTCGCCCGTGTAGTCGAGCCCGGCTTGCAAGTATCCGTTCGCGAGAGGAAAACGCCGAAGCCATACAGCTGCCGAAGAAAGAAAGTTGTACGCGCGCCCGATCGCGACCTCGTGCCCGGCTTCGACAGCGAGCTCGAGGCTCTCTTTCAGCCGGGCGAGCCCGCGGTCGACGGCGTCTCCTGCCACCTCGCAAGCACCGATGCTCGTCATTGCACGCACCACAGAATCGATGTCGCCGAGCTGCTCACCCAGCTCGATTGCCTTCGTCCCCCAGTCCCTGACACCGGCCACGTCGTCCACGAGCATCCGTCCGAACGCGATGTCCGCATAGGCAGCCGCAAGCTCACAGCCTGGAGGAAGGGACTCGAGGAGCGCGACGGCCTCGAGCAAGGCTCGATCGGCCTCGTCGTGCAAGCCGCCGGGACGCAGCAGCTCCGAGAGCCGAGTGAGGTAATGCCCCACCTTTCGGGTCTCGCCGAGCTCCCGGAAGCTAGCAAGCGCTTGCCGGCCCGCCTCGAGGGCCTCTTCACCGGCGTCCGTGAGGTGGAGCTCGTCGGAAAGCCGCTGGAGCAACTCAGCCCGGCGTGCGAGCGGGAGCGGCTCGCCGAATCGCAGCGCCCGAGCGTACTGGTCGGCCGCTTGGCGGTGGGCACCGCGCGCGGCCGCCTGTTCGGCGGCCGCGGGGGCGAACTCGAGCACCGCCTCTGCGTTGCCGGCGGCCTCGGCGTGGTGCGCAAGGCGGGCGACATCAGGAGCGCCCGTCGCTGGGGCCGCGAGCGCGGCGAGGGCAGCCCGGTGCAGAGCGAGCCTTCGGTTCGGTGATAGGGACTCCTCGACGGCCAAGCGGGCGAGCTCGTGGCGGAAAGCCACGGCTCCCGGCTCGGATGTCAGCATTCCGGACGCCAAGCACTCATCGAGCTGGTCCACGGCCTCCCCTGCGAGGGCGTCGAGGAGCCAGAATTCGGTGTGCGGGGGCGCGACCGCGACGGCGTCGATTAACCGCCGCGCCGCCGGGCGCAGGCGGGCCGCGCGGGCGAGCACGGCGTCTCGAACGGTGTGCGGGATCTCGACCTTGCCCGCCGCCACCACCTCGGTGACGAAGAAGGGGTTGCCGAGGGTCTGCCGGTAGAGCGCCTCCGCATCGACGCCAGCCGGCTCGGCGAGCTCCGCTACTGCCGCCGGCGAGAGCGGGTCGATCTTCAAGCGGCCGATCGCCTCGCTGGTCGCAAGCTCGCCGAGCACGATGCGGAGCGGGTGGGTGCGATCGAGCTCGTCGTCGCGGTAACTAGCGAGGACAAGGGCGGGGACGGCCTCCAGCCGGCGGGCGAGCAGCCTGAGGACATCGAGGGTTGCCTCGTCGGCCCAATGCAGGTCCTCGAGGACGAGGATCGTCGGCGTCGTTGTCCTCAGCTCACGCACGAGCGACGCCGCGACGTCGTGCGGCCGCGCCTCGCGCTCGACGAGCTGCTCGAGCTCGCCGCCCGTGCGCTCGGCGACGTCGAGCAGCGGCCCGAGGGGGCGGGGCGTGAAGAGCGCGTCGCAGGCGCCCCAAAGGATGCGCGCAGAGCCGCGCCGCTCGTCGCAGAACCGTCGCAGGAGCGCCGTCTTGCCGCCTCCAGCCTCGCCTGCGACGAGCACGAGCCGCCCGTCGGAGCTCTTCATTACAGCGGCGAGGGCGTCGCCGAGCGCGGACAGCTGGCGGAAGCGCTCAAGCAGCTCGCTTGGCGTGCCGGACCTGCTAAGGGCTGAGTTCGCCACAACCTCGGCGTGGGGTCTCGCGCCCGCCCATCATGATCTACCCGGAGGCCGAGCGGTTCAAGTCATCTAATGACGTCTGAAGCTTCGTCACAGCCATCGTCGCCATTCAAGCCAACGAGAGGGCCGCGTGTGATACAGAGGCTCGACTGCCGCCCGAAGAGGCCGACGGTCTGCGGCCGATGCACGAGTGGCTTCAGTGCGAGCACGTGCGGCGTTGGTGGAATAGGCGCGACACCTTTGAGGAGGTTGACGAGCACTACCTCCCCGCGGTCGAGGGCAGGAAGAGCACAGACCTAGCCAATCCTCATCGACCGCCGGCGAGTCGGTTTCATCCAGACCCACCTCCTCTCGGGCTATTTGCACTACACGCGCGTCGTCGGCGTCGCAGAGGGCGTCGCCGGAGTTGATCTCTTCATCGCGGACGAGCAATGGACGGTTTGGCGCCCCCACTGTGTGATGAGTTGCTGGCGACTTGTTAGGGTCTGATGCTGTTCCGCATCGATGATGCATCTGTGTCTCGCCGGCTATCGAGGTAAATAGCGCCGCAAAACGCATCGGCGACTCGCGGGGGTCTACGGCGGTCGTACGTGCACGGGTATGTGCTCAGCGCCGGCGCATTCGCAACGCGCCGTTTCGGCTCGAGATGGTGTTCTGCGGACTGGCTCGCGGCGTGTGGCGAGTTATTGGCGAGTGATTGGCAAGGTCGCCACGGCAGCATGTGAGCGTGGCAATGCGAGCGAACCGACCGCCCACGGGCGCCGATGAAGTCCGGCAGCTCGAGCTCTTCGACGGAGCGCTTGCCGAGCCAGGGCGCGCCCGCGACCATCTGCCCGTCGCGAGGGACAGGCCGCGACGCTCGAACGCCAACCTGGAAGCCGTCCCGATCGAGTCGGCAGAGCGCAGCGAACCCGCGGGTGGGGGACCGCACGCTGGCGCCGATCGCGCCACGCTCGCCGCGCTCGAGGCAGCGCTCGCGGACGCCCGCGCCGCGGCGGACGACCGGCCGGCGCTCGTCGTCCTGGCCTCCCGCCTCGGCGAACTCGGCAGCCCGCCCGTTCGGCCGCCGGCAGTCGGTCTGTCGCTGCGGCAGGCGCGCGACGACTGGCTGCGTCGGCTCGAGGCCCAGCGGAAGAGCGAGAGCGCGAGCGTGGGGTACCGGGTCGCGATCGACGACCTGCTCGAGTGGTCGGAAGCGAACGGGCGGAACGTCCTCGAGGAGACGGCGATCGTCGACTACCTGCGCTCGTACCAGCAGCGCGCGGGCCCTGCGCAGGCGACCTACTACCGGCGCTTTCTCCTCCTGCGCAAGTTCCTCCGGTGGGTCAGCCAACGCGAAGGCGGCCGCGACCCATTCGTCGACCTCGACCCGCCGCCGAAACCGCGGCAGGAGCGGGACTGGCTGACCCCGGAGGAGTTCCGACGCCTGCTCGACGCCGCCGGTCGGCCCGAGCGGAACCTGCCCGGCCTCGCGGAGCGTGACCAGCTCGCGCTACTCGCCCTCGTCACGACGGGGCTGCGTCGCTCTGAGCTGTGCTCGCTCGAGTGGCGGGATCTTGACCTCAACGGACGCAAGCGGTCGCTGCTCGTCCAACACGGGAAGGGCGGCAAGTCTCGACGTCAACCGCTGCCAGCTCGCCTCGCCGATGAGCTGCTGAAGCTCCGCGACGCACGCCAGCCCGCCCCAACCGACCCGGTCTTCTGCGGTCTCGCCGGTGGACGCCTGCAGGAGACGATCCTCGCCGACATCATCGGTCGCGCGGCGAAGCGCGCTGGGATCGAGAAGCACGTCACCGCGCACACGCTGCGCCACACCGCGGCGACCTGGCTCCGCCAAGAGCGCGGCGACACCCGCCTCGTTGCCGAGTACCTCGGCCACTCTGACCTCTCGACGGTCTCGCGCTACGCGCACGTCGACCGCGACGAGCTCTTCGACGCGGCGGGCCGCCTGGAGCAGCTCGCCGCTCCTCGAGGAGAACCCAGCGCGCCGGCGGAGCTGGATCAGCCCTCCGCGACAAGCGACGGCTCCGACCACCCATCGAGCGACGCGGAGCGGCCGCGCCGTCGCGGTCGGCGTCGCCGGAGGCGTGGCCGCCGTTGATGGCCGACAGGCGGCCGAGCGCCCTGGGGCCGGCGACTCACTGGTCGCGGGCGACGTTCGCAGGGCCGCAGAACGGCTCTCAGCGATTCGAATTCGGTGCCGAGCGTGCGAAGCGCCGAAATCGGCCGCTCCGGCACCCCACAGCGCGACTACGCACGACGCGGCGGAGCAGAGAGCGGCTCTCAGGGCATCTCAGGCGAGCCGGAGCTGCTCGCTCGCGGGCGCGGCGTGCGGCGCGACCACCACCGTTCCCTCGAACACTTCCGGCCCGAGGAAGGCCTTCATCAGCTTGTCGTGGGAGCGGTGGCGAAGCATCTGCGCCTCGATGCGGACGGCAGCGGCGTACTCGGCCGGGTCGCGGGGCCGCTCGCCGGGGAGCCGCCGCTCGAGGATCCGCTCGGCCG